>Ga0310916_10000681_pt1 | contig 19136 bp, 17 predicted proteins | sample GREbulkMGLF176_FD_203444 | JGI IMG/M metagenome (GOLD analysis project Ga0310916, IMG submission 203444) | Lab enrichment of tropical soil microbial communities from Luquillo Experimental Forest, Puerto Rico - GRE.bulkMG.LF176 | ecosystem: Environmental > Terrestrial > Soil > Tropical forest >...
CCTGCGGTCGAGCTTCGCCCCTGCCCGCGCCGCGCTCATCCGGTCGCGCAATGTGGGCGGTTCGCAGCCCGCATTTTGCCGCAGCGAGCAGATCGTTGGTGTGAGCCGCAACCATCATGCAGGCGCTCGCTGCCAGATCAAGCGATTCACAGGCCGCCAGATACACGCGCGGCTTGGGTTTGTAGTCGCCTGCCGTCTCCGCGCCGAGGATCGCGTCCCAGGGAAGATTATTGCGACGGGCGAGAGCGACCTGGAGCGAGATGTTGCCGTTCGATACCGGAGCCAGCATGAAACGAGCCTTGAGGCGGGCAAGGCCGCGCGGCACATCAGGCCAGGCATCAAGCCGGTGCCATGCCAGATTGAGCTTGTGCGCCGTGTCCTCCGGCAGGCCGAAGACACCGAAACGCGGCAGTATGCGGTCGAGGTTGCGCCGATGCAGGAGATCGAGCTTGCAGAATGGGATCTTTCCGGCGCGCACCTCCTCCATCGCGGGCTGGTACTCGTCACGCCACGCGTCCGCGAAAGCAAGCCAGTCGAGCGCGATGCCGAGCGGCTTGAGAATGAGCTCAGCCTCGCGCGCGACTCCGGTGCGGAAGTCGACGAGCGTCCCAAAGACGTCGAAGAACAGCGCCCGCGGGGTGCTCATGGCGGGTCCATGCCCTTCGATCTGAGCACCTCGGCAACAGAAGGGCCGGTGAGCGCCTTGAGCAGATCTTTGGCCGCATCAGCTTGTTTGGCGTTGATGCTCACGCCAGCGGCATAGATGGTGTAGCTCTGAATCTCAGCCGGCAACGGACCGACCAGGGTGATGCCTTTCACCGGCAGGATTTCACTGATCTGATGAATGCCAAGCTCCGCCTCGCCTCTCGCAACATGCTCGGCTACCGCGCCGCCGGAGATGAGCCTGCTCTTCCCTTTCATTTCTGCAGCAATGCCTAACCGCTCGAGCAACCCCGCCACGTAGATGCCGCTTGATCCGCCGGCAGCGGGATCGATGTAGGCGATCGAGCTCGCCGCCAGCAACGCCTTCTTGAACGCGTCGACCGATCCTATGTCGGGTTTCGGCGCGCCCTCCTTGACGACGACGCCGATACCGACGCGGGCGAGGTTGCGGCCGCTGCCCGGCACAAGCTTGCCCTTCTTGGAAAGGTTGTCGACAGCGGTGGGGGTGAGCACGGCAAGATCGAAGGCCTCGCCCGCCTCGATGCGCTTGGTGAGCGCACCGACGGTGTCGTTGTCGACGATCACCTTATGACCGGATTGCGGCTCGAACTGGGGCAGCATTGCGAGCAGGACCTGCTTGAAGGCGCCGGCGGTCAGCACCTTGATTTCCGCGCAAGCGGCACCGCGTGATGCTCCAACCGCCATCAGCACGATGGCGAATGTGAGTGCGGTCATTCTCATCTCGTTTCTCCATATACGAATGCGGCGGAGCCCGCAGGAGCGGAACAATTGTCGGCAATGCGGGTTTTCTTCAATCATGCAGGATCACACCGATCGGACAAGCCCCTCGCCGCCGGTCTATCCGGCCGACAAGGCGCGCGGGGGCGAGATCATCCTGCGTCGCCCGTGGCAGCGCGCAGTCTTCATTCTGGGTCTGGCCGTCCCCCTCATCCTCCTCGTTCTGCTGCTTCTTTACCGGGCGTGGTAGCCATCGCTCGCGCCGCGACCTCGGCTTTGTTCGAACGCGGCGACGGTTGAGCGGCGTTCCGCCGATCCTGCATTGGCCGCCGGCTCTCTCCCATGTTACCCCCTTTCCTCGTGGCGGCTTTGATCCTTCCACTCGTTGAAGCGGCGGCGCATTTGCCTCGCCGTGGCGCGCTGATTGGCCTCGATCTCGGCAGCAAGACTATCGGCGTCGCGACGAGCGATCCTGATCGGCGCATCGCGACCGCCGTGGAGACAGTCAGCCGCAAGAAATTCGCAGCGGATGCCGCGCGCCTTCTGGCGGTCGCCTCCGAGCGCAATGCGGCTGGCTTCGTACTGGGGCTCCCGGTCAACATGGATGGCAGCGAAGGTCCGCGGGCACAATCGACCCGCGCTTTTGCGCGCAATCTTGCGCGCTTGACCGATCTTCCAATCGCGCTCTGGGACGAGCGATTGTCCACCGCCGCGGCCGAGCGCGCGCTCATTGCCGCGGATGTGTCGCGTGCGCGGCGTGCCAGGGTGATCGATCAGCACGCTGCCGTTTTCATCCTGCAGGGTGCGCTTGATCGGCTCGCGCGGTGCACTGTTGCCTCGGACCTCAATCCTCCGGCAACGCGCGCTTGATCAAAAGGGTGGTCTCATCGGGGGCAATGTTGCTTGTTCCAAAGAACCCTCCATGGCGATCGTGGAGCCGCGTTCGTGCGAACGGCTCCGCAACCGGCGGCGCGCCTTCCCGCAAGGCGGCGGCAGCCGCGAGCTGTGCGAGCAGCCCGACCGCGGCACGTGCGTCCTTTTCGGCATCTGTGCGCGACAGCGCCGTGCGGATAACGTGGACCGCATCGGTGCTTCCCGGGAGATCGGCTGCTTCGCGCGTGAGTTCCTCGAGCACCGCATCGGCGGCCTCTGGCTCGTTCGCCAGCGCGCGCAGCACATCAAGACACATCACGTTCCCCGACCCCTCCCAGATCGCGTTGACCGGCGCCTCGCGGTAAAGCCGTGGCAACAGGCTCTCCTCGACATAACCGTTCCCGCCCAGGCACTCCATGGCTTCGTAGACCAGTCCCGGCGCCGTCTTGCAGACCCAATATTTCACCGCGGGCGTGAGCAGGCGCGCCCTTGCCGCCTCCCGCGGATGGCCAGCGGCGAGATCGAAGGAGCGGGCTAGACGCATGACCAGCGCGGTCGCCGCCTCGACTTCGATTGCCATGTCCGCCAGCACGGCCCGCATCAACGCGTGATCGACGAGCTGCTTCTGAAATACGCTCCGGTGGCGCGCATGATGGACCGCCTGCGCGAGCGCCATGCGCATGATGCCGGCTGACGCAATGGCGCAGTCAAGCCGTGTGAGCTGCACCATACTGATGATGGTGCGCACGCCCCTGCCCTCCTCCCCGAGCCGCCAGGCGAAGGCGTCCGCGAACTCGACCTCCGAGGACGCGTTCGAGCGGTTGCCGAGCTTGTCCTTCAAGCGCTGAAAACGCAGGCCATTGACGGCACCGTCGGGCCGAATGCGCGGCATCAGGAAGCAGGTCAGCCCGCCCTGCGCCTGCGCCAGAACCAGGAACGCGTCGCACATGGGCGCCGACATGAACCACTTGTGACCGGTGATCTCATAGTGCCCGTCGTACCGCTCGGCGCGGCTCGTATTGGTGCGCACATCGGTCCCGCCCTGCCTTTCCGTCATGCCCATGCCAAGCGTGATTCCGGCCTTCTCCCGCCACGGCAAGAAGCGCGGATCGTACTCGCGCGAGAGAATTTTCGGCATGAGCGTTTCCGCCAACGCCGGCTCGCCGGCGAGCGCGGCAACCGCTGCGCGCGTCATTGTGATGGGACAAAGGTGCCCGGTCTCGACCTGCGCGACCATGTAGAAGCGCGCGGCGCGCACGACTTGCGCCGGCTCGGGTGCCGCCTGCAAATTGCCGCGCCAAGTCGAAGCGTGCAATCCGGCGCGGACGCTTTCCGCCATGAGACGATGATAAGCCGGATGAAACTCCACGGTGTCGAGACGGAAGCCCTTGGCATCGAAGGTTCGAAGCCGGGGCGGGTTCTCGTTGGCCTGCCGCCCCAGATCGAACATCTCGGCTGCGCCCCAGCGGCGACCGAACTCGGCGAGCAATGTGGCGTCCGCGCGGCCGCCGTTTACCGCCACGGCTTCCCGCAGCGGCTGATCGCTGCCATAGAGATCAACGTCGACATAGGGCGGCGACTGATTGAGGACTTCTCCCGCGCCGATGTGTTGCGTCATGGCCTTCACCCGCACGTAGCCGCGCGCAAGGGACGGACCTGCTCGAGGACACGGCGACCCGCATTCCTGCTGTGGAGCACCCGCGCACAACCCTTGTCGAGGGGAAAATCTGCCCCTATAGGTGACGCTTTAATGAACATTGTCCAAAAGCCGTCGTTTGTCCTCAGCCAGCGGCATCTGTTGGGGATCGAGGGGCTGTCGCGCGAGGACATTCTCAACCTTCTCGATCTGGCCGAGCAATTCGTCCAGCTCAATCGCCAGATTGACAAGAAGCAGGCATCGCTGCGCGGACGCACGCTGATCAATCTGTTCTTCGAGGCTTCGACGCGCACGCAGGCGTCCTTCGAGCTTGCCGGCAAGCGGCTCGGCGCCGATGTCATGAATATGTCAGTGGGCTCCTCCTCCATGCGCAAGGGCGAGACGCTGATCGACACCGCGGTCACGCTCAATGCCATGCGCCCCGACATCATCGTGGTACGCCACCACGCCTCGGGCGCAGTCGAGCTGCTTGCCCGCAAGGTCGATTGCTCCGTGGTCAATGCCGGCGACGGCTCGCACGAGCATCCGACCCAGGCGCTTCTCGACGCGCTCACGATACGCCGCAACAAGGGCCGCATCGAGCGTCTGATCATCGTCATCTGCGGCGATATTCTGCACTCGCGGGTCGCGCGCTCCAACATCATCCTGCTCAATGCATTAGGCGCCCGGGTGCGCGTTGTGGCTCCCTCGACGCTGCTGCCTCCCGCCATCGAGCGCTTCGGGGTCGAAGTGACGCGCGACATGCGCGAGGGGCTGCGCGACGCCGACATCGTGATGATGCTTCGCCTCCAGCGTGAGCGCATGAACGGCTCGTTTGTGCCCTCCACGCAGGAGTATTTCCACTATTTCGGGCTCGACCAGAAGAAGCTCGCCTATGCCAAGCCCGATGCGCTGGTGATGCATCCGGGGCCCATGAATCGCGGCGTCGAGATCGATACCACGGTCGCCGACGGCGCCCAGTCGCTGATCCGCGAGCAGGTGGAGATGGGCGTCGCCGTCCGCATGGCGGTGCTGGAAGCGCTGTCGCGCACGTTGCCGAACCGGTGACGCATGCTGGCCACGGAGCGGCGCCCCATTCTGCTTGCCAACGGGCGCATCCTGGACCCGTCACGCAACCTCGACATCGAGGGCGATCTGCTCATCGCGGACGGCCTGATCCGCGAAGCCAAGCGCGGGATCGGTGCAGCCGGCGTGCCCGAGAACACGGAAATTATTGATTGCAGCGGGAACTTGATCGCGCCCGGGCTCATCGACATCCGGGCTTTCGTCGGCGAGCCGGGCGCGGAGTATCGTGAAACTATCGCCTCGGCCAGCCAGGCGGCGGCCGCAGGCGGCGTCACCACCATTGCCTGCCAGCCCGACACCTCGCCGGTGATCGACGACCCGGCGCTCGTCGATTTCATCCTGCGGCGCGCGCGCGACACGTCGATTGTCCACGTGCAGCCAATGGCCGCGTTGACCAAAGGGCTGCGCGGCGAGGAAATGGCCGAGATCGGTTTACTCAAGGCCGCGGGCGCCATCGCATTCACTGACGGCGCCAAGAGCGTCACCAATGCGCAGGTCATGCGGCGCGCGCTTGCCTATGCGCGCGATTTCGACGCGCTCATCGTCCACCATACCGAAAATCCGGACCTGGTTGGGGAAGGCGTGATGAACGAGGGCGAGTTCGCCGCCCGTCTGGGCCTCGCCGGCATCCCGACCGCAGCCGAGACGATCATGCTCGAACGCGACATGCGCCTCGTCGCATTGACCGGTTCGCGATATCACGCCGCATCGCTGACCTGCGCCGAGGCGCTCGAGGTGCTCCGATGCGCAAAGGAGCAAGGCCTGAAGGTCACCGCCTCGGCTTCCATCAATCACCTTACATTGAACGAGCTCGACGTCGGACCTTATCGAACCTTTCTCAAGCTCTGTCCGCCGCTGCGCGCGGAGCAAGATCGCGTCGCACTGGTGAGCGCGCTCGCTTGCGGCCTCATCGATGTGGTGATGTCCGACCATAATCCGCAGGACGTCGAAGGCAAACGTCTGCCGTTCGACGAGGCGAGTCCCGGCGCCATCGGGCTTGAGACCATGCTGCCGGCAGGCCTGCGGCTTGTTCACTCCGGCGACATCCCGCTCATGACCCTGATCAAGGCGATGTCAAGCACACCCGCCGAGCTCCTGCATCTTGCGGGAGGCAATCTGCGGCCGGGGAGCCCCGCAGACGTGATCGTGGTCGATCTCGATGCACCTTGGGTGCTTGACCCGGCGGCGCTCAAATCGAAATGCAAGAACACGCCCTTCGACGAAGCGAGGCTTACAGGCCGCGTGGTGCGCACCATCGTTGCGGGGCGTACCGTATACGAATACGCTTGAAAGATGCATTGGGGTTCCTGGGGTTCCAGTGCCGCCGCGCTGGCGTTCGGCTATCTGTGCGGCTCGATTCCGTTCGGCCTCATCCTCACGCGGCTCGCCGGTACGCCCGACATCCGTTCAATTGGCTCCGGCAATATCGGCGCCACCAATGTCCTGCGCACCGGGAGGAAAGGTCTCGCCGCGGCCACCCTGCTCGCCGACGCGCTCAAGGGCACGCTGTCGGTGCTCATCGTCGGGCATTTCGGAGGGCGCGAGCTTGCGCTGCTGGCGGCGGCCGGCGCCTTTCTCGGTCACCTGTTTCCCGTCTGGCTCGGGTTCAAAGGCGGCAAGGGTGTGGCCATCTACATCGGGCTGCTTGCGCCCCTTGCATGGCCCGTGGCGCTCGCTTTTTGCGCGATCTGGCTCGCGCTCGCAGTGCTCACCCGCTACTCCTCGCTCGCCGCGTTAGTGGCAAGCGCGGCGGCGCCCGTACTGTTGTGGATTCTGGGGATGACAAACGAAGCGGCACTATTCGCGCTTCTCACCCTGCTCATCTGGATCATGCACCGCGCCAACATTGCACGGTTGCTGCGGGGAACCGAAAGCAAGATCGGCAAGGCAGCGTGATCGCATTGTTGCGCGACTTGCCGGCCGGGCGAGCGCGAGCAGCGATCTCACCACCGCTTCATTCGGCTACCCTGCCGGCATGACGGCAAGAATCTCGCAAGCAAGAATCTCGGAGGAGACGAAGCTCGATTGGCTGCGCATCATTCGCAGCGAGCATGTCGGACCGCGCACATTCCGGTTGCTTGTCAATCATTACGGCGGTGCGCGGGGGGCGCTGCAGGCTTTGCCTGATCTTGCGCGGCGCGGCGGCGCCACGGGGCCCGGTCGCATCTGCTCGCGCGAGAATGCCGAACGCGAGCTCGCCGCCATGAAGGCGCTCGGCGCGAGCTTCCTCGCCATGGGCGAGCCCGAGTATCCTTATCGGCTGGCGATGATCGACGATGCGCCGCCGCTTCTGGCCGTCCGCGGCAATGTGGCGACGCTGAAAGCACCTATGGTGGCCGTTGTCGGAGCGCGCAACGCCTCGGCCGCGGGCGTACGCCTCGCCGAACAGTTCGCGCGCCAGCTCGGTCAGGCGGGATTTGCGATCGTCTCAGGCCTGGCGCGCGGCATTGATGCTGGCGCGCACCGGGCAAGCCTCACCTCGGGTACTGTGGCCGTGCTGGCGGGAGGACACGATCATATCTATCCGCCTGAGCATGCCGGGCTTGCGAACGACATTCTCGCGCAAGGCGCCCTCGTTTCCGAGATGCCAATGGGCTGGCAGCCGCGAGCCCGCGACTTTCCTCGCCACAACCGGTTGATCTCAGGCTTGGCCGCCGGCGTGGTGATCGTTGAAGCGGCGAAACGATCGGGCTCCCTCATCACTGCCCGCCTTGCCCTCGAGCAAGGCCGTGAAGTCTTCGCGGTACCCGGATCGCCCCTCGATCCGCGTACGGAGGGCTGCAACGAGCTGCTCAAGCGGGGTGCGACCGTGCTCACACAGGTCGATGACGTGATCAGCGTTCTGCGACCAATTCTTGGATCTCCCGCAGAGCTTCCCGTCGAGGAGCCGGAGCAGGCTTCCCCGCCGGCCGACCCGAGTGCCGAAGAGCGAACGCAGATTGTCAGCCTGCTTGGACCAACCCCGGTACCCGTCGACGACCTCATCCGGCTCTCGGGCTCCTCGCCTGCAATCGTGCGCACAATCCTTCTTGAGCTTGAGCTTGCCGGCCGTGTCGAGCGTCACGGCGGCGGGCTGGTATCGCTGACTTGATGATGCGGGTAATCCCGTACGGCTCCGCCGCCCAGAATAGCCGGTCGCCAGCCGCGTATCCGATTGATTGAATGCTCTCAGTTTTTCTCGCATTAATTGCAGTAGCGCGGGGAGCCGCCTGCCCTCCGGTTTGACAGCGAGGGTTGACATTCCCATCTACGCCCGCAACAAACGCGCCCGATTCCGCCCTTTTGAGGCCCGCCTCTTGGCCTCTAACCCTTTGGGAATTCATGAATATCGTCGTTGTTGAGTCGCCGGCCAAGGCAAAAACGATCCATAAATACCTTGGCTCAGGCTACGAAGTATTGGCCTCGTTCGGCCATGTGCGGGACCTCCCTGCCAAGAACGGGTCGGTTGATCCGGAGCACAATTTCCGGATGGTCTGGGAGGTCGACGACAAGGCGCGCAAGCGCCTTGATGACATCGCCAAGGCGGTGAAAGGGGCAAGCAAGCTCATTCTCGCGACTGACCCCGATCGCGAGGGCGAAGCCATCTCCTGGCACGTCCTCGAAGTCCTTAAGCAGAAGAACGCGCTCAAGAAGCAAGCCGTCGAGCGCGTGGTATTCAACGCCGTCACCAAGCAGGCGGTGCTGGACGCCCTCAAGCATCCCCGCAGCATCGATGGTGCTTTGGTCGACGCCTATCTTGCCCGTCGGGCGCTCGATTATCTGGTTGGATTTACCCTCTCCCCGGTGCTTTGGCGCAAGCTCCCGGGAGCCCGCTCGGCGGGCCGGGTACAGTCGGTGGCGCTGCGGCTGGTCTGCGACCGCGAGCTCGAAATCGAGAAATTCGTCCCGCGGGAATACTGGTCGCTGGTCGCAACGCTTGCGACCCCACGCGGCGATGCCTTCGAGGCGCGCCTCGTCGGCGCCGACGGCCGGAAGATTCAAAGGCTGGATATCGGCTCGGGCGCCGAGGCGGAGGCTTTCAAGCGCGCGCTGGAAAGTGCTGCCTTCACCGTTGCCGCGATCGAAGCCAAACCAGGGAGGCGTAATCCGCCGCCGCCGTTTACGACGTCTACCCTCCAGCAGGAGGCAAGCCGCAAATTCGGCTTCGCGCCCGCCCACACCATGCGCGTCGCGCAACGGCTTTATGAAGGCGTCGAAATCGAAGGCGAGACCGTCGGTCTGATTACCTATATGCGCACGGACGGGGTAGAAATCGCGGATGAGGCGATTGCAGCCACCCGTCGCGTGATCGGGGCCAGCTACGGCAAGGAGTACTTGCCGCCTTCACCGCGCAAGTACCAGACCAAGGCAAAGAATGCCCAGGAGGCGCATGAGGCCATTCGGCCCACCGATCCTGCAAGGCAGCCGAGGAACGTACGGTCGTTCCTCGATGGCGATCAGACGAAGCTCTACGAGCTCATTTGGCTGCGCACCTTGGCGAGCCAGATGGAATCGGCGGAGCTCGAGCGCACCACCGCCGATATTTCCGCCCGCATTGCTGCCCGAGCCATCGATTTGCGAGCGACCGGCACGGTGGTGAAATTCGACGGCTTCCTTGCGCTTTATCAGGAAGGCCGGGACGACGATCCCGACGACGAGGAGGCCCGCCGTCTTCCGCAGATGAGCGCGGGCGAAAGATTGAGCAAACGCAAGATTGATGCGAGCCAGCACTTCACGGAGCCGCCGCCGCGCTACTCCGAGGCCTCGCTGGTCAAGCGCATGGAGGAGCTCGGGATCGGGCGGCCATCAACCTATGCCTCCATCCTGCAGGTGCTCAAGGATCGCGGCTATGTTCGCATCGACAAGAAACGTCTCGTCCCCGAGGACAAGGGACGGGTGCTGACTGCCTTTCTGGAAAGTTTTTTCGCCCGTTATGTGGAATATGATTTTACCGCCGGCCTGGAGGAGCAGCTCGACCGCATCTCCAACAACGAAATGGCCTGGCGCGACCTGCTGCGTGACTTCTGGCGTGAATTCACCGCGGCGGTCGGCGACATCAAGGAGCTGCGCGTCGCTCAGGTCATTGATGCCCTCGACGAGATGCTGGCGCCCCACCTCTTTGCGCCGCGCGAGGACGGCAGCGATCCCCGCAAATGCCCGAATTGCGAGACCGGGCGATTGTCGCTCAAGCTGGGAAAATTCGGCGGCTTCATCGGTTGCACGAATTATCCGGAGTGCCGCTATACGCGGCAGTTTGCTCCCGGCAACGGTGCGGGAGTAGACGGAGGGATCAAGAAGCTTGGCGAGGATCCGGCGAGCGGCCTCGAGGTGACGCTGCGGTCGGGCCGCTTCGGGCCCTATTTGCAGCTGGGCGAGGGGGGCGAGGGCGAAAAGCCCAAACGCGCCGGAGTCCCCAAGGGGACCTCCCCGGAGGATGTCGATCTCGAGCGCGCCCTTGCGCTGCTTTCGCTTCCCCGTGAGGTGGGCCGGCATCCCGACGATGGCGAGGCGATTATTGCCGGGATCGGCCGCTTTGGGCCATATGTCCAGCACGGCAAGACCTACGCCAATCTCACTGCGGGCGAGGATGTCCTGGCTATCGGATTGAACCGCGCGGTGACGCTGATCGAGGAGAAGCGCGCGCGGGGCCCCCGTAAGAACCGCTTCGGTGCCGCGGCCGGTCACCTGCTCGGGGAACATCCGGACAAGGGCGGCCCCGTCACGGTGAAAAGCGGGCGCTATGGCCCGTATGTCAGCCATGACGGCATCAATGCCACACTCGCGTCGGACATGACGCCCGAGAGCATTTCCCTCGAGCAGGCCATCGGACTTTTGGAGGCAAGAGCCGCACGTGGTGCCGGGAACACGAGCAGCAAGCTCGCTTCAAAACCCCAGAGCACGGCACGCAAGGCAACATCGAAGCCGACACCAAGCGTGCATCCGAAGACGGCCGCGCGGGACGAAAAGAAACGGGTGCGCAAAGCCAAGGCCCGGTGACCGATTGTCCCTTCGCACGAGGCATCCCTTTCCTTCCAAGGACGAGCTTATCGCGTTCATCGGCAGTCGGCCGGGAAAGATCGGTATACGCGAGATTGCCCGCGCCTTCGGCATGCGCAACGCCGACCGCGCGACGCTCAAGCACATGCTGCGAGAGCTTACGGATGAGAGGCAGATCGAGCGCCGGCGCAGGAAGCTTCATCCTCCCGGAGCTTTGCCTCATGTGGTGCTTGCCGACATCACTACGCGGGATTCCGACGGCGAGTTGATCGCTATTCCAACCGAATGGGATGAAGGCGAGCGCGGGCCGGCGCCAAAGATCCGCCTGCGTGCCGAGCGCCGCGCGCGAGGAAACCAGCTCGCCGGCATCGGCGACCGCGCGCTGCTGCGGATCGAGACAAGTTCCGACCAGGATAATGCGATCCATCACTGCGGGCGCGTGATCAAGCTCATCGATCGCGCCAAGGAGCGCCTGCTCGGTATTTTTCGGTCGCGCCCCGGCGGTGGAGGGCGACTTGAACCGATCGACAAGAAACAGCTCGGTCAGGAGGTCGTGATCAGCGCCGGGGCCGATGGGCAAGCGCAGGACGGCGACCTCGTTGCTGTCGAGGTCAATCGGCGCAGGGGCAGCTATGGCGCGGCGAGCGGCCGAGTCACGGAAAGGCTCGGCGCGCCGGTGACCGAACGCGCGGTAAGCCTGATCGCCATCCATGCCCATGGAATTCCCCAAGTATTTCCGCCCGCCGCACTGAAAGAGGCGCAATCCGCGAGGCCGACCGAGCTCGCAGACCGCGAGGATTGGCGCGATCTTGCGCTCATCACCATCGATCCTGCGGATGCCAAGGACCATGACGATGCCGTGCATGCGGCGCACGATCGCGACCCTAAGAATCGCGGGGGGTTCGTGATCAGCGTGGCCGTCGCCGACGTGGCCCACTACGTCCGCCCAGGATCGGCGCTCGACCGCGAGGCGCTCCTGCGCGGCAACTCGACATACTTTCCGGACCGGGTGCTGCCGATGCTGCCTGAGCGCATCTCGAACGACTTGTGCTCGCTTCGACCCGGGCAGGATCGAGCGGCCTTGGCCGTCCGCATGGTCGTCGGCGCGGATGGACGCAAGCGCTCTCACGGCTTTCACCGTGTGCTGATGCGCTCCGTCGCAAAATTGAGCTACACGCAGGCGCAAGCGGCAATCGACGGCTGGCCCGACGACACAACCGGACCGCTGCTCGCATCAGTCCTCGAACCGCTGTACGCCGCCTATCGCTGCTTGAAGCACGCCCGCGACAAACGCGAGCCCCTCGATCTCGACCTTCCGGAGCGTAAGATCGTCCTGACCGCGCACAATACGGTGGATCGCATCGTCACGCCCGAGCGCCTCGACGCTCACCGATTGATCGAAGAATTCATGATACTCGCCAACGTGGCCGCGGCCGAAAGCTTGGAGCGGGCTCGCATACCTCTCATCTATCGCGTTCATGATGAGCCGGATCCTGAACGGGTCAATGCGCTGCGCGAATTCCTGCGAAGCCTGGATATCTCGTTTGCAAAAAGCGGAGCGCTACGAGCCGCCGAGTTCAATCGTATCCTTAAGCGCGTACAGGGCCGGGAGGTGGAGAAGCTGGTCAATGAAGTGGTGCTGCGCACCCAGGCACAGGCCGAATATGCGGCGGAGAATTACGGGCATTTCGGTCTCAACTTGCGCCGATACGCGCATTTCACCTCGCCGATCCGCCGCTATGCCGATCTGATCGTGCATCGCGGCCTCGTTCGTGCGCTCAAGCTCGGCGCCGGCGGCCTTCCGGAAGATCAGGACGCTACGCGGCTTGCGGAAATCGGGGCGCAAATCTCGGCTTGCGAACGCCGTGCCATGAAGGCCGAACGCGAAACCTTTGACCGCCTGCTCGCGCATTTTCTTGCCGATCGGATCGGAGCAATTTTCGAGGGTCACATTTCGGGCGCTACCCGGGCCGGCCTGTTCGTCAAGCTCGACGACACCGGCGCCGACGGCTTCATCCCCGCGCGCACCATAGGCACCGATTATTTTCGGTATCATGAGGATCGCCATGCGCTCATCGGAAGCCGCAGCGGCGAAGCCTATCGGCTGGGCGACCGGGTCACGGTCCGCCTTGTCGAAGCGGCGCCGGTCGCCGGCGCATTACGGTTCGAGCTTGTGTCCGAAGGCGCTCGGGGCGCAGCCAGACGCGGTCGCGGCCAGGGACCGCGCCTCACGTCCGGCAAGCCGGCAGCCGGCCATCGGCGTTCGGATAGGCGCAGCCGGAAATGAAGGGGCGCATGCACTCCGACCCCTCCGACGCAATCGACCGGATGAACCGCTTCGTCCAACGAATGAACGAGGTGGAGCGCGACCTGACCGCCCCTTACGTGGCGCCGAAGGACGCCGCCACGCTCATTCTGGTTGATCGTACCGGGCGCGTGCCTAAAGTGCTGCTTGGAAAGCGCCACGCGCGTCACAAGTTCATGCCGGGCAAGTTTGTGTTTCCGGGCGGCCGGGTCGATCCGGCCGACGGGCGCATGTCGGTGGCGCGTTCGCTCAATCCGGAGGCTCAGGCCAATCTGATGAAGCGTGTCTCCCGGCCGAGTCCTCGCAGGGCGCAAGCCCTTGCGCTTGCCGCCGTCCGAGAAACCTTCGAAGAGACCGGCTTGGTTCTGGGGATCCCGGTTCCAGATGTCCCGACTGTGCCGAAAGGGCCATGGACGGCATTCGCGCAGGCGAAGATTCTCCCCGATCTTGCGGATTTGCATTTCATTGGGCGCGCGATCACCCCGCCTGGGCGGGTGCGTCGCTTCGACACGCGTTTCTTCACGCTTGACGCCAGCGCCATCGCGCAGCGCATCGAAGGCATGACGGGACCCGATGCCGAGCTTGTCGAGCTCGTCTGGTTACCGCTCACGCAGGTGAAAGAGCTGGACATGTCGGCGGTCACCGGGGTGATGCTGGAAGAGCTCGATGCCCGCATTGCCGACGGCTTCGGTCATGATCTGCCTGTGCCCTTCTATCGCATGCCGCGGGGACGGTTCATGCGCGAGATGCTCTGAGGCATCGGTGCCGAGGCGTTCCTTGACAAGGACGCCTCAGGAGTTACTTTCCCGCGCGCAATGCCAATAGAGGTTCCGTGTCATGGCCAAGGCGACCACCATCAAAGTAAAGCTGATCTCCAGCGCGGATACTGGATTTTATTATGTAACCCGGAAAAACTCGCGCACCATGACCGACAAGCTGGTGAAGAAGAAATACGACCCCGTCGCCAAGAAGCATGTCGAGTTCCGCGAAGGCAAGATCAAATAGACGGCGCTTCTGGCAAAACGACGCGCCTGACATGCGCCGTGTGCTTTGATGGTCACGGGCCGGCTGCGTCAGGGACAAGCCCAGCCCTCAAGCGCGTGTGCCGGTGAAGAGGTGGCCGGTCGGGAGCGGTGTCATGAGGAGGCCACTCGTACCGCCTCCCGACCGGCCGAACCCCACGGGACCCAGGAGATGCGGCGGACCTGAGCATTCCGCAGGGTTATCAATAGGATATGGCAAACAGCCCACTCCCCTCGACCCGTGGAGCGCTAGCCGAGGGATATTGTCGCGCCCAGGCAAAATAGCGCAACCACCCCGGAAATCAATAATTTACCCTGTGGATTACGGACAGAATTCAATCAACCTCAAGCATTAGGGTTGACTTTCATCCCTTACGCCGCATCGGAAGCGACGCGATTGCGGCCGTCACGTTTTGCACGGAAGAGAGCTTGGTCTGCGCGCTTGATCACGCTCGCCGCGTCATCGGAGCCTGCGAGCGCGGCAATCCCGACTGAGGTGGTGACCTCGACCGCACGCGCCCCCTGCTGGAACGGGAACGGCGCGCTGGCGATCCGCCGCCGCAGTCGCTCGGCCACCGAGGTCGCAGCGCCGACATCGGTCTCCGGCATGATGACGACGAACTCCTCGCCGCCATAGCGACAGGCCAGATCGATGCCGCGGATCGACTTTCGGATGCGGAGCGCAAATTCCCGAAGAACCTCGTCCCCGGCATCGTGGCCGTACGTATCGTTGATCGACTTGAAATAATCAATATCAAGAACGAGAACGGTCAGCGGCTTGCCGCGTGATGAAGCCTGCTCGACGAGACTGCGAACGTGCATTTCCATGTAACGGCGGTTATAAAGCCCGGTGAGCGCATCGGTGATCGCCATCTCGATGGACATCTGCACGTTGTCGCGCAACCGCTCCATGTACCGCTTTTTCCGGATTTGCGTGCGCACGCGCGCGAGCAGCTCATTTTTTTCGATGGGGCGCACGAGATAATCGCTGACGCCGATCTCCAGCCCACGGGCGAGCCGCACGTTATCGTCGGTATCGGAAACGGCCAGAATTGGCATATTGCGGGTGCGATCAAGCGAGCGCACCTGGCTGCACAGGCGCAATCCGTCGAAATTTTTCAATCCGAGCGAGACGATCAGAAGATCGTAACTTCCCTCGGCGGCGCGGAACAGGGCGGCGTTCGCATCGGATTCAAGATCGGCGCAATGCTCGCCGGCGAACATCGCCAGGAGTTGCTCATGAGCCAGGGGGCGGTCTTCGACGACGAGAATGCGGCCATCCCGACCCGTTTCCATCAGCGCTTCGCGCTCCGGATTGTTGATTCCAAGGTCGCGCGACGCCACGGCGCGCATGCGCAACTCGTCCGCCATCAATTTGAGCCGCGCGAGTGAGCGCACGCGCGCGATGAGTGCCAAATCGGATACCGGCTTGGTCAGGAAATCGTCCGCGCCGGCTTCGAGTCCCTTGACCCGGTCGGACGGCTGGTCCAGCGCCGTCACCATGATTACGGGAATGTAGTGCGTCGTCGTAGCGGCTTTGAGGCGACGACAAACCTCGAAGCCGTCCATATCCGGCATCATGACATCGAGGAGCACGATGTCGCATTTTGCACGCTCGCAGATCGCCAGCGCCTCATATCCGCCACCGGCGGTCATAACGTCGAAATATTCCGCCGAGAGACGTGCCTCCAGCAGCCTGACATTGGCAGGCATGTCATCAACAACCAGCACGCGCGCAGTCATCGGCCGATCTCCTTAATCCGCTCCCAGAAAGGTTCGAACAGTCTCAATGAACTTTCCCACCGATATCGGTTTGGACAAATAGGCTTCGCAACCGCCTTCCCGGATGCGCTCTTCATCCCCTTTCATGGCAAACGCCGTCACGGCGACAACCGGAATGGATTTGAGGTCGGGGTCGTCCTTTAGCCATTTGGTCACTTCAAGGCCCGACACTTCGGGAAGCTGAATGTCCATCAGGATCAGGTCAGGCTGGTGCTTGCGGGCGAGATCGAGCGCCTCGATGCCGTTGCGGGTGCAAACGGTGTGGTAACCATGTGCCTCCAAGAGGTCGTGGAAGAGCTTCATATTGAGCTCGTTGTCCTCCACGATCATTACGGTTTTTGACATCCCCTGTCCTTCCGGCAGTCGAAGCCTACGACCAAGCATTGCATGCAACGGCTGCATGCCTCGATCTTGCGAGGCACCTCGTGAAAACTAGAGGCGATATGTTACGGAAACGCAAACACAAACCAACAGTCGGGCACCGAGCAGTGCCGCGCAAGCGGGCCAAAAATCATGAGCCCAAGGAGCGTAATACCATCATCCTCCCTTAAGCGGAATGGAGCGCATTAATTTCAATTTCCATGCCCCGCAAGACCTGCGCGACCACGCCGTCACGATACCAATCGCGCCGACGCCAAGGGGCCTTTTGCCGCATTCGCCTGCGATCTCAAGCCGGCGTGACGGGAGCCACATCCATAGTGCGGCGGCTGAGTGCGATGTTGAATGTGTAGCCGCCGAACAGATCCACCATCGTGATGAAGATGAGCAGAATTGCAGCCTCCCATCGTTGCGGAGTGTCGAGAAGGTACGGTTTTCCAAACACGACGATGAGCACGATGGCAAGTGGGACCAGCGAGGCCATGCCGTCGACAACGCCCAGGAAACGATTGGCAACGCCGGGCAAGCTGAATGGAATCGAGATGAGCTGGTAGCTTAGATAAATTGCAGCAAGCCAGGCCATGTTGAAGCCTAGCCGATCCGGAGTAAACCACCCCAGGTTCCATCCGACATTTCGCAACGATCCGGGGTACCAGAAAAAATAAACCTCCCAGGCGGCAAGCCCCAATGCGAAAATAATGCTCATGCCGGCGACGGACAGATGGCCCCTGCGCATGGTCGTCTCCGCTAGTCAATAAACCGTCATCTGCACGACTTGCTGTCCCTGATCTCGAGTGAGGCGAGTTCACCGCTGATGGCAAAATCGTTGTAGTCGAGCATCAAAGCGCGCGAGACCCCGTTTTCATAAAGCTCAAATTTGATGGCATAAACTGGCGCCTGATCGCCGGACTTGGCATCTCGGTCAAAATAGCTCACCGTCACAGGCCAACGCTTAAGGGCGGCAAGCAACTCATTGCCTGCCGCTGCATCGGACGGCGGACGCTCGTGCGGCGCGATCACCTTGCCGATGACCGTCAAAGTGTTGAAGACCTTGTCGCCTTTATCCGAGCCGTCATAGAGGGGCACCTCGAGGATGTTCTTTTCTGCGCGCGCCGCCGCGATGATGCGACGCATGTGATCGGTCGGAAACGCGATTATCGGCTCCAGATCGAATTTTTTGTCGGCCGGCTTGGTCAAGCTGACAGTGACCTTGTCCGCGCCGCGCTCGGCGACGCCGTCCACGGTATCGATCAAGGTCTCATTGAGGTAATTCTGCGACTTGAAAATGAACCGCTTAGCCGCCGCCTCCTCCCAGCTGGTCGAACGCAAATCGCTAAGCGTCGTCCTTCCCTCGCCGTTGTCGAGTTCCGATACTTGCCGGAACTGAAGCGCATAGCCCTCGCAGGCACTGCCGGAGAAATCATAGAGAATGCGCCCACGTGCGCCAATCGTGGAAGAGTTTCCACGCGACTGGGCGAGCTTGAGCTCATAAATTGCCCGGTGCGACGCAAATTCGAGTGCAGGCTCGGCCGCCGTCGCGCGCCTCGCACCAATGCCGCTGCACAGGAGAATAAGGGCCAGAGCAGCCGCCGCTGCACCGCGCATAGGCTTGCCGAGGATGATCATCGGAAATTGTCTCCACGCCCCCGCCGCGGTGCAAACATAGGGTTGTCATTCCCACCGTGCAACCCGACTTGCATAAGGCTGCTTGATAAGCGAAGACAGCGAGAACCCGGCTGCGCTGCCGGGACGTATAGTGCCCATTACGCGGGCTAGTGACCTTTTTCGCATCGGAAGGAAGCGCATCATGGCCAAGATGGTTGAAGGGAAACTTGCCGAGCTTGGAATCTCCCTCCCGACGCCGGCAAGCCCGCTCGCTAATTATGTGCCGTTTGTGCGCTCCGGCACGTTGCTGTTCGTATCAGGCCAGGTTTGCCTCGATGCGACTGGCAAGCTCGTCGCCAAGGGCAAGCTCGGTGCTGGTGTCTCGCTGGACGAAGGGCAAAAGGCGGCTCGCGCATGCGCCATCAATGTCTTGGCACAGGTGAAGGCGGCAGTCGGCGACCTCGACCGGGTGGCGCGCGTCGTTCGCCTCGGTGGGTTCATTAACTCCGACCCGACCTTTTTCGAAGCTCCCAAGGTGATGAATGGCGCGTCCGATCTGATGGTTGCCGTGTTCGGGGATAAGGGACGCCATTCCCGCACGACCGTCGGGGTGGCCGCGCTGCCGGGCGATGCTGCAGTCGAAGTGGACGCCGTTTTCGAGGTCGCATGAACTGCAGTGTCGGATATTGACTGGCTCGTCGCGCGGCCCGTTGCGCATCGCGGGTTACACGACGGCAAGTCCATCATCGAGAACACTCCTTCGGCATTTGTCGCAGCCATCGCAGGATGCTATGGCATCGAATGCGATCTGCAAATCACCGCCGACGGCGAGGCTTTGGTTCATCATGACGATGCGCTCGACCGGCTGACCGACGGCAACGCCCGCCTCGATGCCATGACGGCAGCGGAACTCAAGCGTATCTCCTTCAGGAGCAGCAGCGACAGAATGATCACGCTGGGCGAATTGTGCGACCTGGTCTCGGGCAGAAGCACGCTGGTCATCGAGCTGAAAAGTCGTTTCAATGGCGACCATCGTCTGGCAGCCAGGACCGCGGATGTGTTATCAGGCTAT
>Ga0310916_10000682_pt1 | contig 19105 bp, 16 predicted proteins | sample GREbulkMGLF176_FD_203444 | JGI IMG/M metagenome (GOLD analysis project Ga0310916, IMG submission 203444) | Lab enrichment of tropical soil microbial communities from Luquillo Experimental Forest, Puerto Rico - GRE.bulkMG.LF176 | ecosystem: Environmental > Terrestrial > Soil > Tropical forest >...
GGCCTCTGGTCCATAGCGCCGGAGATTGCGATCGATCCGGATGACTTGCAGAGAGGAGTCCCTGACTTCGTCCGAGGCCTTGGAAAAGGAACTGTTGGCCGCTGAGATCATTAAGCCGAGGACGAGGGCCGACAGTGTGCCAATGACGGCGACCGAGACGGTTACGGCGGATTGTGTCTCAGCGCTAAGATGATGGACAGGAAGACGACGACGGACAAACAAACCAATAAGAGCGCCACCGAAGACCGCCGCGAACGAGATTAAACCGATAACAATGTTGAGCATTTAATGAACGGCGACTTATTACCCGACCTTTGTAATTCGGATGGCGACAACATTGAAAACGAGCGTTTTCAGTTATTGGACTTTGACCGGTCAAATGCGGCATTTGGACCAAATTCAGGGATCGTCGAGTGGAGAAATTCCTGCTTAACCAGTCGATGAAGCCAACGACCCCTTGTCGAAGCAATTCCAGCGTGTTTGCCACAATACCCCCCCTTGGCTTATCTCTGTCTCGTTACATGCTCGCACCATCGCGCCCTTGACTGATTCGGTCTCACGTTGGCAGAATGCCCGTGCAGTTTCATTCAGATGGGCGGACACTTGGAGCGATAGCGAAGGCACTATAATGCAGGCACTTGCGAAGTATATCGCCTACAAGTTGAAAAAAGAGGACCACTGCGCCGTTTACGATGTCGAGCTAGATCGCGGTTGGCCTCGCAACGGAATACTCCGACAAAAGAAAATCGAGGAGTTCGCTAAAGACAACGGCTGGCGAATCGGCCACTATAAGGACGGATTCGTCGCAATCTTCGTTAAAGCCCCTTACCCAAGTGCAACTAAATTACCAAAGCCAGAGCCTACGAGCACCAATTGTTCAGCAGCGACATGACAGTTTCCACAGCAGACATCTAACCAATCGATGAAGCCAACGTCCCCACGGCGAAAGAAACTCAGCGTGTTTGCCACCGCACCCTGCCGTGGCTTATCTCTTTCTCGTTAGGCGAATATTGTGGAAACGGTTTCGGAAACACACGTGGAACAAAACAAACGATCATACGGACGCCGTGGTCGCAGCCGTTAAAACCTCTCCGTTCGTTGCCCAGCTCACCTGCTCAACTCAGCAAAATCGGGAGAAGAACTCCCAAACCTAGGGCGAAAAACCAGAGTGCAGGAGCAGGCGTGCCGAGGGGACGTTGACGACGCGCTTCTCGTGCGGCGAAGCGAGGGTCGAGCCGCATCCAATCCTGATGGCGGTGTTCGAGGAGCAGGTAAACGGAAGCGGTAACGGCGCCGTAAAGGAGATGGCCGAGAAGTGAAGAGAGGGCTGCTGCTGCTGCGGCGTTGGTCCAAGTGAAGGATGCTCCAAGCCAGATCGGGAAGAAGGTGAGCGTGCCGACGAACCACCAGGTGATGCCGTAGAGCATGCCCCAGCCAAGCGCTGCGCTCCAATCGGGCGATTCGCGTTCGAAAAGCACGCCAAAACCGGCGCCGATGACAGTGCTGATTACGAGATGCACAACCAGGCCGAGCGTGGACGATTCGCCGCCGGCAAGCCGCGCGATCCAGTGCAAACCGTCGACGGCGACGATCTGGGGCCAGAAGACCAAGCCGCCGATGAATCCAGCGGAAGCGCCGCGGCCTAACGAGAGCAAGGTGCGGGAGCCGGGACCTTCAGGTTGGCGGTTGATCGGATCGCTTTCAATGAAGAAGCCGATCCAAAGTTTGTCGAGCGCGGCGTAGATGACGCCGACGATGAGGCCGTAAACGATGTGGCCAATGAGTGAGCCGAAGAGTTCCTGTCCGTGAAGTAGCGACCAGTCAGGCTGTTGTCCCTTCAGAAGCGACTTGAGTGTGAGCGGACCGAGGAACCACCAGAAAATCCCGTAAGCAAAACCCCATCCCGCACTCGATCCGTAGCCGCGCACGTCGCGCTGAAAAAGTAAGCCGAAGGTAGCGCCGATAATAACCGCGATGACGAAGTGTAAGGTCTTCCCGACACCTGGCGAAGAAGAACCGACGAGCCCCGCAATGAGCGGGAAAAACTTTGCTTTGTCCATCCATTGGCCGAACGCCCAGCCGCCGACGATGCCCGCCAACCCACCGCAGACAAGCGCGCGTGGAAGGCTGAATAGTTGTGCTTCGCCTCGATGGCCGGATACCGTCCCGAGAATCAAACCCAGCGGCGCGCCGAAGAATAAGAGATAGCCGATCAATTCGGGGAAGTGCGCGCGGGCGATGTCGAGCATACCCGCCGGAATTTTCGAACCAAGGACGACGCAGACTCCGGCTGGTCCACCGAGCCAAAGCAGGAAAGAAAAGGCAAGCGCCCAAAGCAGGCCAGCGCCCGGAGTCGTGGCGCGGCAACGCGTCAGAAGCGCGAAGCATGCTCCGAGGATACCGCCAGCAACAACTCCGGCGAGAGGTAACAAATTGTCAAGGGCCAATGCGGCCGCGCCGACCGCGCCAACGATAGCGCCGATCAACAAACGCAACGCGTCGGATTTCATGAGGTCGGTTTTTTTGCGAGCGGACGAACATCGATCGTCTGCACAATATCGCGCGGAAAGAACAACTCGATGGTCCAATCGCTGAGTACGCGCACCTTGCGTTCGAGGCCGGGAAGCTTGCCGAGGTAAATTCCGCGCCACAGCAGCCACGCGAAAAAACCGCTGAATTTGTATCCTTTGATTTCGGCACAAGCGGTGTGATGTCCAACGACACACAGCGTCCCGAGCGCATTGAAATGGAATGGTCTTAGCCGCTTGCCCGCGATGCTGGCGCACAAATTCCTGGCAAGTGTCCGCGCCTCCCGGATCGCAAACTGCGCGGTAGGCGGACAAGGCCTACCGGTTTTAGCGTCGGGGACGACAGCACAATCGCCCAGCGCCCAGATGCCGCGGTGACCATTCACCGCGAGATATTGATCGACAATGACGGCGCCGCGCCTATCACACTCCAGACCTAAGTGGCTCAGGAGCGGACTCGGCGCCGCACCTGCGGCCCATACGAACGTCTCGGTCTCAATTTCGAACTCCGATGGCTCCGCGTCTTTGCGCGTGAGGGTCACCGCGCCGCGGCGCGCGGAACCAACGCGTGTGTTGAGCTCAAAACTGACGCCGCGCGCGCGCATTCGTTCGAGCGCGTACTGTGCGAGCGATTCGTTCAGCTCCGGCAGGATGCGATCGCGTGAATGGACAAGAACGATCTGCAATTCGCCCGCGGGTAGATTTGGATAGTCGGCTAACATCCCGCGGGCGAAATCATTCAGCGCACCAGCCAATTCCGCTCCAGAAAAGCCGCCGCCGGCAACGACGAAGGTCAAAAGCGAGCGGCGCTTCGCACCGTCTACTTCTGCGTCCGCGCGATCGAAAACATCGATTACGTGATTGCGAATGCGGATCGCGTCGCCAAGCGTTTTGAACTCAAGTGTGTAATCGGACGTTGCGCCACGTGGCGCCTGACCGGAAACCGCACCGAGCGCGAGCACGAGATGATCGTATGGCAGCGTTTCGTTGCGATCGGAAAATTGCACTTCGTGCTTTTCAAAGTCGACCCCGATGACCTGTGCGCGCACGACGCGTGTGCGACGCAGACTGCTGCGCAACGGCGTAGAGATATGGGTCGGTTCGAGGCTACTCGCAGCCACTTCGGCCAGCATCGGTGTAAAGAGGAGTGCGTTGGTTTCACTTACGATGGTAAAACCGACGGTCGGATCATTGCGGAATTCTTTTTCGAGACTAAGCGCGGTGGTGACACCAGCGAACCCGCCGCCGAGAATAACAACACGTGTTTTTAGGTCTTGCATCGCAGGACGGCTGGCGGGGGGCAGCTTGCCGACGAGCCGTTCGACCAGCATTGTCGCGCCGGTGGTAAGCAAGCCGAGTGCAAAACCAAACGTCAACCAGCTGACGAGAGCGGGGAAAACAGAGCGCATTCCTTCGGCGGTCCATTGAGCTGGTTGTCCGGCGAGCAGCGGGAGTGCAATAACGTTGATCGCGCCCCACATCGGTAGACCGAGAGCGGCGGCGGTCATGGCGCGATCGACCGCGGCCACTTCTGTACTCAATGAATACGGCAATGTCAGCCCATAAGCTGTTCCCGAAAGCGCGCCAACAGCTAGGCCTAACGAGACGTGGTCGAAAGCGGCAGCGAGCAGTATTCCAGAGACTAAACCGCAGACAAGGCCGGGCAATCCGCGCCGCAAAAGCAATGTCACGCCTTTTCCACCTTAGCTTTTACGCGATGGAGCCCGGTCGCGCCATCGGGCACCTGGTCGCGATACTCGCTGATCTGAAGCTTGCCTTCGCCGTCGGTCGCCCGCACCACAAGTTCGGTGTCGCCTTCTTCGTCCGGCGCCCAAGCATAGCTCCATAGCGACCATGAGATTTTCGTGCCCGGTTTTGTGATCTTGGTCTCGTTCCAGGTCTCGCCTCCGTCATCGCTAATTTCCACGCGGCTAATGCCGCGATCGCCGCCGAAAGCCATGCCGCGGAGTTCGGCGGTCTCTCCGACTTTGAAAGGCTCGGCGAAGTGATCGCCCCAAACCTGCGGCGCATCAATTCGGCTATGAGTCGGAATGGAGTCACCTTGACGACCCCAGCCTTGCTCCTTGTAAAATCCGCAACCGTGTCGGCGATGTAGTCGGCCATCGGCCTCGTTCAGGAGCTCGATTCGAGTCAACCACTTCGGATTCTTCTCGCCATAAAGGCCGGGCACAATCATGCGCAACGGGAATCCGTGACGCTGCGGAAGCGGTTCGCCGTTCATCTCGTAAGCGACAAGCGTGGTCGGCTCCATCGCTTTCTCGAAACGAAATGTTTCGTAGTAGCCGTCGGCAGCGCGGAACAGCACTGTCGTCACGTCCGGTTTCGGTTTCACTTGCGCAAGCAAGTACGGCAGCGGCACGCCTTTCCAGGTTGCGTTCGAGCAAAGACCGCTGCCGATGCCGTACGAGATGCAAAGCAGCGTCGTTTCCTGCTCGACGGCCGGCATAGCAGCAATTTCCGCGAACGACCACGCGCGCGGATTCTCCACCTGGCCGACGATGTCGAGCCGCCACGGGTCACGCGCGACATCGGGGTCGATAAGGTTTTTAGAAACCTGATAAAACTTGTCGTTAGGCGTGATCTTCTCCACCTGTGGCCCTCCGTACTGTGTGCCGTCGTACCTAAAGGTGCCGATCGCAAAAAGTCGCCGCAGTATGCCGCTGAGGAACACCGCCGCGGCTGCTCCAATTCCAAGAGCAAGAAAACGGCGCAAGCCAACCGCGGGAGCAGCAATCGCCTCGTCCTGCCGTGCGATGGGACTCAGCCCTGGCCGATCCAGCAAGCGGTAGAAGAACATGATGCCTAACCCGCATACGCTGAACGAAATCAGAATTTCGAGCGATGCGATTAGTCGCGCCGTCGCTGGCGGAAAGCCGCGGTAGTTCGTGATGAGCGTCGGCCAAAGGAGCGCAATGAATAGTAATGTCGCTCCCACAACCCCGGAAACGATGAACGACCAGCCGCGCGAATCGCTTGGCGCGCCGCCGTCAGGTTTGCTCCTGTTTTTCCGTCGGAGGTAGAGGGCGTATATTGCGCCACCGATTCCAGCGACCGCTAGCTGACCAGTAAGCGCGCCATAAACGCCTTGCAGCTTCAACGGCGTGTAGCCACCGGCTTTTACGAGCGAGCCAATGAAAAACTCGACCGTTAACAGCGGAAACAACCGGTCGAAGATCAACTCGGTCGGCGTCGGCCAGCCGAACAACAGACGCAAAAGCGCCATTGTCAGAAGCATGGTCAGCCCCGCGAGTATGCCTGCGACTAATCCCCAAAAAATAGATTTGATGAGCGGTCGAGAAGGAGAGGCTGTTGAATTACTCATAAGTCAGTTTTCGAGACAGGTCGCGTCGGCTTCTCCAAATATTCTTGGAACGAAGGGGTTGGCTGTGCCTGCTAGTCTGAACGGCCAAAAGGGTCTGCCGTCAATCATAAATCACTATTTCTTCTATAGGCGTCTTACACCTCCTAACCAATCGATGAAGCCAACGGCCCCATTGCGATGCAAGTTCAGTCTGTTTGCCACGACACCCTGCCGCGGCCTACTCCAGCGTGCGAAAGAGTACGAAGCTGAACGTGACCTCTTGAGCAAAAAAGAAAAGCGAATAGAACTGGTGATAGCGCTCGTTGCGCGTAATCGCGGCAACGGTTAGCCCGGTTGAGTAAAGCAGCCAGAGAATCACGTACTGTGGACCGAGGTCAAAAAAATGATGGACGCCCTTGAGTAGGGTGTCAGCTAGATCGGCCGGAGCGTAGAGTACCATGATGATAAAGAAGGCGCGATGATTAGCGTAGAAGTGCGTTTTGTAATTGAGCAATTTATCGGGTGTACCTTCACGCGGGAACAGCACGACCGAAGCGAGAAACAAGATTGTGGGAGGAATCAGAACGAAGACGAAAAGAAAGAAAGTCCACGGTGCTTGAGTGCGCCATCTATAAAAAACCCACCACGCACTGACGAGCAAGATGAAAAGGTTCACGACCCAGACGGCGTGGACCCAATAGAGATGTCGATGCGAACGCGCTTGAAGCATTTCGCCAACACCGTACAAGAGCCGCGTCATTCCCAACGCCAAGACAATCGAGATCAGAATGGCGAGATAATTGAATGGGATCATCGACAAAGCTACGGTGCTGATCTTTCAACCGCGAAATCATACATCGCCGCGTTCCAGTGCGACTTCGGCTTTGAAATTTTCAATGCCGCCTGGAACTCGCCGTGCACTACTCTCCGGGCGGGTGGAAGTTGACCGTTTTCTTCGTGGCTTGGTCAATTTCCTCGGGCGTGATTAGTACCGTTGTTCGCGATTCCACGGCTCCGCTGGCGTTGGCGGCCAACGACAAGGCTGATGCGTCTACGTTGCTGGGCAGATCCACAATGATGACAAAGTCGTCGTTCCCAAAGGCATAGTAGAAGGCTTCGAGTCGCCCACCGATTCCTTTGGTCAATTGCTCGGCGGCCTCGCGGCGTTTCGACCCTCCCTCTTGAAGCAGGCCCTTCAAACCTTGGTTCGAATACGATCCCTGAATGAGATATTTTGGCATTTGCTTGCTTCTTTCTAGCGTAATATTTGGCCTACGCGCCCCTAAGTCCAATTGGAGATGTTCTGTAGTTTTAGTTTTGGGCCTCTCGCGTTAGCCAAGCAGGAACCGAATTATTGTCCGCAGATTGGCCAGAGCGGTCCTTCCGTTTCGATTTCAAGCCAGAGCCGCACACCGCGCCTCGAGGATCCCGTTCCTCGTCGTCACGTCGCCTCTCGCCAGCACTGCCGCGCCGCACGTTGGCCGCAGTTCGTGCCCGCAAGGATTTCTGTTGGCCAGCGGGGTCCGATTTTTATGCATCCGTTCTATTCGCCTGCGCTTTTGCCACGGCTGCGGCCAAGATGGACATGCTAACAGTTGGAATGAATTTTTTCATGAGCGATTTCATCCTGGATTAAGCGCCTTGTTAGGCGGCGTGGTCACGTGAAGTCTGGTCTATCACTCAGCACCAAGAGCGTCATGCCCTCGGGACCGGGAACAATCTTAGGTTTAGTTACCGCGCCAACACGAATCAGAGCCCCGCGACGCATCGGGTAGCTCTGCCCCTCGGCGTGAAGCGTTCCGCTGCCCTCAAGTGGAATGTAAAGCTCCTCCTCACTGTCCGCGGCGTGGTCGTGCTGAGGATAGTGCTCCCAGTGTGGAGGCATTTTGATCGCGTTCATGCCGAGCTTGGAGAGGCCGAGACTCTTGCCCGCAAAGAAGAGCTGCTGTCCCTTCTGAAATGCGCCGGTGTATCGCTCTAGCTCGTCAATGTTCTTAACTGTGACGTCTGTCATAATCGTTTTTGTTGGTGAGTGTTCTCGGCGCGCGAACGCCGCCTAACGAGAAAACGATAAGCCACGGTCCGGATCGGTGGCAAACATCCACGCGCGCTTGTTCGATCAGGGGGCTCGTGGCTTCATCAATTGTTAGACTCCATGTGTTGCCGTGCAACAACTCCGGCACCCTGAAACTGCCGCCCAAGAGCGAAAAGTAGCTACAGCGATTTCGGCCACAGCCAGCCGAATATTCCCGCTGTCAGCACTGCATAGACCAGACTGTCAAAGACGTGCTTGAAAGTGACGACCCAGCTTCGCCCGGCCCAGATCGACTCCTGGGCGTGGGCTGCGCCGTACCCCAGGAAAGCTACCGTACCGGCTACGCGGAACACTTCCAGAAAAGCTGCTCCAGGCGCTAGCGTCCGGCCCGCCAGATAAGCGGCAAAGATGCCGATCACGATGCAATATGAGAACCATAGGACCAGATTCCTTCCCATGGCCGGCGGGCCGCTGGGCAACACGGTCATCAAGCCCACTGGTCCGCGTTTCAACTTCTCGACCACCTCAGCGGATTTCATCTCCTTGAATGAGTAATAGGGAAAAAAGTAGACGCGCCCCGGGCTAGCGCCCGCACTGCGCAGCGCTTCTGTCACTCGTTCTTCATCGGGCAGCCTGCGGTAATCGCTTTTGTGGTAAGCCAGCACCATGTGCATGATGGAACTGGCGACAAAGACAACCACCGCCGAAACTAAGATGGGTAACCATAAGGTAGTGAGCGGAACCATGTGTACCTCTCGCGTGGTGATAATGTCGAAGCAGGGTTCGCGAAGCCTAGGCAGGGAGGCGTTGCGCCGTCAAGCTTGGTGATCCCGACCTAGCTCGTACCACCACGCTGTGCTGCACCGCAAAAATTCCTAGTAGCAGCGCGTTCACAAAAAGCGAGACGGTCAACGGTGAAGAGATACCTCAATCGATCGATTTTGGAACAAGCAGATCTCCAACAAATCCAATTGCGCCTTGGTCCCAAGTGGATTTTTGAAGCGTCTGAAAATAGGGGAGGGAGGGACTGATTTTCCCGCAGCTCAAACAAGCCTAAAATCAGCTCCCGCCTTTGTACGCCGATTTTGCACACTCGCCGTGCTTTTTGAGCCCATTTGGGGAAAACATGGGATCACACACCTAACACCGATTTTCCCTCTGTAGAGCAGTTCAGATCACGTGAGCGTCACATGAGCATAATTGCTCTGCAGTCATTGCGAACGAGACGCTCTACCAACTGAGCTATACCCGGGAATCGGAAAAAGATTAGTGCGTCGACAATCAATTTCAGCAAGCAGTCTTAGGCGTTTGGTCGTGTTTGGGAAAATATAAGTTGCTGCGCCGGTCGATTTCGGTATTTGGTATATTGTCGACGCTAGAGGAGGTTTCCCGATGAAAAAATCTTATGCGAGCGGCAGGCGGATCGTTCTTCTTTTGGTCGCTGCGGGTCTAGCAGTTGCCGCAGTTGTTCAGGCCGGTACTGGTTACGATTATTCGCGCACCGAATTGATGGGCAACAGCGGTTTAGTGATTTTTAGAGCCGCCGATTTCGGTTTCCTGATCGGTCTCTCCATTTACATTGACGGAGTTCCAATTACCACACTTGCCCGCGGTGAAGGCTACCGGGCGATAGTTCGGCCCGGCCATCACGTGCTCACCGTGCTGGATACGCCATCGCCTTACGGCAAAACGAAATTCACGCAGCGACCGCTGAATTTAGCGTCCGGACAGAATTACTCACTTACCGCAATCTGGGACGTTGAGACAATTACGCTCGAAGACGGCGGCTACGTATATCACGGTTTTTACCGTTAACTGCGTCCGCGGGATTCCCGTCTAATTAGTCCAACTCGGCCGGCGCAGTTGACGTTCCCGAACGCAAGTGCGTTTCCCTTATCGTGACCTTCGCCGTCGGCGGCGAAATCTCCGGCTGCCCTTTTGATTTGAGCGAAGCATTCAAGCTTGGCAAATCTCTCGTCAGCAACTGCTCGAAATCCTTGCTAACGTCGCCCAACTCTCGGCGCAGCGCGTTGATGTAAGCGAGTTGGTAATCACCCGGTTTGCCCTCGTAACTCAGGAGCGCTCCATAAAGTTGATCGGTGTGTTCGCGTAACCGCTCTTCGCCGGTAATGGCGCCGCCTTCCTTCGTGGCGACGATTCTCTTGCGAACGTTGTCGATCTTGTCATCGAAGCCTTTGATCGTCTTTTTCAGCGGATCGTTTTCTGAAATTGCCGAGGATGTTTTCGCCACGCCACGCCGCAACACTAGAATGCGATCCATCAACGCACTTTCATCGTTGAATAGTGCATGTACCCTCATGACCGCGTCATACTGCGCCTTCCTGTCTTCGGTCGTATATTTCGCGCGCCGGTCCAGACCAGTCGTCAATTTCGTTTCGTAGGTCTTTCCGGCCTTGGTCAGGCGAACGGTGTAATCGCCGGGAACAAGGCGAGGTCCGCGTGTGCCAAAAAAAGCGATCTGCGCAGCTGGCGGAACGCGCGGCGGTTTTTCGCGCATGCTCCAGGTGACGCGGTTCAAGCCGGAACGTTTGCTCGCCGGGACTTCATCGATCACGCGACCGGTTGAATCGAGGATTTCGATCTTCAATTTTCCGAAAAGATGGCGCTCGCGTTGATAATACGTAATCACCGCAGCGTCCGGCGGATTGTCGCCGACAAAAACGGCGTCTCCGTTCGCCCAGCCTCCGCTTCCTTCGATTCGCTGCTGGACAGGGCGTGCGGTAACGAAGGCAACTTCCTGGGTCATCACGCTACTCGTCAGATTCCGCAGCGGCACGATGTCGTCTACGATCCAAATCCCGCGGCCGTGTGTCGCCAAAACCAAATCATTCTCGCGCGGTTGAACTGCCAAATCGCGAACTGCGACCGCCGGAAAATGGTTGCCTTTGAATTGCGCCCAGTTTTTTCCGCCATCGATCGATACCCAAAGTCCAAATTCTGTTCCAAGGAAAAGCAGATCCGGTTTTTCCAAGTCTTCTTTGATCACGTGCGCATAGCCGCGAACCGTCTTTGCCTCCTTATCAGTGACCAATGGCGTCCACGTTTTGCCGTAATCGCTCGTGCGGAAAACGTACGGCGCCATGTCGCCAAATGTATGTCGATCAAACGCCGCGTAGGCCGTGCCGGCGTCGAAGTTGCTCGCCTGCACCCAGCTCACCCATGAATTTTTGGGAAGTCCCGGAACGTTTGCGACCGCGTTGTTCCAGGTTTTTCCACCGTCGCGCGTGATCTGGAGATTGCCGTCGTCGGTTCCGACCCAGATCAGATTTTTGTCCTTGGGCGATTCGCTGATCGAATAAATCGTCGTGTGCATTTCGGCTGAAGAATTGTCCACGGTTACGCCGCCCGATTGTTCCTGCTTTTGTTTTTGCGGATCGTTCGTCGTCAGGTCCGGCGAAATGCGCTCCCAATTCTGACCGTGGTCGCGCGAGCGAAATAAACATTGCGCGCCGATGTAAACAGTTCCCTTTTCATTGGGCGAAAGCGCGATTGGCGTGTTCCAATTATAACGCAGCTTCTCGCTGTAGTCCGGTCGAGGCTTGATGTTGCGCGCTTCATGCGTGTGACGATTGACGCGCGCGATCTCGCCGCCCTGATATTCCGCGTAGATGTAATCGGCGTCCGTCGGATCCGGAAACATCCAGAATCCGTCGCCGTTGTACATGTTTTCCCAACACTGGTTTGTGATGCCGCCGGGATATTGGGAATCGCCGACCCAGGAGCTGTTGTCCTGCAGTCCGCCGTAAACATGATACGGATCGTCGTCGTCCGTGCTCACGTGATAAAATTGAGAAACGGGAAGGTTATCGCCTTTCCACCATTTGCTCCCGCCGTTGTAGGAATACCACATTCCGCCGTCGTCGCCCACGAACACCACCTGGGGATTGACCGGGTCAATCCAAACATCGTGATCGTCGCCGTGACTTCCTCCGAAACCGCCGACCACGGCAAAACTTTTACCGCCATCTTCACTTAAGATCAGCGCGCCATCAGGCTTAAAAATGCGGTCCTGTTTTTTTGGATCAACAACCAGCCGCGCGAAATAAAACGGACGCCACACCATCCAATTGCTTTTGTCGCGTTGTTCCCAAGTCGCGCCGCCATCATCCGAGACGAACAATGCGCTCGCCGGCGATTCGACAAGACAATAGACGCGTTTTGGATTCGAAGGCGCGATCGCAATTGCTAACCGGCCGTAAGGTTTCTTGGGGAAACCTTTGTTCGCTTCCGGCGTCACTTCGGTCCACGTCTCACCGCCGTCGTTCGAACGTAACAATGCGCTTGCCGAAGGTTTGTCCGGGTCCTCGCCACCCGAGCGATACTCCCAGCCTTTACGCCGAAAATCCCACATGCACGCGAACATCGTGTTCGCATCGGTCGGGTCGATCGCTACATCGGCGCAACCGGTCGAAAGATTCTCGCCCTTCAAAACCAATTTCCACGTTTTGCCCCCGTCGGTTGTTTTGTAGAGACCGCGGTCCGCCGAGTCGCTCCAGAGCGCGCCGGGCACTGCGGCGAAAATTGTATCGCTGCTTTTCGGACTGACTGCAATGCGTGCGATGCGCTCAGACTTTTCCAAACCAACGTGTACCCACGTTTCTCCGCCGTCGATCGATTTGTAAATGCCGTCGCCGATCGAAACGCTGTTCCGCATCCACGATTCACCCGTGCCGACCCATACATTTTTCGTGTTCGTCGGATCGATCGCGATTGCGCCGATCGATTGCACATCCTGCTCGTCAAACACCGGACGATAGCGCGTTCCGCCATCGTCCGATTTCCAAACGCCGCCGCTGGCCGCGCCAACGAAAAGCGTGATTTTACCGGATGGTTCATGCGTTCCTGCGATCGCAGATATGCGGCCGCTCATCGCGGCGGAACCGATGTTGCGCGCGCCGAGACCGGAAATCGTAGAGGAAGTTAACGCAGGCTGCTCCTGCGCGTGTGTTAGATCGACACTTAGGCAAAAGACAGCCGCTAGGCAAAAATGTGTGATTCGCATGAAGTGAATTATTTCGAAGGTGAAGTTGGGAATTTGAAGATCGCGTCGTCAACCGGCGTGTTTGCCTCCGCTTTTTCGATCACGACCTTTTGTTTGTCCGGATCGCCCTTGCGTCCTTCCTCGATCGAAAACGGAATGAAGACGCCGCCGATTTTTTCGTAATCCCCGACATCGGTCTCCGTTTCTTCCTGAGCGCCGTGCCTGACCCGCTGGGTGAGAATTCGAATCTCGAGAAAGTGATCGGGATCGAGATAAACAAAACTCACGTCGCCATTCTTGCGGATGACTTTGATTTTATAAGCCGACGTTCCATCGACGTCTTCGCGTCCGAGATATTCCAGCGTGCTTCCTTTTTCTTTCCAATTCACGAGCGGCCCGTCGATCTCAGCGTCTTCGATCAGCGGTTTGGTATCGTCCGCCGACATCTTCTCGGGGTCTTTGCGTCCTTGAAACGGCGAAATTTTCCATCCTTCCTTGCCATCGTAGGACTGCACCGCAGTCAGTCCTTGAAGCGTGGCTTCGGTGCGCACCTCGTTCGGCCGCTTTTTAGTTTCGTAGTAACCGAGCTGCAGCTGGCCTTCGTTAACCAACATTTTGCCAGTGAGCTTGAGCGATTGCAGAGCCTTGAGCGCGTCGGCTCCTCCTTTCGCTTCGATGTTTTTTGCGACCAACTCATCGAGCGTTGGCGGTTTTTCGGTTTCCGCCGCTACCGAAAGGAATGCGGCACCAATAGTAAAGAGTAGAGTTAGACGTAATTGCATATGAGGTTGAATGGGCGACATAGAAATAGGGACGCGTCGCATCACTATGCAAAGGATATGCCAGGTGGCAATTAGCCTTACAAGCTGCTTCTAATCAGTATGTTGCAATCGGAGCGAAAATCTTCTAACTCGTTGGCCATCCCACGAGTGGGATTCTGCTGCTTGGTTTTGGGACGGTAGAAACGCGAGTTCTAAAGCCCGCAACCAACGCTCAGCACGTTGTTAAAGCCGGACTTTTGATGTTCATAAACGCTGATCTCATCGCCTTCGTAATAAACGGACCGAACCACGATATCGATCTTGCCGTCGCCATTGAGATCGAGCGGCGCCACAATCTCGAATTTATTTGGCGCGGCATCGCTCTTCGATTCGGGGTAAAACTCGCCGGCGACCAATTCTGTCTCTGCTTTTCGCTGTGCAAACCGGGCTAGCAGCACGAACGAATATGTGTTCGCGGTCGGTTCATCCGGAATTTTCTCTCCATCTTTGTAATGGGTCGCCGAAATGAGCATTTCATCCTCGCCGTCGCCATCAAGATCAATCTTCACCGCTTGCATGATGGTCTGTCGGTTCCAGCCATTTTCCCGACTCAACCGCGCCAACAAGATAGCCGTAACGCACATCAATGATCGGGAACGTTTCGGTCATCGCGTCGCGCAATACGCAAACACAAACGCACCGACGAAGAATTGAGCTTTCATGACGCCGCTCCGAATGCGAGGCCAAGTCCGTAAGTCACGGCGGCTTCGATCACGCCGACGATTGTCATTTCCAATCCGGACGCCCACCACGAGCGCAGTGTAATCAGCGACTTCACCGCTCCGACGAGGAAGTGTGCGATAATGCTGATCGCGAACGCCCACACAACGGCTGCGAGGCCACTCATGAAAAAGAACGGGATGATTGGAATGAACGCCCCGATCGCGGTCGAGATTGCCGCCGACGTCGCCGATAGCCAGGGTTTGCCGAAATGTTGCTGTGAAAGTCCGAGCTCGCTTTGGGCCATCGCAGCGACCATTTGCTCCGGTTGTTGGGCTAATCGCTCCGCCATCTTCTGCGCTTCGTCCGGATTGAATCCCTGCAGTTGATAAAAGAGAGACATCTCTTCTATTTCTTCCTCGGGATTTTCTTCGACCTCTTCTTTCTCGCGGGCGATCTCCGCCTCGTAAACTTCGCGCTCACTTTTAACGGCGAGGTACGCACCGGCGCCCATCGACAATGATGAGGCCATCATTCCAGCGAGTCCGGAAATAAGAATGTAATGCTGCTGATTGTTTGTCGCGCCGGCGACGCCCGAAACAATTCCGAACACCGCGCCGAGGCCGTCATTCACTCCATAAATTGCGTCCGCGACCCAACTTCCACCGCGTCCGTGCCAGCGTTCGCGCTTGAGAATCGAATCGAGTACTGTGCGGGGCCCGAGCTGCGGCACCATCGTTTGCAGCGCGCGGGCGTGCGCTCTTTCTTCCAGGGCGCTTTCACGCAAAAAGTCTTTCACGTCGCGCTCGCCCGCCAGAACCCGATCCCGTTGGTCGCGAAACTCGGCTTCGTGTTTTTCTTCAGCCGCCTCCATTCGGCGAATTGTAATCTCCGTTCCGAGCGCGCGATTCAACCAGCGTTGCAAACGCCGGCCTAACGAATCGGGAATCATCGGGACAGGTTCGCCGAGATCAGTCAATTTTTTCGCCCAACGCGTGGCGTGACGTTCCTCGGCTTCTGCCATTCGATTCAAGATGCCTTTGCGTTTTTCGTCTGCCTCGCGAGCGGCCAGCTCTCGATAAACCTGCGCGGTTTCCACTTCTGCGCGCCAATTGCGCTTCACGACTTCGATAGTTTTCTGTCGATCTTGGTGCCTGTTCGGCTCGGACCCCGTCGTGCTCATCGTGCGCATTCGGTTTCGATCGCGGCGGTAATGGGCGACATCGGTTTGGTCTTCAGTTGTTGCACGGTGATGATGAGCGCGACGGAACCGATGATCAATATCGCAGCAAGCAAAGTCCGCAGCGTCACAGTCTCGTGGGCGAACAATGCGCCGAGCAGCATGGCAACGATCGGATTCACATAGGCATAAGTCGCGACCTTGGCCGGGTCGCAATGGCGGATCAGCCAAAAATACGCGGTGTAGCCGACGATTGCACCGATAAGCACAAGATAAGCGAACGCGCCTAACGAGAGCAGAGCGATGTTGCCGGGATGAAAATGTCTTGCCTCGCTGGCGAACACTCCAACGAGCAGCATCATGAAACCGCCGCAGAACATTTGCTGTGCTGTGCCGAGAAATGGCGACGTGGTATGCTTCGAGGCGCGCGAATAAAGCGAGCCCGCCGACCAAATGAACGACGACAAGAGCAAGATCGATATTCCGATAGCGGGATGACTGTTGCCGCTGCCTGAAAACCGCAATGTAGGACCGAGCAGCACTGCAACTCCGAGAAATCCACCAGCGAGCCCGAACCAAACGATCGGTTGCGGGCGCGGAGTCATTCCGACCATCCAACCGAGCAAGATGATGTAGATTGGAACAGTGGCGACGATCAAACTGGCCAGACCGGATTCAATAAATTTTTCGGAGAGCGTGACGCCGCCGTTACCGCCCAACAACAAGCACGCGCCAACAATCAGTGCCGATCGCCACTCCGCCCAGGTCGATCTTAGGGGGCCTTGTGTCCGCGCGATTGCGAACATGATCAAACCCGCGAAAAAGAATCGCGCGCCCGCCATCAAGAACGGTGGAATTGATTGAATCGCGAACAAAATTCCGAGGTAGGTCGAACCCCAAATAAGGTAGAGCGCGGCGAAAGCCACAATGATTTTGATCTTTCGCGACTCTGCCATTGATGACAGTTACGCTAAGCGAATCAGTGTTCCAGTCGCGCCAGCGCGTCTCGTGCTTGCGAAAACTCGAGATTGATCGCGATGGCGCGCCGTGAATCGCTCACAGTTTAATCACTTGGGCGGAATGAATATCGCCGGTGGCCCGGATTTGTTGAAGTAATCCTTCATCCGGCGCGTTGTCTAAATTCAAGACCGTGAGTGCAGTGCCGCCGGCCTGATTTCGACTTAACGACATGGTGGCGATGTTTACGCCGTGTTCGCCGAGCAAGGTCCCGATGCGACCGACGATTCCTGGACGGTCGGTGTTCTCGAGAACGAGAATCACACCATACGGCCGGGCTTCTACCGGGCGACTGTTGACGCTCACGATGCGCGGCGTCGCTCCGAAAAATGCGCCGCCGACTGAAACAGTTTTCCCTTCGGCGTCGGCCGATAACTCGACGAGATCGGCGTAATCGCCGAGTGTGCCCAATCGCGTCTCGGTCACTTTTAATCCGAGACTTTCAGCGAATTGCGGCGCGTTGACTTCGTTGACGTCCGCGCCGCCGGCAGTCTGTAGAAAACCTTTCAACACTGCGCGCGTGATGATCCGGCCGGAGTCGAGCTCGTTCACTTTGCCGCTGTAATTAATTTTCAATTCATCCACACGGCGCGGAGCAACTTGCGACAAAAAGCGGCCGAGCTTTTCTCCGAATCGCAGATGCGGCCCAATGATCGACAACGTCTTGGCGTCGAGATTCGGCATGTTAACCGCGTTGCGAATGGTTCCATCGAGGAGCGCGGCGCGAATCGATTGGGCGATTTCGATTCCAACACCTTCCTGCGCTTCAGCCGTGGAGGCGCCGAGGTGCGGCGTTAAAACCAAATTCGGCGCGGCGCGAAGAGGAGAATCTGCAGGCAAAGGTTCAATTTCGAAAACGTCGAGCGCGGCTGCCGCAATATGCCGATCTTGCAACGCCTGAGCGAGCGCGATTTCATCGATTAAGCCGCCGCGCGCGCAGTTAATGATACGCGCGCCGCGTTTCGTTTTAGCTATCCGCGACGCGTCGAGCAAGTGACGCGTTTCGTTGGTAAGCGGTGTATGAAGCGAAATGAAGTCCGCATTTGCTAGCAGATCGTCGAGTTCTTCGACGAGCTCGACCTGTAAGCTCCGCGCGCGTGCTGCCGAGAGATACGGGTCATAAGCGACGACGCGCATGCCGAAGGCGATCGCACGGCGGCTAAGCTCGCTACCGATCCGACCCATGCCGATGACGCCGAGTATCTTGTTGTAAAGCTCGACGCCCTCAAAATCTTTCCTGCTCCATTTTTTACTGCGCAAGCTCGCATCTGCCTGCGGAATCTTTCGCGCGACGCAAAGCAAGAGCGAAAATGCATGCTCGGCGGTGGAAACGGTATTGCCGCCCGGTGCATTGAGCACGAGAACACCGCGCCGCGTGGCCGTTTCGACATCGACATTGTCCACGCCGACGCCCGCACGCCCGACCACGCGCAATCTTTTCGCGGCATGCAGAACTCCACCCGTGACTTTCGTTTCGCTCCGGACAATCAACGCCGCGAACTCAGGAATGATCTCAATTAACTTCTCCGGGCTGAGCTTAAGTTGCTTTGAAACTTCGAGTGCGCCATCACGCGCAAGTTCTTCAACGCCGCGTTCAGCGATTGCGTCGGCGACGAGAACCTTCAGTGGAGTCACAACAGACGTTCAACGTTCAATTGTGACGGCGCAACTGCGCGACGACTTCGATTTCAGCCGTTTGCGGAAACATGTCGAGCGGGGTCACCGATTCGATTTGGAATCGTGACTGGAAATCGCCGAGATCGCGCGCGAGCGTGGCTGGATTGCATGACACATAGATCAGCGTCGCCGGCGAAAGATCGCCAACTGCTTTGCGAAGTTGCGTACTGAGTCCGGTTGCCTGTGGATCTACAATCACCGAGGTTCTGTCGAGATCGCATTTCTCTATTGAGGCGTAAAGCTCGGCGTCGAGGTTGCCCGCGATGTAGGTTTCCTTGCTAGTCGCGTTTTCTCTCGCAGCGGCGATTGCGAACCGGTCCCAGTCGATTCCGATCACGCGCTCAAATTTATCGAGAAGCGCTTTGGCAAAAAAGCCCGCGCCGCAGAAAGCGTCAATGAGCAACTCCTGGCCTGCCGGCACCGATCGCACAATCAATTCGCGAAGCGCGTGTGCGACGTCGTCGTTCGTTTGGGAGAAAATCCGTGGCTCGGATCGTGCGCGTAGCGTGTAATGACCGTCTCGAACTTCATGTTTGCGCAACTCAGCGAGCTCGCGATTGACTTCGTCCATCGCGATCGGGCAACGCTCGATGTCGATCAAGCGATGCGGATCACGTCGAAAATATCCGATGACACCGTTCTCCGCGTGGACAGTGATGCGGTTACGGTAACCGTACTCACGAGGCGAAGGGATGATCCTCTGTAGTGGAACATCTTTGAGTTTTCCGATGCGATGCAGAGCGCCGCGGACCTGACGCGATTTTATCTCGAGTTGATGCGCGTAGTCGATGTGTTGATAGGCGCAGCCGCCACAGCGTCCGAAATAAGGGCAGGGTGGCTCGACGCGGTGGGGCGATTTTTCT
>Ga0310916_10000686_pt1 | contig 19064 bp, 17 predicted proteins | sample GREbulkMGLF176_FD_203444 | JGI IMG/M metagenome (GOLD analysis project Ga0310916, IMG submission 203444) | Lab enrichment of tropical soil microbial communities from Luquillo Experimental Forest, Puerto Rico - GRE.bulkMG.LF176 | ecosystem: Environmental > Terrestrial > Soil > Tropical forest >...
GGTGCCGACGGCGGTGCCGACCACCTGCTCGGGGGGAATGCCGTAGACATTCCGGGCATAGATGCGCACGAAGCCCTGGCCGCCGCCGGTCACGATGTAGGTCCGATAGGCGTTGTCGCGCAGATAACGCAGCAGCTCGAGCATTGGTTGATAGACGAGCTCGGTGTAGAAGCGGTTCCAGCGCGGGTGCCTCGCCGTTTCCAGCCATTTTTTTGCTTCGTCCTCGAACTGCGCGACCGACATGCCGGACATCGTGGTGTCGAGGATCTTCACGAGCTGCTGCGTCGATAGCCGGGTGATCGCCTCCTGATTGCCGGAGAGCACGGTCTTGAACGGCTCGACGTCCCTGAGCTGCGGCTTCTGCGCCACCACCGCCGGCACGCGCCCCAGACAGTAGACCACCTGGGTGTACATGGGATGCTCGACCCACAACGTGCCGTCCTGGTCGAACACGGCAATGCGGTCATCTGGAGAGACGTAGCTCGGGTTCGCCCGATCGGTCGTTGTGCGCACAAAATCGAAGATCGCCTGCTTCGCAGGTCCGTCGTTCCACGACGGCAACGGATCGCCCGTCACTCCGGTCTGCGCCGGTGCGGGCGCGGGGAGGAGCATTCCAGATAAGGTCGGAAGCAACGACAGGGAAGCCAGCAGCGCACGACGGTCAATGCTGGACGGCGGTTTGGCCGGCTCCATCTTCCAGTCTCCTCCTTACTGCAGCCGCGTAGCGCGTGCGGGCGACCCGTGTATATGGGTCGCCCACTCTCGTCGCATCACATCATGCCAGTCTTGGGCCGCTAGTCGCCTGGCGCGCTCTCGTGGGCTTTCTTGACCTGCGCGAGGATGCCGCTGAGGTTGTAACTCTCAGCGGCTTGCAACGGCGGAAACGTGTTGTAGCTTTCCAGCTCCTTCAGCCAGAGCTGTTGGCCGATGGGCAGGATGTTCCAGTCGTAGAGATAAGCGGTTGACGGAGAGGCAAGCGCACCGCCAACCCCAAGGGCGGTCTTGCCATCAAGCGTTACCGCCTGCTCGAACGGATCACGCTTGATGTTCTGGACCAAGGTGAAGTGGTAGCTAACAAGCGGCATCAGCCATCCGCCCGGCCCGGATTGAGACATGGTGTAGTACATCTTCCAGTTCTTGTAGCGCACCGCCGACGGCGTTGAGCCCGAGTAATAGAAGAAGTAGTCACGCGCCGATTTCTCCGACTTTCCTTCGAGGTAATCGCGCTGATCGACGCCATCGAGCGTGGTCTTGACGATGCCGGGATATTGGCCGGCCTCGATCTGCTTCTTGAGCCCGTCCCCTTTCGGGCCACCGGCGATGTCAACAAAGGTGGGCAGCCAGTCGAGCGCGGCGAAAAGCTGGTTCTTGACCGTGCCCGGCTTGATGACACCAGGCCAGCGGATCACAGCCGGGGCGCGGTAGCCGCCTTCCCAGGCCTCACCCTTCTGGCCCTTGAAGGGCGTGACGCCGCCGTCCGGGAAGGTGATCGCCTCGGCGCCGTTATCGGTGGTGAACACGACGATGGTGTTGTTAGCCTGCCCCATGTCGTCGAGCTTCTTAAGCACGAGGCCGATGTTGTCGTCGAGCTGCTTCATGCCGACTTCCTGGATGCCCCAGTCCTTCCCACCCTCCTCGCCAAGCATCGCTTGATACTTGGGGGAGAATACGGTGGTGACGTGCATGCGCGCGGGGTTGTACCAGACGAAGAACGGCTTGTTGGTGCGCCGAGGATCGTTGCGGTCGAGGAAGTCGATGACCTTGGCCGAGATTTCCTCATCTACCGTTCTTGAACGGTCCAGCGTCAGCGGACCTTCATCGTGGCACGTCTGGTTCTTTTCCGTGCCGTCGGAGGACTTGCATGCAAGGATATTGCGCGGCGGCGTCAGGCAGATCGTGGTCTTGGGATCGACGGCGCCGGGCACTTCCGGCACGCCGGGGATCGGCGTGTTCTTGCACGGCGGCGCGACGGTCTGCGTGGTCGGATTCTTGTTGATGTCGGGGAAGCTTACCTGCTGCATAGCATCGAGATGGTAGAGGTAACCCCAGTATTCCTGGAACCCGTGTGCCGTCGGCAGCGCCGCGGTGTGGTCGCCAAGGTGGTTCTTGCCGAACTCGCCGGTGTTGTAGCCGAGGTCGAGCAGGAACTTGGCGAGCGCCGGGGTGCCGGGCCGCAGGTACGAGGGGCTGCCGGGCAGCTGCGGCGGGATCATGCCGGTGCGCAGCGGATACATGCCGGTGAAGAAGGCATTGCGCCCGGAGGTGCAACTCTGCATGGCGACATAATCCATGAAGATCGCGCCTTCGTTCCCGATGCGGTCGATGTTCGGCGTCTCGCCCACCATCAGGCCGCGATGGTAGATGCTCGGCTGCATCCAGCCGATGTCGTCCCCCATGATGAAGAGGATGTTGGGCTTCTGCTGCTGCGCGATCGCCGTCGGAGCCGCCGCCAAGGCGGCAAACACCGCAAGCAGACCGAGCCGGAGGATCCTGATCATGCTCATGGCTCCTTTCCTTATGACGGTAAAGTTCCGAGAACAGCCGACAGTGTGCCCCAAAGAACCGACCGAGTGCCAGTGACGGAATCACGACTGCCTCTGCCGGTTTGTGAATCAATTGTGAAAGCGGGTAGGCTCGTGCCGCGGACGACTCCGGAGATCTCCGGTCTCCCGGCTTGAGTTGCGAAAATGAAGCTCTTCGACCTCACCGGACGGGTTGCCGTCGTCACCGGCGGCAATGCCGGGATTGGATTTGGCATGGCGCAGGGTTTGGCCGCGGCCGGCGCGACGATCGTCATTGCCGGGCGGCGGAACGACAAGAACCGTGAGGCCGCGCAGGCGATGGAGTCGTTCAACGTCAAAACGGCAGCGGTCGAGGTCGACGTCTGCGAGGAAGCCTCCTGCCGCGGCTTGGTCGAAGCGACGGTGGAACAATTCAGCCGTCTCGATATCCTCGTCAACAATGCCGGCATCAACATCCGCAGGCAGCCGGAAGCCCTTACGGCTGCGGAATGGAACAAGGTGATGAATACGAATCTGACCGGCGCGTTTCTTTGCTCACACGCGGCCTATCCGCACATGAAGAATGGCGGCGGCGGCAAGATCATCAATACCGGCTCCATGCTCTCGATCTTCGGCGCCTCGTTCGCCGCCGCTTATGCCGCGAGCAAGGGCGGCATCGTGCAGATGACCAAGGCGCTCGCCTGCGCCTGGGCGAAGGACAACATCCAGGTCAACGCCATCCTGCCCGGCTGGATCGACACGCCGTTGACGCAATCGGCTCGTCGCGAGGTCCCCGGGCTCAATGAGCGCGTGCTCGCGCGCACGCCTGCTGGCCGTTGGGGCAAGCCGGACGATTTCGCTGGCATTGCGGTATTTCTGGCAAGCCCGGCGTCCGATTTCATCACCGGAGCCGCCATCCCGGTCGATGGCGGCTATTCTTCGCAGGTGTGACGCGTCATGCCGGCTCGGGTCTTGTGGCGCCGAAAGGGGACTCGGCAGCTCGAATGCAACGCCGGGCGCCCTTCGCGTCTACTGCGGCAGCACGCGGTATCTCCCGGCTACGATGATTTGTCACACGCCTCGGTGCGTTTCGGCCAGGGTTGGTTCTTGCTGACGTAGTCCGCCGCGGCGGCTTCCAGCAGCGGCATCACCTTGTCCTTCATGGGCTCGATCCAGTCGGAGACCTGCACCCATTTGCTGCCGTCCCACTGCTGCATGTAGGCCGCATGGTGGCCGTTGTGGTCGGTGCAGTTCACTGAGAAGGGCGGGGTAAAGCCGGGCAGGCCGATCTCCTTGAAGCGCGCTTCGGTGACCCGCAGCGATTCCAGCCCGCGGCGCATCTCGTCCCCGGTGATATCCTTCTTGCCGGTGAGCTTCTGCGCGTTGCGGATGCCCTCGGCCACGATCACCGCGGTCAGTATACCCCGGTTGTAGAAGTTCTCGCCCACCTTGTCCCTCGGGGTCTGGCTCTTGCCCTTGTCGACAACGTATTTGATGATGTCCTGGGTTGCCGGGAAGTCCGCACCGACCGCATTGAAGTTGAGCGAGAGATAACCCTTACCGCCCGGACCCGCCGGGCGCGCATCATCTTCGTTGCCCGACCACCAGATTCCAACGAAATGATCGAGCGGGTAGCCGGTCTTGGCCGCTTCCTGCACGGCGGTCGGGTTCATCGCTCCCCAACCCCACATGATCATCCACGCGGGGCGGTCGCGGCGCACGTTGAGCCACAGGCCGGACTGGTTCTGCATGTCCGCCGGCGGGACCGGATATTCCTTCACGGTGAAGCCGTAGTCCTTGGCGAGTTGCTGCAGCAGCGGCAGCGGCTCGCGGCCATAGCCGCCGTCGAAGAAGATGAAGCCGATGGTCTTGCCCTTGAGCTTCTCGAGCCCGCCCTCCTTGTCGCCGATATAGCGGAAGATCATCGACAGGCCGTCCCAATAGGTCGCCGGCGGATTGAAGATCCACGGGAAATCATTTCCGACCGCCGAGGCGGACAGGCCGTAGGCCATCGAGAGGAGCGGAATGTGATCGACCGCGGCCTTCGGGATCAGGGCCAGCGTGATGCCGGTCGAAAACGGATTGACGACCGCCGGATTCCTGCTCTTGAGTCCTTCATAACATTCGACCCCACGTTCATTCTTGTAGCCGGTCTCGCATTCCTCGACCACCAACCGGGTGCCGTCGATGCCGCCGTCGCGCTCGTTGAGCATGGTGAAATAATCGTGCATGCCGTTGGCGTTCGGAATGCCGGAATTGGCGAAGGGACCGGTGCGATAGGAGAAGATCGGCACGAACGTGCCGCCCTGGGCAATCGCATCCGTAGGCGCGATCAAGCCACACGCGACGCCTGCAACCGCCGCGCCAAGCACAAGATGTTTCAAGCGCATTTTCTCTCTCCCTTTGGCGTTCCTTCAGATCGCGCGTCTCAATGCCTTCAGTGGACCAGCCATTCATCGGCGAGGGCTCCGCAGCCAACCCGCGGTCCAAAAGCGCTCTGACTCTCCGGCGCGCAATCATGGTTCAGTCGAACCAACGTGTCCAGCGCGCTGTTTGCAATGACCGGGCAAGTCGGAGAGAATCAGCCAAACGCGAGGTAGGAAGCCGCAGCGCTTTCTTGCCCGTGCCTCGGATGTTTGGGATGATCCGGATAATCGATCCCAAGAAAAATCGGAGGAACGCCGTGAAACTTCTGCCCACCGCCGCCATCGCGCTGTCCGTACTCGCGGGTCTCAGTCTTTCGGATGGCGCCTCGGCGCAGATTTCCGACGATGCCGTCAAGATCGGCGTACTCACCGATATGAGCAGCCTTTATTCCGACGCCACCGGGACAGGCTCGCTGATAGCGACGCAAATGGCGGCGGAGGACTTCGGCGGCAAGGTGAAGGGGAAAGCGATCGAGGTCATCGGCGCCGATCACCAGAACAAGCCGGATATCGGATCCAACATTGCGCGCCAGTGGTACGACACCGGCAAGGTCGATGCCATTGTCGATGTGCCCACTTCCTCCGTCGCGCTCGCGGTGCAGCAGATCACCAGGGACAAGAACAGGGTCTTCCTGATGTCCGGACCGGGGGCATCGGATCTGACCGGCCCGGCCTGCTCGCCGAACGGGATACATTGGACCTACGACACTTACGCCCTGAGCAAGGTCGGCGCCAGGGCTATGGTGGACCGCGGCGAGGACAGCTGGTTTTTCATCACGGCAGATTATGCTTTTGGCCATGCGCTCGAGCGCGATGCCGCCGCGATCGTCAAGGCCAACCACGGGAAGGTGCTGGGTGCGGTGCGTGCTCCGCTCAACACCAATGATTTCTCCTCCTTTCTCCTGCAGGCCAAATCCTCGAATGCGAAAGTCATCGGTCTCGCAAATGGCGGTGGCGACGCGCAGAACGCGATCAAGCAGGCGGCGGAATTCGGCCTGCAGAACAACGGCCAGAAGCTGGTTGCGCTCTTATTTCAGATCACCGATGTCCACAGCCTCGGGTTTGGGGTCGCGCAGGGTATGATCCTGACCGAAGGATTCTACTGGGATATGGACGAGGCGAGCCGTGCTTTTTCCAGGCGCTTTCTTGCGAGAGCCGGCCATATGCCGACCATGTTCCAGGCCGGCCTCTATTCGGCGGTGACGCACTATCTCAAGGCCATTGACACGGCCGGCACCGACGAGGCCAAGCCTGTGATCGCGCAATGAAGACAGCTCCGATCAACGATTTTTTCGCGAAGAACGGCCACATCCGCGAGGACGGCCGGATGGTGCATGACATGTATCTCGTTCAGGTGAAATCGCCGGACGAATCCAAAGGCGAGTGGGACCTCTACAGGATCCTGGCCACCATCCCGGGCGATCAGGCCTACCGGTCGATGGCCGAAGGCGGATGTCCGTTGGTGACGCAGTGAGAAGTGCCTGCAACCGTGTCATTGGTGAGAGCGTATGAGGTCAGGTTGCGCGGGCAAGGCCACGCCCGCGCATGGTCCGGTTAGCTCGGGAGGCAAAATGGCTCGCGCGCAATGTCTTGCAAAGGCCGCCTGGCTTACGCTGTTTGCGATGCTCGCTGGATCTTTGGTGCTGACCCGCATTGCGAACGCCGCCGACAAGGTCATCTTCGTTACCGATTACGGCCTGTATGGCCGGCACAGCTACTATTTCGTGGCCATGGAGAAGGGCTATTACGCGCGCGAAAATCTCGAGATCGAGATCGTGCGCTCGCAAGGCTCGGCTAACACCATCAAGCAGGTGGCGAACGCAACCGCGCAGCTGGGATTTGCCGATGCATTCGCGGTCGTTCTTGGCCGCGCGAACGACGACATTCCGGTCAAGCTCGTTGCCATTGTCTATCCCAAGCCTCCGCACGCGGTTTATGTGCTCAAGGAGTCGGGCATTGCGAAACCGAGAGACCTCGAGGGCAAGACGCTGGCGGATACCGCATTCAGCTCGGTGCCCAAGCTTTTTGCGACCTATGCCATGGCAGCGGGTATCGATGCCGGCAAAGTGAAGTGGATCGCGGCGAACAGCGACGCCCTGCCGGGAATGCTGACGGCAAGGCAGGTCGATGGGATCGGGCAATACACGGTCGGTGAGCCGCTGCTTGCCGCCACGGCGGCGCCCAGGGAAGTGCTCGGCTTGCCATACTCGAACGCAGGGCTCGACTATTTCAGCAATGGGATTGTCGCTTCCGACGCAATGATCGACGCGAATCCCGGCCTGGTTCGGCGCTTCGTGAGGGCGACGCTCGACGGGCTCAAAAGCGCCATGGCCGATCCCAAGGAAGCCGGCGAGATCATGCACAAGTACCATCGCGAGATCGATGTCGACATCGCGGTGGGCGAAATGCGCAAGGTCAGAGAGCTTGCGGACCAGCCGGGCGCGCCTTTGGGCACGACGGATCCCGGACGCATCCGGAAGACGATCGACATCGTCGGGGCGACGTTCGCGCTCAAGAAGACCGTTTCGCCGACGGACGTGTTCGCGCCTGGCTTTCTATCGGACTAAGGCGGCATTGCGAGCTCGGCAGGTCGACGCCGATATCCCTCACTTTCTCAAAACGTCGAGCCGGAGCGCCAGCACCTCGCCGAACCAGACCGCATGACTGGAGTGATCGGCATAGTCATCACCGGTGCCCGGATGGAGCAGGATGTTCAGACCGTCACGGTTGAGCATCAGCCACGGAAGGAATGTCGCGAGCAAGCCGGTCGGGAAAGCGATCTGATACATCGATTGCGGATGCGGTCCGACCGGATCGTCGTGCCAACGCCCGAGCGTCGCTTCCGGGAAGGCCGCTGCCACGCGCTCGCGCAGGCGCGCGGCGCGCTCACGGCTCAAAACCGGATCGTAATAGATGTGAGCGTGGTAATGCCGGACGATCCCGGGATCCACCGCTGGAGCCGCGGCTTCAGACATGGGCTTCTCGCATCACCGCCTCCGCACCGGCATAGCCCCGCGAGCGCACCGGCAGCTGCCTCGCCGTCTGCTCGATGGGCATCGGTTGCCGCCGGGCCTTTAAAAGGTAGTCTAGCATTGTACCACGTGCGCCGGTCACATTGGCCAGAGCCATCGCATGCAAGCGACCCGAAACCGCTGTCTGCCGTGAGGGCCTGCGAGGGGGAACGTCGTCGGAAAGGATCCCTCAATGCTTCCTATCGTCCAAGCGGATGCGGGCGTCATTCTCGAAGCGCGCCTTGGCGCGGCGCGTAACATGGCGGATTACGCTGACGCTGATCCGCCCCACGAATTCTCACAGGGGAGGAACTAGCATGGACTATCGCAAGAAGTTCGCGGTCGAGCCCGGCAAGAAGGTTCGCTTGTCCAGGATCGATCCCTCCTACACCGGCAAGCATGAGACGCACGACAAGGCGCTGCCCGAAATCCAGAAAAACGTCGAGCGCATGGACAAGCTGCAATACCTGCTCTACGCCGACGGCAGCCAATCCCTTCTCGTCGTGCTGCAGGCGCTCGACGCCGCCGGCAAGGACGGCACCATCCGGCACGTATTCAGCGGAATGAACCCGCAGGGAACGTTCGTCTATGGGTTCAAGCAGCCGAGCCGGGAGGAGGCCGCGCACGACTTTCTCTGGCGCGCCCATGCGCGCACGCCCGGCAGGGGCGAGGTGGTGGTGTTCAACCGATCGCACTACGAGGACGTCCTCGTGGTGCGGGTGCACAAGCTGGTGCCGCATTCGGTGTGGTCGAAGCGCTACGAGCTGATCAACGACTTCGAGACCATGCTGTCGCGCAACGGCACAACCATCCTCAAGTTCTTCCTCCACATCAGCCCGCAGGAGCAGCTCGCGCGCTTCAAGCAGCGGCTCGACGACCCGTCGCGGCACTGGAAGATCAGCGAGAGCGACTATTCCGAACGCGAGCTGTGGCCGCAATACGTGGACGCGTACGAAGACGCCATGAAGCTGACGAGCACCAGGCACGCGCCCTGGTACATCATTCCGTCCAACCACAAATGGTTCCGCAACCTCGCCGTATCGCAGATCATCGCCGATACCATGGACGATATGGGCTTGAAGCTGCCGCCGACGCGCATCGACCTCGTGGAAATCCGCCGCAAATACCACGCGGCGCAGCGCGAGGCGGACAGTGGCGGCAAACGTCACGCATCAAAGCCGAGAAGATGAAATAGCGGCGAAGCCCGATGCCGCACTGGTTGTTTGCATCGCTGCGCGGCTATCGACTCGGATGGCTGCCGCGGGATTTGGTCGCGGGCCTCATGCTGGCGGCAATCGCGATCCCCGGACAGCTGGCGACCGCCCGGCTCGCCGGCATGCCGCCCGAGACCGGCCTCTATGCCTTTGCCGCGGGCTCGCTCGCCTTCGCCGCATTCGGCGCCAACCGCTTCATGTCGGTGGCGGCCGACTCGACCATCGCGCCGATCTTCGCCGGCGGGCTTGCCTCGCTCGCCGCCCACGGCACGCCGCACTACGCCGAGCTGGTGACGCTGCTCGCGCTTATGGTGGGCGCGATCCTGCTCATTGTCGGCCTCCTTCGCGCCGGCTGGCTCGCAACGCTGCTTTCGATCCCGGTGACCACCGGCTTTCTGGCCGGCATTGCCGTGCACATCATGGTGGGCGAGCTTCCAACGCTGCTCGGCATGACGGCTGAGCGGGGTCCGCTCGTGCTGCGCCTCATTCACATCCTCGGCCGCGTGAGGGAGACCAATCCCTACACGCTCGCGCTCGGCGCAGGCGTGCTGGCCGTCACGCTGGGCATGGCCAGAGTCAGCTCCCGAATTCCGGGAGCGCTGATCGGCATTGTGGGGGCGGGCGTCGCCGTGGCGCTGCTCCACCTCGAGACCCGCGGCGTGACCCTGCTGCAACCGCTCGCCGTCGAGCTGCCGCGCCCAGCGCTGCCGCCGGTGCCCGCCTCCCGCGAGCTCGGCCAACTGGCGCCGCTTGCGCTTATCGTCGCCATGGTCTGCATCATGCAGACCTCGGCGGTCGCAAGCACGTTTCCCTCGGACAAGGACCAGCCCGACGATGTGAGCCGTGACTTTGCCAGCGTCGGCGCCGGCAGCATCGTCGCGGGGCTGATCGGTTCGTTCGCCGTCGATGCCTCCCCGCCCAGCACCGCCGTCGTTGTCGAATCCGGTGGACGTTCCCAGGTCGCCTCGATCACGGCGATTGCCCTGATGGTCGCGCTCTTCCTGCTCGCGGCGGGCCTCATGGCCTATGTGCCGCAGGCGGCGCTCTCCGGCATCCTCATCTACATCGCGCTCAAGATCTTTCGTCTGGACGAGATGATTCGCATCTGGCGCCGAGGCGGCTCGGAGATCCTGCTGGTGGCGGCGAGCGCCGCCCTCGTCGTGGCGCTGCCGATCGAGACCGGCATGCTGCTCGCGATCGTGCTCTCCTTCGTCAACAGCGTTTACGCCGTGGCGCGGCCCTATTGCGTGGAGCTCAGGCGCGTGCCGGGCAGCACGGTCTGGTGGCCGCCCGGCCGGGACGAGCCGAGCGAGCATGTGCCGGGCGTGCTGGTTTTTGCAACCGCCGCCCCCCTTACCTTCACCAATGCCCAGTACATCAGCGACCGGATCATGGCAGCGCTCGCGCACGCGCCGGCGCCGGTAAGGCTGCTGGTGATCGAGGCGAGCGGCACGATCGACATCGACTACACCGGTTCGCAGATCCTTGAGCGGACGATTAAGAGGCTGCGCTCGCGCTCCGTCGACGTCGCCAGTGCCCGCCTGTCGGACACGCACGCCCAGGACGAGGCCGGTCGGACCGGGCTGATCGCGGCGCTCGGCCCCGGTCGCCTCTTCAAGTCGGTTGAGGAAGCCCTGCGCCGCATCGGTCCGGGTGCGAAAGCCTCATAGCGGGCGAATCTCAATCCGAATCGCAGCTCGATTGCACAGAGTGCGGTGCACAAGATAAGGCAGCAGCCGAATCGGCGCAGGGGCGCTCGCCACATCCCTGAACAAACGTTCACGATCAATTGGCATCCGGTATGTCGGGTTAATGACAGGCCCATGTCTCCCTCCGTTCCGATGCCATTCACCAAACCCGTGCCTTCCCCATCGATAGATCATTGACACCCGCACACGATTTTTCGTCTACTGCCGCCGGATCGGAGAACCATGAAGGAGAACGCGCTGATGAGACGCTCGTTGTTGGGACTACTCGTAGGCTGCATGGCGCTCTTCGCTCTCGCATCGCCCACCCCGGCCAAGGCAGCCGTCTGGTGCGGCTGGTACTGGAACTGGTACGGCAGGTGCTATGTGGCTTACACCGTCGTGCGGCCGGTGGTTGTTCGGCCGGTGGTGGTGAGACCCGTCGTGGCCGTGCGGCCCGTTTATACTTACAGGGTCGCCTATCGGCCGGTCGTCGTGCCTTATTACTACACTGCGGTCGCCTACCGCCCGGCCTATGTCGCCTATGCACGGCCGGCGTACGCATACGCGTATGCCTTGACGCCGGGCATCAGGCGCGTGTGGTATCGCTACTGAGTTAGCGAACCTAACGCTGCGTTCCTTTCGAGGGTGCCTCGCGGCGCCCTCTTTTTTGTTGCAGAGGCGCTATGCCAGACAACGGCGGCAAAGATGCAACCCGCCGCAACGCCCTGATCGTAGTCGCGGCGGTGGCGCTGCTCGGAGCGCTGGGCTGGTATCTGGCACACGTGCTCTCCGAGTCGGCGCGCCTGCAGGATTGCCTGCTTTCCGGGCGCTCCAACTGCGCACCGATAGAGGCGCCGCGCTGAGCCGTCCCGCCCTCACGATTTCAAGACTTCAATCAATTCCGGAAGCGCAGCATCGCCGTCAGGTTTGACGGCGGCCACTACCGCATTTTCGCCCAAGGGTCGGAATTTTTCTGCTCGGGGATGGTGCGCAGGGCGTTCTTGTATGCCTTCTCGGCCGCGGCTTTCTTCTGCTTTCGGTCGTCGGTCTGCTGGCTGTTATCCGTGTGCCTGGATCCCGTTACGCGACTCTGGGCAAGTGCAGGCGCGCCCAGCACGGCAACCGCCGCAAGCACCACGACAAGCTTTCGCATGCGAGCTTCCCCCGCAGCCGCGCCCCCGGATCAGAAAGCTAGCCGCGGCCGTCGTCCGAAATAGGGCGGTTATCCGGCAGCGCCAAGGCACCGGGATGACCCCGAATCGCCATGATGACGGGTCAATATCGTACCGAGCTTGACCATCTGAAGCCGATGCTTCGGAAGCGGGGGCACGCCTCGGTCATGATTTCTTTACTGCGACAGCGCTCGCAAACGGCGCGCAGCCATCGATCGCGCGGCAAGGCCGGCCGTTGCGGCGGTGCTCTTCTCGTCCGGTCGTAGGTCGAATTTCAGAAATCATGCCGCGCGGGCTTCCCACACGCATCCTGCAAAAGGCAGCAGGCATTTTCCTTGTCTGTGGCGCCATCGCAGCCTGCGCCACGCCGCGGGCGCAGTTCACTGCGGCACAGCAGGAAAACGCCCAGCTGCCCGGCTTCCCGCATGTCCGTGTGTTCGCCGACTCCCAGGGCGCAAAGCTGGGAACCGGCTCCGCCAAGCTCGAATCGCAGAAGGATTTCGCGTTCCTCGCGCTCTCCGGCGGAGGCGCGGACGGCGCGTACGGAGCGGGCATTCTCAACGGCTGGAGTGCCTCGCAACAACGTCCGGAATTCACCGTGGTCTCGGGTGCCAGCACCGGTGCGCTGATGGCCCCGTTCGCATTTCTCGGGCCCGCCTACGACGGAACTATCAAGGAGATCTATACCGCCGGATATGCCGAGCAGTTCGTCAAGTCCGCGAACGTGACCAACGTGATCTTCAACGCCGGCCTGATCAGCGCTGGCAGCGCAAACAGCATCATCTCGCAGTTCATCACCCGACGGCTGCTCGACGACATCGCGCGCGAGCACCGCAAGGGACGCCGTTTGTACGTCGTGACCACCAACCTCGATGCCCAGCGCCCGGTGCTGTGGGACATGGGCGCCATCGCCGCCAGCGACCGGCCCGACGCCGCCTCGGTATTCACCGAAATCCTCACCGCGTCGGCCAGCTTCCCCGGCGTCTTCTCGCCCGTCCTCATTGATGTCGAAGCGGACGGGCACCGGTTCACCGAGATGCACGTCGACGGCGAGACGACGGACCCGATCTTTGTGGCGCCGGAGAAAGTCCTGAAGAGTCTTGCGGTCACCTCTTCCGCGTCGGCTCACAAGTCGATCTATGTGCTCATCAATACGAAGCTGGAACCCACCTTCGAGGTGACGGAGAATACGCCGCTGCAGGTCCCCAGCCGCGCCATCTTTACCCTGACCAAGACCGAGCGCCGAAACAGCATCCTTGCGGCTTACGATTTTGCGCGTCGCAACGGCTTCAAGTTCAACCTCGCCTATCTCCCCAGGGACATCTCGGACAAAGGCTCGGTCGAGTTCGACACCGGCTACATGCGATCGCTGTTCGAATATGGATATGAGGTTGGCCGCTCCGGACAGGCGTGGCGATCATCGCCGCCGCAGGTGCATTGAGGCGTCGCGCGCGCCCCCCGAATCGGCCCCTTTGTACCGCCCGGTTTGTCGGCTTCGGCGACAGCAGTGACCACTGCGACACAGGCCATCAGAATTCGTCACCTTTGCCCCGAATAGGTTTGGCCCGTGCAGCGCGCGCGCCATTAAACTGACGCTCAGCCACGCAAGGTCTCTCCGGGGGGTGCGACATGTTGCGTTCGCGGCTCAAGCGTTTCGCTTTCCTTCTCGGCGCGCTTGTTGGCGCGCCGTCGGTCGCGGCCGCCGACGAAGGCGGCGTGAGCTTCTGGATACCGGGCTTCTTCGGAAGCCTCGCGGCCGCGCCGCAGCAGCCCGGCTGGTCGCTGACCAACATCGGTTACCAGACGTCGGTCTCGGCCGACGCCGGTGTCGCCGTTGCGCGGGAGAGAGAGCTTGGCCACATTCCTGTCAATCTCAATCTGTCTGCAAACCTCACTGCCAGCCTGAGCGCGCGCGCCGACCTCGACTTGCTCATGATGAGCTATGTATTCAAGACCCCGGTCCTCGGCGGCCAGGCGAGCGTTAATCTGCTGGGTGTTTATGGGCGCATGGATACCTCGCTCGGTGCCCAGCTGTCCGGGACGCTGTCAGCCGCCACGGCAGGGGGAATTCCGCTGGGCTCCCTTTCATTTTCGCGCTTTGACAGCATCAACGACACCCTGTGGGGCTTCGGAGATCTTCTTCCGATATTCACGCTGCGCTGGAACGCGGGCGTCAACAACTACATGGTCTACCTGACAGGAGACGTGCCGGTCGGCGCCTATGATCCGAGCCGGCTGTCCAACCTCGGCATCGGTCACGGGACGGTGGATGGCGGCTTTGGCTACACCTACCTCAATCCGAAGACCGGGCAGGAATTTTCCGGCGTGCTCGGACTCACCTACAACATGAGCAATGTGCAGACCCAGTACCAGAACGGCGTCGACATGCATTTCGACTGGGGAGCGTCGCAGTTTCTGACCAAGCAGTTCCAGGTCGGGCTGGTCGGCTACATCTACGACGAGATCGGCTGCGACAGCGGCTCGGGCGATCGCGTCGGCTGCTTCCAGTCCCGCGTGCTCGGCGTCGGGCCGCAGGTCGGGTTCATCATTCCCATCAGCAAGACGACCCAGGGCTACCTCAACCTCAAAGCCTACAGGGAATTCGACAACGCCAACCGGCCGGACGGCTGGAACGCCTGGGTCACGTTCGTACTCTCGCCGGCGGAGCAGACGCCGAGCGCATCTTCACGGCGCATGCGCTCGATGTAGAGCCTTACAGCGGGATGACCTTTCTGCGAATCGTCATCCCGCTCTGCCTCTTTGCTTGAGCATGTCCTTTTCGCAAAACCGGTTCCACCCTCGGGTCAAGCCCGAGGGCGGGCTTTTTGCGGGACACGCTCTAAAATTTCAGAAGTCTCGCCTGCTGCACCTGCGGCAACGCGCGCACCGCGGCCAGAACGGGCGCCGGCAATTCGCCGTCGATCTCGATCAAAGCGATGGCATTGCCGCCGGGCGCGTCGCGCCCGACATGGAAGGTCGCGATATTGATGCCGGCTTCCCCCAACACGGATGAAAAGCGCCCGATGAACCCGGGCTTGTCGAGATTGGTGATGTAGATCATCGAGGGACCGAACCCCGCATCCATGCGGATGCCCTTGATGTTGACGATGCGCGGGCGGCCATCGGCAAACACGGTGCCCGAGACGAAGCGCATCTGCCGCTCGGTCTCAACGCTTACAGTGATCAGGCTTTCGTAGTCGCCCGCCGCCGCCCGCGTCGTCTCCTCGATGACGATCCCGCGCTCGGCGGCAACGCCGGGGGCGGATACGACATTGACCTCCTGCAGCATGGGCCGCAGCAGCCCGGCGATGGCCGCGGAGGTCAGCGCCTTGGTGTTCATGCCGGCGACCCCGCCCTCATAGGAGAGATGCACCTTCTTGATCCCGGTTTCGGTCAATTGCCCGGCGAAGGAGCCGAGCTTTTCGGCGAGCTCGATGAACGGCCGCAACCGGGGCGCCTCCTCGGCGGAGATCGAGGGGAAGTTCACCGCATTGGAGATCGCCCCGCGCAGCAGGTAGTCCGACATCTGCTCGGCGATCTGCAAGGCGACATTCTCCTGCGCCTCGGTGGTGGCGGCGCCCAGATGCGGCGTGCAGACCACGTTCGGGTGTCCGAACAGCGCATTCTCGGTCGCCGGCTCGTTCGTGAACACGTCAAAGGCGGCACCGGCGACGTGACCGCTGTCGAGCGCGGCGCGCAAGGACCGCTCATCGACCAGTCCGCCGCGCGCGCAATTGACGATGCGCACGCCTTTCTTCATGGCCGCGAGCGCGTGCGCGTCGATGATGTTCCTGGTCTTGTCGGTGAGCGGCGTGTGCAACGTGATGAAATCGGCGCGTCGAATCAGCTCGTCGAGAGCGACCTTTTCAACGCCCAGATCCTGCGCGCGTTCAGGCGAGAGGAAAGGATCATAGGCAATCACCTTCATCTTGAGGCCGATCGCCCGGTTGGCGACGATGGAGCCGATATTGCCGCAGCCGATGACCCCCAGCGTCTTGCTGGTGATCTCCACCCCCATGAAGCGATTCTTCTCCCATTTGCCGGCCTGCGTCGAAGCATCGGCCTGGGGAATTTGCCGCGCCAGCGCCAGCATCAGGGTGATCGCGTGCTCGGCGGTGGTGATTGAGTTGCCGAACGGCGTGTTCATCACAATGATGCCGCGGGCGGTTGCGGCCGGAATGTCGACGTTGTCGACACCGATACCGGCGCGGCCGATAACGCGCAGACTCTTCGCCTTGTCCAGGATGGCGGCCGTCACCTTGGTGGCGGAGCGAATGGCGAGTCCGTCAAACCCGTCGATCAGGCCGGCGAGCTTGTCCTTGTCGCTGCCGAGCTTGGGCTGGAACTCGACCCCGACACCGCGGTCCTTGAAAATCTGCACCGCCGCGGACGAGAGCGCATCGGAAATGAGGACTTTGGGGGCCATGACGATCCCGGACGGCTCAAGCCGCCTGCACGAGCGCTTCCTTGCTGCTGGCGAACGCCCAATCGAGCCAGTGCGTCAACGCTTCGATGTCGGTGCGCTCAACTGTGGAGCCGCACCAGATGCGCAATCCCGCCGGCGCATCGCGATACGCATCGATGTCGTAGGCGATGCCTTCCTTCTCCAGCATCGCCGCCACGCCCTTTACGAAAGCGGCCTGCGTCTCGGGACCGAGCTTTGCAACCGAGGGGTCGACGATGCGCAGGCACACCGAAGTGTTCGAGCGGATGGCGGGATCGCGTGCGAGGAACTCGATCCAGGGCGTGCGCTTGACCCAATCGGCGAGCACGCCGGCGTTGGCATCGGCGCGCGCAATGAGCGCTTTGAGCCCTCCGATCGACTTCGCCCATTTGAGCGTGTCGAGATAATCCTCCACGCACAGCATCGACGGCGTGTTGATGGTTTCGCCTTCAAAGATGCCTTGATTGAGCTTGCCTGCCTTGGTGAGCCGGAAGATCTTCGGCAGCGGCCAGGGCGGCGCATGACTCTCCAGCCGCTCGACCGCGCGCGGAGAAAGGACCAGCATGCCATGCGCAGCCTCGCCCCCGAGCACCTTCTGCCAGGAGAAGGTGACGACGTCGAGCTTCGCCCACTCCAGCGGCTGCGCGAAACAGGCTGAGGTGGCATCGCAGATCGTGAGCCCCTTGCGGTCTGCCGCGATCCAATCGCAGTTCGGCACGCGAACGCCGGAGGTGGTGCCGTTCCAGGTGAACACGACGTCGCAGCCCGGATCGACCTTGGCGAGATCGGGAATCTCGCCATAGCCTGCCTTGAGCACGGTGAGCGGCTTGAGCTTGAGCTCCTTGGCGACATCGGTCACCCAGCCTTCGCCAAACGACTCCCATGCCAGCATGGTCACCGGAAGCGGGCCGAGCAGCGACCACATGGCCATCTCGACGGCGCCGGTGTCCGATGCCGGCACGATTCCGATGCGGTAATCGGGCGGTACTTCCAGCACTTCGCGGGTGAGATCGATGGTGCGCTTGAGCTTCGCCTTGCCGATCTTCGACCGATGCGAGCGTCCCAGCACCGCGTCGGTGAGAACCGAGAGGCTCCAGCCCGGGCGCTTGGCGCAGGGGCCGGACGAGAAGTGCGGAACCGTCGGCCGCACGGTAGGCTTGGCAGTAGTCATCGTTGATTCCGGACAGACGCGCTGAAGACCCGGACCGGTGTAATCCCCGCGCAGGGACTTAGGTAAGAGCCCGCGCCGCGTCAATAGCACGGCCGCCCGCTCGCGCATTGAGCCGGACATCCCGGTCGACCGCGGCATTTGTCAAGGGCATGGCGTTTGCGCCCGCGACGCATTATTCTCCGCGCCATGTCAACACAAGGCCTGTACAGAAAGCGCAATGGCTGGGGCGATCAGCACAGCGTCCGCGTCAAGCACGACAATACGGTGGAGCTCGAGGTTCCTGAAAGTTTCTACCGGGAAGAGGGCTGGCAGCCGCCGGTCGACGAATTGCCCTGGCACGGGGAGGACACGAGCGTACCGGACAGCCAAGGCAAGCCTGCTCCGGGTGCCGGGGATCAGCAGCACGCCGATGATGGATCGCGCCCGACTGAACGCTGATGGCCGGCGCGTCCGTCCGTCGGGCGGTCAGAATCTCACGCCAATGGCCGTGCGGGCGCTGTTGATGTTGGCATGCATGGACTGCACGTCGTCGAATTCCCATTCGCCGCGCACGAAGACATTCGGCATGACGCAGATCTCGATCCCCACGCCCGCGGCATATCCGAAATAGAACGCGCCATTCTTCGTGCTGGTTTGCGTCACGGGGCCAAAGAATGCAGTTGGCAGCGGAGTAAGCGGCGGGTTCGGAGGTGTTTGAGGATCGGGGACGTCCGTTCGCCTATACGAGACCGTTGCAGAGCGCGTGACGTCGGCGCGCACGACCGCAGCGCCGAGGAAGGTGTAGGGCATGAACTGTCCCGCCGTCCAGCCTGCGCGCGCGCGCACCGTCGCGATATCGGTGATGTGAAACCCGGCAGAGCCGGAAACGGTGAATGGATCATAGAAGAAATGGTGTCCGCTCGGCGCTGTTGCGTCATTCGCAATTCGCAGCGAGACCGAATCGGATGCTTCCGGGTTGAGCGCGGTGCGGTTGTAATTGACCTCAAGGCCGAGCAGCGCGCCCTCCCATTGCGAGTTGTAGCCGGCGAACCAGCCGTAGCTCGTGCCATTGCTGTTCGACTTCCCCAAGGTGGTGAAGCCTCCCACGATCGGCGCGAAAACGCTGTCGCGCATGATGAAGCTCGACAGGTCGTTCACCGCGTTGGCGAAATTCGCGCCGGCAGCCGAATAGCCGACCTGGCCGCCCACATAGAAGCCTCCCCAGCCGGCCGTAGCGGCGGGTGGGAAAAGAGCACCTTGCGGGCCATACAGTGCCGGGAGCTCGAATTCCTGCGCGAAAGCGGAGGAAACCGGGGCGATTATTCCTGGAGCAATCTCTCCAAAAACCATGAAACCGAGAGCAGCGAGCAGGCGGCGCATGAAGGCCTCATGATTCGGCGGACTTCTCTAAGCTTTCGTGCGATCATGAATGATTAACCTTAATGAGCCGTTAGGGCT
>Ga0310916_10000706_pt1 | contig 18820 bp, 14 predicted proteins | sample GREbulkMGLF176_FD_203444 | JGI IMG/M metagenome (GOLD analysis project Ga0310916, IMG submission 203444) | Lab enrichment of tropical soil microbial communities from Luquillo Experimental Forest, Puerto Rico - GRE.bulkMG.LF176 | ecosystem: Environmental > Terrestrial > Soil > Tropical forest >...
AAATCGTGTCCAAGGCGGAAGGGCGCTACGTCGATCTCGCAAAGATTCAACCCTCGCCGCGCGCCGTCCGTCTCGCCGCCGAGGTGAGCAAGGACCCGCGTCTGGTCGAAGTCATTCTCGCGGAATCACGGCGCGTGGTGCGGCAGCGGCCGGGCGTGCTGATCGTCGAGCACCGGCTCGGCTTCATCATGGCGAATGCCGGCGTCGATCGATCCAATATCGACCCGGACGTCGCCGCCGAGCCCGTGCTGCTGTTGCCGAGCGATCCGGATGCCTCCGCCGCGGGATTGCGTGCGCGGCTCGCCGCGCACTTTCGCACCCGGCCGGGCGTCATCGTCACCGACAGCTGGGGGCGCGCGTGGCGGCGCGGCACCGTCGGCGTCGCGCTCGGCGTCGCCGGACTGCCGGCGCTGATGGACATGCGCGGTCGCCCCGATCTGTTCGGGCAGGCGTTGCGCGTCACCCAAACCGGATTCGCCGACGAGATCGCCAGCGCCGCGTCGCTCATCATGGGGCAAGCGGACGAGGCGCGCCCGATGGTGCTGGTGCGCGGCCTCAACTGGTCGGGACCGCCCTCGCCCGCCGCCGCGCTGATCCGCTCGGCCGAAGAGGACCTGTTCCGGTGAGCGCCGCCGGCCGGCCGTCCAAGACTCTCGTCGTCGCGCTGTGCGGCGGCATCGGCGGCGCCAAGCTCGTGCTGGGGCTGAGCCGCGTCGTGCCGGGCGCCGATCTCATGGTGGTCGCCAATACCGGCGACGACTTCGGGCATCTCGGCCTCGACATCTCGCCCGATCTCGACACCGTCATGTACACGCTCGCCGGCCTCGACGACCCGCGACGCGGCTGGGGCCGGCGCGACGAGACCTGGACCTTCATGGCCGCGCTCGCGGCGCTCGGCGGCGAAACCTGGTTTGCGCTCGGCGACGGCGACCTGGCCACCCATGTGGAGCGAACGCGTCGGCGCGCGGCGGGCGAAGCCTTGTCCGCCATCACCGCCGATTTCTGCCGGCGGCTCAAAATTGCGACGCGCCTCGTGCCGATGACCGACGATACCGTGCGCACGCGCCTGCGCACCGATATGGGCTGGCTCGACTTCCAGGATTATTTCGTGCGGCGGCGCTGCGCGCCGGCGGTCCTGGCGCTCGCCTATGACGGCGCCGCGACGGCGCGCGCGCATCCCGACGTGCTCGCGGCGCTGCGCGATCCCCGCCTGCGCGCGGTCGTGATCTGCCCGTCCAATCCGTTCCTGAGCATCGAGCCGATCCTCGCGGTTCCCGGCCTGCGCGCGGCGATCGCCGGAGCCGCCGCTCCGGTGGTGGCGGTGTCACCCATCATCGCCGGGCGCGCGGTCAAAGGGCCGACCGCCAAGATGATGTCCGAGCTCGGCGTCGAGGTGAGCGCCATGGCGGTGGCGCGGCGCTACCAAGATCTGCTCGATGCCTATGTGGTCGATCGCGCCGATGCCGCCGAGGTGGTTGCGCTTGGCATTCCGGTCACGCTGGCGCATATCCTGATGGCGACGCTTGCGGATCGCGAGGAGCTGGCGCGTCGCGTGCTCGCTAGCGCCGACGCAGCGGCAAAGACCACCGCATGAATACTCGCCGAAACATCTACGCCGTGGTCCCGGTCAAGGACACGAGCGACGCCAAGCGGCGTCTCGCCGGCGTGCTCAACGGCACGCGGCGGCAGCAATTGGCGCTCGCCATGTGCGAGGACGTGCTGGCCACGCTGGCCGGCGTTCGCGAGCTCGCCGGCATTGTCGTGGTGACGGTCGATCCCGCGGCCGCGGCCATGGCGGCGCGCTACGGCGCGCACGTGTCAAGCGCCGGCGCGCGCGAAGGGCATACCGGCGCGGTCGCGGCCGCGGCGCGAGAGCTCGCGAGGGAGGGCATGCTCACGGTCCCAGCCGACATTCCGCTGGTCGAAGGCGACGACATCCGAGAACTCATCCACGTTCACCGCAACAGCACCCGCGGCGCGCGCGCCTTCACCATCGTGCCGGCGCGGGATGAGCGCGGCTCCAACGCCATTCTCTGCTCCCCGGCCGGCGCCGTGCCGCTGCGCTTCGGCGCCGACAGCTTCGTCCCGCATCTCTCCGCGGCCAAGCGCTGCGCCATCGAGCCGACGGTGGTGCGCCTGCCGCGCATCGCGCTCGATATCGACACGCCCGACGACGTGGCCGAATTCCTCGCTACCCCCTCGTCGACGCACGCGCGTGCGCTGCTCGAGCAATGGCGCCTTCGTCTCGACGAGGGGGTGTCGCCGACGGCAACGGCATAAGCGCCCGAAGCGATGGAGGCGCCATGGCATCGCCGCGCGCGATGCGCGCCCTCTCTCCCATTCCGTGTGTCAGAGAAAAGCGCTTCCGCGCCCGCTCACCGCTCGCCCAATTTGAGCAGGAACGCGTCCCATCGTTTCATCAAATGATCGTGGCGGCCGTAACGCTCCAGCGCACTTGTGCCCTTGGCCGCGGCCACGCCGTTGAGCAGCGCATTGGCGAGGGCCAACGGCGCGACCAGCGAATTCTGCAGTCCGACTCCGGCCGAGGCCGCGAGCAGAACCACGTCGGCGATCTGACCAACCGCCGAGATCGGAGAGTCCGTCACGGCAACGACCTTGGCTTTGTTCTCCTTCGCCCACATGGCGATGCGATGCGTCGCGGCCGCATAACGCGGAAAGGTGAACGCCACCAAGCAATCCTCGGCCTTCATTTCGACGAGCCGCGGCGTGGCGAACACATCGTTGGAGGCGAGCAGCGAAATCTCGCTGCGCAGCCGATCGAGGATGATCGCGAAGTAATGCGCGACCGGGAAGGTCGAGAATCCGGCCACCACGTAGACGCGGCGCGCGCGCGCCAGGATATTCACCGCGCGAGCGACGGCGGCGGTGTCGAGACCCGCGATCGTGTGATGCAGGTTTTGCCAGTCGCGGCTGAGCGACGCGCCGAAACTCGTGCCGTCCAAGTGGCTGCCGACCTGGCGTTCATTGATCGGATCGCTGGTGCGGGCGAGCTGGCCGCGAAGGATTTCCCGCATTCGCTCCTGCAGATCCGGGAAGCCGTCGAGCCCAAGACGATAGGTGAAGCGCACGATGGTCGAGGGATTGACGTTGAGCCGCGCGGCCATCTGATCGACGGTGGAGAACGCCACCGCGTGCGAGTGCGCGATGATGTACTCGGCGATACGCTTTTGCGAGTGCGTGAGCCGGTCATAGCGCCGGCGCAGCTCCTCGATGACGTCGCTGCCGCCGACGGCGTCGGGAGAGGCCTTGGGCTCGGCTTTGGCGATCGCCATAACACGCGTCGTTTTTGCGGCCTAAATGTCCCGGCGCGCGCGCCGGGAGCAGCGCGGGCTGCGAAATGCTTGCAACAAAATTCGTTGCAGTCAACGGCGGGCGTTGCGGCCATGCGGCGGGGCCGAGACGGCCGCGCGGGCAGCGGCTGCGATCAGGCCACGGGCGGGTCAGCCGGGCGGCGCGCCGGCCGCAACATTCGGCAGGGCGAACGCCGCCTCCATCTCGCCGCGCACCTTCACGGCAAGATCGTTTTCGTCGTAGGCGACGTCGTCCCAGCGCAAGCATTGGCCCTCCGCGACGTCGCGCTTGAGCCTGACCCCGTGGGCGAGCCCGAGCGGCAGCAAGCCGTCGTCGAGTGAGCGCCGGGCCGGAACCTGCTTGCCCCAGACGCAAAACCCACCCTCGCCGTCAAGCACCTCGCCTTTCTTGAGGGCGCGTTTGGCGGTTGCGGCGACGTCGGAGCGAAAGCCGGTCGGCGCGCCGGTCGGCTCCTTGCGCAGCGCGACGCTGGCGACCGACACGCCGAGCTCGAGCCCGATCATGTGAATCGGACGGTAGAGCGCGGCGTAGCGCCCGCTCTTGTCCGGCAGCATCGCATATTCCTTGAAACAGCGCCGGGCGTAGTCGCTGTCGCCCTCGAACACCACGTAAGTCCCGAGCGCGAGATGATGCGGCACGTCGCGCCCGTCGCGGTAAACCGACGAGGTCACTTCGGTGACGCCGGCCTTCTCCAGCGTGCCGCCGTCCGCCTTCGGCCTGCACACGTCGGCAAGCTCGAAGCGCGTCGCTGGCGGAAAACCCAATCCTTGGCTCTGCGGGAGGAGCCCGGTGGCGTTGCAAACCGCGGTCATTTCGATGGCCGATTTGGTGCCGTCGACGAAGCTGTTGAACATTTTCGGATTGATCGAATTGCGGTCGGTGATCGACAGATATTTGTCGAGAATGTCCCAGACGGTGTCGGGCGTGGAGCGGTGATAGTGCGGCTCGTAGCGCGTGCCCTTGCCGGCGGCGACCACCTTGAAGCCGCAGGCGCGCGCCCAGTCGACGTGCTCGCAAATGAGCGCGGGTTGGTCGCCCCAAGCGAGGCTGTAGACCACGCCGGCAGCCTTCGCCTTGCGCGCGAGCAGGGGACCGGCGAGGGCATCCGCCTCGACGTTGACCATCACGATGTGCTTGCCATGGGCGATCGCGCTCAAGGCGTGGTGGATGCCGGCGGCCGGCACGCCGGTCGCCTCGACGATCACTTCGATCTCGGGGCAAGCGATCAGCGCTTCCGCGTCCTCCGTCACATACGTGCTGCCGCGCGCGAGCGCGTTCTCCAGCGAGGGCGCGGAAATCGCCTCATCGGTCCACCCGGCGGTGCGAAGCTGGCGGCGCGCGCGGGAGACGTCGAGATCGGCCACGGCAACGAGATGCATCCCGTCCGTGCAGCGCGCCTGGGCGAGAAACATGGTGCCGAACTTGCCCGCCCCGATGAGGCCGACGGTGACCGGACGGCCCGCGGCCTGCCGTTCGAGCAGCATGGCGTGGAGATTCACAGAATGCTCCGAGCACTCAAACCCATGCAGTCATTACTGCAGACGAGCCGCGCGCTGTCCAGCGCAACCATGGCGCGGCGGCGTCGATGCGCTGGTCCCCTGGGAGAGACGCAGACCGCATTCCATTGCTGGGTTCGTCGCTGACGCGCGGGTGGGTTTATTGGCACACCGCGCGCGTCACGAAAATCTCGGTCGGACATTCCGCATCGTTGGGCGCGCGGCCCTTGAGCAGGACCTGCGCCGGGCATTTATGCTCCGACTGGGTGTCGAGGCTTTTGCCGGTCTGGAATCCCTTGCCGCGGCAGGCGGCAGCGGCCGCCGCCTGGCAATCGGGGGCGCCGTTCTGCGCCACCGCGCAGCGCTCGCGCACGGTCACCATGCGCGCGTTCGGCAATCCCACCACCGCGTCGGTCGCATCCTTGGCGGCGTCGCGGGTCTCCTTGCCGAGTTGATCGAACGTCGCCTGCGCGCCCTGCAAATCCGACTTGAACCGGGTCGTGCCCTCGTTGAGCCAATGGCCGATCGTATCGACGAAGCCCGGCCGGAAAACGGAATCCGGCGCCGGGGCCGCCGGCGGAGTGGCGGCAGGCGCGCCCGGCTGTTGGCTTGGGATCTCACCCGGGGGCCGGGCCTCTTGCGCGGGCGCGGACGCGGCCAGGCAAAGCGCGCCCGCGGCGAGCACCGCGCGTGCGATGGACGCGAAAGAGCGAGCATCAGGTGTTTCCGGGTGGCTGGTCATCTCGATCCCGTCGACGTCACAGCCGCGCGCAGGCTGGGCGGGACACGTGGCGAAAATGAGGAGCGGCGGAACTTCAGAACAGATAGAGGGCGGCAATGATGCCGGCGACCAGCACCACCGCGGCGACCGTTGCCCAGAAGCCCAGCCGTTCTTCGATGATTGCGCGCGCCTGCGGGCCGTAGCGGTTGAGCAGGAACGCCTCGACATAAAATCGCATGCCGCGCGCGACGATCGACAGCAGCACGAACAGGAACAGATTGTAGCCGGCGAAGCCCGATGCAATGGTCACGATCTTGTAGGGGATCGGGGTGAGCCCCTTGAGCAGGATGATCCAGCCGCCCCATTGCACGTAAGCCGCACGGAACGCGTCGACCTTGTCGCCGTAGCCGTAGAGCTGGATCAACCACAGCCCGATCGAATCGTAGAGCACGGCGCCGATGAAATAGCCGAGCACGCCGCCGGCGACCGACGTCACGGTGCACACGGTCGCGTAGAACCAGGCCCGGTCCGGCCGCGCGAGCGCCATCGGAATCAGCATCGTGTCGGGCGGGATCGGAAAGAACGAGCTTTCCACGAACGAAATGATGCCCATCAGCCAGGTCGCGTGCGGCTTGTCGGCGGCGGCGATGCACCAATCGTAGAGGCGGCGAAGCATGGCGGGCTTGCTTAGCGGCGCGCGCAGTGATTGTCCATCCGCCGAGCTTCGGCGACAGACGTCGCGGGTTTGATTGAAAGCGTGCGCCGGCTCGCTCGTGCGCCGTGCGGTCCGCGGCGCTTCAGCGCCGCTTGCGCACCCGGCTGCGGTCGAGCGCGATCACCTTGCGTCGCGGAGGAGCGTCGGGGCGCTCCCGCAGCGGAGCGTCAGGGCGCTCCTTGGGAAGTTTCTCGGCAATTCCCAACAGCTGTTCGCGGCGCTCCATCTCCATCCACACGTCCTTGGGATGGATGCCGGAGGCGACCCACAGCACGACGAGATTGTAGAGAAGGTCGGCGCTTTCGCGCACCATAGCATCGCAATCGCCGTGCATGGTATCGATCGCGACTTCGACCGCCTCCTCCGCCAGCTTCTTGGCCATCTTGCTGCGGCCTGCGCGCAACAGCCGCGCCGTCCGCGAGGACGCCGGATCGGCGGCTTGGGCGGCGAGAACGGCCTGGTGAAGACGATCGAGCGAATCACTCATAGCGAGCACAATAACGCCAATTCGGACCTGAATGTGTTAACGAATATGGGTAAAGCAAGGCAGCCGTGCCGAGCATCTGACAGAGGGCCGCGGACATCCCGCGCTGCGCGTGCAGCGCAACAACGACCTTAGCTCTGCTCGACAGCCGACTCTTCGCCGGCGAGCAGTGAGGCATTGCCGCCTGCCGCAGCGGTGTTGATAGTCGCCACCTGCTCGGTGGCAAAGCGTCTGAGGTAATTCGGGCCGCCCGCCTTCGGCCCGGTGCCGGAGAGCCCGACACCGCCGAACGGCTGCGTGCCGACGACCGCGCCGATCATGCTGCGATTGACGTAGACGTTGCCGTGGGCGAGCCGCGCAACGACGTGGTCGACGGTGGCATCAATGCGGGAATGGACGCCGAGCGTGAGGCCGTAGCCGTTGGCGGCAATCTCGTCGAGCAGCGCGTCGAGCTCCCGGCTGCGCCAGCGCACGACGTGCAGGATCGGTCCGAACACCTCCTCGCGCAAATCCGCCGCGCGCTCGAGCATGATGATCGCCGGCGGCACGTAGGTCCCTCTCGCCGGCAACGAGTTGAACCAATCCCAGCGGAAGCGCACGCGGTTCTTCCGCTCGTGGTCGGCGATCCAGCGGTCGAGCTTGTCCTTGGCCTCGGCATCGATCACGGGCCCAACATGGGTCGAAGGCTCGCGCGGGTCGCCCAGCTTGAGCTCACGCGCGGCACCCGCGATCATCTCGACGATCGGCTCGGCCACGTCCTCCTGCACGCAGAGCAGGCGCAGCGCCGAGCAGCGCTGGCCAGCGGAACGGAACGCCGACGTCACCACGTCGTCGGTGACTTGCTCCGGCAGCGCGGTGGCATCGACGATCATCGGATTGATGCCGCCGGTCTCTGCGATCAGCGGCACGATGGGTGCTTCCTTCGCCGCCAGCGCGCGATTGATCGCGCGCGCGACTTCGGTCGAGCCGGTGAAGGCGACGCCGGCGACGAGCCGGTCAGCGACGAGCGCCGCCCCGACCTTGCCATCGCCCGGCAGCAGATGAAGCGCGCTCGCCGGAACGCCCGCTTGATGCAAGGCGCGCACCACCTCGGCGGCGATCAGCGGCGTCTGCTCGGCGGGTTTCGCCACCACCGTATTGCCGGCAACGAGCGCGGCGCTGACCTGACCGAGAAAGATCGAGAGCGGAAAATTCCATGGGCTGATGCAGGCGAACACGCCGCGGCCGCGATAGCGAAGCTCGTTTGCTTCGCCGGTGGGGCCCGGCAAGGCAAGCGGCGCGAGCGTGCGGCGCGCCTCGAGCGCATAATAGCGGCAGAAATCGACCGCTTCGCGCACTTCCGCCATCGCGTCGTCCAGCGTCTTGCCGCCCTCTGCCTGCAACAGCGCGATCAGCCGGCCGCGCCGCGCTTCCAGGAGATCGCCGGCGCGTTCGAGGACGCCGGCTCGCATGTCGAGCGCCGCCGCGGCCCATGGCAAAAAGCCCGCTTGCGCCGCTGCCACGGCCGCCGCCGCAAGCGCATCGTTGCCTTCGCCGACGCGGCCGATCGCCTTGGCGTCGATGGGCGAAAGCACCCGCCGCTCGCTGCCGGGACGCCGCGTGCCGTCGATGAGCGGCCACGCTTCGGCCGACAGCTCGCCCGCGCGAATCTCGGCGAGCAGCGCAGCGAGCGCGGCCCGGTCGCCGAATTCGACGCCGGAGGAATTGCGTCGGTCCGGACCATAAAGGTCGCGCGGCAGGGGAATCTTCGGGTTGCGCGCGTGATGCACGTCGCCGATCCGCTCCTGCGGACGCTCGAGGATCGACGCGATCGGCACCGCAGGGTCGGCGGCAACCGACACGAAGGAGGAGTTCGCGCCGTTTTCCAAGAGACGCCGCACGAGATAAGCCAGGAGATCGCGGTGGCCGCCGACCGGGGCGTAGATCCGGCAAGCCGCTTCGGGGTGGTCCGCGAGCAAGAGCTGATAAAGCACCTCGCCCATGCCGTGCAGGCGCTGGAACTCGTAGCCTTCGACGCCGCCGGCATCCTCGATCACGCTCGCCACCGTAAGCGCGTTGTGGGTGGCGAATTGCGGATAGAGCCGCGGCCGCGCCGCCAGCAGCTTGCGCGTGCAGGCGGCATAGCAGACGTCGGTCATGGCCTTGCGGGTGAACACGGGATAGTCGGCGAGACCGCGCTCCTGGGCGCGCTTGATTTCCGTATCCCAGTAGGCGCCCTTGACCAGTCGCACCGTCAGACGGCAGCGCAGCCTGCGGGCGGCTTCGTCGAGCCAGTCGATCACCGCCGGCGCGCGCTTCTGATAGGCTTGCACCGCCAGCCCGAAGCCATCCCAGCCGCGCAGCGAGGCGTCGGCGAGCACCGCCGCGATTACGTCGAGCGTGAGCTCGAGCCGGTCGGCCTCCTCGGCATCCACGGTGAAATTGAGGTCGAGGTCGCGCGCCTTGCGCACAAGCTCGAGCGCCCGCGGCACCAATTCGGTCAGGACACGATGGCGCGATACCGCCTCGAACCGCGGATGCAGGGCGGAGAGCTTGACCGAAATGCCGGGGCGGTTCGCGCTATCGCCGGCGCTCGCGGCGATGGCGTCGATGGCATGGGCATAGGCGGCGAAATAGCGTTCGGCGTCGGCTCCCGTGCGCGCGCCCTCCCCCAGCATGTCGAAGGAATAGCGCCGCGCCCGCTGCGTGCGGGCACGCTCGAGCGCTTCCTCGATCGTCTGTCCGAGCACGAAATGCGAGCCCAGGAGCCGCATCGCCTGCCGCGTGGCGGCGCGCACGGCAGGAATGCCGAGGCGTTTGATGAGACTTTCGAGAATCGTATCCGGGGTCTCGCCGGGATGGATGATGCGGGCGGTGACGCCGAGCGTCCAGGCCGAGGCCGAAACGAGCAGCGCGCTCGATTTGACGTGGTGCGACGACCACTCGCCGGTGGCGAGCTTGTCTTCGATCAACCGGTCGGCGGTCGCGGCATCGGGCACGCGCAACAGCGCCTCCGCCAACACCATGAGGGCGAGGCCCTCCTTGGTGGACAGCGAGTAGGCGTGCAGGAAATCCTCGATGCCGCCGAGCCCCCCGGCCCTGGCCCGGATCCCCTCGATGAGACGCCGTGCATACGCGTCGATTCGCCGTTCGGCGTCGCTGGCGCGGGCGGCCTCACGGAGCAGTCCGGGCGCGATCGTCTCGTCGGGCGGCGCATAGGGAGCGCTGAAGAGGGGCGCTGTGTCTGCATCCGCGGCCAAGGATATCGTCGTATCTGGGATCATGACCGGTCCGCACTCGACTGGCTCCGGCTCGGGCCTGCGGCGTTAATCTTAACAGCCGTTCATGCCATCGGGCTGAAGAATAACTCGCATGCGGGCACAAAATGGCTGGGGCGGTGTTTGAAATTTGTGAAGGGCGGGCTCGAACCGCGATCTCGCCTTGCGCTTTGCACGCTCATGTTCTTTATCTGGCTGCCTCAGCCGCGGTGCACGGCGGGTGGCGCGGGGGCCGACGTAGAGGGAGCAGCCATGGGCCTCCTCAACCTCAGGCGGATCGTTCGGCCCGCCCATGTCTTCGCGGCGGCGATCGCATTGATGGCCGCATGGCCGGCCGCGGCCCAGACCAGCATCAAGTTCTCGCTCGACGGACGCCTCGAGGGACTGGCTGCGACTTTTTTCCTCCCCCAGGACAAGGGCTACTTCAGGACCGAGGGCCTCGACGTGGTGCTCGACGAGGCGGCGACCGTGCTCGAGCCGATCACCCGCGTTGCATCGGGCGCCTATGACATGGGCCTCGCCGATATCAATACCCTCATCAAATATCGCGATCAGCATCCGTCGCCACCGGTGCGAGCGGTTTTCATGGTCTACAACAAGCCGCCGTTCGCGATCGTGGCGCGCAGGAGCCGCGGCATCACCGAGCCCAAGCAGCTCGAGAACAAGAAACTCGGCGCCCCACCCGCCGGCATCACCTTTGGCGAGTGGCCGCTATTCGCCAAGCTCAACAACATCGATGTGGCGAAGGTGACGATCGAAACCATCGGCATACCGGTGCGCGCGCCCATGCTCGCCGCCGGCCAGATCGACGCCGCGCTCGGCTACTCGTTCCGGCTCTATGTCGATCTCAAGGACCGCGGCGTGCCGGTCGACGATATCGTCCTGATGCCGATGGCGGATTACGGGCTCAAGCTCTATGGCAACGCCATCATCATCAACCCCAAGTTCGCGGCCGACAAGCCGGAGGCGGTGCGAGCGTTTCTGCACGCCTTTCTCAAGGGCCTGAAAGACATCGTCCGACGACCGGTCGATGCGGTCGATGCGGTCGTGCGGCGCGACGAGACCCTGAAAAAGGAGGTCGAGCTCGAGCGGCTGCGCATGGCCATCCACGACAACATCGTCACGCCCGAGGTGAAGGCCGACGGCTTCGGCGCCGTCGACCTCGCGCGGCTCGGGGAATCGATCGATCAGATCGGGTTGGTCTACACCTTCAAGGCCAAGCCCAAGGCGGCGGACATTTTCGACGCCTCGTTCCTGCCGCCCGCCGACGAGCGCAGGGTGCATTGAGCTCGTTGCGACGTGCGTTACTGCCCCGATCCGCTTGCCCGCGCGGGAGCGATATCGCTCGCAGCCCCGCCCGTTCTCACCTGCAGCTGCGGACGCAACACCGCCGCGATGTCGTCGGCGAGTTCCTCGAGCGCCGCCCGGTTGCCGCCTTGGCGCAAATAAATCCCGCAATAGAGCTGGGGTAGCTCGGGAAGCGGCGCGTCCTCCCAGATCGTGAGCGACGTCTGCTGCACGCGGCTGCGCGGCAGCACCATGATGCCGAGCCCGGCGAGCACCGCGGCCTCCAGGCTCGCGATGCTGCGCGAGGTGAACACGAAATCGCACTCGCGCCCGATCCGATGAAGCGCGTTCACCGCCGTGTAGCGACAGGCGCAATCTTCGCCGAAGGACACGAGCGGCACCGGCCCGACCGGGTCGAGCTGGGTCGCGTCGCTGCGCACCCACACCGCCTGGTCGATCCACAAGTGCTGCGCTTCGATCGCGGGCTTCGAACTTGCAATCGCAACCGCAAGATCGATGTCGCCTTGGCGCAACCCGCGCAACGTGTTTTCAAAGCTCGTTGCGCTCGCCGCGAACCGAATGCCCGGCCAGCGCTTGCGGAACCGCGCCAAGGTCGCGGGAATCCTGGTGCCAGCGAAGTCGCCGGGCATGGCGACGCGCACGGTCTGCGCGGTCGGCTGCCCGCCGCCGAGCTGCGCGATCTGATCGTTGACCGACAGCATGCGCCGCGCGTGAGCGACGACCATCTCCCCGCGCGGGGTCAGGCTCACCCCCGGGGCGCTCTTGTCGAGGAGCTCGTAGCCGAGCAGGAATTGCAGCCGCTTGATCTGCGCGCTGACCGCCGGTTGGGTGACGCCGAGCGACTGCGCCGCTTTGGTAAAGCTGCGCTGATCGACGACGAACACGAGTGTCCGCAGAAGTTCAGTCGGGATATTGACCATGCCCCCTCGCCGTTCTTGCGCGTTCGGGCGCCGCGTTGCGCGCCAAGGCCGACCCCATTCGGGCCGGCGGCCGACCTCATAGTCGCACTGGGTGGGAATGTGTGCTCAATTGCGGTTGAGTCAAGCGCAGCAATAAACGTTGTCAGCACGTTCGAAATCGGCAAATATTGTGTCATCAATCGATCGTAGACATGCACGGTGCGATACAATCATTGCGCACAAAGCGCGTTTCATCGGCTTGCGAAAGTTCCTCGCGCGAGGGCGTGCGATACCGATCGCAGCCGCCATGGCCGCGCCTGGGCGCGTTGCGAGCAGGAGGCATTGCGTTAGAGTAAGCCGGACGCAGAGTTCCCGGAGAGGTAGAGTCCTGCCTTTGCCGATGTCGGCCGCATGAAATTCATTCGTCTGTACATCCGCGTGCTCGAGCTGCTCGGGCGCGAGGCCCGTTTGGGCTGGGCGCTCGCGGTCGCCAATCTGGCGCTCGCCTCGGCGATGTTCGTGGAACCGGTCCTGTTCGGCCGCATCGTCGACACCCTCGCCAATGCCCAGGGGCGCATCTCGCAACTGGCCTGGCGCGACTTGATGACGCTGGTGGGCGCCTGGGTCGGCTTCGGCCTCTTCATCATCGTCTGCAGCACGCTGGTGGCGCTCCACGCCGACCGCCTGGCGCACCGCCAATACCAGGTGGTGCGCACGATGTTCTTCGAGCACGTGCTGCAGCTGCCGCTGAGCTACTACACCGGTGCCCATTCCGGACGGCTGGTGAAGGTGATGATGACCGGCACCAATACGCTGTGGGGGCTGTGGCTCTCGTTCTTCCGCGAGCACTTCGCCAGCTTCGTTTCGCTCATCGTGCTGCTGCCGCTGACTCTGTTCATCAATTGGCGCTACGGGCTGATGCTGATCCTGCTGTGCGCCGTGTTTTCCGTGGTGATCGCGCTCGTCGTCCGCAAGAGCGAAAGACTGCAAAGCAAGGTCGAGGGCTACTATACCGACGTGGCCGAGCGCACCACCGATACGCTCGGCAACATTGCCCTGGTGCAGAGCTTCGCCCGCATCGAGATGGAAGTTTCGGGAATGAGGAAGATGGGCGAAGAGGTGCTCAGAGCCCAGATCCCGGTGCTGTCCTGGTGGGCGGTGACGACGGTGATCACGCGCACGTCGACCACGCTGACCATGTTGTCGATTCTCGTGCTCGGGGTCTGGTTCTACCTCCATGATCTGACCACCGTCGGCGAAATCGTTATGTTCATGAGCTTCGCCACGCTGCTGATCAGCAGGCTCGAGCAGGCCGTCCATTTTGCCAACGAGATGGTGATGGACGCGCCGCGGATCGCGGAATTTTTCGAGGTGCTCGACACCGAGCCGGCGGTGCGCGACCGACCCGATGCCATGAATCCCGGCCGCATGCACGGCCTGGTGGAATTCAAGGACGTCTCCTTTTCCTACGACGGCAAGCGCTCCGCGGTCGCCGATCTCACCTTCACCGCGCTGCCCGGCGAAACGGTCGCGCTCGTCGGCGCGACCGGCGCCGGCAAATCGACCGCGCTCGCGTTGCTTCACCGCGCCTTCGACCCGCAATCGGGCACCGTGAGGATCGACGGCATGGACATTCGCGCCCTCAAGCTCGCGGGCCTGCGGCACAACATCGGCGTCGTGTTCCAGGAGGTCCTGCTGTTCAACCGTTCGATCGCGGAGAACCTGCGCGTCGGCAAGCCCGATGCGAGCGACGACGAACTGCGCGCGGCGTGCGAGCGCGCCCAGGTTCTCGACGTCATCGAGCGCCTGCCGCAAGGCTTCGACACCAACGCCGGCGAACGCGGGCGATTGTTCTCCGGCGGCGAGCGCCAGCGCCTGTCGATCGCGCGGGCGCTGCTCAAGGATCCTCCGATCCTCATCCTCGACGAGGCCACGAGCGCGCTCGACGCGCTCACCGAAGCCAGGGTCCAGGCCGCGCTCGCCGAGGTGATGAAAGGCCGTACCACCTTCGTGATCGCGCACCGGCTCGCCACCGTCCGCAACGCCGACCGCATCCTCGTGTTCCAGGCTGGCCGCATCATCGAGACCGGCACCTTCGACGAGCTCATGCGGCTCGGCGGCCACTTCGCCGAGCTCGCCCGCAGCCAATTCATGGCGGGTGAGACGGCGAAGAAGCGGCACGAGCACGCGAGCAGTCAGCCGGTAGAAACCTAGCGGGCGCGGTCCGTGGCGTCTTCGACATCGAGCGGAGTGTGGGCCCGCGCCGCCGATCATCCGCTCGCGACGGCTTTCGTCCTGGCGCTCTGTGTCCGCCTGATCAACCTCGCGCTGCTGACGGGTCGCGACGCCTTCTTCGCGGAGCAGGATGCGTTCGCTTACTGGGCGCTCGGCGCCGCGTTGGCGAAGCCCGACGCCTTTTGGCCCACGCTGTCGTCGCTGACCGACCGCATGCCGCTTTATCCGCTGCTGCTCGCGGGCGTCCAGCACGTCTTCGGCGACGTTCCCCGGGCGGTTGCGCTCATTCAGGCCGTGATCGATGGCGGGACCTGCGCGCTCATCGCCGCGCTGGGCGCGCTGATCTCCCCGCTCACCGGATTGATCGCCGGCGTTCTCGCCGCCCTATCGGTGACGCTCGTCGTATTCAGCACGCAGATCCTGACCGATTCGCTCTTTGTCTTCTTCTTCACGCTGATGCTGCTCGCCGGCGCGCGTTTCCTGCTTCGCCCGACGATGGGGCTCGCCGTGTGGGCCGGCCTCGGCGGCGGGCTCGCCCTTGCCACGCGGCCTTCCGTCGCGATGCTGCTCGCGGCAGCCGTGCCGCTCGTCTTCGTCATTGCATTGGTGCGGCGATGGCGCGTTGGCCCGGCGCTGGCGGCCGCGCTCCTCTTCGCCATCGCCGCCGCGGCGCCGATCGCCCCCGTGCTGGTGCGCAACGCCATCCGGTACGACAGCCTCAGCGTGACCTCGCAAACCGGCGACTACTTGGCCTTGTGGATCGTCCCGCTGGTGACCGAGCGCGCCGACGGCACGCCTTATCAAACGACCTTCGATCGCATGGACGCCCGCTACCGCCGCGAGGCTGGCGCAGAGCCCAATCCGTTCCGCCGCTCGGCCATCGCCTCCGGCCTGGCGTGGCAGGAGATGGCGCGCTTGCCGCGGTCGGCGCTCGCCAAGGCTTGGCTCGAGGGCGCAGTGGTGAACCTCGCTGCACCGGCGCTGCTCGCGGACCCGCGGGTGCGCGCGCTGCCGAAGCCCAGCTTCTACAACACGCCCGGGGCTGGCCTGTGGCAGAAGGCGCGGGCCTATCTGTTCGAGGATCCGGGACGCTACCAGCTCCTGCTCGTCCTCGGCCTCATCGCCATGCTGCCATTCCTCGCGCTTGAGGCCATCGGCTTCGTCATGCTGGCGCGGACGACGCCCTGGGCGGCGGTCTTCGCCGGCGGCGTGCTCGCCTATTTCCTGCTGCTCAGCGGGCCGGTGGCGACGCCAAAATATCGCTTGCCGATGGAGCCGGTGCTGATCGTGCTCGCCGCTATCCCGCTGGCGTGGGTGGTGCAACGGCGCCGACCAATCGGCGCCGCGAATCGACCAATAGGTCGGCGCGGCGCAAAGCAGCGGGATCGCTACTTGATGCGTTCGAGGATGCTCACGTAGTTCGCAACCGCCGTGCCGCCCATATTGAAGATGCCGCCCAGGCTCGCATTCCTGACTTGAATGTCGCCGGCGGCCCCCATGAGCTGCATGGCCGTGAGCGCGTGCATGGACACGCCGGTCGCGCCGATCGGATGGCCCTTGGCCTTGAGCCCGCCCGAGGGATTGACCGGCAAGGGGCCGTTTTTCTCGGTGAGGCGCTCCGCCACGGCGCGCGCACCCTGCCCTTCCGGGACCAGGCCCATCGCCTCGTATTCGATCAGTTCGGCGATGGTGAAGCAGTCGTGGGTCTCGACGAAGGAGAGGTTGGAGAGCGCGATGCCCGCGCTCGCCAGCGCGCGCGTCCAGGCCTGGGCGCAGCCTTCGAGCTTGAGCACGTCGCGCTTCGACATGGGCAAGAAGTCCTGCACGTGCTCGGCCGCGCGGAAGGCAACCGCCTTGCCGAGCTTGAGCGCCGTTGCGACGTCGGCCAAGACGACGGCGGCGGCGCCGTCGGAAACGAGCGAGCAGTCCGTGCGCTTGAGCGGACCCGCCACGCGCGGATTCTTTTCGCTCTCGGTGCGGCAGAACTCGTAGCCCAGGTCCTTGCGAATCTGGGCATAGGGATTGCCCACGCCGTTCTTGTGGTTCTTGGCGGCGATGCGGGCAAGCGCGTCGGATTGGTCGCCCCAACGCTGGAAATAGCGCGCGGCGATCTGGCCGAAGATACCGGCGAAGCCGCCGTCGATATCGGCTTCTTCGCGCACATAAGAAGCCTTGAGCAGGTTGCGCCCGATCTCGGCGGTGGGCGTCGTCGTCATCTGCTCGGCGCCGACCACGAGCACGATGCGGGCAGCCTTGGCGGCGATCGCCTTGAGGCCCTGATGCACGGCAGCCGAACCGGTGGCGCAGGCGTTCTCGACCCGGCTGGCGCGCTTGAAGCGCAGATCCGGCGAGGCCTGGAGGACCAGCGCGGCGGTAAAATCCTGGGCCGAGAAGCCAGCGTTGAAATGGCCGAGCACGATTTCGTCGACGTCGCAGGCGGCGATCCCGGCATCGGCGAGCGCCTGCGTCGCCACCCGCACGATCAGGCTTTCGACCGTCTCGCCCTCGAGACGGCCGAAGGGGGTGTGGGCCCAGCCCACGATGCAAGCGGTCACGGCGGCCTCCTCTTATTCCGACCCAATAGGTGATTTGCGGTCATTGTGTTGGAAACGCAACAGTTGCGCGGCTGCGCCCTAAGCTGCCGAATTTTGGACGTTTTCTCTTACCATGAACGGTCGTCGCGGGCATGAGCGTCACCGTGGGCTTTTCGCTTTTGCCTTTCATCCGCCGTCGGCTTAGACAGACCTTTTCCGGCTGTGGAGCGTTCCCCGAGGGCAGCCAAAGGACTCGGACCCCGAACTGTGATGTCTTCGACGCGATCCTCAGTAGCGCGCACGCTGATGTGGGTGGGCATCGCCTGCGCCGCAACCTCGCTCGCGACGACCCGCGCGGGGGCCGAAGCGCTGCTCGTGATCGAAGCCGAGAACGGCAGGGTTCTCTATGCCCAGAACGCCGGCCAGCCGTGGTATCCCGCCTCCGTCACCAAGCTCATGACCGCCTATGTGACGCTGCGCGCGGTCAAGGAGGGCCGGCTTGCCCTCGATACGCCGCTCACGGTTTCACCGAACGCGGTGGCGCAATCGCCCGTGAAGATGGGATTCGGCGTCGGCACCGTGGTCACCGTCGACAACGCGCTCAAGATGCTGATGGTGAAATCGGCAAACGACATGGCGGTCGTGCTCGCAGAGGGCGTCGCTGGCTCGATCGAGAACTTCGCCGACGAGATGAACGCCGATGCGCGCCGCCTCGGCATGATCCAATCGAGCTTCGTCAATCCGAACGGCCTGCCCGCCGACGACCAGATTTCCTCCGCGCGCGACCTCGCCATCCTGGCGCGCGCCTTGATCCGCGAACTGCCGGAATACGATTACTACTGGCACCTTCCCGGCATCCGCATGGGGAAGATAGTGCGGTGGAATTACAATACGCTGATCGGCCGCTATCCCGGCGCCGATGGCATGAAGACCGGCTTCATCTGTGCCTCCGGCTTCAATCTCGTCGCCTCCGCGACGCGCAACGGCCGGCGGCTCGTCGCCGTGGTGCTGGGCGCTCCCTCCTCCGCGGCGCGCGCGTTGAAGGCGGCGCAGCTGCTCGAGCGCGGATTCAACACCAATACCGGGATGTCCTGGCTGATGCAGCCCTTCAGCACCGTCGAATCGGTGCAACCGATCGCCGCCGCACCGCCCAATCTACGCGACGAAATGTGCGGGGGCCATCGCAAACGGCCGGCAACCGAAGATGAGGACGACCTCGTCGCCAATAACAATCCGGAGTCGCCCTACGCGGTCTTCCTCGCCAGCCTGCGCCCGGCGAAGGCGAAGGGCGCCGCGCCGCTGCAAGAGATGGGCGAGCCGGTGCTCGTCTATACCGGCACCAAGCCGCCGGCGCCTGGCGCGCAGGCGTCGACCGAGTCGAAGCCGGAAAAGAAGAAGACCGCCGTGATCAAGCCGGCGGCGGCCAAGGACAAGGATAAGGATGGCGCATCGGCGACGAGCGCTGCCACCTCCCGTGCCGCGCCGAAGCCAAAGCCCAAGGCAACGGCGGCCAAGGATGGTGCCAAGGATGGCGCCAAAGATGCCGGCAAGGACGGCGCGTCGACGGCCGCCGCATCGTCCGGCGATGTGGCCGCCCCGAAGCCAAAGCCCAAGGTGCGCAAGGACGCCGCCAAGGATGGTGCGGCCGCGTCGGCCGCCGCATCCGATGACGCCAGCGCACCGAAGCCAAAACCCAAGAAGCCGGCGCCGGCGCCTCCGCCGATGGTCGTCACGCCAGCGGCCGACCAGAGCTCGCAGGTGAAATGACCGACGCGCCGCGCTCGCTAGGCCCGGCCGAACCCATCCCCCTGACGGTGCTCACCGGCTTCCTCGGCGCC
>Ga0310916_10000711_pt1 | contig 18775 bp, 11 predicted proteins | sample GREbulkMGLF176_FD_203444 | JGI IMG/M metagenome (GOLD analysis project Ga0310916, IMG submission 203444) | Lab enrichment of tropical soil microbial communities from Luquillo Experimental Forest, Puerto Rico - GRE.bulkMG.LF176 | ecosystem: Environmental > Terrestrial > Soil > Tropical forest >...
CGAACAAGCCCGCGGGATCGTAACCCACAGGGGATTGGAAAGTACCGTCCCCGTTACCCTGTAGAATCCCGACAATCCCCGCGCTAAACCTACCAGCCACTGCCAGGTCAGCCTTGCCGTCCCGGTTGAAATCAGCGACCGTCACCGCCATCGCTCCGCTATCCCCCGCGTTTCCCGCATAATCAACATGCGGTTGGAAAGTACCATCGCCTTTGCCTAAGAGCACACTCACAACGCTGGGCGGATGCGCTTCTACAGCCGCCACTGCCAAGTCGAGATTATTATCACCGTTGAAGTCTCCTACTGCGACGGAAATGGGACCGGCCCCGGTTGCATAATCAACATGCGTCTGGAAAGTGCCGTCACCATTGCCTAACAGGACGCTCACAGTCCCCGGCAGCCAGCCCCCAGCCACGTTGATGCCGTTATTCGCTACGACCAAGTCGAGTCGGCCGTCACGGTTGAAATCGCCCACGGCGATAGACCATGGATTTTTTCCGGCCGTGATGTCATGTGCGGGCTGGAATGTACCATCGCCATTGCCAAGTAAGATGCTCACATTCCCGGCGTCGGCAATCCCTGGATCACCTGAGTTAGCTACTGCGATGTCGAGTTTACGGTCTCCATTGAAGTCAGCGATGACCACCGCTTTCGGGTTTTTGCCCACCGGGTAGTCTTTCGCCGGAGCAAATTCGGTCTTGCCATAGGTTTTCGTGACGCTGATCACGGAGATTAGGACTGCGATGATTTTAAGAATGCGATTCAATGCGCGCATAGCGAAACTCCTTTCACAGAGGCGCACCTTGCACAAATTCAGCACCAAGCTGTTGTGTCCCTTGCGCTGAGAAAGGACCGGTGAACCAGCCACATTTTCCTCAAAGGACGCCAAATCATTCGTGGTTTGTGCTGATCTTAGCTGTATGCTCCGGAGAGTCGCGCTAATCGCCAGTGAGTTCAATAACGGGCCTCTGTCTTATTTCTGTCTTTTCTCGGCGGCTGCTCCTGGCCGTAGACGGACTTGCGAGGTTCTTTCGGCTAGAAGTGATAGACTCGGCTCTCAAGACCTGGTGCTGGCCTCTTATGGGGACCTTCCAACAAGCGCACGGGACACTTCGCTTCGGTGTATTTGAGGTGGATCTGCAGGCTAGCGAACTTCGCCGGCAAGGGGCGAAGGTCAAACTCCAGGAGCAGCCTTTTCAGGTTCTCCAGATGCTCTTAGAACGCCGGGGCGAAGCAGTGACCCGGGAGGAGTTGCAGAAGAGAATCTGGCCTGCAGACACGTTCGTGGACTTCGAGCAGGGGCTCTACAACAGTGTCAAGCGGCTCCGTGAGGCCCTCGGCGATACAGCCGAAACTCCGCGGTACATCGAGACTTTGCCCCGCAAGGGCTACCGTTTCATCGGGGGCGTTGAAACTGGCGCGCCGCACATCGAGTCGATCGCTGTCCTGCCCCTAGACAATCTCTCCGGCGATCCCGAGCAGGAGTACTTCACCGAAGGCATGACCGAAGCTTTGATTACCAGCCTGGCGAAGATCGGCGCCCTGCACGTGACTTCCAGAACTTCAGTCATGCAGTACAAGGGCGCCCATCGGCCGCTCCGCGAGATCGCCCAGGAGCTCCGCGTGGATGGAATCATCGAGGGAACCGTGGTGCGGTCCGGTGATCGTGTGCGCATCTCTGCGCAGTTGGTCGACGCTAAGACGGACACGCAACTTTGGGCTGAGAGCTATGACCGCGACCTGCGCGATATTCTTGCACTTCATTCAGAGGTAGCCCAGGCCATTGCGCGGGAAGTGCAGGTCAAACTGACGCCCCACGACCACGCCCACTTCGCCCGCGTCCACCGCGTTAACCCGCAGGCATACGATGCGTATCTCAAAGGCCGCTACTACTGGAGCCAACGTCCTCTGAGAATGGCGGAAGCTGTCAAATGCTTTGAGGAAGCGATTGCGATAGACTCGACTTACGCCACGGCCTACGCGGGCTTGGCGGATTGCCTTTGCTCGCTTGGTGCGTGGGGTATCGTTTCGGCGAAGGAAGGTTGCAACAAGGCAAGGGTGCTGGCGCTGAAGGCCCTCGAAATCGACGACAGTTTGGCAGAAGCACACGCCTCATTAGCTTGGGCCAGCCTGTATCATTATGAATTCGCAACTGCGGAAAGAGAATTTCAACGTGCAATCGAGCTCAACCCGCGATATCCGCCAGTACACCAACAGTTTGGCTGGTATCTGTGCATAATGGACCGCTACGAGGAAGCCTATACCGAGGTTCAGCGCGCCATCCATCTAGACCCACTCGTGACCCTGAACAATGCCTTTCTCGGGTTCGTTTATTTCTATGCGCGTCGATATGATCAGGCAATCCAGCAATGTCAGAAGGCTCTTGCGCTCGACCCAAGCTACGGTCCAGCTCACGCGTTCCTGGGATGGGCCTATTCTCGCAAGTCGCTTCATGAGCCGGCCATCTCTGCCTTGCGAAGAGCATGTGATTTCTGGCCGGGTTCGAGTCCGATTGGATTGCTCGGTCAGGCCTATGCAACCGCCGGGCGTTTTGGCGAAGCACACAAGGTCCTGGAGCAATTGGATCAGCTCACGAAAAAGCGGTATGTAACGCCCTACGTCGTAGCCCACATCCACGCCGCCCTAGGCCAAAGGGACGAAGCCTTCCATTGGCTGGAAATTTCGTACGAACAGCGCGCCGAGTGGATGGTACTCCTCAAGATTGATCCCTGTCTCGATGCCTTGCGTTCCGACCCGCGGTTTCAGGATCTCCTCCGCCGCATGAATTTCCCAACGTAGGCCTGAGAATCCACTTGGGTGCAGGATCGGGTGCAACTAAAGAAGGTAGAATGGCTCGGAATTGCCGGTAAGCGACACCAGACGCGGCACTTAGAATTTTAATCGCAACGGCTGTTAACCGAAGGGTTGCTAGTTCGAATCTAGCCCGGGGAGCCAAAATTCTTTAGTCTCAATCAGTTACATCGATGGGGTGGAGCATTCGGCTCGCGACCGAATGGGTTTAGTATGTGCTACCAACCGCCGGCCGGGAAGTTGCTGAACCAACAGTTCTTTTTCCATGACCCCTCACACGCGAAGCGGTACCGTCATAAAAATGTAATAGTTAATCGGATCCGGGTGGCCAACTCAAAAAGCTCCGACCGAAGGTTCGATGTCCAGAAATTTTCCATCATCCACATGTTCGCGCAGAGCTTCCAATTAGAGATTGGCGGACCCCGGTGATCGGCCTGCCTGACCCGAGTTCAACGAGACCTCCGGCAAAGGCGGGCCGGATTCACGGTTCCTTATATGTATGTATCCTGCCGCAACAACCGGTCACCTCATGCGCCGCGCGGGGGCTTTGCTGGTTCAATTCGCGCCTGGTATTCAGATGTGCGCGAAGGGAAAAAACGAAATCAAACTGTTTTGGGACGAATGAGAATTTGGCGAGGCAGTGCGTCCAGCGAAGGCGGACGTGTTCAGTAGGGGGGTAGACCTATACGAGCAAAAGTCAGAAGTTCCTTAGCTTGGGTCGTGCCCGCCGAGGATAACGAAGTGGGTGAAGCCGACCGACAAAGCCATTGTAAGGATGGTGAGCGAGTTGCCGGGCCGTAATGAAAGTAAACCCACAGTTGTCAGACAACCAGGCAACGACATATAGACATATAGAGGTTGGGAGTTATGATCCGTGTGCGAGAGATTGAAGCCCTGATGGAATTTTTGCGTAGCACAACGGTGCAGAGAAGTTGGGAAAGGGCGCGCATCAATCTCCATCGCAGGATTCCCGCGGATTTGCCGCTCTGAGGAATGGATGTCCAAGTTCAGTCCCGATCAATGGCAGGCCCTCAGCCCACGGCTCGACGAAGCGCTCGAAATGACAGACGACGAGCGCTCAACTTGGCTCTCCACACTGCGTGCCGAGAACCCCTCTCTGGCACGTCAATTGGAGATACTTCTACAGGAGCACCGCGAGTTGTCCGAGGAAGGTTTTCTCGAGAACCGCGCTATTGAATTGCCGACAGCGCCGGTCATGGCGGGCCAAACTCTTGGTGTGTACACGCTAGTATCCCAAATTGGCCACGGCGGTATGGGCACGGTCTGGTTGGCGGAACGAAGCGACGGACGATTTGAGCGCCGAGTTGCGGTGAAACTTCTCAATGGCGCGCTGATGGGGAAGAGCGGCGAGGAGCGATTCAAACGCGAGGGCAGCATACTGGGCCGCTTGAGGCATCCGCACATTGCGGAACTGATCGACGCGGGCGTGACGCAGACTGGACAGCCTTATTTGGTGCTTGAGTACGTTGACGGCGACCACGTAGACCGCTACTGCGACCGACACAAGCTAGACGTCGGAGCCCGTGTTCGTTTGTTCCTTGATGTTTTGCGGGCTGTAACTCATGCGCATACCAACCTCATCGTGCACCGTGATCTCAAGCCCTCGAACCTGCTGGTGCGAGCTGACGGCCAGGCGAAGCTGCTCGACTTCGGTATTGCCAAGCTGCTGGAAAGCGACGGGCAGGCCGGAGGGTCGCCGCTTACGCTCGAAGGTGGCAGGGCAATGACACCCGAATACGCCGCTCCCGAACAACTGAAGGGCGAAGCCGTTACAACTGCCACGGATGTCTATGCTTCAGGCGTTCTGTTGTATGTATTGCTGACGGGGCAACATCCGGCCGGCTCCGGCCCGCATACGCCCGCAAGCCTGGTCAAGGCTATCTTGGACACCGAGCCTCTTCGTCCTTCGGAGGTCGTAGCTGTAACGCATGCAAATGGAGAGAACGCAGTCACGAATGCCAGGAGCCGCGCCACGACGCCCGACAAGCTGGCCCGGTTGTTGCTCGGCGACCTCGATACGATGATCGCAAAAGCGCTGAAGAAGAATCCGGAGGAACGCTATCCATCGATCAAGACCTTCGCCGACGACTTGCAACGATACTTGCAACACGAGCCCATCAGTGCTCGACCGGACGCAGTCGCATATCGCGCTGGCAAATTTGTACGCCGACATCGGAGCAGTGTTCTCGCGGCACTGGTGGCCACGCTGGCGCTGATCGGCACAACCCTGTTTACATGGTTTTTTCCTCGTCGCCCCGAACCTCTTCCGCAGTTCAAGCAGCGAAAGCTTACGGCAAACGCCCAAGATTTGCCCGTGCTCAATGCTGCGATTTCTCCGGATGGCAAGTATCTAGGCTACTCTGACCAGCAAGGCATTCACTTGCAGCTCGTCGCCACGAACGCAGCCCAAGAGGCCTCTTTGCCTAGCGGCGTTCAGGCGGGGACAGCTTTCTGGACCTTTGGGAGTTGGTTCCCGGACTCGAAGCGTTTCCTCGCTTCTGTCAGCGTTCCCGGAAAGCCAGCTAGCTTGTGGTCGATTCCGATAGTAGGAGGGGAGGCAGAGAAACTTGCTGAAGTTGAAGATATGTTCGGAGGAGGGATGGTTTCACCCGGCGGTTCCAACATTGCCTACGAAAGGCTGCGAAGCGGCAGTGGGGCACGCGAGATTTGGGTGATGGGTTCGCACGGAGACTCTCCTCACAAGATACTGACAGCCGAAAGCCAGGCCACAGTTAGAGATGCCGCCTGGTCGCCAACAGGAAATCGGCTTGCGTACTTATATGTGGTGGAGCAGGGTGGTCGCGAAGCGGTGATGGTTAAGAGTTGTAACCTCAGTGGAACAGATTTAACGACAATCCTCCAGGAAAACCACCTGAGCTCATTCACTTGGATGTCTTCAGGGCGTTTCCTTTACTCCCGAAACATGGAAGTCGGTACAGCTGAGTCCGACAATCTGTGGGAATTGAAGGTTGACGACAAGAGCGGAGTTCCGCAGGGCAAAACACGCCAGCTGACCGATTGGTCGGGATTCTCTGTTAATAGCTTCAGCGCGACGGCGGACGGAAAGCAGCTAGCTTTTCTAAGGCGCAATGACCACGCTTCTGTTTTTGTCGGAGACCTCACCGGCAAGGAAAGCCGCCTCGTGAACTACCGCCGGCTGACGCTCGACGACAATTACAATATCCCTTTGGCATGGACGCCAGATTCCCGCGAAGTGATTTTTTCATCGCAACGGGCGTCAAACCGACTGATGTATCGGCAAGCGTTAGACCAGGGTAGCATCCCTCAACTCATAACTCCCGTCGTCGACATGAACTTCTATTTGGCTCGGTTGAGTCCGGATGGATCCTGGATACTTCTGGAGGGAGCGCCAACTGGCTCCCGCGGCCGGGCCCTCTACCGCGCTGATCTAAGGGGTGGCACTCCTCAACCGCTATTCTCCATCGAGGCATCCATGCAATTTTGGTGCACAAACAAGGCCGCCAACTTTTGCGTGTTTGGACGTCCGTCCACGGACAAGAGCGAGCTGGTGGTTGTTGCATTTGATCCACTCAGTGGTCAGGGGAAGGAACTGGTGCGGATACCCCTCGAGGTCGGCAGTAGCGCCGACATTGGATTAGATTACTCTTGGCAACTCTCTCCCGATGGTTCGTGGATCGGCATCGTGAAAAGACACGGACATCAAATTCGTCTGGTGCCGCTGGGTGGAGGTCCGATGAGAACGATCATAGTAAAAGGCCACGCCGACCTCCTGGAGGTGAATTGGGCAACAGATTCTCAAAGTATGTTTGTTTCGTCTGCGGAGCCTGGAGCCGCTAACTTGTTGCATGTTGGCCTTAACGGTGATGCCCAGCCTGTTTTGCAGCAACCGCAACCGAAGTTGATGTGGGGATTTCCCTCCCCCGACGGGCACCACCTCGCGATCCTCGCTGCGAGCTCAGACGCGAATGTGTGGCTGATCGGCAACTTCTGAGTGGTAGCATCCTACGCCAGGGCCATTCCCACCCCCGCGCTGCCCGGCAGTTGGACGAGTCTGTGACTCACCCGCGAGCCCGCTCAACCACCTCGAATCCTTCCTATCTGTTGTCGTCTTTTCCCTTCCATTTCCGATATCTCAAGTAGGGACCAATCGCTCCAGTCTTACGCTCGGCACCACGATTCTGTAGGTTGAGCGTAGCGGTGAATTAATGGGCGGGAGCCTTCGAGATACCGCGCGCGTGCACAATCTAGATCAAAGGAAGAAGGAGAAAGAAGTGAACTACAATTGCAGTAAGAAGTTTTGGTGCGGCCGAGCCGGCCACAGTATTATGCGTGGCATTCTGGCGGCGTTCTCAGTTCTGGCCGCTTCCGGGATCACCTCTGCCCAAGACAAGAAGGACGAGATCAGCTTCAACCTGCTACCAAACCCGGCGGTCGTTGACTGCCTTCGTGCCAATCCTTTTGAGGAGCCGCGGGCCCACGCCACGGTCATTCGCGGCAAACAGAATGACACGCTAATTCTGGATCTGGATGGGATCAAGCCGGGTCTCGCCTTTGACTTGTTCACCGTCCAGAACAGCTTCTTTCAAGCCAACGGCACCAAGGACCCCAATTTCACGGGGAGCTTCGGTTTGGCCTGGTATCAGTCCGATATCAAGATTGGCAAGGAAACGGATGATGGCCATGTCCAGATCAAAACGATTCTTTTGGACGATATCTTCGGTTTCGACCCCGACGTACGCTTGGTTCCGACGAACACGTTCCATCTGGGTTTCTGGTTCGACAATCCCGAAGATGCGGCGGCTCTGCCCAGCTGTCACTTCGACCCGACCAAGCCCACGCCGTTCAACGGAGAGCATAAGGCTGGACCGTTTGCCATGATCAGTGTTCCTGACAAGGCCGGTTTGGGCCCCCTCTGTACGAGCCAGAACGATTCCACAACACCGGGTACCTGCAACGCCAACTGAAGCCCCCGCGGGAGAGCAGGGGCGATGAGCGATCGCCCCTCTTCCTGGGCAAGATTACACTCGGAAAATGAATCGCCAGCGACAGACTGCAGCAAAGCTGTCGGTGAGCGTAACCTGGAGCGACCACGAGGCAGTCGTTTCGAATCGGACAGGTTCCCGGTGGATTCTCGCCAACGCATAAACTATCCCGAAACAGCCTTCGAGTCCTCGACGCCGACTTCTGCCCCGCAATAATCTCCTGTTTGGTCCGTCGTCTGCTTGATCAGCCGCGAGCGCCAGTCGAAATTCGAGATTCCCGCAAGATAGCCGCTCCCCCGGGCACTGACGTCTGGAAGACTGCGACCGTCGCTGAGGCGTATTTGTATCTTGGGCGGACCGATGAAGCCATTGGCGAGTACCAAAGACTTCTTACACTGGAGGCCGAAGGTTGGAAACACCAGTCTGCCGCACTGCAGGCCGGACGAATCGCAGCCAAGCTCGGCAACCTTGCTCTGGCGGAAGAACTGGAAGCGATCTTCACGCCTGGCGCGCGGCGAGTGAACCGGATCTTCGTGAGTTACAGCCATAGAGATCTGGATTGGCTCGACCGTCTCAAAGTAATGGCTGCGCCCTACCTTCGTGCTGCGGAGACCGAACTCGATCTTTGGGAAGACACGAGACTGAAGTCTGGGCAACAGTGGGATGTGGAGATCCGGCGGGCTTTGGATCAGGCTGGAGTCGGCGTTGCGCTGGTAAGTGCCAACTTTCTCGCTTCCATTTACGTAATGGACAACGAGTTGCCAGCGATGATCAAGGCTGCGGACGAAGGCGGTCTCCGGTTGCTTTGGGTGTACATCTCGGCTGCGGGATGGGACCAAACACCATTGAGCCGTTTTCAGGCGACGCACGACACGAAGAAACCGCTCGACAGTCGTCCCGTGCCCGAGCAGAACGAGATCTTGCTGTCGGTGGCGCAGCAAATGAAAGAAGCGGCCCTCGGTGCAACTCGCCGGTTCAAGAACCAGCCAAGCTATACGCCCGTGTCCGGTGGTGTGAGCACGAAGACAGCCAAGCCTGTATGAATTCACGCCTGGAATACGTCAAGCGGGCCTCGCAATCCGTGATCGCCGTACAGGTCGACCTACAAACTGCCGGGTTCACATACGAAAAATGGGGCGCTAACCAGGCTTGCAAGCCGGGTGGTTGGCTCGTCAACAACGGCGGGGACGTATACACGATCGATCGAGAGACGTTCGCCCAAACCTACCGCCAGACCGGCCCAGGCACCTTTGTCAAAGTGACCCCTGTCTGGGCTGAAGTTGCAACCGAGCCGGGGCTGGTTCGTACGAAAGAAGGTAGCACTCATTACGAGAGGGGCGACTATCTGGTCTATAACCAGCCGGACGGGGGTGACGCTTACGCCGTTTGGAGAGCCGCGTTCGAGCGTATGTACGAGCGGCCGGATGCATCGTCTCGTTAAGTTGCGGCTTGGTATTTGCGAACGATGGTGCAGAGCCAAGGATGCTGAATGAAGTTCCGGAGTTGATGGTTTCCGGAGACAGCGTCCGCCACGTGTACTTCCTCCGCATCGGATGAGCCAAGACCAAGAAACTGAGCCAATCCTTACTCCGGAACGAATTCCAATTCACATCAGCCACCAGTCGCTTGCCTTGGTCAGTTGTCAGCCAGTTCCCAACCCACGCTCCTACCCGGTGTACTCCCGTTACTCGCCGCCAGTCGCAGATCGAGTCACAGCCTCTAAGGCAACCCGTCGGACAACTCGGGTCCGCTCAGTCCGAAACTAACTGCTCGAATTCGATGCGTAGTGCTTCGAGAAAGATCCTGTACCGTAGAACCACGGCTGTTGCTCGTGTCACCTACTACCGAGCAGAGGTCCTCTGTTCTGATCTTTTCATTTCCTCTTCAACTCAATTTTGTCTTGAACGATCTAGAAAGAAGTGCCACACTTCGACACTGGAATTTGATTTTTTCTGCCTTGAACTTCACTGTGATTCGGTCTGATGAAACGAAATATTTCAGGCCCATAGGCAGCATTAGGTGTCGTGCGGGTCTTTTGAAGCAACCGCGAGAGTCGTTGAACTCTCGAAGGGCCGCTCCGATTGCGACCGAAGAGTTCCTTGCAACGCTTTGATGGACCGCTTCGCGTCGCGTCTCCAGAGAGTGAGGAATCCGGACGTGAATTGACCATCGGAAAGGACACCAAACGAATGCTTAAAACCCTGGACATTCTGATAGGCGCCGTGATGGTTCTACTGCTGTTCAGTATGGCGGTCACGGTGATCACGCAAGCAGTAACCAGCTTGTTCCAACAACGCGGAAAGCACCTGCTCGACGGCTTGACCAGTTTGCTGCAGCAACTCGGTGTCTCCACCAGGGACCTTGCCGCAGAAATCGCCAAAGCCGTGCTCACGCATCCCGCTCTGACCACGGTTCCGGGGAAGCTGGCCACCGTGGTGCACCGGGGTGAGTTCACGAAACTGTTGATGGATGTGGCCTCCGGTCAATCCTTCGTGCAGCTTGAACAAAAGGCTCTAGACGAGCTTAAGCAAATGCTCGCCAAGCAAGGTGTCCCGGACCCAGCGAAAACGCTCAGCAACATTCGCACGACGGCGCTGCAGATCGAGACCGTTAACCCGCAGCTCGCCACTCATGTCCGCGAACAGATGGCCATTTTGAAAGAATGCGCCACTGACTACGTCGCCAAGGTCAATTTCTGGTTCGACCAAACCATGGATCGCGTCAGTCAGGCCTTTACACAGCACGCCCTGCGTGTCACTGTTGCCGTTGCTTTTCTGGTTGTCCTTGTTGTGCAGCTCGACATCATTGCAGTCGTTGACAGGCTTTCCATCGACCAGCAGTTCCGCGATACCATCGTCGCCGAAGCCGCCAAGACCGTTAACGCGAATGCCCAAAATCCAAACGATCCGAAGTCCTATAATATTGACACCCGCTCCTATTACAACTTCCTGAACACCGCGGGGCTCATCACTCTTCCGACGAATAAGCAATGGCCCGAGCAACTTTCCGATCCTCGCAGGTATCCGGGCATGATTATTTCTATCCTCTTACTCAGCCTCGGTGCACCGTTCTGGTATAACATTCTCAAAAAGCTGCTGGGCCTGCGTTCCATACTTGCTGACAAGGACGACCAACAACGCGCCCAGCGCCAATCCTCACAAATCAGCCCGACTACCGGGTCTTCCGCGCCCGCCAGCGATGCTTGATGTAGTGGGCCATGTGGGTGTCGGGAACTTTTTGCGGGTCCGTGCCCGTCACTGGGAGTAACCCGGCAGAAAAGTCCATCACCGCCAGACCAGGAATGAATGAAAGAAACAATAGCTCGCCGGCGCGTGCCGAGAAGTGAGGTCATATTAAATGAAGCATGGAAAAACCCCTAGACGCATCTTCATTAGTCATGCCCACGCCAATCTTCAGGTCGCACGCAAAGTAAAGTCTACGCTGCAAAATGTCGGCCATGATGCTTGGCTTGACGATTCCGATATCCATGTAGGCGTTCTCTTGCGCAAGGAGCTGCAGCAGGCGATCGCCGGCAGCAGTGCTGTGGTCCTAATATGGTCGAAAGCGGCCTCGAAGTCGCGCTGGGTCGCTTCGGAGATTCTCACCTCCTTTCATCTCAACCGCTTTGTCGTCCCCTGCGTGCTGGACGCCGTCGCATTACCCCAATTCCTCTCGCGTTCGATTTTTGTTGACCTTCGGAGCGCAAGAGACAAAGCGCTGGTGAAGTTAGGCGAGCAGCTGAAGACAGTGCCCGACGAACGGAACGAATTCCCCGAAGCCGTGCCGTATCAGAGCGCCGAGCTCTTGGAAACGATCCACCGCCTGGATGCGAAGCAGAAGGAGATCGTGAACACCCAGGATCCGAAGGCAGCTTTGCGGCTGCAGAAGTCGCTTGATCCAGAGATGCGTGCCGCCGAGAAGCGATGGCGTTTCGATTCGACCATTCTCAACTTGGCAGGCTATCACCGAAAAAACGCCTACATGTTTAAACACTGGGACGAATACTGCGCGGGTCGGTTTCCGAGCGATCCGTTACTAAACAGCGCGGAATGGTTCCTTTATAAAACCTTATTTGTGGACCCGCTGGACTACAGCGCTCTAAATGGACTCGGCAACATCTTACTATTCGAAGGTGAACTGCCGGGCGCACTGTTTTTTGTCGAGCGCGCAATTGAGATTGCTCAAAAAGCGGGCGTGGAATACCAAGAGGCGAGGAGCGATCGCGAACTCATCAGGGGTCGTATGGGGACATCTGGTAGAGCCACATAACGCATAAGCCTTTCTGCATCGGCGCTCGGATCGGGCATTATCTTCTTCTCGGTCAAAAACATCCGCCGGAAACCTATGAGTTGCACGCCACCATTTCACTGTGTGGTATCGTAAGTGCGATCTCTATCCGGCAGTACGGTGCTTGCGAGAGTGAGTTTCAAGTCAGAAGACTCACTAGCAGCAATCGCCAACTGGTTGTTTCCTTCAAGGTCGCCAGTCCGCACGGTGAAACGAAACCGCCGACTCGGGCACTATCTGAATGGTTACGCTAAGAAGGTCGATGACGGTCCATTTCTCAATTCAACGTTTTCGCCTGACAGGAGTTAGCAATGAGCGCACCAGCCCCCCTGCCCTCCGGGCCTTTCGCCGGAGGATTAATTGAATTCGACAAGCAAAAGCAGTTTTTGAACGGCGATGCTTCGGCCGGGATTGAAGTCAACGCGGACGCCGATCGGGACGTCCTCGAAGCCATCCTGAAAAACACCGCCTTTCCGGACCGCCAGATTGAACTCGGCAAAATCACGGTCAAAGCGGAAGGGGGTCATGACATTCTGTTTGATGGTTCTCGTGGCCAAGTCAAATTTAACGGATCGGCCAGTGCTTTCGCTGGCCTAGGCGTTTACAAGGATACGGGAGCCCTTCTCTCGGCCATCAGCCCTCCCGATGAAACCGCCCCTGGCTTCGAGTTCAACGCTCCTGCCGGATCGGCCTTTCTGCTCCTCCGTTGGGGTTTCGATTTGCAAGCTTCTGCACAAGGTTCGATCGCTCTCGGAATGGCCGGCAGCGCCACCTTCGGCGTAGACGGTCGAAAGGAAGGTTTGTTCGCGGCGATCAGGTGTTTTCCGCAGCCCGTCGGGGCGCGGACCGAACTCACAAGCCTTGCGCAATCCTGGATTATGCCTTCAAGGATAAAAACATTCAGCCAGTTGGAACCCGGCACATGGATCTTCGCCGAAATCGATGGCTCGCTGGCACTGAAAATCGGCGCGCAGTTTGGTTATGACTTTAACTGGATCCACGCCTTGCCGGCCGGGATCAGCGGCGATATTGCCTTGCGCATCCAACTTGGTGCTTCGGTGGCCCTGGGTTTCTCTACCCAGGGGAAGTATGGCGTCGTCCTCGCACGGGAATCGCTCAAAGCGGCCGATCAAGTTCTTCGGCTGCGTCTTTTCAAACTATCCAAGAAAGGCTGGGACTTCGCCTTTAACTCCGGTGTTGCTGTCACGCCCAGCACCACTGGCATGCCCCAGGACTACAAAGAATTCATCGGGGCCGTTTTCGGTCTGCACTCTGCACAGTTCCTCAAAGATCTGGAGCTCTTCAATGAATGGACGGATCCCACACACCCTCTTTCAGGCCTTTTCGCTGACGTCGCCGTGAATGAAAGCCTCGATCTGCTTCATTCCGTCACGGGGATTGATCCGCAGGCGGAGTTCGACAAGGCCAAGAGCTTTCTCACCCATCTTCTCGACCAATGGGACCAACTGCCTCACGAGGTAGCTACAACCATCTGGAAACTCATCCCACAACCGGGGGCTCTCGACCGTATTTCCGCCATCGCCAAGCAGATTGGCACGGCCACCCAAGATTCGCTCCAAGCCCTTCTCGAAAAAGAGCTTTCAAACGTTTCCTTCTTCCAAACGCCGGTAGGCCAGTGGCTCGAATCGGCCGCTGGTGACGGGGTCCTCAATGCATTGACCAGCAGCACGGTCTTCGCCAAAGTTCAGAAAATCGCCAATCTGACGGTCAGCATTCTCGACGGCAGCGAACTGCAGTCCGCTCTCGGAAGGCTCCAGGCCTTTATTGACAATAAGCTCGACATCAACCAGATCAGGAATACGCTCGACCAAGCCAGCTTTGACAAACTCAACGGCTGGCTCAAAGCCAAGCTAAGCGCTTTCCTCGGCTCCAAAATTGACTTCCAGTCCTTCAACAAAATTCGGGACGCCGTTCACAAGCTCGATACCATGGGTCAATCCTTCTACAACAAAGCGATCCAGGCGCTCAACCGGGAGTACTCTTTCGACTTCTCCGCAACCTATCAGTCGTCAACTACACGCACTGCTTTGATCGATGCCGAGTTCGACTTCAGCGTTGACAATCCCAACCTGACTACCTTGCTCCAGAACGCCCTCGACGGCAATTGCACCGATCTTCTGATCACGACCGCCCCCGGCGTCAATCTCAAACTTGGCACGCTCACGCACGAGGTCCAGCGCCAAAGTCACATCGAGGTCACCCTTCCGTATTTCAAGTCGGATATCGATCACCTCAATCAGGCCCTGGCTCAAGTCAATGCCGTCCAGGAAAGCGATGGTCGACTGCTCGTTTACGACCTGGATGCCACCGATGTGGCCAGTGTGAGCAATCGACGGCGGAGCAGCCTCACCATCGGAGCGCACCTCAACGTTCCCGCAAACCGCGTGGTTCGCCATTCGACCGAGTCGCTTTCCTATTCCTACTCTTACAAACAAGCGGTCAAGAACATGCGCGGTTCGCAGTTCCACAATCAGCTCAAGCCCTACGTCAGCACCTATCTGCCGAACCTCTTCCCCGGCGACACGACCGGCTCCGCAAGCGGTTCCTTCGACGCTTGGGTAAACGACCTCGATCGATTCATCGACGGGGTAGACCCGAACGGTACGGGCAACATTGGCAACACGCTGCTTTCTCTCGAGCTGAGCTTACCCGAAGAGGTTGTGGCTTCTTGGTTAAGCGCGCCCGGCGATAACAAGAGCGATCCCGCCTTCCAGGAATATATGGACATGTCCCGCAAGCTTCAGGCGAAGCTGAAAGAACTCCTTCCGTTCTATTACTTCGCTGATCCTGGGAATTTCAAGAATCGCGCTCCGGCGCAGACCCTTCTCGCATGGGCGGCGATTCCACCCTCCACCTCTGCCAATCTAACGAATGACGGCATACTCACCCTGAACACCAACCGCGACCTTTACTGGGACTGGCCCCATCCAGATTTCCGTGGAGCGTTTCTGCATAACTCGAAGACTTCCGCCGCGCTTTCCCGTTTGCTTCAAGATGCGTCGAATCGTCTTCTGACCACTCCTGGCCTTGAAGGATTGGCAGCCGACTACGACCCCAAGAAAATAGAAAACATATTGACGGTAGCCGAGAACAGCGAACTCCTCCAAGGGTTGCTATTCGTCGAAGCCACACTAATCACGCGCGCACAGAGCGCCGGCCTGGATCTTGCGAAGTTCCGCCTCGCGGCCAATGCCAACCCGGCCCAGGCAATTGACCTGCTTGCCAGTTTCGGCTCGAAAATAACATCGACTTTCAACTCAAAGCTGTCCGTCTTTGGGGGTGATGCCACACGTCCTCTCGGCACTATGCTTTTCCTCGAGGCCGCTTCGGCTTTCAATCAGATTCAGGCCAAGCCTGCTCCGGTCGCCAAATTCGACGTTGCGGTTCTTCGCGGGAGCGCTGTTTTTCCACCAACCGGTTTTCCGGACAACACGCCGCCGGACCCGAAGGACGTCGTTTGCAGCCAAGTCCTGCTCAACCTCGGAACCTGAAGAAACCCTGGGAAGACTCTGGCGTGCTAAACCGTCACGAAAACGAAACTCCGCGTCTTAACACGGATTAAGAGGGGGTTGCAGTTTGGAACAGACAGATGGATAACGGAACAACGAGAGACAACTCAAGCATTAGCGGCAGACTTTTCATCGACTTGCGCAATGCGAATCTCAGCCACGTAAAATTTGCCGGTGAAGACCTGCAAGATGTGGACCTCACTAGTGCCACCCTTTGGGAAGCGGATCTCAGCAACACAATCCTTTTGAAGGCGTGGCTACAACGCAAATCTCTGGCACACCTGCCTCCGTAACGCCGATTTACGGTGCCATTCTACCCGACGCCTCTGTCAAAGGTGCAGGCCTTAGCGGAGTCGATTTTAGCGGAATAGACCTACGTCGAGCCGATCTCAACCACGGCACCTTCCAATCCGCGATTGGATTTATCGCGGTAAGACTTACAGGGTTAGTTATATGATGCAGAAACGAAAATAAAGTATCTACTTGACTTTAGAATTAAGAAATCAGGTCGGAGGTAGATCTATGAGCGAAGCTGCCCCAGCTGTAGGCGCTTTAGTGCAACCAACAGCTCGTCGGTTCAGGGTATTTATTAGTTACGCGTCCGAGGATTACGCCATCGCAGACGCTATTCGCAATCGCTTGAGCCTTGCGCTCGGCGACGTTTTCGCCGAGGTCAATATCGATCGGCGCTTTCTGCAGCCCGGTTCCGATTTCAAGAAGCAAATCCAGTCCAAACTCAAAGTCACGGACGTTTTTATTATAGTTTTCACAGGCGATACCGAGAAGGAAAGTCATGGCTACACAGGTTGGGAGGTCGGCTATTTTGACCACATCATGGAGAATTCGCCAGATAAAATGAAAGTTGCTTTGTATGTGCACCAGCCCCCTGCGATAACTGCCGGTGATCAAGGAATAGGTATGGATATTGGTCGAGATAAATTGTTGTTGACTGCAACGGAGTTTGAAGATGGGCTTAGCGTTTCGGCAGAGGACCCCATATGCCAAATGGTTGGTAAATGGCAGCTTAGCATTGACGAGATCACCAAAGCTTTGGGGTTTGGAGTGCTCCCAAGGAAGCCTGAACAGGACCCTGTCGCATGCGTAAGAGGAATCAAAAGCGATATATTCACGTATCTTAAAACGACGATACAAGACACCCTCAAGCCCCAGAAGCAGATCACGATTCGGGCAACACGAGCGGCACTCGAGAAGGAGGATGGCAACCTACCCGGCGACGCCCTAATTAAGCCTGTTGGCGCGGGAGGGTCGATGGATATTTTTGGTTTGTCAGATACCGAAACTATGCCAATCACTTGGGAGAGATTCTTGCAGAAAATTTCGGCAAGTAACTATTATAATTCTTGGCGCGATGCAATCACTAGTGTCGTCATGTCATCCTTTCCCGATCACATCAATGTGGACAACAGTCAAATCATTGTTTCGAGTGACGACAAGCGAGCTTACCGCCTAATCTTGACAACCGTAGTTAAATACTATAACGATATTTACGATTTTAATATCTATTTTGTGGATATGCTCAGCAGGCCTGACTATGGCGACGAATCAACTACCCTTCTACTGAAGGGACTTGAACTGGTTTGCAGATTCCGTTTCATGTTCTTGGAGGACACAAGTCCGTTCTCGGGGGGCGTCGTTTTGGTGACTCCTCCAGAGCGCATGGTGGAAATCGCGAGCCGATTGCTTAAGGAACTCAATCTGCTCAAAAAGGATTCCAGAGATGCTGGATTGGACGACCCTGCTAAGTGGCGAAACTTCGTAACTTGGGAGGTCCTATTGGAGATGGCGAAGGAGTATCGCCCTCGCGAAATACAAATGCGAAGCAAGATTGGACAGATCGTTCAGTCCAAGGGGAACTTCGAATCGATTGCTTCAATGCAGAAAGAGCTCGCAGCGATATTAAATGAACTCCAAGAAAAGGTGCGGCCATTGAATACCTCGCTACTTAAAGAAATGACTCGCAAATTGGACGAGTTGGTTCCCGTTTCTTGATTGTCGAGAGGACTAATGCGAGTCTCTTTTTTTCCTGCTGAGTTACAACATGTGCTGAACAGTGAATCGTTGAGGGTCACTTGTCAAAACCCTTGCGAAGCGCGTCCGGCCGATTTCAGTTTCGACCGTTACCTGCTGTTTGCGCCGGTTTCGACGCACTTGGGCCGGAGATGTGCAACGCAGGCATTGACAGCAAGCAGTCGGAAGAGCTGACTACTTGTAAATCGGAAGGCAGCGATTCTCCAAAGCTGCGAACCGCGTCGGCGCGTTCGGGTGCAACGCACTTTGCTACAAGCTGGACGGTTTCTTCGGCGATCCCAAGCGCTATCAAGCTTGAAATTGCCTGTTCGCGAAGGGCCTCATCGATATCCCGCGAGCGATCGTCGGTGCGCCGCGCGATTAGCGCGATCGCGGAACCGGCTACTGTCGTCAATTTCGGTAAATTCAGCAGCGCTTTCAGCCACTCGCCCGCAATTTCAGGTTCGACTACCGAGTGCAGGGGCCCATACAGGGGAATACGGGCACCCATCCGGCCCAGCGCCCACAACCAAATTGCATCACCGGGTTCCTTTCTGATCTTCGCCATCAGCTCGTGGCCGAGCGAAGCCCGGATGTTGGCTTGCAGGTGCTCAAGGTTCGCGAGCAGGCGCCACTGCTCATACTCGAGTTGCCGGTTGATACGTTTTTTCTTGCTCTCTGGGGCGCTCGAATGCTTTCGATAGAGCGCAAGCTGCTCGCTGGCACGGATGCCGCCGGCGATCCGACGCAAGAGCACCAACGCTCCGACCTGACATTGCAGATCATCGACAAAGGCAAGGTTGTTCGAGGCGATGGTCCGCAGACGGTTGACGCGTCCATCATCATCCGGCGCGCCGAAGCCCGGACGCAAACAGAAGCCAGCTAGACTCAGCCAACGGATCTCATGGCGAGGGGATTTTTTGCGTCCAACGGCAACCTCGATGAGGACATCGGCGAAGCGGCGAATGGCCGAAACCGGCCACGAATCCCTTTTTGCGCCAACCGCCGCTTCCATTTGAGCAATTAGTGCCTCGGGCGTCAGAGGGGCGTCGGGCGCCGAGCCACCAAAGACATTTTTGATCAGTTGCGCGGCAGATTCGAAATTCGCATCGGAAGTCGTGACACCGGAAGCGC
>Ga0310916_10000717_pt1 | contig 18702 bp, 17 predicted proteins | sample GREbulkMGLF176_FD_203444 | JGI IMG/M metagenome (GOLD analysis project Ga0310916, IMG submission 203444) | Lab enrichment of tropical soil microbial communities from Luquillo Experimental Forest, Puerto Rico - GRE.bulkMG.LF176 | ecosystem: Environmental > Terrestrial > Soil > Tropical forest >...
TGCTGCGTGCCGACCAGGGCGCGCAGTGGAGGAGTCGTGCCATCTGGTGCATGGCGTGCCTGGCGATGGCGGGCATTCTGCTGGCGCCCGCGATCTGGAACGGCTTTCCGCTTCTTGAATACGACATCGGCGGCTATCTCGCGCGCTGGTTTGAAGGCTATCTGGTTCCCAGCCGCCCGGGCGCCTATGGTCTCCTGCTCGCTGGAACCGCCTGCTTCAAGTTCTGGCCCGTGCTTGTGGCACAGGCGGCCGCGACCATCTGGATTCTCGCCCTATTGATGCGGGAGCTGGGGCTCGGTCCACGCCCGCTTCCGTTCCTGGCCGTCGGCACTTCACTGGCGTTCGCAACGACCTTGCCGTGGCTTACGAGCATCCTGCTTACCGATATCTTTGCCGGCCTTGCGGTGCTGGCCCTGCATTTGCTGGTGTTTGGGCAAAGTGTCGAGCCGTGGCAGCGTCGGGGGCTTGCTGCCTTCGTAGGCTTTGCGGCAGCCACTCACAGCGCCACCCTCGCGCTGCTGACAATGCTGGTCTGCCTTGTCGCGCTTCTTCCGCGCGGCATGCTTTCGCCGGCGCGGGTTCGCGACGCGCTCCTCGCGCTCGCGCTCGGCCTTGCCGCAACGCTGAGCGCCAACTGCGCCGTGTCGGGACGGTTCGAATTCACGCCCGGCGGCTACGGAATCCTGTTCGGCCGGATGCTGGAGGATGGCATCGTGAGCCGCCATCTCCAGGATCATTGCCCGGATGCCGGCCTGAAGCTGTGTCCATTTCGTCATCAATTGCCATCGACAGCCGATGAGTTTCTCTGGGGCGACAGCGTCTTCGATCGTCTCGGACGATTTGCAGGGCTGAGCGAGGAAATGCGCGTCATCGTGCTCGGCAGCTTGCGGGAGTATCCGCGCCTCCAGATCGAAGCGGCGACGGTCGCGACTGCCACCCAGATTGCGCGGATCGCAACGGGCGAGGGCGTGGCCAACACCTTATGGCACACCTATGGAATCATCGAACGCTATGTGCCGGCGGCGGTTCCCGCGCTGCGGGCAGCGCGGCAGCAACGCGGCGAAATCCATTTCGACGCAATCAATCATTTGCACGTGCCTGTCGCGCTGCTGTCGATGGCGCTGCTGCCGTTGCTGATGGCGGCTGGTCTGAAATGGCCGCGACTGCGCCGCTTGAGCATGCTCGCGACAACGATTGCAGCCGCGCTTCTTGCCAACGCGTTCGTGTGCGGCGCACTTGCCAATCCGCATGACCGATACGGAGCACGGCTCACCTGGCTCGTGCCGATGGCAATGATCTTCTTGCCGATCTCCGTTTGGGTCTCGGTGCCGGGAGCAATCGCTCTGCGTCGCCGATTCCCTACAGCAGACGGGCGCGCGAGCGCGGCGGTGCGGGAAGCGGCAAACGCGCCATCTTGATGGACCTTCCGGGAAACAAGAGTCACGTACGATGGACTTCGGATTTTTGCGATGACAGGGGGGGAGTGGGTCGTACAGCTGATCAAGATCGCGCTCGGAGCGGCGATCGGGGCATATTTCATCTGGTGGAGCCTGGAAGTGCTGCACCGTCTGCCTTTGCATTAAGCCGCATCGGACGCATTGTTTGCGGACGGGTTTTGTTTATGGTTGCCGGCGCAGGCACCACAAGGAACGGGAGCGCTCTCCATGCAGCCTCTTACCGCGGGCATCACCAAGGCCGGCACCGGCATTGACGGCATCAGCTGGAATATTCTCGGCCAGACCTACGTGCCCAAGCAGGTCAGCGAGAGCTCGTTCGCCTGGCACGCCACGTTTCCGCCCGGCACCGCGGTGCCGCCCCACATTCATCCGACCCAGGACGAGTTCATCTACATGCTGGAAGGGCGGTTCGACCTGCTGCTGGACGGGCACGAATTCACGGCGACCTCGGGCGACCTGATTCGCATGCCGATGAACATTCCCCACGGCATCTTCAACAAGACCGACCAGACCGTGAAGTGCTTCTTCTGGGTCACGCCTACGCGCAGGCTCTACGACCTGTTCTGGGCGATCCACAGCATGAAGGAGCAGTCACCTGCCGAGGTGGTGGCGCTCTCCGCGAAGCACGAGGTCATGTTCCTGCCGCCGCCGCAGTGAAGGCAGCCCGAAGCTTTACTTCAGTTGCCCGCGCGACGGGCGGTTAAGGTAACCTTCGGAAGCAGTGCGGGACAGAGTCTCGGGTTTTGAGGCTTAATGTGACCGCTGCCTATGACCACCCGAAACAGACTTCGGCGAAGCCTTTTCAGGTGCCTGAACTCGTCCGCCGCGGCGGCATGGCAGTTCTGCAATTTTGTAGGGATCCGAACATGTAATGAGACGTTTACGTCTCGTTGTGATACGGATACGTTCCAGATCGGCGGGCTGGACCGAGGAAGGAAAGGAAGGAGCCATGGCCGCGTGCTTCCGCTATATCGTAAACGACGTGAATGACGCGATCGAGTTCTACACCAGGCATCTCGGTTTCAAGGTCGAGATGCACCCTGCTCCGGGATTTGCCGAAATCTCTCGTGGGGACATGCATATCTATCTGACCAAACCGTCCCCGGGCGTCGGCGGCGGCGCGAAAATGCCTTCAGGAGAGGAGCAAAAGCCCGGAGGCTGGAACCGCATCCACCTCCTCGTCGAGGAGCTGGACGGAACGATTGCGGAGCTCAAATCGGCAGGCTGCCGCTTTCGCAGCGACGTGATTCAGGGCACCGGCGGCAAGCAGATCCTGCTGGAAGACCCATCGGGAAATCTCATCGAGCTGTTCGAGGCCAACACCGCGGCATATCGCGTGCCGGGCTCGGGCTCGAAAGCCGCCAGTGCCTGAGCGGCGGGGCCCGCGGCGCCCGCCATCATCGAGGCCGCAGAGTGCGCGTGCGCGAGCGAAGGCTGCCGTGGACCCGAGAATCGAGCGCTCACGAGCGGTGATTCTACAGGCGGTGCTCGAAGAGCTCAGTGAGCTGGGTTACGGCGCGCTCACCATAGAGTCCGCTGCCCGTCGAGCCGGCGTCGGCAAAGCAACGATCTACCGGCATTGGCCGGATAAGATCGCGCTGATCGCCGATGCGTTCAAGCTGCTTCAGCAGCAGCGGGACCCGGAGCTTGCTACCGGCTCGCCACGTGAGAAACTTGAGCGCATTCTTCGCCATGTCGCCGATGTCGTCGCCGATTCGCCCTTCTCGGCCTGTCTTCCGGCTCTCATCGAGGGAGCGGAGCGGGATCGTGCAGTGCGCAGGTTTCATCACCGCTTTCAGGCCGCGGCACGCAAACCGACCATCGAGCTGATCTCCCGTGGAATCGCCACGGGAGACTTCCCGCATCGCATCGATCCGGAGATCGCAGCTTTCGCACTGCTCGGCGCCATCTTCTTTTGCCGGTTGATGACGGACGCACCCTTTCCCGAGGAGCGGGTTTGCGACTTGATTGACACCGTCTTCGGTTCCAGCGGCTGATGCGCAAGCGCTCAGCACTTGACCTTCAGCACGTTGGCGTCCTTGAACTCTATCTTTCGAAGGCGCTGCGGAGCTCTCGTCGGCCGATCGGATGGGCGGAAGCGCCGCCTTTGACCCATAGCGTCACAACAGTGGGCAAATTTGTTGCGATTCACAGGGCAACTTTCAGTCGACGACGTGTTAGGGTGCGACCGTCGGCCTGAGGGAAAGGCCCCATGAGGCGTCGAGAATTCATCACGCTGCTCGGTGGCGCAGCAGCATGGCCGTTCGCCGCGCGGGCGCAGCAGCGAATCCGACGTGTCGGCGTGCTTCTGGGGTTGGCGGCGGACGATCCGGAATCATCGCGCCGCGTTACGGTGTTCGCGCAGACCTTGCAGCAATTGGGCTGGAGCGAGGGTCGCGACCTGCACGTCGAATCTCGCTGGGGCGCTGGTGATGTCGGCCTAATGCAAAAATATGCGGCGGAGCTCGTTGCGCTGGCGCCTGACGCGATTTTGGCGAACGGCGATTCGGCCATGGGTCCGTTGCAACAGGCAACGCGAACCATCCCGATTGTATTCGTAAACGTGAGTGATCCCGTTGGCGCTGGCTTCGTCGCGAGCCTGGCGCAGCCCGGCGGCAACGTTACTGGATTTACCGCGTTCGAATTCACCTTGAGCGCGAAATGGCTTGAGCTGCTCAAGGACATAGCACCGCGCGTCACCCGCGTGGCGGTCGTTCGCGATCCAACCGTGCCCGGCGGCGTTGGCCAGTTCGCGGCGATCCAGGGAGCGGCGGTCGCGTCAGGCGTGGAGCTCGTCCCGGTCGACATGCGCTCCAATGCCGAAATCGATCGCAGCGTCACGGCTTTCGCGAGGCAGCCAAACGGCGGTCTCATCACCACGTCACCCAGATCCGCCGTTCATCGCTCCACCATCATTGCCCTGGCGGCCCGCTACCGCCTCCCGGCCGTTTACCCATACCGCTACGACGTCACCAGCGGGGGCTTGATCGCCTACGGCGCCGACACCCTCGACCAATATCGACACGCAGCTGCCTACGTCGACCGCATTCTCAAGGGCGAGAATCCTGCCAATCTTCCAGTGCAAGCGCCGACCAGATACGAGCTCGTGATCAATTTGAAAACCGCGAAGGCGCTCGGCCTCGAACTGCCGCCTTCCGTCCTCGCGCGCGCCGATGAGGTGATCGATTGAGCACGCTGTTTCCTGCACCGCGTTAAGTCGCGAGTGGCACGTCGCATCGTTCGCTGCTCTGCACAAAGTTCGGATGCAATCGGGAAGCAGCGAGCATGGCAAAACCCGGAGCCGGCCCGCACAGCCTCGCCCGGGAAATGACGGGCATCGCGCTCAAGCTGCCTTGTTGGCCTGCTCGCGCGCAAAGCCCGCAGTCGAGGCGTTCAACGAGGCCACAACGCTCATAGAGCGGGCCCGCGCTATGCCGCCACAGGCGTATCAGGCTGGTTGAGGACGCCCTCCCTGCCGCTTCCGGCGGTTTTGTGCTAACTGGAAGGCCATGAATACACCGGAAATCATTGCCAGGCTGCGGGAGAATGAAGCGGTCTTGCGGGCGCAAGGCGTGCGCTACGTCGCCTTGTTCGGTTCACGCGCCCGCGGCGACAACCGGCCTGACAGTGATATCGACATCCTCGTCGAGATCGCGCCCGAGGCACCGGTCGGCCTATTCGAATATGTTGCGATTACCCAATATCTCGCCGATCTGTTCCCAGTTCGCGTGGAAGTAGCTGATCGCAGTACGCTCAAACCGCTCGTTCGGCCATCTGCCGAGCGTGAGGCGGTGTATGCCTTCTGATCAAACGCGCATAGCGTTATCCGACATCCGCGACAACGGGAAGCTTGCGCAGGATTTTGTCGCAGGCCTCTCGTTTGAGAGGTTCAGAGGTGACCGGCTTTTCTTTTATGCGGTGACGCGCGCGCTTGAGATCATTTCCGAAGCCGCGCGGCGGCTTCCAGTAGAGGTGCGCGACCGGCATCCGGAATTACCATGGCGTGCGATCATGGGCGAGAGTCGGCAACGGGCGGATTATTGGCGTTCGGCAAATTCGAAGCGGCGAGGTCGAGAACTCAGGGCGGAGGCCGCCAGCTGCGTGTGCGCTAAGCTTCGGCGGGCGTTCGTTGCGGCTGAACGATTGTTACGATCGCATCGGCAGCGTCCTCGGCAAACGACGGATCACGCCTTAGTTCTTCAAAGCTGCGAGGCTCCGGGATCACGTCGCCGTCGGTACGCATCAGCGCAAGGTGTCCCGTCAGAGCTTCAGCCGCATTTTCAACGGCGTCCTCGAACGTGTCGCCGGCCGAAATACAGCCGGGTACATCAGGAAAGCTCACCCCATAACTCGTGCCTTCGTCCTTGTGCACCAACGCGATATAGCCAGCCATGTTCGCTACCGCCGCTCTTCCAATCCTGCCTGTCGATAGATCGACCTTACCGTCTTGGGATGCAAGTCCTTCCGCGGGTGCGGCGCCGTAACCTTGCCTGGTTTGCTCGGGTGCTTGAAGTGATTGTGGCTGCCCGTGGCACCAACATATCGCCACCCGTCCGCCTCAAGCTCTCGAATGATATCGCGCGAATCCTTCCCCATTTCCCGCCTGATGAACGTGAACTAGCGGAGATAGCAAAACCCGGAGCCGGCCCGCTTGGCCTTGCCCGGAAAATGACGCGTATCGCGCTCAGGCCGCCTTGTTGACCTGCTCGCGGGCAAAGCCGGCGGTGGACGCGTAGCCGCGCACGATTGCCTTGCGCTCGTCGAACGAAAGCACCTCGTCGACGTTGCCGAACCCGTCGGGGGCGCGCGCCTCGACGGCATCGATCACGCCTTCGGGGCCTCCTCTGCGGTTCATCTGCACGACCTGCGCGGTCATCGGCAGCCGCTCCTGCTCGTACATCCACAGCGCATGGCGCGCGTGCTCGGCGCCGCGCAGGCGATCGGCCAGCGCGCGCGCATCGAGAATGGCCTGCGAGGCGCCGTTCGATCCCACCGGGTACATCGGATGCGCCGCATCGCCGAGGAGGGTCACGCGGCCGTGCGACCAACGCGGCAACGGATCGCGGTCGCACATCGGATATTCCCAGAACTCGGGGGTGGCCTCGATCAGCGCCTTGGCGTCCACATACGGAATGCGGAAGCGCTGCACGTGCGGCATCAATTCCTCGAAACGGCCGGGCCGCGACCAATCCTCCTTGCGCGGCGGCACCCCGCCCTCCGCAATCCTGACCAGCACCGCCCAGTTGGTCAGCGGGCGGCTGCTGCGCCCGCCTTCGCCGATCGGATAGATCACGAGCTTGGCCTCCATGCCGCCCGCAATCACCATGGAGCGTCCGGTGAGGAATTGCGGCCAGTCGATCGCGCCGCGCCACAGCACCGCCCCGTTCCAGCGCGCCGGGCCTTCGTCGGGATAGAGCGCCTCGCGCACCGCGGAGTGAATTCCATCGGCGCCGATGAGCACGTCGCCGCGCGCGGTCGCGCGGTGGGATCCGTGGCGATCGAAGAAATAGGCGGTCACGCCGGCCTCGTCCTGGGCAAAGGCGCCGAGCCGATGGCCGGTGTGGATGCGCGACTCGCCGAGACGCGAGCGCACGGCGTTGTGGATCACCCCCTGCAGCCGCCCTCGGTGGATCGAGAACTGCGGATATTCGTAGCCGGCATCGGTGCCGCGCGGCTCGCGCCAGATCTCCTGCCCGAAACGATTGGTATAGATGAGCTCGAAGGTGCGGATGGCGACCGCGTCGAGCCGCTCCAGCAGGCCGAGCTCGGCCAGCTCCTTGATCGCATGCGGCAGCGTATTGATGCCGACCCCAAGCTCGCGGATGGTCTCCGACTGCTCGTAGATTTCGCAGTCGATCCCGCGCGCGTGCAGCATCAGGGCGGCGGTCAGCCCGCCGATGCCGCCCCCGATGACGATGCATTTCATGACGGCGCTCACTCCGTACGCGACGAGCATGCATAATGAGACAGCCGCAGGCGCCCGCGCAACGGCTTTGCGAGCGCTTGGTTGATGGGGACGTGCCGCAGACCCTGCGATACTTCCCCTGGAAGGGGAGGCGGAGGCGGCCTTGGGCCGCCGTTCTTGGCTTCCAAGATTCCAATTGGTCATCGGCTAAATGGTATGTCTGCTGATTGAGCAAAACCGGAAACCAATGGTGCGGTGCGGTAACCGCCGGTTGTGACCCGTTGCGGAAGTAGAGCGGCCGATTCTGCCGCGATGCACACCCTTCAATCAGTGTGGTAGGCTGCCGCCGTCAGTCTGAGGGGAGCCCATGAGACGGAGAGACTTTGTCGCAGCACTCGGTAGCGCAGCAGCCGCGTGGCCGCTTGCGGCGCGTGCGCAGACAGCCAGCAAAACATATCGGCTTGCATCATTGACTTTGCTTGGCCCGCTTCCGGGAGTCTACGCGCCAACACTCATGCGGGCCCTTGGGGAGCGCGGCTATATCCAGGGTCAAAACCTCGAATTGCAGCCGTTCGGTGCGGTGGGTATGCCGCTATCGCGGCTGCCCGAGTTTGCCCAGGATATCGCGGCAAACAAATTCGACGCCGCGGTTGTCGCCGGTTATCCACCAGCTGCCGCGATGAAGGGCACCGGGGTGCCGACCGTCGTTGGCTCCGGCGCGGGTGATCCAGTTCGAACTGGTCTGGTCACGAGTCTGGCTCGGCCAGGAGGTAATATCACCGGCATCTCGGACGACGCGGCGATGTTGACCACCAAGCGCATGGGGCTGCTGAAGGAAATAAAGCCGGATCTTCGCCGTGTCGCAATGCTCTGGAACAAGACCGATCACGGCATGTCGATGCGCTACCAAGCCTCAGCCGATGGCGCCAAGGCGCTTGGCCTAATAGTTCAGCCGCTGGGGGTTGGTGAGCCCGACGATTTTAAGGAAGCATTTGCAGCGATGGATCGCGAACCGCCGGACGCAATCCTCATGGTGTCTGATGCGCTCACTGCGTTAAACCGCAAGCGGGTGTACGAGTATGCAACGGCACGCCGTCTGCCTGCCATTTACGAGAGCGATAATTATGTTCGCGATGGCGGCTTGATGTCTTACGGCGCGGACGCGATCGAATCTTATACGAGGGCCGCCTCGTTGATTGATCGAATTTTCAAGGGCGCAAAGCCGGCTGATTTGCCGTTTGAGCAGCCAACACGCTACCTTTTTGTCATGAACCTGAAGACCGCAAAATCGATCGATCTTGTAATCCCGCCAACCGCCCTCGCGCTTGCCGACGAGGTGATCGAATAACGGCATTTTTTGCTGCGGTGCAGAATGTCTGCTTATGGCACAAACCGGAAGGCGCTCGTAGCACAGATTTAATTCCGGTTACTGGGGCGCTGCGGAAGTAGCACGCTGGCGCTGGGCCGGGCTGGACCGCGCCGCCTATGAGACACTAACGGACATTGACCTGTCGCGTGGCAGGCATAACCTCCGCTTTGGGCTGGTCATGCAGGGAGACGCAGCGAATGCTAGGGATCGTTTTCGCCGCATTTTCGATTATCAGCGTGGTTTACTCGGCATCAGCGCAAGGAGTTTCCAGCAACAACAGCGCAATTCCAGTTACGGTTGATAATTTCGCGCGGGCCGAGACTGACAATTATTTTGCGGTCAATGCGGAAGAGGCCGGTGGCCTCGGGAAGCTCAGCCATCGCCGCGAACCGGCTTCTATCGACAGTCAGACGGTAATTCGGCTTAACCGCGACACGCTCTATTCCTTTGGCGTATTTGACCTCGCTGCTGGTCCGGTGACGATCACTTTACCCGACGCCGGAAAGCGCTTCATGTCGCTGATGATCGTCAACGAAGACCATTATGTTCCCGTTGTTGCATATGACTCCAAGCCGCATACGCTTACCGAGAAGAACGTCGGGACGCGCTATGTGATGGTGGCTGTGCGCACCTTAGTCGATCCGAACGATCCAAAAGACCTTGATGAGGCTCATAAGCTTCAGGATACGATCAAGGCCAGCCAGAAAGATACTGGCAAGCTGGAACTGCCAAATTGGGATCAAACTAGCCTGAAGGAAGTCCGTGATGCTCTACTGGTGCTCGCGAAACACACTAACGGCTTCAGTCGTTCCTTTGGCACGAAGAACGAAGTCGATCCAGTTCATCACTTGATTGCTACGGCCGCTGGATGGGGTGGTAATCCTGACAAGGACGCGACCTACGTTGGCGTAGCGCCGACCAAGAATGACGGCACAACGGTATACAAACTTACTGTCCCGCGGAATGTGCCGGTAGACGCATTCTGGTCGATCAGCGTTTACAACGCCGCTGGCTATTTTGAAAGGAACCCCTCCAACGCTTACACGCTCAACAATATCACGGCGAAGAAAGACTCAGATGGAGCGGTGACTATTCAGTTTGGCGCCTGCGACGGCAAAACTCCGAACTGTCTGCCGATAATGCCCGGTTGGAACTATTTGGTTCGGCTCTATCGGCCTCGCTCCGAAATATTGAACGGTAAGTGGCACTTCCCTGAGGCGCAACCGGCGGGGTGAATTGCTTCCCGCATTGGGACTTGGCGCACGCTCGACCCTGTAAGTCTCAATGTCCGCGAAGACACGACCCGGTCATAAGCCTTTGCGGCGATATGTCCGCAGCTGGCCAGAGCTGGCATAATGGCCGAAAGGGTGGATTCGGGTTTTGACCAGAAGCGGCGGTAAGCCGGGTCGAAATTTCGCACCGCAGCAAGCCCTGCCTTGTTCGTCGGCAATCAGTTATGCTGTCACCTGCTAGGGGCCAGCGGATGCATCTCGATCGAATGAAACGGCGCGAGTTCATCACGCTGCTCGGCAGCGCGGCGGCAGTTTGGCCGCTCGCCGCTCGTGCGCAGCAGGCGGCGATGCCGGTGATTGGATTTCTCAACAGTGCATCGCCGGATGGGTATGCGCCTTTCGTCACCGCGTTCCGCCGAAAGGCGGACACGAACCAAACATTAGTCGGTGTATGCCGGGAGCAGGCTTAAGCCGGCCAATGCGTGGGAAGGTGCTGCCCTACATGCCAGCCTTCCAGCCGTATCGGGGAAAACCCGCCGTAAGGAGTGATAGGGAGGGTCGAGGAAACGTCGGCATCATTCGAAGCCCACACCGCGCCAGGACTCTACCCGACTGCGGGGGGCGCGAGGTAACTCGCGTCCCTACCGCGAAGTCCGCTACGACGCTGCGCACTAGCGAATAAGCGGATATAAGCCTTAGGCCAGGACTGCGAACGGGAGGTCTCCGATGTTCAAGCGCGCCGGGACATATGCCTGCATCAGCCGGCTTGCGGCGGTGCTGATCATGCTATTGGCTGCGCCCCCCTCGCGCGCGGCCGATCCGATAAAGATTGGTGCCAGCATAGCGCTTACCGGCCCGCTCGCTTCGGGTGGCAAGGTGATGCTGATTTCGCTGAAGCTGTGGGAGGAGGATGTAAACGCCCGCGGCGGGCTTCTGGGCCGCCCCGTTTCGCTCGTCTACTACGACGACCAGTCGAACGGGTCACTGGTCCCTGGCATCTACGCCAAGCTCCTCGATGTCGACAAGGTCGACCTCGTAATCTCGAGCTATGGCACCAATGTCGCCGCCCCCGCCATTCCCATCGTGATGCAGAAGAACAAGCTGTTTATTTCCATGTTCAGCATCGGGCTCAACACTGAATTCAAATATCCGCGCTACTTCTCCATGCATCCGGCAGGACCCAACCCGAAGCCGGGATACAGCGAGGGCTTTTTCAAGGTCGCAACCCAGCAGAGCCCGAAGCCCCAGACCGTTGCCATCGTCACTGCCGACGGCGAGGCGACGCGGCTCGTTACCGATGGTGTCTACGAGAACGTCAAAAAGGCCGGGCTGCAGATCGTCCATGACCGCCGCTATCCGCTCAACACGACCGACTTCACCCCGATCGTGCGCGCCGCGCAGGCGACGAATCCGGATATCTTCTTCATCAGCTCCTACCCAGTTGATTCCGTCGGCGTGCTGCGCTCGGTCAGCGAGGTCGGATTCAAACCGAAGATCGTCGGCGGCATCCTGAATGGTCTGCCGGCACCGGTGCTCAAGGCGCAGCTCGGCCCGATGCTCAATGGCGTGATCAACTACGAGTACTGGGTTCCCATTCCGGCCATGATCGGACCCGGAGTTATGGATCTGATCAGCCGCTATCAGGCGCGCGCCCGCGGCGAAGGCGTCGATCCGATTGGCATCTACGTTCCGCCCTGGGCCTATGCGCTGGCGCAAATCCTGGAGCAGTCGATCGTTGCCACCGGCAGCATCGAGGACGGCAAGCTTGCCGATTACATGCGCACCGCGACGTTCAAGACCATGATCGGCGAGGTGAAGTTCGGTCCCGACGGCGAATGGGAGAAGGGCCGGATTCTGATGGTGCAGCATCACGGCATCATGAGCAACGACATCATGCAGTTCAAGGACATGTCCACCATGACGGTCCTCGATCCGCCCGAATATACCACCGGCAGCGCCATCTATCCGTACGAGAACGCAAAGAGGTAACCGGCTTCTTCCCGCATGCGCGCGCTCTTTGAGGCCGACGGTGATGTGATCGTCATAACTGGGGGCGCGAACGGCATCGGCCGCGCGCTCGCGCGCGCCGCGGCCGGCGCCGGGGCGCGCGTCGTCATCTGCGACATCGATGAGGCCGCGATGGCGGCGGCGAAGGCGGAGAGCGCGCTCATCTCCGCCGTCCGGCTCGATGTGGGCGACCGATCGGCGGTATTTGGAGCGCTGCACGCCATCGAGCGCGACCTCGGCCGCATCGACGGACTCGTTTGCGCCGCCGCCATCCAGCCGCGCGTGCCGGTGCAGCACATGGCGGAGGAGGAATGGCGCGGCGTCATCACCGTCAACCTCGACGGGGTGGTGTGGTGCTATCAGGCGGTCGTGCCGGGGATGATTGGGAGGCGCCGCGGCAGCATCATTGCGTTCACGTCGGGCCTTGCCCTTCAGGGCTGGCCGGGAGCCTCCGCCTATGCCGCGACCAAGGCTGCAATCATTGCATTCGCCAAGAGCGCGGCGAAGGAGATCGCCCAGCACCGCGTCCGCTTCAATCTGATCGCGCCGGGGGTCATCGATACACCGCAATATCAAGCCGCCAATGCCGGCGCCGACGATGCCCGCTGGCGCGCTGGCGTTGGCGTCGGCGTGCCGGAGGACGTGGTCGGGCCGCTTCTCTTTCTTCTGTCGGATGCCGCCTCGATGACCGCATCGGTGCTCAGCCGCGAGCTTGCCTATTCCGCTCGCGACGAGGACGCCTTAGCTGTCGATCCATGAAACCCGTTCTCATCGTCGGCGCGGGTCCGGTCGGGCTCACCACCGCGTTGGGGCTCAATTTCTATGGCTTGCCGTTTGTGCTGTTCGAGGAGGATGCCACCCTCTCCAGCGACACCAAGGCCGGCACCATCCTCACGCGCACGCTCGAAGCCTTCCGCCGCTATGGGGTTGCCGACCGCGTCCTCGCGAAGGCCCTGCGGATCGACGAGATCGGCGATGTCGAGCGCGCCACCAACACGGCAAGGCCCTCGGTGCGCGCCGATCTTTTGGCCGCAGACACCCGCTATCCCTTCGTCATCAACATCCCGCAGCACCACCTCGAGCCGATCCTCCATCAGGCCATCGAGGAGCGCTGTCCCGGTGCAGTGCACATGCAGCACCTGTTGACTGGCTTTCGTCCGGCCGAGGATGGAGTCGTCGCGACGTTTGCAACCACCCACGGCAGCCGAGAAGTGGAAGGCTCATATCTGCTGGCGTGCGATGGCGGCCGCAGCACCGTGCGGTCCTCGCTCGGCATCCCCGTCGAAGGTCAATCGCTAGATGCGCGACTGTCGCTGGTCGATGTGAAAGTCGATCTCGATGTGCAAAATCCGCGCGACTATCCCTACCTCGCCTATTTCTCGGATCCGCAGGAATGGATGATTCTGGTGCGGCAGCCCCATTGCTGGCGGTTTCTGTTTCCGCTCGCGCCGGGCGCCGTCGAGCCTACCCACGAGCAATTCAAGGCGATGGTTTTGCGTTTCATCGGTCCTGTGGGTGACGCCGAAGTCCTCAATACCGTGACCTATCGCATTCACCATCGCATTGCGCGCGAGTGGCGCCGCGACCGCGTGTTTCTGATGGGGGATGCGGCGCACCTCATCACACCCATGTGGGCGCTCGGACTCAATACCGGCATCCTCGACGCCATCAGCCTGCCGTGGCGGCTCGCCTGGGTGCTGCGCGGATGGTCGCACCATGCGCTGCTCGACGACTATGAGCGCGAGCAACAGCCGGTGGCGGCAAAGGGATCGGGAGAAATGGCCGAGGCCGCTCGCAGATACATGTCGGGCGAAAGCGATGCGACGGGAGCCATGTCCGGCAGCGCGTTCGGTAACGCGCTGACCCGCACCATGCTCGGCGTGCGCCTCGCTGTCGATCATTCCGGCGACTGGTCCATGGTGAAGCACACCCGCGAAGCCCTGCGCGCTGGCGATCGCGTGCCGGATGCGGAGCTACATGGCCCCGATGGCCGGCCGCTGCGCCTGCACGAACTGATCGATGACAGCTTCCTTGCGCTCTATTTCACCGATGTGCGGAGGCGCCCACCGATTCCGCCCGACGCGCCGGGACTGCGGCACTTAATCATCTCGCGGCGCGACGCCCCGCTCGACGGGGGCTTGCGGGACCGCTCCTATTTCGATGTGGGCGACCGTTTTCGCGTCCGCGCAGGCTGCGAGACCGACACGGTCATGCTCGTGCGCCCGGATGACCACATCGCCGTAATTGCGCCGATGCGGGAGGTCAGTATAGCAGAGCTGTATCGCAGTGCCGCTCGTATTCGAGTGGATTGTCGCTCCACCTGACGGGCCAAGCGAGTGCACGCTCGCACCGGCCGTCCCGCAGCAGCGCAATAATCGAGTTGGGGCGATCGTGCTGCACATCCAGGCGCAGGCGAATTTCAGCCTGGGAGAATTCGAGACCGCCGCGGAGGTGCTAGTCGAACGCATCAGGCGCTTCCCCGGCACTGATGCGAGCCGCATGCTGCTGGCGTCCTGCTACGGCCATCTCGGGCGCCTCGACGAGGCGCGCTCGGCCTGGGCGGAGCTTCTCAAGGTCAACCCGGACTTCTCGCTGGCGCAGCGCGCGCGTGTTCTTCCTTACAAGCAGGCGAGCGATTTTGAGCGCATCGCCGACGGCCTCGCCAAGGCCGGGCTGCCGTAGGCGGCCGCGCGGCAACGCGACCGGCATCAATCTTTTGATCGAGTAAAGGCTTTTGCTGCATCTGCTCACGACCGCTTCTGGCATGCTGACGAAGCCGGATTTGGCGTTATGTCCGCAGGTGGCCAGAGCTGACATAAGCCCGAAAATGGCGGATTCGGGTTATGACCCATTTCGGTCATCAGCAGTTCTAAATTGATGCAGTGCAAAACGAGCATTTCGTCGCATTTCGCGGGTCGCAGATTCCTGTTTTGATGGGCCCGAGTTGGGAGGCCGAGTGGCGATACCCGAAGCTGGGTAGGGTAATGCGACGACGCGATTTCATTTTAGGGATTGCTGGATCAGCGGCTACGTGGCCGCTCGCGGCGCGTGCGCAGCGGCCAGCAACGGTTCCGGTGGTCGGCTTCCTGCATCCCGGTTCGGCGGAGCCGAACGCCAGCCTGCTCGCGGCATTTCGAAAAGGCCTTGCCGAGACCGGCTACACAGAGGACAGGAACGTCGCGATCGAATTTCGCTGGGCGCACGGTGACAATAACCGGCTTGTGGAAATGGCGGCTGATCTGGTGCAGCATCAGGTAGCTGTAATTGTCACGCCGATCGGCACGGTAACGGTCCTTGCGGCGAAAAAGGCGACTACCACCATTCCCATTGTCTTTTCCGCCGGCACCGATCCGGTTAAAGCCGGTATCGTGGCAAGCCTCAGCCGCCCCGGTGGTAATATCACCGGCGTCAACTACATGGCTGCCGAACTGAGCGCCAAACGGTTGAGTCTACTGCACGAGCTGATCCCGAGCGCCGCGCGGATCGCGCTCCTTGTCAATCCCGCAAATCCGATTCCCGCAAAGACTATGGCTAAGGACACGGAGGTGGCGGCAGAAACGATTGGGCGGCACATCGACGTGTACAAAGCCGAGACTAGCCGCGAGATCGAAATAGCCTTTGCTGCTCTTGTGCGGGATAGGGCGGACGCGCTTCTCATCGGTGCCGACCCATTTTTTATTGATCGTCGCGTGCAAATCGTGACGCTTGCGACGCGTTATCTGCTGCCAACTGTCCACTTTCTGCGCGAATTTGCCGAAATCGGTGGGCTCATGAGTTATGGAGCGAGCGACTTCGGGCGCTATCACGAGGTCGGCGTCTATACCGGCCGCATTCTCAAGGGCGAGAAACCAGCAGACATGCCAGTCGTGCAGCCAACCCAGTTCGAGTTGGTCGTCAACCTGTCGACGGCGAGGGCGATCGGCATCACTGTCCCTCCGAGCCTGCTCGCGCAGGCCAACGAGGTGATCGAGTGACCGCACCTTTATCTATCCACTTTGCTGCACCCGCTCAGGTCTCCTCTTGGCACTACCCGGCCATAAGCTCATGCAACGGCATTTCCGCTGCTGGCGAGAGCTGACATAAGAGCCCGGATGGTCAATTCCGGGTTTGACCCACTCCGGACAAACGCCGGGGCAAAATCCCGCAGCGCAGCAAGTCCCTGACTTGAAGCTCGTCAATCCGGTATGTTGCCACCAACGCTTTGGCTAACGGACAGCGCGTGCAGTTCGATCACTTGAAGCGGCGCCATTCATCGCACTGCTTGGCGGAGCAGCCGCGTGGCCGCTCGGGGCGCATGGGCAGCAAGCGGCGATGCCCGAGATTGGTTTTCTCAACGGCGGTTCTGCTCAGGGTTACGCGCGGATGTCGGCCGCATTTCTCAAAGGACTCGGTGAAGCCGGGTACGTCGACGGCCGCAACGTGGCGGTAGAATACCGCTGGGCGGAGGGCCAGAACGGGCGGCTGCCCGCACTGGCGGCCGATCTGGTTCAGCGTCAGGTCGCGCTGATCGCCGCGACCTCCACCCCGGCTGCGCTCGCGGCTAAAGCGGCGACCACCGCTATTCCGATCGTGTTCGAAACGGCCGCGGACCCGGTCCAGCTCGGCCTCGTCGCCGGCCTCAGCCGTCCGGGCGGCAACCTCACAGGCGTGACCATGATCAACTTGGAAGTCGCGCCGAAACGACTGGAGCTGCTGCACGAGCTGCTGCCTGAGGCGCGTACCATGGCGCTCTTGGTCAACCCGGCCAATCCCGCAGTTGCCGAGGCCGCAGCGAGTGAGATGCTGGTGGCGGCGCGGACGCTCGGGCTGGAGCTGCGTGTGTTGAACGCTGCTGACGAAAGCGACCTCGAAGAGGCGTTCTCGAATTTAAGCCGACTGCGGGTGGGCGGGCTAGTGATCACCGCCGGCGATCCGTTTTTCGCGGGACGCGCTCGATCGCTCGCCGCGCTGGCAATGCAGCACGCGGTGCCGACAGTCTCCGCAAACCCGGAGTTTGTCGTGGCCGGCGGCTTAGCCAGCTATGGCTCGGACATCGTCAACGCCTATCGCCTCACCGGCGGCTATGCGGGCCGTATTCTTAAGGGCGAGAAGCCGGGCGACCTGCCGGTCCAACAGGCAACCAAGATTGAGCTGTCCATCAACCTCAAAGCCGCGCGGGCGCTTGGCATCACTGTCCCATTGACGGTCATCGGCCGCGCCGACGAGGTGATCGACTAACCGCAGCACATTGCTGCACCTGCTCAGGTCTCCTTTTGGCACCACCCGGAAATACCTGAGAGCCAGGATTATTTCCGCTTACTGACGTGCTGCGGAAATAGCGTGCTGGCGCTGGACCGTGGTGGACTACCGCCGTTGACCAGTCACGGCGTAACATCGTCCGGTAAATACCGGCGCACGTTTTTCGACGAACGCTCGCGCTGCTTCTTTATGATCGTCGGTACAACCGGTCTCGATTTGGTTACGCGCCTCGAGATCAAGTAGTTGAGCGAGGGTACCGGTTTCCGCGGCGTTGAAGTTCTGCTTCATCAGTGCGAGAGCGATCCGCGGACCGCGCGCGAGCTGTATGGTAGACGCGGGCAGATCGGCGTTGGCAACCACCCGATTGACCACTCCCAATGCAAGGGCCTGCGCCGCATCCAGCGGCTCGGCCGTATAGTAGAGCTCGCGCGCCTTGCCGGTGCCAACGAGCTTGGAGAGAAAATAGCTGCCGCCAAAATTGCCTGAAAATCCAACATTCGCAAATACGCTGATGAAACGTGCCGATTGTGCCGCTATGCGCAGATCACAGGCGAGCGCAAGCGCCATCCCGGCGCGGGCCGCGGACCCATTGACCATGGCGATCGTTGGTTTGGCGATTTCGTGCAAGAGCTGGGAGACTTCCATGCGAGCGCGCAAATTGCTCACGGCTTCTTCGTTGCTGCGCTCAACCCTGCCTTCGGCCATGCTCTTGACGTCGCCGCCGGCGCAGAAGGCGCGACCCGATCCCGTGAGCACGATGACCCCGACCGCCTTGTCGCGGGCCAAGCGAGGCAGCGCTTCGAGCAGGCCGTCCGTCATCGGTATGGAAAGCGCGTTGAGCCGATCGGGACGGTTGAGAGTTAGCGTCGCGACGCTTTCCGAAATCGCCTCGAGCAGATGCTGTTCCATAGGATAATTCCGTTTATCATGCCATGTCGCCGTAGTTTTCCAGGTTCTTGTTCGGCAGACAATCGGTCCTCCGATATCAAGGCTTCTGTTGACGTCAGGCAAGCACGGGCGGCGCAGTGCGCGGCAGATGCGCCGGTTGTCAAAGAGCTACAGGCGGGCGGTGCTATGTCATTGCGGGCCATTGCAGCGGGCCTTGAGGAGCGCGGGATTCCCTGGGGCTCGGGGCGGCAAATGGTCTGCGGTGCAGGTGATGCGGTTGCTGAAGGCCGGTCGCCCTTTCGACGGAGCAAGCGTGGCTGCCGCGTGAGACGCGCACCGAAGACTCGGCGCGCGAGGCGCAATGTCCGCAGCCGGCGAAAGCTGACATAAGCGCCTACACGGCGACTTCCGGGTTTGACCCCGAGCCGACATAGACCGGTTTGAAATCCCGCAGCGCAACACGTCCAGGTGTGATATCGTCCTCTCCGTTTGCATGACCCCCGTGGGAGGGTCGCATGGCAATCCAAATCCGGCGGCGAGAAGTTATTGTCACGCTTGGCGGCGCTGTTGCCACTTGCCCGCTTGTCGCGCGGGCCCAACAAACTG
>Ga0310916_10000719_pt1 | contig 18641 bp, 20 predicted proteins | sample GREbulkMGLF176_FD_203444 | JGI IMG/M metagenome (GOLD analysis project Ga0310916, IMG submission 203444) | Lab enrichment of tropical soil microbial communities from Luquillo Experimental Forest, Puerto Rico - GRE.bulkMG.LF176 | ecosystem: Environmental > Terrestrial > Soil > Tropical forest >...
GCATTCCGAGCACTCGTAGATGAAGTCGATCTTCGCCATGGTCCAATGCGGCTCGACGTCGCGCACATACATCGGCAACGACCCTGCGCAGCCGGGGCAGATGACCGGCGCCATCTCGATGTCGTGAGGGTGGGTATAGGCAGGCATTCGGTTCTCTCCTCGCCGCGAGAAGGAAGAAAACGAATCACTACCCCAAAAAAGATTCTACGCTCAGATGCGAGATGCGCGTCATTAACTCTGCTCGAACGGACATGGAACGGCGGGATATTGTTCGCCCATGTTGCGTTCCTGTAACGGTCATACCGTCACCGATCCCTCTGTGAGGGAGCAGAGGGAATTCATCGGTGTTTCCGGCAATGCACTTCGCGACTGTCCTTCAACGCAGGAAACTGAGCGCAAGCGCGAGCAGCACCGCACCAACAAGACCGCCGAAAAAAATCCAGCGTTTGAGCGGTGTGTCCAGAATAATCTCGCCGCCGCGCGCCTTCTCGGCTGGATAGGGTTCCTGCTCGGCCTGAGGCGGGGGTCGTGCCGGATCTTCTCTGACCATGTTCATGGGCCTCTTTATCGTATCGCGATGGAACGTCCTGCGCCCTCCGGGGTTCCTGGAGCACCCACCCGTAGCGCGCCGGCTTGCGCGAAAGGGCTGAATCAACAGGCGGTGAACCGGATCGAGCGGCTCGGCACTTACGCGGGATTATGCTAGGAACCTTCAAAAAAGCCGCTGGGACGGATGACGAGGTCGAGAGTAATCGGGGCCATTCTGGCTGCGCTCGTTGCGGGCGGCGCGGCGACCGCTTTTGTCATTGCATGGCGGCCTGCGTTCGCCGCAATCGACCCGCCGCAGCCGCAATCCTTCGACGCGGCCCGCGTCAGGCGGGGCCGGGAACTTGCCGCGATCGGCAATTGCAGCACCTGTCACACGTCAGTGGGTGGAAAGGACTTCGCGGGCGGCGTTCCAGTGCCGACGCCGTTCGGCACGATCTATTCGTCCAACATCACGCCTGATCCGGAGACCGGCATAGGGCGGTGGTCGGAAGAGGCCTTCCGCCGTGCCATGCGCATGGGCGTCGATCGGGAAGGCAGGCATCTCTATCCGACATTCCCCTACGATCACTTCACGCATGTCAGCGATGAGGACGACAACGCGCTCTACGCCTATTTGATGACACGCGAGTCCGTTCGTGCACCACAGCGCGAGAACCAGCTTTCCTTTCCACTCAATCAGCGCTTTGTGATCGCGGGCTGGAAGCTGCTGTTTCTTCATCGCGGGACCTATCGGCCCGATGCGACGAAGAGCGCGGAATGGAATCGCGGCGCCTATCTGGTCGAGGGTCTCGCGCATTGCGGCGCGTGCCATACGCCACGTAATGCGCTGGGCGCGGAGCGCGCCAGCGCGGCATTTGCCGGCGGCAATGTCGATAACTGGCAGGCTTACGCGATCAACGCGCAATCCCCATCGCCGGTGCCTTGGGATGCCGAGGCGCTCTACGCCTATTTGCGCAACGGCTGGCATCCCGATCACGGCACGGCGCGCGGACCGATGGCAGCGGTGGTGAGCAATCTGTCGGCGGTTTCGGCGAACGATGTGCGGGCGATTGCGACCTATGTGGCCGACATGTCGGGTCAGCCGGCGCAGAGCCGCAAGGTCAGGGGCGAGGCGGCACTTGCACAGGCAAAATCGACTCCCGCAGTGGAAACTCCGGCCTCACCGGGCGCGGCGATCTATGCTGCAGCCTGCGCGACCTGCCACGAAAGCGGCAGGCCGCCGCCTTATGGAGGCATCAACCTGGGGCTCAGCACCGCAATCAGCGGTTCTGATCCGCGCAATCTTGCCAATATCGTGCTATCCGGTGTGGCGCCAGTCGAGGGCGAGAGCAGCCCGATCATGCCAGGTTTTGCCAGCACCATGAATGATGCGCAGATCGCGGTGTTATTACACTATCTGCGATCGCGCTTCAGCGATCAGCCGGCCTGGAGCGACATCGAAAGGACGATCGCGGAGGCGCGGCGTACCCAGACCGCATCTTTGAACACGGGGGCCGGCGCGCGCCCTGCCTCCCCCGATCAAGCGCAGCGAGACAAGCGATGACGACATTGAAGGTCAATGGTCGGGAGCATCAGGTCGACGCAGAGCCGGATACCCCGCTGCTCTATGTGCTGCGCGACGATCTCAAGCTGAACGCCGCCAAATTCGGCTGCGGACTCGGGCAATGCGGCGCCTGTACGGTCATCGTCGACGGCAAGGCCGTGCTGTCCTGCGTAACGCCGCTGGTGCTGCTCGAAGGCAAACAGGTGACCACTCTGGAAGGCCTGGGGACGATCTCGGAACCGGCGCCGATCCAGCGTGCCTTCATGGAGGAGCAGGCCGCGCAATGCGGCTATTGCATAGCCGGGATGATGATGCGGGCGCAGGCGCTGCTGCTGCGGATCCCCAAGCCCACCGACCAGCAGATCCGCGCCGAGCTCGCGCCGAACCTGTGCCGCTGCGGTACCCACATGCGCATCTTGCGGGCGGTGCACCGTGCTGCACGGCTGATGGAAACGGCCGCGCTGTCGCCGGCAGAGAAGAGGAGCGACAAATGAACGCGCCGGTCATCCTCGATCGCCGTCACGTGCTGAAAGGCGGCGGCGCGCTGATCATTAGCTTCTCTTTGACGCGCGCTTTCGCGCAAGATCAGACGGTCCCCGCCGCAGCGCCTCCGAGTCCGCCGGGGAGCCTGAAGAACTCACCCTATCTCGATTCCTGGATTCGCATCGATGCCGACGGCGTGATCACCGTTTTCACCGGCAAGGCCGAACTCGGGCAAGGATTCAAGACTGCCTTCCAGCAGATCGCGGCCGAAGAGCTCAATGTGCCCTTCGCCTCGCTGAAGGTGGTGACCGCCGATACCAAGCTCACTGCCAATGAGGGCTACACCTCCGGCAGCCATTCGATGCAGGACAGCGGCACGGCAATCCAGAATGCTGCGGCGCAGGCGCGCGAGCTTTTGCTCGCCGAAGCCGCCAAGCGGCTCGACGTCTCGATCGACACTTTGCAGTCCGAGGACGGAGTTGTGATCGCGCCCGATGGACGGCGCTTGAGTTACGGCGAACTGGTATCGGGCGACATGCTGCACGTGCAGGCACAACCCTCATCGAAGCTGAAGGACCCATCGACGCTCAAGGTAATGGGGCAATCGATCCCGCGCGTGGACATTCCCGCGAAAGTGACGGGCGGGGTCGCCTATGTACAGGACTTGCGGCTCTCCGGCATGGTGCATGCACGCGTGGTGCGCCCGCCAAGCTATGGAGCACAACTCGTCGACTGCGACGTTGCCGCGATCGAAAAAATGCCGGGCGTCGTGAAAGTGGTTCGTGACGGGAATTTTCTTGCTGTGGTCGCGGCCAAGGAGTTCCAGGCAATCAAGGCGATGAACGCTCTTGCGAACGCCGCGAAATGGCAGGAGGTCGCGCAACTGCCGAAACTGAACGATCTGCCATCGGTGCTGACGAACTTGGCGTCGCAGGATTCGGTCATTTTTCAGCGCAGCGATCCATCCGTGTCCGGCCAGCGGACCATCGAAGCCACATATACGCGCCCCTATCAATCGCACGGCTCGGTCGGGCCATCCTGCGCGGTTGCCCAACTTGCGGATGGGGCGATGACAGTGTGGTCGCACACGCAAGGGGTCTATCCGGACCGTCAGGCCATTGCAGACATGCTACGGATGCCGTCTGCGAGTATCCGCGTGATCCATGTCGAGGGTTCCGGTTGCTATGGCCACAACGGCGCCGACGATGCTGCGGCGGATGCCGCAATGATCGCCCGTGCATTGCCGGGCGTGCCGGTCCGCGTGCAATGGACGCGCGAGCAAGAGCACGCCTGGGAGCCTTACGGGCCGGCCATGGTCACCAGGCTGAAGGCCTCACTCGATGCCGCGGGCAAAATTGCCGACTGGAATTTCGAGGTTTTCAGCAACACGCATTCGATGCGGCCGGGTGGCGCCGGCTGCCTGTTGGCTGCCCAGCATATGGCGCAGCCCGTTGCGGTACCGCCTGCCAAACCCATCCCGCTTCCGGAAGGCGGCGGTGATCGCAATGCGATCCCGATCTACACGTTTCCAAACGCGCATGTCGTGCATCATTTTATCCCGACGATGCCGATCCGGATTTCCGCGATGCGGGCGCTCGGTGCTTACCACAATGTATTTTCGATCGAGAGTTTCATGGATGAGCTCGCAGCGCTTGCGGGAGTCGATCCGGTCGAATTCAGATTGAACCATCTCGACGATCCACGCGGCCGCGATGTGATCGAGAAGGCCGCGCAGGGCTTTGGCTGGCGCAAAGGGCAGGCGGCGTCTGACCGCGGCTTCGGTTTTGCATTCGCACGCTACAAGAATCTCGCAGCCTATTGTGCGATTGCGAGCGAGGTCGAAGTGAACCGCGAAACCGGCCGCGCACGGCTGGTGCGTGCGGTCGCTGCCGTCGACAGTGGTCAGGTGGTCAATCCGGACGGGCTGATCAACCAGATCGAAGGCGCGATCATCCAGTCGACAAGCTGGACGCTCTATGAGAGTGTGACCTTCGACGCGACCCGGATCACCAGCATCGACTGGCAGACCTATCCGATCCTGCGCTTCGATGCGGTACCCGAATCGATCGAGGTCCATATCATCAACCGCCCCGGAAAGCCCTTCCTTGGCAGCGGCGAGACGGGGCAGGGGCCGGCTGCCGCCTCGGTCGCCAATGCAATAGCCAATGCCACGGGCATTCGGCTGCGAGACCTGCCCCTCACGCGCAAGCGCATCAAGGACGCGATCGACTCGTGAAGCAGCAGGCCGTTACGGAAACATAGCCATTCGACCATCATGCAACATCAAATCAAGGGAGCAACGCCATGACGCATGCCATTCGCTTTCACAAACCCGGCGGTCCGGATGTTCTGGTCTGGGAAGAGGTCAATGTCGGCAAGCCCGGCCCCGGTCAGGCTCGCATTCGCCACACCGCGGTCGGCCTGAATTTTGTCGACATCTACAATCGCTCGGGGCTCTATCCTTTGCAGTTGCCGAGCGGGCTTGGCGGCGAGGCCGCGGGCGTCGTCGAGGAAGTCGGCCCCGGTGTCACTGACCTGAAGCCAGGCGACCGTGTCGCCTATGGAGCCGCGCCGATCGGCGCCTATGCCGAAGCGCGGCTGATCCCCGCCGACCGCCTGCTCAAATTACCTGACAGCATCGACGACAAGACCGCGGCGGCGATGATGTTGAAGGGTCTTACGACGCAATATCTGATCCGCCAGACTTATCGCGTCAAGCGGGGCGATACCATTCTGCTGCATGCTGCGGCCGGCGGCGTCGGGCTGATCCTCAGCCAATGGGCGAAGCATCTGGGCGCAACCGTGATCGGCACCGTCGGCAGCGACGAGAAGGCGAAGCTGGCGAAAGCCCATGGCTGCGCGCACACGATCGTCTACACCCGCGAAGATTTCGTGAAGCGCGTGGACGAGATCACAGAAGGAAAGAAGGTGCCGGTGGTCTATGACTCCGTCGGCAAGGACACCTTCCTGAAATCACTCGACTGCCTTGCGCCGCTCGGCGTCGCTGCGCTGTTCGGCCAGTCCTCGGGCAGCGTCGAGCCGCTCAACCTTGGTCTGCTTGCGCAGAAGGGATCGTTGTACGTGACCCGTCCAACGCTCAATACCTATGCCGCCAAGCACGAAAACCTAGTCGCGATGGCCAAGGAGCTGTTCGAGGTGGTGCAGTCGGGCGCGGTCAAGATAGAGGTGCGTCAGACCTATCCGCTGAAAGACGCAGCGAAGGCACATGCCGATCTTGGCGCGCGCAAGACCACGGGATCGACCGTGCTGTTGGTCTGAACTGCCGGATCGGAACGGAGGGTCGAGACGCCGCCGATCGCTCCGGGGCTACCCCGGGCCGGTCGGCATCGCGTCGTCACGCGCGCTCATGCTTGCGCAGGTCGCGCGCATGATCAAAGCGGGCGGCCTGCAGATCGGCACTGTCCGCCGAAATTTCCGGAAGCACCGCCTCGGCCAGGATCTCCTCGGTCACATCCTCGACGGACCGATCGGCTTTTCGTGAATGAAGCTGATGTTCTTGTATTCACCCGACGCCACGCGCGAGACCACTTCGCGTCGGGTTATTTCCGGATCGACCACAGCCTCGCGACCGCGGCGGCCATAGTCGATCATGACGACAAAATACTGCATGCGGGGAGATGATCTCCTTGTTCCCGGCGAAAGAATCAAACAAGGCGGCATTGTTTCCGAAAATCGGAAACAAGTCAAGATTTAATTTTGAAAAACAGAAATATGGAAGATGAAGCGGCTTCCCGGTCGGCGGCCGTCTCATTTCTCCGTCTGACGGCTGCCGTGCCTGGCCTTGCGCGCTCGCCCGGCCGTCTTCGCCCGCAACCGCCCGATCTGGCCCCTGGGCAAGGTCATGCAGATCTCGCCGATCCATTCCAGTTTCACGCCGTTGATCGGCTTGGCGTTGAAACTCGTGAGGTTGACCATATTGGCGGACTTCCCGCGTTCGATCGTCTTCAGATAGCGCTCGCCGGTCTTCAGGCGCACCGCAGCCTCCTCGCCATAGAAGCTTGCGAGCGGATGGCGCTGTTCGCGATAGACCACGATAACGTCGCCATTCTCGTATTTCGGCAGCATGGAATCGCCGGCGACCTCGAAGGCGATGGTTTCCTCGGAGATCGGGAAGGGCAGTTCGACCTCACCCAGGCCTTCGGGAGGAATCTGCTCGTTCTCCGGCTCGATCACCGCGCCTGCGCCGACACGTCCCATGATCGGCACCGAATTCAATCCGAGATATTCGGTGATTGGCGCGATCTCGGAGGCCTTGATCAGCCGGATTCCCGACAGAATCTCCGATACGGCGCCGGGACGCACGCCCATCGCCTGCGCAAGACCCCCCTTCGACTTGCCGGTTCTCTTGAGCGCCCGCACGATCATTGCAGCATCAAGCATCACGATCCTCCTTCCGATTCCCGTAATCATCCTAAGATTACGATTATCATAAATCAAGCTTGACTTTCATTTCTGAATATCGGAATGTGATTTGCCGGCGATGCGACCTCGCGCCGCCGGCTGAGGCGCCAGAACGCCAAGAAAAGGCAGACCATGGAATCGTTCAACTGGCCGGCGGAGCACTCCGAAGCGCTCCGGCAATATATGGCGCAGGGCATGTCCTATTCGGCAGCAGCCGACGCCATCAACAAGAAATTTCATACAGCCTATACCCGGAATGCCGCGATCAGCCGGGGCAAGCGAATGGGGCTCACAAGCGCCAATCGCCCGCACGAACCTCCAATGAGACTTTCCCGAACCGTAAAGCCGGGCGCATCGCGATTGCGAAGTTGGCGCGCCGACGAATTGGCTTTGCCGTGGCCGCCTTGCAAGCCTGCCAAACGGGTCAAGCTTCGTTGCGTCGGCGTCAAGCCGCGGCTGCTCGCGTTGGTCGATCTCGAAGCCGGCGATTGCCGCTATCCGTATGGCGGCGACAAGGATGGCGAGGCCATCACCTTCTGCGGCCATCCGTGCCTTCCGGGCGTCAGCTATTGCGCAGCGCATTTTCATCTGACGCGCGGCGACGGCACCGCTTCGGAACGCGCGGCGGCGCCGATCGTGTTGCGGCTGGTCGCCGTGGCCTGACCGCCGCAGGCAAATCATTTCCAATCTCATGCGAAAGGGGGCACCGTGGCACGGGCCAGGCGCAAGAAGTCATACCGTCTGTCAAAGATTCACGATCGGCGTTCCCGCGATCTGCCGCACAACGCGGAAGTCGCTCCCATTGAGGTCGACGATCCCATGGCGCTGGAACCCGGCGACAAGATCGTCGCCTTGCGCTCGATCCGCAACGATCCGCTGGCGCGGCTGCATTCGCACCGGCAGATCGACGAAGCCCAATATCGAAGCGGTCGCGCGTTTCAGAACGATTGGGAACGGGCCGAACGCGGACCGCAGGCCGTCGATCCCACCCGCGAATATGTCGATGGCGTGCGGACCCGCGAGCCAATCACCGAGGGTCAGCGCAGGGTAGTGTTGCGGCTCAACCGCGCCGAGCGGGAGCTGGGTGCCGATGGATCGGCGCTGATCCATGATGTCCTGATCAAGGGCATGACCATGGCGCAGGTCGGACAGCGCCGCAGCCTGCGCAGTGCGCGCTGGAACGATTATTTCTCGCGCAGGTTCCGCGAGTGCCTGGATCGCCTGGCGTTGCTGTACGGCTTTGCAACCGAGAGGCGGCCCGGCGACAGGGCGACGATCAGGCGCGAGCATCCACCTGAGGAGCGCTAGCCCTCAGCTCTGTCCCGACGTCGGCGTCGGTACCTGATGCGGGGAATGACGGTCATAGACCAGCCAAAGCTCCAGCAAAGCCATGAAGGTCACCACGATGCCTATGCCTACGCTGAAATGCATGGCGCGAACATACGCGAATCCGAGCACCCAGGGCGAGACGATGAGCCACAGGCCCACCAGAGCATTGATCCATTCTTCCCAGTTCGCATAGGCAAACATGGCCGCCAGCGACATCGCGACGATTGCGGCCGCGCTTAGCCGGAAGTCCAACCTTGCCGATCCGTTGGTGAGGCTGAACAGCCACGGGGCTGCAAGCAGGACGGCCGCGGCAACGAGGTTGTAGACGTCGAGGGCAGATTCATTTCGCCATTTCTTCATGCTTCGATCTCCCCGTGAGGATCTGATGCAAGAGAGAAACGGCCTTGGTTCCCCCGCGGTTCCGGATAGCCCAATCCCGAAATGCTAGACTTTTGTCGTAGCGCGTGCCGGCCGCTTTGGCCGGGCCGTCGCGCGGTCGATCTAGAACGGTCCGGTGGTGAAATTGAATCGCTGCACCACGTCGTAGGACGCTTTGGTCAGCGGTTCGGCGTAGTTGATCGTCAGCGCGCCGAAGGGCGAGGCCCAGGTCAGGCCAACGCCCACGGATGAGCGCATGACGTTATTGTTCGCGACTTGCACGGACTGCGTGCCGAAGGTGGTCGGACCGGTGTAGCGAAACACGCTGCCGGCATCGACGAAGACCGATCCACGCAGTCCGTATTCCTGGGGAATGCCGGGGATTGCGCTTTGAAGCTCCGCGGTTGTGGCCCAATACATGCTGCCGCCGACGTTATCCATCGTCGAGCTCGGCGTGAGGTCACGCGGGCCAAAGCCGTTGGGCGCAAAACCGCGCACCAGGCTCGGACCTCCGAAGAAGCTGTTCATCAGCGGCACCTGCTGGCCGCCCCAGCCGGTTACGTAGCCGCCTTGCCCGCGCACCATCGCCACCAGGTCGCTGTTGAGCGACTGGTAATAGCGAACGTCTTCTGTGGTCCTCAGGAACTTTACGTCGCCGCCAAGTCCGGCGATATCCTGCTTGAGCTGGGAATTGACGCCGCTGGTCGGGCTTTTGGTGTTGTCGAGCGTGTTGTAGGTGATGGTATCGCCCGCTGCGGAGACGAGCTGCCGGCCGGCCGCTGCCGCCTGCTGGATCGGCAGCGACACGACCGCACCTGAAGTTGGGCTGAGCGTGACGTCCTGGTCATAGAGCGTATACCGCCACAGCACGGTGGTCTGCTCGGTGATTGGCGTGCCGACCGTGAAATTCGCGCCATAGGTGTTGGTACCGTAGGACTGGTAGGGGCTCGCGAATGTCTGCCTGTCGAACACCTGCACGCCGCCGGAAACATGGTTTCCGAACAGGTCGGGATCGGTCACCGATATGTCGCCGCCGCGCCCATATTGCCCGTAACTTACCGTGGCCTGCACGCTGTCTCCGGTGCCGTAGAAATTGCGATCGCCAACCTTGACCTCGACCAGAAATCCGTCGGTGGTCGAGTAACCGCCGGAGATCCAGAAGTCGCCGGTCGATTGATCGACGGCCTCGACATCGAGCACCACGCGATCCGACGTCGAGCCCGGCTTGGTCGAGATCTTGACGGTCTTGAAATAGTTCAGGCTCTTCAGGCGCCGCTCGGCACGGTCGATCAGGGTCTGGTTGTAGGCGTCACCTTCGCCGAAGTCGAACTCGCGCCGGATCACGTAGTCGCGGGTGCGCGTGTTGCCGTGAATATCGATGCGCTCGATATACGTGCGCTTGCCCTCGTCGATCACGAAGGTTACGTCGATGCGCCGTGCCTCGGCGTTTCGTACGGTTCGCGGCACGGCACGCGCGAAGGGATAGCCGAGCTTCGCCATTTCGATGGCGAGCGCCTCGCTGCTCTTGTCCAGTGCGTTGCCGTCGAATTGCGCGCCGGTCTTCACCAGAAGCAGACGGCGGAGTCCTCGCGGGTCGAGCCCCGGCACGTTGCTGGCTACGCCAATCTCGCCAAAATTGTAGAGTTGTCCCTCGTCGATCGTGAAAGTCAGTGCAAATCCCCTTGTCGCAGGGTCGTACTCGGCACGCGCGCTGGGCACGCTGGCATCAGCATAGCCATGGCCGCGATAGTAAAGCCGGATCTGCTCGCGGTCCTCGTCAACGCGATCTCGGTCATAGACGTCACCGCCGGTCAGAAAGCTGATGACAGAGGTAGCCGAGGTCTTGATCACGGCTTTGAGCTGGCGATCGGCGAAGGCGTGATTGCCGACGAAAATGATTTGCCGAACCGTTGTCTTCTTGCCTTCGGTAATGGCGTAGACGAGATCGACGCGGTCGTTGCCGCGATCGATGATCTCGGGCACCACGCTGACATCGTCGCGTCCGACGCGGCGATAGGCTTCGACGATGCGCCCGACATCGGCCTGCACCGTGGCGCGCTGCAGCAAGCCCTGCGCCTTGGATTGCACGGCAGCGGCAAGATCGGCGTCCTTGATTTTCTTGTTGCCTTCGAAGGCGACGCGATTGAGCACTTTCGCTTCGACCAGCCGCACGACCAAATGATCGCCGGCACGCTCGATCGATACCTTATCGAACAGGCCAGTTGCGATCAGCGCCTTCAGCGCCGCGTCACGGGCGGCCTCATCATAGCGCCCATCCGGCGAGGGGGGAAAATACGAGCGCACGGTATCGGCGTCCACGCGCCGGTTGCCCTCGACGGAGATGCTGGCGCGCACGTCGGACGAGGCGGCCGGCATAACCGGCAGCACGAGCATGGCAGCAAGCAGCACGCCCGCGATTTGCAGACGGCGGGCGTGCCGGCCCAGGGCCTGGCATATGGTCGTCACGTCCTGCCCATTTCCTCGCTTGGCAGGCCCAAATCGAATTGCCTGCCGAGGGCGAAAGAATGTCGGTCCCAAGGTGAGTTGCGGGCCAATCGTCAAGGCCGCCACAATTTCGACGCCATACTGAACCGCCCGTTCCCTGAATCTTTCGCATAGCCGCTCCAAATGCCGCTTAGCCAAGGCAGCGCGAAAGGTCCGTGTGGTGCCCGAAAGCAACAATGGGACACCTCGTGGGAGTATCTGATGCGTAACGTTGCGTTTGCCGCCGCCCTGTTCGCGCTGATCCCGTCGGCGCAGGCTGCGGTGGCCCCGGAGATCGATCCACGCGCCTCGCTCAGCGTGGTTCAGCAATGGATCTACAATTACCGCGCCAAGCCCGACTATGCCCATGTGCCGGCCGCGGTGCGCGTCCTCTTCCACTCGCAGACCTTCAAGGAGCCGGAGAACGCCGGCATCTATCTCGGCTTCATCGCCGGTGCGATCGGCTCCAACCCGGCGAAGGCCGAACAGCTCGTCAACAGCTTCTTCCCGGTGCCGCCGGAGGACGAATGGGTCATCGTCCGTGCGATCGCCTATTCGGGTCTGCCGGACTGGCGCAACCTGCTGCGGCGGGTCGCGCCGAAAATGCCGGGAAGGCGGGTAATGATCGATGCCTATCTGTCCAGCACGCTGCCGATCCTCACCGAGATTCCGCTCGAGGAGAAAAAGCCGGGCATGATGGACAAGCTGCGTGGCGTGTTCACCAAGAATCCGTTCGCCAAGGACGAGCACAAGCTCAACACAACGGTGACCTTCGCCGCCAATCAGGACCTTCTGGACACTCTTTGGGGATATTATTTTGCCACCGGCTCGCACCTGCCGATCATGCGCATCATGCAGATGCTGCCATGGTCGAAGAGCCGCGACACCGTCGACAAGCTGACGGTCGGCAGCATGGCGCGCTATACGCTCGCAAGCTACGCCGTTCGTGATACCGAACTGCGGGAATTCCTTCGTAGCGAGCTGCCGAAGCAGCCGGAGCCGATCAAGCTTCCGCTCACCGAGGTGATCCAGGCTGCGGACACCGTGCAACTCGGCGCCGTACGTAAGGATGCCATCGCAGCCGTCGACGAGCTCAAGTCCAAGGGATCGGACTCACGCCGCAATCTCGACTTCTGGGGTCAGGTCGGCGTCGGTGCGGTGGCGCTGGGCTGCGTCTCGGCGGCCGCGATGGGAGCGGTTGCGGTCGGCATTCCCTGCGTAATCGGCGGCTCGGCATCGCAAGGGCTGCTGTCGTTCTGGGAAAAGCAGCAGTAAGCCCCCGCAAAAACGAAGTGAAGCCCGCGATGGGTCGTGTCCGCGTGCTGGATTCGGTGTATGCGCTCCCTGTATCTCAAGGCGTTCGGCGGATTGGCGGTCCTGTTCCTGATCATGGCGTCGCTATTGTTCGTTGCCGCCGGCACGTTGCACTACTGGCAGGCTTGGCTATTCCTCGCGGTCTATTTCCTCGCATCTCTCGCGATCACCCTGTACCTCATCAACAACAACCGCGCGCTGCTGGCGCGACGAATGAGCGGCGGACCGTTTGCGGAGAAGGAGCCGGCACAGCGGATCATCATGGCGCTCGTCTCGATTGGCTTTGTCGGCCTGATTTTGCTGCCCGCCATCGACCATCGCTTCGGCTGGTCGCACCTGTCCATCCCTGCGATCCTTGCAGGCGACGCGCTCGTCTTGCTCGGCTGGCTCGGAATTTTCTTCGTCTTTCGGGAAAACAGCTTTGCTTCGGCGACGATCGAGTCCGCCGAAGATCAAAGGGTGATCTCCACCGGTCTCTACGCGTGGGTCCGCCATCCCATGTATGCGACGTCGTTGCTCATGCTGCTCGGCATACCCGTCGCGCTTGGGTCCTGGTGGGGTGTGCTCATCGTGGTCGCGATCGTGCCGGCGCTGATCTGGCGGCTCACGGACGAGGAGCGCTTCCTGGTGAGGCATCTCCCGGACTATTCGACGTATCAGCGCCGGGTCCGTTATCGGCTGCTGCCGCGGGTTTGGTGACTTCGAAAGCGCGCGGCCTTGCAAGTGATCGCAAGGCCGCGGCCGGGATTTGAAGCGGATGGGCAACGCTTCAGTGAGCCTTTACAGACCCCACCTTCGCCCTCGGCGCATAGGCAAAGGCGTTTCTGTCGGGAAGGAAGGGGTCGCGAAAGCAGTCGCCGCCGCGCCCGGACGACATCGCCTGGCACTGCTCCATCGTGTCAAAGCCGCAGGATACGACGGCGGACGTGACGTCCTTGCGGCAATACTCGCCGGCTTGCGCCGGCGCAGGAGTTGTCAGAGTAACGAAGGTCAGGGCGAACAACGCCGTTGCCGGCGCTGCGGCCAGCTTCAAAAACCGGTTCATGGTGCTCTCTCTCTTTACATGGTGGCTTTACAGCCTCGGCTCGCACGTGGGATGTCGTCACGCGCGACGCTACGCGCGCATGGCTGATGCGCTCTCAACCCTGTTATCGGTAAGAAGCTGCTCGCAATCAGAGTTGCCGCGTTTGATCTGAAGAGAAAAAGCACTGGATTTATCGGCACAAAGTCGATGGCAGTCTCGCTGTCGTGATGCAGTGAAATGCAATTCTCCCGCTTGAACTCGCAGAGAGTGGAAATTCGCTGCGCGATGCTGCGTTTGAAGTATGATCGTCATCTCTTCAGGAGATGGCCGCTGTGCCAGCCTCGATCGAGCACGGTTGCGCGCCTCGACAGCGAGGCGCGTCGGAGACGCGGCGCGCCCGACGCGCCGACGTCGCTCGCGCCAAACGCACAAAAATGTGAACGTTCACGCCTGCCTTCGGAGCCAGACTTTCCGATGGTAACCGGCCGCTGCCGAACGGTATCGGTGCTTGTCCCGGTCTTTCCTGCGGCCGTGCATGTACCTGCGCGGCGGATGGATCGCGAACTGCCGGTGAGGCCAGCGCCGATCGGAAGGCCCGCTCAACTGATCGCGCTGCGTCCGTGGCCCGGGATGGCTGCAAGGTCCCGGCTTCGGGCGTTCCCCGGGTCGAAAAAGTTGTGTTGCGCCATCGCAAAGACGCCGCCCGGCAAGTATGGTAAAGTCACTGGATACGGGAGGATGACGAGCATGGCTGAACCAAAACTGGAAGTCCCTGCCGAATTGCGCGATTTGGCCGAAAAGACGATCGACCAGGCTGAGAAGGCGTTCGGGATGTTTTTCGATGCTGCGGGCAAGTCGATCTCCGCCCTCCCGGGTGCGGGATCGGATATCTCCAAGCAGGCGCTGACGTTCACCGAACAGAACATGAAAGCCGCCTTCGAGCATGCGCGAAAACTTGTTCACGCGACCGATTTTCAGGAGGCGATGCGCATTCAGTCGGAGTTCCTGAGAAGCCAGTTCACCAACGCGGGTGAGCATATGAGGCAGATTACAGGCCAGGTCATGTCGGCCGCCAAGGACGCCTCCAAGAGCAAGTTCTAGGGGGATGCTGCACTGCCCACAAAATGGTCTTGCGTGGAACGGCGCGGCGGATTTCAATGGGATTGCAGGTCCATGACGGGCCACCGGGTGGATTACCCGCCGTCTGTCATCCTTTCTGCGCATCCCTGTCGGCCAAAAGCCGGCAGGGATTTGCGCTTGAGGGCATTACTTTTTGAGCGACCCGATATAGGCGGCGAGATCGGCCGCCTCGCTGCGGCTTAGCGGAAAGCTCGGCATCTTCGGGTGCGGGTCCAGCAAGAAAAACGCTATCTTTTCCGCGGTGAAATCCGACCTGCGCGCAATCGAGGCGAAGGACGGAACATCGGCACTGGCCTGTCTTTGCTCACTCCCCACGACATGGCAGGTGGCGCACCAGCGTTTGGCGAGATCGGCGCCGTGATCGGCATCGGCGGCCATCGCTCGCGAAGCCAAAGGCGCCGCGGCGGCCATCATCAGAATAAGAAGGCATTTCAAACTTGCCGTCATCAGGCGATCCCCGTCAGCGATGTTGCAAATCGTAGCACATGCTAGGTCATTCGCCCGGGTTCGCGGTTGATCGGCGTCAAAAGCCGTTTCGCGGGTTGAAGGCTATCAATAGTCGCCGGGGTTGGCGATCATCAGTTGGGCCGTGTTTGCCGGCGCGAGATCGCTGGAGCCGCCGTCCCTGAGGAATTTTTCAAGGGAGGCCTGGATCTTCTCTTTGAGTGCATCGGGCCCGCGGTCGCTCAGATCGGTATGCAGCGCGCCGGTATTTATGATGTCGATGCCGCCGGTCTTGGCCTGGGTCGGTGTGGGCAGGACGCCAGGATCGGTCTTGAAGTTCGGATCCTTCGAGCGAAAGGAGAGGATCTTCAGCTTGTTGGAGAGCACGAACGGCACGCGCAAATTATCGAGCGTGATCACCTTCGACACCAGCTCAGGATGCTGCTTGGCGACATACATCGACACGTCGCCACCGTTGGAATGTCCCACCAGTGTCAAGTGATCGTAGTAGGCGTTCGGCTGCAGCTTCTGAAGTTCGCCGAGCACAAACAGGATATTGGCTTCGCAGCGCATATAAACCCCGCGCCGGCCCACATAGGGCAAACCAACCTTGGTCATCAGCGGCGGGTCGCTCGGCAGATCCTGCTGGATGCTCGCGACGAGATAGCCGCGTGCCGCAAGGACATTGGCAAGGAAGGAATATTCGGTGTTCTTGACGGTATTGCCGTTGCTGATGATGGCGATGGGAAGCTTCCAGAGGCCCAAGTTGGCCTTCACCTCGTAGTCGCGGCGCACCGCGACGTCGACGGCAACGGGGCGTTGCCGCGCCGCGTCGTACAGGTTGAGCGTCTCGTGCCGGATAGCCAATTTGCTGATGGCCAAATATTCGCCAGCGGCGAGCGCGCACAGACAGGCCAGGATCGCAAATGCCCTTCTCATCGTTTCCAAACCCGATCACTTCTATTCAAGAGATGGTGTTGGAACGCTCAAACTGCGCCCCCGGTATCCGGGTCTCGAAATTAAATTTTGGAAAGCTCGGTGGGAACTGGGAATATCCAGCTACTGACCAGGATCGGTTAACGATTCACTGCAGCGTGGCGTCGGGCTCGGTTCGGGCGGGTACACCCTTCAGATCGTTAGCATGCAAGTGATTTGCCGTCCGGGCAGTCAGGAATGCCAAGTAAGAGCCACGCGATGCGAAAATTTGTTTATTTCTCTTTTTCAGAAATCAAGATTTTCAACGCCGTTCCGCGCTAGCGCCGGCGTGCCACCACGACACCCAGAAGGAATGCTCCGAACAGGCTCGTCAGCGGGGCTCGACGGGTGGCGCGCCGAATCGCCGGGATCACCCGACCCGATTGTACCTCGGCGGCCACCGCGCTCAGCCGCTCAACGGCGGCTTTCAGACTGGCAGTGACCTCTCCGACCGTGCGCGACACGTCAGTCGCAGTGTCCACGGCTCGCTCGGTCATGCTCGGTTGCAGCGTCGGTTCCGATGCTTCGAAGTCCACTGGCGATGCCCTCGCAAGATAATGCATGAGGTTGCCAACCTTTGGCTATCCTCGCGTGCGCTTGTTTTTGAACAGCGGGTCCAGAGGACCTTTGGCTATCCGCGACAGGCGCCGTGGTGAACGGCGGGTTGGCGACCTCAGGGCGAGAAATGCCGGGCGGCTTATTTTGTTCCCCGATTCACAGGCCGTTTCGACCGGACCGAAACGGTCGGTGAGAATCTCTGTTACTTTCGCGAGCCGCAACATCGCAAGGGGCGAGTCGTGAACAATGCCTTCGGGGGGGAACCCGCGCAGCGGATAGCAGTGCTGGGGGCTCCCATCGATATGGGAGCCTCGCAGCGTGGCACCTTGATGGGACCCGCGGCGCTTCGAACGGCGGGTCTTTTGACCCTGCTCGAAAGCCTCGGATTCGACGTGGCCGACTACGGCGATCTGTCGATCGCGGCCATGGCCGATCTCGCCGATCCGCCGCCCAAGAAGGCGAACCACTACCGGGAAATCCAGCGCTGGACCCGCGCGTTGAGCCGTCGCGGCCACGAGCTCGCGCAAACAGGCGCAATCCCGATCTTTCTCGGCGGCGACCACTCGCTGTCGATGGGTTCGGTGAACGCCATGGCGCGGCATTGGCAGGGGCAGGGGCGGGAGCTGTTCGTTCTGTGGCTCGATGCGCACGCCGACTACAACACCCCGACGACCACGCTGACGGCCAATATGCACGGAATGGCAGCGGCGTTTTTGTGCGGTGAAGACGGCCTCGAGACTCTGCTCGGCGAGGAGCCGCGCGCCTCGATCGGGCCCGATCAGCTCAAGCTGTTCGGTACGCGCTCGATCGACAAGCTGGAGAAAGATCTTTTGCGCGCGCGCTGCGTCAGTGTCGCAGACATGCGGGAGATCGATGAGTTCGGTGTCGGGGTGCCGATCCGCCGTTTCATCGACAAGGTGCGCGGCCGGGATGGCGTGCTGCATGTCAGCTTCGATGTCGATTTCCTCGATCCTGCCGTTGCGCCCGGCGTCGGCACCACGGTGCCGGGAGGCGCGACCTATCGTGAAGCGCATCTGGTGATGGAAATGCTGCACGATTCCGGATTGGTCCGATCGGTCGACATCGTGGAACTCAATCCCTTCCTGGACGAGCGGGGCCGCACCGCGCGGACCGCCGTCGAGTTGATCGGCAGCCTGTTCGGTCAGCAGATCACAGACCGGCCGACGCCCAGCAATGCGATCGAGCCGGGCGAGTAGGCCGATGGTGCCAGGCCTTGATCACGGTGCGGGCTTGATGCCCAAATCGGCGAAATATCGATTGAGCGCGTCTGCGTGACCGCTCTCGTCTGCAAGTGCCACGTAAGTGTCGGGCCGGATCAGATAGAGCGCATCGCGCGCCAGACCCGCCGACAGATGCGCGTCGCGCCATGGAAAAACATGAAGCGGTACATTGCGTGCCGCGCACCACGCCGACAGTTCGCCTTTCGCCGAACCATAGACATGAACTTGCCAATCCATGCTGGTGAGAGGCTTGAAGTTGTCGGAGCCGGCGACTGCGACCCATGGCAGGCGATCTCCGGCGTGAACCTGGCCGGCTGCACCTCGGCTTAATGGGCCGCCGCGGTAGTTCAACATCGTCTGCGAAACCGTGCGAAAGGCGAAGCGCCGCACCGCTTCGAACGAGAATGCCGCGGGAATAACGACGGGCGCGACGCGGGTGCGAATGAAATCCGCAAGCCGGCCTTCACCGGTCGCAAAGGTGAAGATGCGATCGGTGGTTGCAACGAGTCGGTGCGCAAAGCCGATCCGTTCGGCCTCATAGCTGTCGAGCAAGACGTCGGAGCCGCGTCCTTTGAGGACCGCGGTCAGCTTCCAGGCGAGGTTGATGGCGTCACCGATGCCGGTGTTCATGCCCTGTCCGCCCGCTGGGCTATGGATATGTGCGGCGTCGCCTGCGAGGAAGACGCGACCCCTACGGAAATGCTCGGTGACGCGGTGGTGCACATGATAGGTCGAAAACCAGTTGACCTTGGCGACC
>Ga0310916_10000721_pt1 | contig 18629 bp, 21 predicted proteins | sample GREbulkMGLF176_FD_203444 | JGI IMG/M metagenome (GOLD analysis project Ga0310916, IMG submission 203444) | Lab enrichment of tropical soil microbial communities from Luquillo Experimental Forest, Puerto Rico - GRE.bulkMG.LF176 | ecosystem: Environmental > Terrestrial > Soil > Tropical forest >...
GACTACCTACGGAATCAGCCGCGACGATGCCGCGAGCTTTCTCGGCACATACATATCCCGCGGCATTCTGACGTCCGATCCATTCGTCTCGATCGATCGTGAAGGCGTGGGCGAGCTTATGCGCATAGGCGTTGAGCGCGGCCGCGCCGTTCGGCGCAGGCTCAAGGTCGGAATCTGCGGCGAGCATGGCGGCGATCCCAGCTCGGTCGCGTTCTGCCATGACATTGGCCTTGATTACGTATCATGCTCACCATTCCGGGTGCCGATCGCACGGCTGTCGGCGGCTCAGGCGGCCATCGCAAAAAAGGAAGGTGGTGGCCAACAGGCAGCGGACTGAAAGGACGCGTCCAATTTGTCTCACCAAATTCAAGCAGTCATTTTGATGTTCTGATTTTTGATTGTCTTTCTGTGCGGCTGTTGCGCGTTCGGAATCGCGCAAATTTGGTCCCGCAAAGTCTTGTGGCAGCAATAGGGCAGCGAGCGCGATTTACGTTATCGAAAGCTTAATCCAGCAATAAAAAATTCGTCGCAATTGCGCCATGACGGTGCCTTGACGCGACTGGATGATGCAGTTGCGTTTTGGGGCTGGGGGTCAGCTGCTGATGCTTGCGTCACACGGAGGGCCGAAGGGTGGCCTGCGCGCCCCCTTCGGCTTCAGCATCTTCTTGTTGCTGGTGCTGCCGAGCAAGCTCGGCTACCAGGACCTGGCGGGGCAGGCTGCAATCCCGTCCCCGCTTACCCAGCAGTCGCAACGGGCCGCTCTGGCCCGCCCCTTCGGCACTAATCATGAGCAGAGGATCAGCTTTCCGCAGCCGGTCGGTGCGGCCGTGCCGTTGTCATTGGGTTATACATTGGCCGGGTTTGATCCCAACGGCGGCGAGCTGACAGACGCGATTCCAGGCCGCGCAAGCGGGGAGCGTCCCGATCGTCAATACCGCGAGTCCATGGTTGATCGCAGCCGAAAGGGCGACTTTGCGGTCTCGCACAAGGGTGACCGCCTCATCGTTATGAAGAGGGACGATTCGAGGTTGCCTTCGCAGGGTGCATCGGAGGGTGCGCCGTCACGTGTGGTTCAAGCTGCCGCTTCGGAACACGAGAACGTCGGGCGGCAGACCTTGGCGCCTGTCATGCCCAACGCTCCAGCGGAGCCGGTAGACGAGTCGACAACCGCGGCCGCCGAGATCCGCGGATATTCGCCGGGAAGCGGGGGCGAATACCGCGTCGCGAATGTCTCGCCGCAAGACTCGAGCGCGGCTTATCCGGTGCTCGCCGCGCCGGGTCAGGACAGCGATGGTACGGCGGCAGGAACAGCCGGGGAAGCCCGCCGTCGGCCCGCGACGAACCCTGCAACCGTCGATATGGATCCGGCTTTGCGTGCATCCCGACTGTATTTCGAGGTCGATGCTCTGGGACAAAAGCTGGCTTCGCTCGAGCCGTGGGCGCCGGGCGAAGCGCCGCAATTCGAGGACTTCAACAGCGCGGACGACAGAGATGGCGTGGTCGCGGCCGATCCGCTGAGCCGGGCAGCCAGTGTCTCCGGGGAAGCTACCTTTAAGCTCGCATCGCTGCCTCCCGACAGGTTGGAGCATGACGGGGACGGGCTCCTCGATGCACCTGTCGAGCGGGCCGAACTGCCTCCGATCTTCTTCGATCCGGCAGGCAAGGAAGAATCTGGCAGGGGTGGTGAGACGGTAGCGCCCAAAGGCCAGGTGACGGGCGAGGACCAGAGGCCGATGTCACCGGCTGAGCGCCTCAACCTTGACGAGAAGAGCCGCGCGAAGGCCGAGAAGTGCCTGGCCGAGGCGGTCTATTTCGAAGCACGTGGAGAGACTGCGTTGGGACAGGTCGCCGTTGCCCAGGTAGTCCTCAATCGCGCATTCTCCGGCAAGTACCCGAACTCGGTCTGCGGAGTGGTCTACCAGAATTCACATCGCCATCTCGCGTGCCAGTTCACGTTCGCCTGCGACGGAATTCGCGACGTCATCCGCGAGCCGGACATGTGGGAAAGGGCCAAGAAGATCGCAGCTGAAATGCTCGATGGTAAGCTTTGGCTGCCGGAAGTCGGCAAGGCGACGCACTATCATGCCACCTATGTACATCCAGGCTGGGTGCGAGAGATGAAGAAGATGTACAGGCTCGGCGTTCATATCTTCTATCGACCGCGCGCCTGGGGTGACGGAGGCGATGCGCCGGAGTGGAGTGATCCCGAAACGACTCAGTCGGTTGCAAAAAGCCTTTAACTGCAGAGCTGACACAGAATTGGATTTGAGGGCTTTACCGCCAGCCCCCAACTGTGATGACAAGAAGCTCAGCGGTTCAAGCCCGTAGGAGCTTCCATGGGCAGGTGCCGTCGGCTGGGCCGCAACTGCAATTCTTTCCGGATGTGGCTTTCAGGTTACAGCCATGGGACGGCGATGCCGCCGATGAAATCGCTGTGGCGGGAAATTGGCGGCGTGTGGGCTGGCCGGCGGCATGGCTTTGCCGACTTCGTGCGCAGCATCGCGCTTCTGGGACAATTCGCTTGAAAGGCACCGCGCAGACTATCGGGGCGAGATCAGGGTAGGTTGAGAAATGTTCAGGGTTTTCTGACCAAGCTCGGGCATGCTTGTGCCCGATTCGCATGGTTAAAAGGTCGTTCCGAAACCGGCGCGGACGGTATCTTAGGGGGAATAGTTATGATCGCGAGGTTCGCCGCACTCTTTGTGCTCCTGCTCGCGACAGGCGCGGCTCACGCTCAAAGCATGAATGCGGAAGCCGCAAAGCGCTTCGTGACGGGCAAGCTCTTCGCCTTCAATTGCGTCGATGGCTCGCGCGGTCTTGGGCGAATTTACGCTGACGGCTCGGTGATCGGCACGATTCAGACGAATGGATCCGGACCGATGCGTTCCGTCTGGCTGCCCCCGGGAACTCTGCGGGTCAAAGGCGAAGCAATCTGCGCTTCGCTCAAGGGCCTGTCATTCGAGCCGTGCTTCAATCTCAATCGCACCGGCGAGCACAGCTTCCGCGGCTCGGTATCCGGACTGGGGATGGTTGCCTACTGCGATTTCACCCGCCGCATGAGCGTTGCGGGATTGGGCCCGCATCCGCAATTGCTGGAGCCGCCGAGGCCCGAGGCAGCGTCATCTGCGGGACAGGAGCGCAAGTAGCTGCTCTTAGCGCCGCGTTGCATGTCAGGTGGAAGGGTAGCCTTCGGCGCGTTGGGGGAACAGCAAGCGCTGGTAAAGCCAGCCGATGCCGAGCAGTACGATCCCAAGCCCGATGAAAGACAGCGCCTGATAGAGGCCGGTAAGCCCCTGCATATCGACCAGAAAGACCTTGAGCACGGCAAGGGTCACAACGGCCGCGGAGGCAAGTCTTAGCGCCTGTGAGCGCAGGCGCACCCCCGCCGCCAGCAGCGTCACGCCGAATGCGAGCCAGACGACGGAATAGGTGTACTGCTCGGCCTGGGTCAGCGGGCCGCGCGTAAGCACCTCACCGTGAAAGAATGTTCTCACTTCCAGCGACAGATAGCCGAGGGCCAGCGCGACCGCGGCCACTGCCGCCACGGAGCTGTATGGCTGCGGGCGGATACCTCTCGAAACCAACGCGAGCGGCCAATATCGCCGGCAGGCCGTAGGCGAGCAGGATCAAGTTGACGTATCGGCCACCAACCGGCTCGCCCGTGAACAGGGGATTCTCTGCAAGGGCAAGCCCGAACACAATTGCTGCCAGTGCAAGGGCGGCGATCACGCGCGCCCCGATGTCATGCACTATACTGTTGGTGCGCAGGCGCAGCCGTTCGAGCCCAATGACCATAGCCAGACCGATCGAGACCTGCAGCGCGATTTCGGCAAGTCCGGAATTCGCGCGATAAACATCGCCTCCATTGATGAAATGGCGGATCTCGAGAAAGACGAGCAGCACGGTCAGCAGGATCGCGCCCCAATCGATCAGGCGCGCGGGAACATCATCGGCCCGCCGGCGAAGGAAATAGCCGGCGGACCAAAAAGCCGCTGCCGGAATGCCGTAGCCGTAAAGCAGCCAATTGAAGATGGGCGTGGTGCCCACATCGCGACCGACAATACGCGGTTCCCATGCGATGCGGGCAAGGACAAGAGCCCCGACGGCGGCGGCGAGCAGTCGCAACGCCGGCAAGGGGTGCTTTTCCGATACCCAGGCAATGCCCGGCACCATGAGCGCGAGTCCCACGGTAAGCCACCCTCGTTCCAGTGCCATGGTGAGCGAAAACGCCAGCGCGGCGATGGCGCCCGCGGCAAACACCGCGCCCGCTGCGGCGAGCCCGGGCCGCGGCGGGCGCCTGCCCAGCGTTTCAGTCGCCATGGCAAATAATGCGGCAAGGAGGAGCGCAATGCCCGAGAAGGGGATCGAGACCGCAAAACCTGCGATCCTGTAGTAGAGGGCCGCAAGCATCGCGATCGGAGTAAACACCGCGGATGCGCTCCAAAGTATCGGAACGATCGGTTGCTGCGATCGTCCTTGCGCGAGATACCCCGTCACACCGAACAGCGCCGCGAAGCCCATGCCGAGCGCAAGATGCCATCCAAATTCTGCTCTTTCAGGCTCCGGCACCGCTCCCGCCACCGGGCCGGACGGTGCCACGAGATGCACGAGATCAAGATCGAGCGCCCAGCGCGCGATCACCAGCACGGCAAGCGGTGCAGCCGTGATCAGTGCCCCGGCGGCGGCTTCTGAGCGCCATGCGACCGCGACGGTCGCCACGATAAGCGCTGCGAAGGCGCCGAGTGCCGCCGGATCGTGCCTGCTCGCAAACGCCAGGCAAGCAGCGACGAACAGATAGGCGCTTAAAGCGGCCGATGACACAGAGTCGATGCGCCCTGGCTGTGCATCCGGGCCGAGCAGCAGCCCCTCGACAATCAGGATCGCAGCGAGCACAAAGCCTGCGACAACATGGAAGTTGTGGGCGCCCAATGCGTCAACGCCTGCGCTCCCAACGCCAGGCAATGTCCATACGGCACTCAATGCGATTGCCGTGATCGCAAGCCACCGCCACATGCGCAGCCGAGCAAGCACAAAGGCCGTGCCGGTAACGACGGCAAGATAGATGTAGAGCGCCCAGTAGTCGGGTCGCGCGGATGCAATGAGAAGCGGTGTGACATAGGCCCCGATCAGGCCAAAGCCTGCAAGCGCAGGTCCATGCAACAATGCGGCTACGAGCGTCGCCAGCGCGACAATTCCCAGCAGAATGAAGGCCATTCCCGGGGACAGGAAGCCATACAGTGCGTCGGCGGCGTAGATGTCCGCATAGGCTACGGACGTTCCGGCCGCCGTCAGTATGGCCGGGATGTTGGCGCTCGGCAGGCCCGGAAGTTGCGCAAGCCGCTCGGTCCGTCGCGCCCATTCTCCGGCGATGATGAGCGTTCCCGCCAACAGCGCGGCCAGAGCCACTCGGACGTGTGGGCCGAGCAGCCCCTGCGCGATGGAATAGCGCACGAGAAAGATGCCCCCGAGCGCGAGCGCAAGGCCGCCTACCCACACGGCCCATTGCGTGCCGAGGCGTTCCTCGAGGGTTATTGCAGGTCGCTTGACGGGCACGGCAACTGGCGGCGGCAAAGCAGCGAGCCCACCCGGCTCCGGCCTGTCCATTCCCGGGCGAGGCTCCGCGGCGGGGGCAGGTTCCGCTGCAGCAGTGGAAGGGGCCTGAGAAGGCGCCGGCCCGGGCGGAGCTTCGGTCGCCGGGCTGGTCGCGCCCGACAGTGGCGCGCCAATTGCGCGCTCGATCGCCGCAAGTCGCGCCTCGACCCGAAACAGGCGTGCTGCCAGACCAGTCGATTTCGCGAGCGCAACGACCGCGATGATCGGGAATGCAAGCAGCAGCAACCCGATCAGGAGGAAGAAAAGTTCCATCGAAGCCCCAGGCGGCAGGCGCGACGCTGTCCAGGCGATTGGGCAGGCGAAGGCAGGCGCGGTGCAGCTGTGCAGCTGTTAAGCGAAACGAGAACCGAGGCGTTATTGCAGATCGAGCCGGAAAGGCTCCGCCTCGTAGGCCACGATACCACGCCCGATCGACTCGATGGCCGCGACCATGCGGCCGTCACGACCGAGCATGCGATCGGCAAGAGATACGAGGCGCGCGTTGGGTGTGGCCGTTGTCGAGGCACCGCGAAGCTCCCGAGCGATCGTGAGCTCGCTGCGTTCGGCATTGAGGGCGCACGCCGCAACATAGGCTCCCGCGGTCGAGCGGCTGATTCCGGCATAACAGTGCATCACCAGCGGCTTGGCGCGGTCCCAGCCGCGCACGAAGCTCAGAAGCCTTCCTACGTGCTCCTCGCACGGAGTGACGTATCCGTCCATCTCGCTCGTGATGTCATCCATCCCGAGGATAAGGTGGTTGCTCTCCAGGATATGGTCCGGCCGCTCGACCCGGTCCGTGTCCTTGAGCATCGTAACGATGTGAAGCGCGCCGGTCTGATGGACCGTGTCATGCAACCGGGCAAGCGAGCAGACGTGGATCATTGCGCTCCTGCAAACCGTTCATGCCGGTGGCGATTCGACAGCGCGTATATAGGGGAAAGAAGCCCGCCTGGAAACGCCAGGAGCGACAGCCAGGAGCGACAGCCAGGAGCGACAGCCAGGAGCGGCAGCTTGGACCGGGCAGGCTTGCTGGGCCAACGCTATGGCGGTTGTGCAACCTTCTGGAAGCATTCGAGATAGCGCACCTGGGCGACGTTGGCTGGCCACGGCGTAAGATAGTTCCGCTCGATGACGGCAGAGAATTTCGGCGCCGGACCGAAGAAACGACGCGCCTCGCTTGTGGAAAATCCGGCGAGCCGTGTCGCCTCAAGATAGGCGGCGGATCGATCGCTGGTCTTGATCAGGCTCAGGAGATCTGCGGGCAGCACAGCCGGCAGGCCAAAGCGCACATGGATCGCCGCCAGCAGCCGTGTTTCCACACTCTTGTAGGCGTCCCCGATGACGGCTTTGAACGGCGATATCATATCCCCGATCACGTATTCGGGGGCATCGTGCAGAAGGATCGCCAGGCGCCGACTGCGGTCGAGCGAGACGCGCTGGCGCGCGATCATCTCCGCGAGCAACGAATGCTGGGCGACCGAGAAAATATGCGCGCCCTCCGTTTGGCCATTCCAGCGCGCGACGCGGGCGAGGCCGTGGGCGATGTCCTCGATCTCGATGTCGAGCGGGGAGGGGTCGAGCAGATCAAGCCTGCGTCCCGACAACATGCGCTGCCAGGCGCGGAACGCATGCGAGCGAACGGCACGGCGCGGCGCAGCAGGCATCAAGCGAGCTTGGCCAGAGCCGCATGCCGGTGACATCTCACCACGTGGTCGTTGACCATGCCCACAGCCTGCATGAAAGCATACACGATGGTCGGGCCACAGAACTTGAAGCCGCGGCTTGCGAGTTCCTTCGAGATTTTCCGCGAGACAGCAGTCTCAGCCGGCACCTGCGAGGTCGAGCGGAAATTGTTTACTTTGGGCTTGCCACCGACAAAGCGCCAAAGCAGTTGCGAAAACCCCTCTCCGTTCTCCATCACGTCGAGATATGCGCGGGCGGACAGGATCGCGCCTTCGATCTTCATCCGGTTGCGCACGATGCCGGAATTTCCCATGAGCTGCTCGACCTTGCGCGGCGTGTAGCGCGCGATCTTGACAGGGTCGAAACCGTCGAAAGCATCACGAAAATTCTCGCGTTTGCGCAATATGGTGATCCAGGAAAGGCCAGCCTGGAAGCCGTCAAGAATGAGTTTTTCATAGAGTGCGCGGTCGTCATATTCCGGCACGCCCCATTCCTCGTCGTGATAGCGCACGTAGAGCGGATCGAGCTTCGGCCACGGGCAACGGTAGAGCCCATCGGCATGGAGGAGGGGAACGCTCATGGTGCAGCCTCTGCAGCGCCGGGAAATGCAAAGCGCGCCCAAGCGGGCTTTACTGCGTGGAGCTCGATACCCCCTGCGGTGAGCTGCTCCCCTGCGGCGAGCGCGTCAGTCACACGGTCGAGGCGTAGCATCGCAAGGCCGCAGCCTTGCGCGCTCGAGCCCAGCGTGCCGACCTGTTTCTGACCCGCGCTCACGGGCGTGCCGGCCTCCGGCGCGAAATGGTCGAACCGCACCGCCACCACCCGGGTGCGCGCCGTGCCGCGATGCTCGATGCGCGAAACCACCTCCTGGCCGACGAAGCAACCCTTGGCGAAATCGATGCCGCCGAGTTGATCCATGTCCGTCTCGTGCGGGAAGGCATCTCCATAAATGAAATCGAGCCCGCCGCGGGGGATCGCGAGCGCGATGCGGTGCACCTCGTAGCCGGATGCGTCGCAGGGCTCGGCGCCGAGGCTGGCCGTTGCCTCGGGTACGCGGTGCGGCGGCAGCATGCAGCGGCTGCCAAGCTCAGGGAGCCGCGGATCGCCATAGCACAGCCCGTATCGACCATTCCCGGGTGAGCCGTCCCAGATCGCCATCACGGCGAGTATTTCGGATAAATCCTCGATCAGGACTCTGGCGCGCAATTTATAGAAATTGAGCCGCTGGACCAACGTGGGTGCGAGCACGCGGGGGCAATCGAGAAAGAAGCCACCGCCGTCGGCGGCTTGGGCTTCGGCCACGATGAAATCTGCGATGATCTTGCCTTGCGGCGTCAGCAGTGCTGCGAACGCCGCATGCACCGGATCCACTTTGCCGGTGTCATTTGTAATGAGACCGTTGAGGAACTTGCGCGCATCGTCGCCGGCGACCTTGACGACGCTGCGGTCGTGAAGCAGCGCTGCCTTCATGATCACAATGTGCCAGACGTCATGGGCAAACGTAAGCTGGCGGCGAGGGTGTCACAAGGCTTGGATTGCGAACGCTACGATCTGGTCAGGAGCACCGAAAACTCACCCTTGCGGATGCGAAAGGCAAGGCCTTCGGCAAATTGTGCGACCGGCTCCTCGCCGTAGGTAGAGACGAATTCCGCGAACGCGGCAAACAGACATGCCTGGGCGAGGCAATCGCCATCGATGCCGTCGATGCGAGCTTCCAGCCAAGCCTCGTGGAGGTAGGCGAGCGCCACCCGCTTTTGTTCGTGGTCGGGAGCCTGCCCCTCTGAAGGCTCGATCATCGGCCTGGCCATTCCCGTATCGTTCCGTGGCCGGCTCCCTGACCAGGCCCGATATGTGGCAATTTAACATGGTGGCTAAGCGCGCCTAGGCGCAAATGAAGGAACGGTTAATTGCGCAAAACGCGTTGATCTTGCATGCGCTTTGCTCCAGGGGGAGCCGGGGGGCCTCTCAATGGTCTCGGACAGGCCACCCTTTTTCCTTATTTATCAATACACTAAACTTTAAATTCTCGGGGATCATTCTCGCGAAGTCGGGAGCGAGCGCAACTTGTGTCCTTGGGGAAGGGCCGCGCTCGACCTCTGCGGATTGCGGGACGTAGCCGTCCGGGCAAAGGCGGCTTCGTGTTGGGGGCCTTTCATGGCGGCATGCGCCGTTGCGGTTCGTGCGCCCGCGGCCGTTGCGCGGAAACCGGTCGCGGTGCGGTTGCAGCACCCGGCGAGACCGTTCCAGCGTCCCTTCTTGCTGGTGCGACGCTCAGTCTACGCACAGCGGCAGGCGGCCTCGTTCCTGCCGACGGGCATATTCGCGCTCAAACTCCTGATCAGCGCCTTCGCGGGCGCGGCCATCACCACCGGACTCTGGCCCGACAACTGGAGGCCGATCGCGCCGGGCGCGCTCGCGCCGGAGCGACCGGAGACGGCAATCGATCGGGATGGTTGGGCGGGCCGGGTTTATCGCCGCATGCCGCGCGCAGCGCGCGGGCTGGAGGAGGATGAGAACGATTCCGGGATCGACCGGGCACTTCCCTCCAACTATCCGCGCCGCGTCAAAACTGTAACGTTCACTGCGCCCGCGCCGCTTCCTGGCTTGCCGACCGCGGCCAATGAGCTCACCGGCAGGAGGCTGCGGTACCTGATCGGCAGCTCGACATCGGGCCCTGCACGCGACGGGGAAATCATCGAGGTTTCCTACGACACCAGCGAGCCGGCCAAGCGTGGCATCAGCATCGCCTACTGCAATCTGTTCGATGAAAAGAACACCGGTCGGTATGGCCCATATCTCAAAACATCTGACACGGCGGCGCAGTACAACGAAGGCCAGATAGATCCGCGCGGGCCGGGCTGGGAGAAGAATTTGCGCGAGCAGTACGAACGCCGCAAGCGACAGGGCTTCGCGTATGTCGAGCTCGACAATCCCGATGCCTACTCGGTCAAGGACGTAATCGGCGCGATCGAGCTTGCGGCCAGCTATGGCCTCAAAGTGATCGCCAAGAACCCGTTGCTGGTGGAGCATGGCGCGGCGTCGTACGTGGCCCATCCCAACGTCTTCGGCGTGATCGTTGAGCGCGGCGCTGGGGCGCCCGACGACATGGATGCGCTGCGCCGGCGAGCAGGCAAGCCTGATCTGCCGGTCTGGTTCGTCGCTTTCGGTTCTGGGCGCAAATGGGCCGGCAACGTCGCCAGCACCGCCAAGCATTACCGCAACATGAGCGTGACCTATTCGAGCGCCGGCGAATACGGCAATTCCATTGATATTCTTCCGCCGGCGTAAGGGTGGCAGCCGGGCTAATTGGCGTAGCGCGCAGTCACGTCACGAATGAGCTTTGAGCCTTCTTCCAGGTAACGGCGAATGACGAGATCGGCCGCTGGCGTGCAGGTGCGGTAGCTCTGCTGGTAGCCGAAGTAGCCGCGATTGAAGCTTGCAATCATGCGGGCACGGCGATCGCCGCTTGGCGCTTCGGCATCGACCAGGGACTGCATCTCGGTTCGCCATTTCTGCCCCTCGTTGGCGCCGCAGAGGCCGCGCAGATAGTGCAGTGCGCCGAGAATCTCGGCGAGGCGCTGGAGGCTGCCGTCGAAGGGTGCGGCCACGCTCTCGGCGCGCGCCGGGCCGCCTGCCGCAATGAGCGCAATCGAGATCAGCAATAAAGCGCGACGTAGCATGGGCCGGGCTGCTCTGCGCCGGATTGGTTGGAGAGGCCGCAATGTTGCCCTTCCAACGCGACGGAAACAAGGCGCCGCAGACCCCTTCACCTTGCCTGCTCCAGCCGCTCGAACGCGGCCGCCACGATCTCGGCGAGACCGGGCGTGGTCGGCAGACCCGACAGATCTGGCGGCGTGATCCAGCGCGCTTCGCTGAGCTCCTCGTTGAGAACGGGCTCGCCGGCAAGCCAACGCGCGGCAAAGCACAGAATGATGAAATGACGCTCCACGCGATCATCGCCGTCGCGCACAATCACCTCGCGGAAGCCCGCAAGCGCAACCGGCTCGATGCGCAGCGCGGTTTCCTCGGCAATCTCGCGAACGAGCGCGTCGCTTAGCGTCTCGCCCAGCTCCACCACCCCGCCGGGCAGGCTGTAGAGTCCGCGCGCGGGCGGCTGGGCGCGGCGCACCAGCAGGAATTTTCCTTCGCGCAGGATGGCCGCGCTCACCGCAACGATGGGGCGCGCGGGATAGCTTCTTGCGTCGGCCACTCTCGCTTGCGCTCCGGCCGCATTATCTAAGTCATCCGCCCCCTTGTGCGGTATGGTCGATCCAAGCTCAAGCCTTAAGGCGCGCGACCCATGTGCGGACGCTATCTCATCCTGTCTTCCCCGGAGGCGTTCCGGCGGCTGTTCGGCTATCGGGAGCAGCCGAGCTTTCCGCCGCGCTACAACGTCATCGTCAACGCGCGTGCCGAGAGCGTCAACGACAAGCCGGCGTTTTGCTATGCCATGCGCCGGCGTCGCTGCCTTTTTCCTGCCGACGGCTTCTACGAATGGAAGGACGATGCGGGCCGCAAGCGCGCCTTCTGCGTGCGCCCGAAAGACCGCGCGCCGGTCGCCTTTGCCGGGCTGTGGGAGACCTGGATGGGCCCCCACGGCGAGGAGCTGGAGACGGCCGCCATCGTAACCGCCGCGGCCAACCGCGATCTTGCAACGCTGCATCCGCGCATGCCCGTGATCATTCCCGCCGAGGCCTTCGATTTCTGGCTCGACTGCAGGAGCGTCGACGCCATGACCGCGACCTCGCTTCTTGATGCCGCGCCGAACGGGCTCCTCGAAGCCTATGAGATATCGCCGGCGGTCAACCGCACCGCCAATGACGGGCCCGAGCTGATCGCACCGGTCGCGCCAACGGCGGCGGCGGAGCCTTCTGCGCCGGTACGGCGCAAGCCGGCCAGGTCACGGGACGAGCGGCAGCCATCGTTGTTTGATGATTGGTAATTTCGCCTCGGGCGCCTTTGCAAACGCCTCACATCAGCACCTTGCCCGGGTTGAGAATGCCCTTGGGATCGAGCACGCGCTTGAGGGTGCGCATGAGCTCATAGGCGACCGGATCCTTCACCTTCGGCAACAGGTCGCGCTTGAGAGCGCCGATGCCGTGCTCGGCGGAGATGGAGCCGCCGTATTTCGCGACCGCCGCGAACACCGCCGCGTTGACCTCGTCCCAGCGCGCGAGAAACGCGGCCTTGTCCGCGCCGAGGGGCTGCATGACGTTGTAGTGGATGTTGCCGTCGCCGAGATGCCCGAACGGGATCGGCCGCGCGCCTGCAATGAGGCGCGCGCAGGCGGCATTCGCCTCGGTGATGAAGGCCGGCACCGCTGCGACCGGCACCGAGATGTCATGCTTGATGGAGCCGCCCTCCTGGCGCTGCACCTCGCCCATGAGCTCGCGGATGCGCCAGAACATCTTTGTCTGATCGAGGCTGCCTGCGATGGTGGCGTCGGCGACCAGTCCGCGCTCGAGGCCCTCCGCCAGCAGCTCCTCCAGGACCGCGCGCAGGCCCGAGGGCGCCTGGGAGGAAAGCTCGATCAGCACGTACCAGGGATGCGCGTCGGGCAGCGGATCGCGGCAGCCCGCACCATGGCAAAGCACCAGCTCGATCCCCTCGCGCGACATCAATTCAAAGCTGGTGATGCCGCCTGCCGTGCGCTCGCTCGCGAGGCCCAGGAGATCGAGTGCCGCCTGCGGGGAGGCGACGCCGAGGAAGGCCGTCTCTACCGAGCGCGGCCGCGGCAGCAGGCGCAGCACCGCGGCGGTGATCACGCCCAGCGTCCCTTCGGCGCCGATGAAAAGGTTGTTGAGGTCGTAGCCGGTATTGTCCTTCTTGAGCTTGTTGAGGTTGGGGAGCACGCGCCCGTCGGCGAGCACCACTTCGAGGCCGAGCGCGTGCGAGCGCGCAATGCCGTAGGCGAGCGCCGCGGTGCCTCCCGCATTGGTGGAAAGGTTGCCGCCGATGGTGCAAGTCCCTTCCGAGGGCAGGAGCTGCGGATAAAGGCGGTCGGCGGCGGCTGCCGCTTCGCGCGCGCGCAGGAGGGTGACGCCCGCCTCGCAAGTCATGGTGTTGGAGATCGGATCAACCTCGCGCACGCGGTCGAGCCGGTTGAGCGAAAGGAGCACCTCGCCGGCATGCGGGGTCTGCCCGCCGACAAGGCCGGTATTGCCGCCCTGCGGGACGATGGCGGTAGCAGTGTCGTTGGCAAGGCGGAGGATTTCTGAAACCTCCGGTACCGAGCCCGGCCGCAGCACAAGGGGGGTATGGCCACGGAACATGTCGCGCATCTCGACGAGGTAAGGCGTCTGTGCGTCCTCGTCGGTGATGGCGTATTTCTCCCCGACAATGGCGGCAAAGCGCGCAAGCACCGCGGGATCGGGGCTTGCGGACGGCTTTGCGGGGGAAGTCTTCGTCAGCATCGGGTCGGAACTCCTTTGAAAGCCTCGGTTTTCCGCGCGGAATTTGTTTGGTCAAAATACAATTTATAGCTGTTCACCAATAACATACTACTTATAATAGAAGAAATCATGCGGGGCGAGACGGGGACCCCAAAAAACGCGTTGCGTTTTTTGGGGAGCCCCGCATGCCTTGTTCGTACCATTTCAACGCCTGCTTGTATGGCGATTCGCGCACGACCATTCCGCCGAGGACGCCTACGCCCAGAACATAGACCCAGCCCTGGGTGAAATCGAACAGGGACGAGTTGAATTGCGAGCTGATGACGTTCTGCACCACGATTGCAAAGGCGATACCGGCAGGCAGGCCGGGAACGAAAAAGAAAAGCAGGTGTGCGACCCACATGGCGAGGAGCAGCAGGGCGCCGAGGAGGCCAAGCTGGATCGCTGTCGCGAGGACCTGATTGTGCGGGTTGGCCGAGGAAAGCCCGGCCATCCCGCTCTGTCCGGCCGCCAGCAAATCGAACTGCGCCCGGATGGAGCCGGTGCCGTGGCCGAACACCGGGGCCTGCGAGACGATGACCAGCGACTTTCGCCAGAACTCCATTCTCTGCTCTATGGGGGAAGCTGGACGGGGCCGATGATCCAGCAGCACGTCGAACAGCTCGGTCACGCGTGCGCGCAGCGGAGAGGAGGTGGGCCACGCCGCCGCCAGAACCAGCATCATTGCGATCAGCAGGCCGGCGGCGCTCTTCCAGCCAAGTCGCCGCATCGCGAACAGCAACAGCAGCACGGGAAGCGCGACCAGCGCCGTCCGGCTCACGGAAGCATACAGAATGTTTGCAAAGAACGCGGCCGCCAGCAGCACGAGAGCGAGCGAGCCGCGCCGGTTTCCCTTTTGCCACGCAAGGAATGCTCCTTCGGCAAGCCCGATGATGCACAGCGTGAAGATGGTGTTCTGGGAAATATAGTCCTTGACCGGGACGCCGATCATCCTTTCGCGACCCCGCCAGGCAAGGTCCGGGAGCAGGATAAGGCCCCAGGAGACAATGAGCAGGAGCGTGGACGAGATCAGAAAGCCGATCAGGACGCACATTCCGCGATGGGAGTCGCGGAACTGAAGCGCCAGAAAAGGAACCATGAAGAGCTTCTGAAATGAGTTCAGGCTGGCGAGCCGGTCTGCCCAGGGCACGCCGGCCCAGAGCACGCCGAGAATACCGAATCCCCAGAGCACAAGCGGCAAGGCAGCGGCCGCCGTCCATTGCTCGCCGCACCGCTCCGGGATGTTCCATGACCCGAGCAGGGTCACAAACCAGGTGGCGATAAGTACCGCGGTCACCGTCGTCGACCACGGCAACGCAACCGCACTCGCAATCGCGAGCCAGTCGGCGAAAGCGCCAAGACGCTGGCGCAGAACAAGCAGGCGCGAAAAAGGGTCGTCCACGACGATGGATGCCTCCCCTCAAGGCCCTGCGCGGTTTCGCTTGCTCGCGGGCGTGGCTCTGCTGTTTCGAAGCTTTAACCCGCCCTTAACCGCAAATCGCGCAACCAATGCTTCATCGCAGTTTCCGGGAGCATGACCATGATCCACATCCTTTTGCTGCTCTTGTCCGCGGAAACCGGAGTGATCGCCGCCCTGCTGTGGAGGTTCGTATTGGCATAGCGCATTGGCGGGGCAGTGGCGCGGCGGCTCCGCTGCCGCCCAAAGAACGCCCCGAACATGCGGTCGGGCATCTCGTAAAGACGCGGGATCCCCCCGCACCGTCCCGGGGTCCTGGGCGAGCGGCGAAATGGTCTTGCAGGCAGCGGGCAGCTGTTATAACTACTATTATTACTATGGCCATGGTCCAGCTCAAGTTGCGCAAGGTCGGTCATTCGGTCGGGGTTCTGATCCCCCGGGAGGTGCTCGCGGCCATGCACGTTGGTGAAGGGGACACTCTCTATCTCACAGAGGCTCCCGGCGGATATCGTCTGACGCCGTACGATCCGGAGTTCGAGCAGCAGATGACCGTTGCCAGAGAAATCATGAAGGGCGACCGCAACATGCTGCGCGAGCTTGCCAATAAGTGACGCGCTGGGTCGCGCTGAGCGCGGTGTTGGCAATCCATGAGGAGCAGTTGGCCGAGCACGGCGGGCTCGACGGTATCCGGGATCGGGGTCTGCTGGAGTCGGCGCTTCACCGCCCGCGCGATCTGCAAAGTTACGGACAGCCCGATCTGGCCGATCTCGCCGCCGCATACGCCTTCGGAATTGCTCGCAATCACCCGTTTCTCGACGGGAACAAACGAACGTCGGCGGTGGTGACGCGACTGTTTCTCAGGCTCAACGGGCATGATCTCGATGCTACCCAGGCGCAACGGCTTGCAATCTGGCTCGCGCTTGGTGCAGGCGAGACGACCGAGCAGGCGCTGGCCGACTGGATGCGTAGCCGGCTAGTCAAGTCTTGAGCCCCCGCAAGGAATGGGGATGAGATGCTGTTGGTGACCGGCGGCGCGGGCTTCATCGGCTCCAATCTTGTCGGAGCGCTCAACGACATGCGGCGTGCGGACGTCGTGGTGAGCGACACGCTCGGCGGCTCCGGCAAATGGCGCAACCTCGGCAAGCGCCGAATAGCCGATATGGTCCCGCCGGGCGAGCTGGTGGCCTGGCTCGACGGGCGCAAGCTCGATGCCGTCGTTCACCTCGGCGCCATATCCGATACCACCGCCACCGACGCCGATCTCGTGCTGGAGACGAACTTCCGCCTGTCGCTGCGCCTGCTCGACTGGTGCACCGCGACGCGCACCCCGTTCATCTTTGCCTCCTCGGCTGCAACCTACGGCGACGGGACGCTGTTCGACGACGACTGGACGCCGGCGGCGCTCTCCCAGCTGCGGCCGATGAACCTTTACGGGTTCAGCAAGCATCTCTTTGATCTCGCGGTTGCGGAGCGCTTCGCCAGCGGCGCGAAGCTGCCGCCGCAATGGGCGGGACTGAAATTCTTCAATGTGTTCGGGCCCAACGAGTACCACAAGGGCGAGATGATGAGCCTCATCGCCAAGCGCTTCGACGCGGCGAGGAGCGGCAAGCCGGTGCAGCTGTTCAAATCGCACCGCAGCGGGTTCGCGGACGGCGAGCAGAAGCGCGATTTCATCTACGTCGACGACGCGGTCGCCGTCGTGTGCTGGCTCCTGCAGACGCCGTCGGTGTCCGGCATATTCAACGTGGGAACCGGAAACGCGCGCAGCTTCCGCGATCTGATCACCGCCATGTTCGCCGCGCTGGGAAGCAAGCCGCGGATCGAATACGTCGACATGCCGCAAGCCATCCGCGATCAATATCAGTATTTCACGCAGGCCCGGATCGAGAGCCTGCGCCGCGCCGGCTACAACGCGGGCTTCACGCCGCTCGAGCAGGCGGTTCACTGCTATGTCGGCTCTTTCCTCAATCAGGCGGACCGCTACCGTTGAGCGCGACGGCGCGAGAGGCGCGTCATCCCAGTAACCGGTTCAATCGATATCGCGTTCGATCAGCTTGCCTGTATCGGCCTTGCGGATCGAGGCCCGCAGCCGCTTGGCATTGGTGGGGCTGCGCAGCAGGTGGAGGTCTTGGGCCTCCAGCTCGATCTCACCGCGCAGGTGCCTGGCCATCTCCTCGAACCCCTCGACAAGGTCATTGCCAACACGAGAGCCGCAACCGCTTCTTTTCGAATTAGCGCGCGCTCCGCGGCGATGGGCCTGCGATTTCTTTGACAGTGGCATGTAGTTAGTTCCTTCGCCGGCTTGACGCCATAGATTCCCGATCCTGTATATAGTACGGGGCATTCACAGATATACCACGGCCCATGAAGGCGGTCAGCGCGCGTTACGCCAATCAACGGCTCTCCGAGCTGCTCGCTCGGGTGGAGAGCGGCGAAGAAATCGTCATCACCAAACGCGGGCATCCGGTCGCCGTTTTGAGGCCCTACCGTGTGCCGACGATGACCAGTGAACGGCGCGCGGCCATCAAGCGCGCGGTCCAAGTCATGGCAAAAGGCCTGCCCTGGGATCGGGCGCTGCGGACCTACAGGCGCGACGAAATGCATGACCGATGATCGTCAGCGTTGATACCAGCATACTCCGACCGTTCGCACGGCGAGCCGCAAGACGAGCCGTGCAGGTGCAGAAACGTCGTGCGCGGCCGATCAAAACCGGGGGAGTGCGGGGATGTCGCCGATCTGATAGTTGAGGCCCACGCGCAGGATGCTGCCGCTGGCGCGGGCGCTGATCGTCGAGGCGTTGGTGAACCACGGCGAAGGGGCCCCCGGGAAACCCGCAAGCACGACGGGTCCGGAGACCCCGATCGCGGCGTTCACGTGGCCGAGGTCGTAGTAGAGATATTCCGCCTTCACGGTGAAGCCCGGCACGAACATCCATTCGAGACCGCCGCCGAACGTCCAGCCCGCGCGCACGGCGGAGAAAACGTTGGAGACGCCCCAGGGCGAGCTCAAGCCGATTGCGGGATAGGCCGGGTTCGATGTGGTAAATCCGGCCGACCCCGAGATGCTGCCGTAGGCGAGACCGCCGGTCGCATAGGCGAGCAGTGCCGGCGTGACGAGATAGCCGGCGCGGCCGCGCAGCGTGCCGAGAACGCTCAAGTTGCTCGAGGCGGTGAACGCGGTGAGGTCGGTTGTGCCCGCCGCGTTGGAGGCCGGACCGACGAGCGCCGCGCCGGTCGCCCCGTTGGAGCTGCCGCCGCGACCGACGACCCACGCGACGTCGGCCTCGGCACCGACGAGGAAGGAGCCGAGCTGCCAGTTGTAGCCCGCCTGGCCGCCGCCGATGAAACCGGCTCGGCGACCGGAGCCGAAACTGCCGCTGGCCGACGCCGCGCCCGCATTCGCGTCCGCAATTGCGGGGACGCCCCCAAAGCTGGTCTGCGGGACGGTCGTGATGGTGAGGTTGTTGGCGCTGCTCCAGGTGCCGCCGGCATTGGCGCCCACGTAGA
>Ga0310916_10000727_pt1 | contig 18584 bp, 14 predicted proteins | sample GREbulkMGLF176_FD_203444 | JGI IMG/M metagenome (GOLD analysis project Ga0310916, IMG submission 203444) | Lab enrichment of tropical soil microbial communities from Luquillo Experimental Forest, Puerto Rico - GRE.bulkMG.LF176 | ecosystem: Environmental > Terrestrial > Soil > Tropical forest >...
CATTTCTTGATGGGATGGCGGCTGCTGAAGGCCGGCATGAGCGCAAACGCTGCGCGAAACGCAAAGAACATGAGGCCGGCCACCACCGCCATGTGATACCCGGAGATCGAAAGCACATGGGCGAGGCCCGAGACGTACATGGCCTCGTTCACCGGCGCCGAGATGGTGTCGCGTTTGCCCGTGATCAGCGCCGATGCGATCGCCCCTTTGTCGCCAGGCAGGACCGCGCGGATACGCTTGTCGATGGCCTCGCGCATGCCATCCATGACTGCAAGGTAGCGTAGCCGCAGACCGGGCGCGTGCGGTGCCTCGGCGGTGCGGATGCGGCCGAGCACGAAGCCCGAGGCGCCGATGCGCTGGAAATACATGTCGCGCGCGAAGTCATAACCGCCGGGCCGCAAGGGTTCGAGCGGGGGAGATAACCGCGCCTTGAACTCGACGAAGCTGCCGACGGCCGGCGCCGTGCCCTTGCGCACCGATACCCGCACGCGCTCGAGCGGTTCATTCAAGCGCGCGCCGTCAGTGCGCTCGAGGCGCACGACGATGCGTTCGGAGCGCTCGCGCTCTTCGCGCAGCTCGACGAAGCCCGCCAGCTCGACGTTCCATACCGGCGCCGTCAGCACGGGATGGGCGATGATTTCGCGCTTGACGGTGGCGGTCGCAAACCCGGCCGCCATCGCGGCGATACCCAGCGTCGCGGGAAACGCGAACGGCCGATGCCGGCACAGGATCACCGCTGCTACGGTTGCGGCGAGCAACGCCGCTGCTGCCCATGGCGCGGGCTCCCTCTCGACGGCGAAATAGATGATGGTCCCGCAGCCGAATGCGATCGCGAGCCACGGCACCAGCCGGCCCGGAGCGACCTCAGCCGCCGTCCATTCGCGCACGCGCTGTGCCGCGCGACGCGCAAAGTCGGTGAGGCCCTGCGGCCACGCGAGTGCGGGCCTGCGCCCCGCCGCGATCCAAGGCCGCCATGCCTCGGCCCGCCCGCGCGATCTACTCTGCTCGACCATCGCGCGGCCCCCTGACGCCCGCGCTACCTCTCACCGACGCATCCTACACAATGCGGCCGCCCTGGACACGGTCTTGGGCGAGCGTCCACAGCGTTTGTATTCGATGGAGCGGAGGGCAAGGCCGAAACCAGGCCCGGCATGTTCCTCCCTTCATCCCGGCTGCGCGTCACCGGCAAGCGAAGCTCCGGAGGTTGATTGCAGGCGCCAGGTTGTGGTCTGATCGGCAACGAGATGGTAGCCGTGCACGGAACGCGGCGAAATGCGGGACATTCCCGATTGCGCCGCGCTTGAGCTGCAGCTCGCGCGATACACTGAGGCAAACATGGACCAAGGCGTTCAACTCAAGCGCACAGATCGCATTCGCTCCGTCGAGCGCTTGCGCGATTTCATCGTGAGAGCCGTCGATGGCGCCCGCGCTGTCGAAGCGCCGTTCTATCACCTTCAGCTCGAGCAGGTCTTTCCCGATGACGTCTATGCATCCATGCTGGCGGCGATGCCGGAGGCATCGGATTATCGGCCGCTGAAAGGCCAAAACCAATGCAACGTGCTGGCGGACGGCACGCATACCCGGGTGAAGATCGACCTTTTTCCCGAGTACATCCGCCATCTGCCGCCGGAGAAGCGCGTGGTCTGGGACGTCGTCGGCCGCGCGTTGTGCTCGGAACCCGTCAAAGCCGCGTTCGTACGCAAGCTTGCCCCAGCGCTGGCGCGCCGGTTCGGGCCGAACTACGCCAGAATGGGCATGTATCCGATCGCGATCCTCACCAGAGACGTGCCCGGCTACAAGATCGATCCGCACACTGATACGCGCTGGAAGGGAATTACCGTGCAACTCTTTCTGCCGCGCGACGCGTCGCATACTCACATCGGCACGATCTTCCACGAAAAGCTGCCCGATGGCAGTCTGCCTAAACGAATCCAGATGAGATTTGCGCCCAATACCGGCTACGCGTTCGCCGTGGGCGACGACACGTGGCATTCCGCCGACCCGGTCGGTCGTGAAGTGACGACGCGCGACAGCATTCTGCACACCTATTTCGTCGACGCCGGCATATTGCGCGTGTTGCGCAATCGCGGCAAACGGATCGGCAACTTCCTGCGCAACGAGTTCCGCAACTACGTGCCGCGCTGAGCTGGTAGCGCCGTTGCGCCCTAGGACGGGGCACCCTTCCCGCCGCTCACCCGCGCCCAGGTATCGCGGAGGCCGACCGTGCGGTTGAACACGAGCCGCCCGGGCGCCGAGTCCGGATCGCGGCAGAAATAGCCCTGCCGCTCGAACTGGACGGGGTCGTCGGAATTTGCGGCGGCAAGCGCCGGCTCGAGCCTGCAGTCGGTCAGCACTTCGAGCGAGTCGGGGTTGAGATCGGCGATGAAGTCGGCGGGGTTCGGGTCGGGGCGCGCAAAGAGCTGGTTATAGAGGCGAACTTCCGCTGGCACCGCGGCGGCGGCCGACACCCAATGCAGCGTGGCCTGCACCTTGCGCCCGTCCGGGGCGTTGCCGCCGCGGGTCTGGGGATCATAGCTGCAGCGTAGCTCCACCACCTCTCCGGCGGGGTTCTTCACCACCTCGCGGCAAGTGATGAAATAGGCGTAGCGCAACCGCACCTCGCGCCCGGGCGACAACCGGTAAAATTTCTTCGGCGGGTGCTCCATGAAATCGTCACGCTCGACATAGAGTTCGCGACCGAAGCGAAGGCGCCGCGTCCCTGCGGCTGGATCGTCGGGATGGTTGACGGCTTCGATCTCTTCGGATCGGCCTTCGGGGTAGTTTTCGATGACGATCTTCAGGGGGCGCAGCACCGCCATGCGTCGCAACGCCGTTTTGTTGAGAACTTCGCGGACCGAAAAGTCGAACATGGCCACATCGACCACGCTGTTGGCCTTGGCAACCCCGATCCGCTTGACGAAATCGCGCACCGCCTGCGGCGGCACGCCGCGCCGGCGCAGCCCTGCCAGCGTCGGCATGCGAGGATCATCCCAGCCCGTGACGTGCCCACCACGCACCAGTTCCGTGAGTACGCGCTTGGAGAGCACCGTATGGGTGAGATTGAGGCGGGCGAACTCGTATTGCCGCGGGTGGGATGGAACCGGCAGGTGTTCGAGGAACCAGTCGTACAAGGGCCGGTGGTCCTCAAATTCGAGCGTGCAGAGCGAGTGTGTGATGTGCTCGATGGCATCCGATTGGCCATGGGCGAAGTCATAGCTGGGATAGATGCTCCAGGCTGTGCCGGTGCGCGGATGGCTCGCGTGTAGAATGCGGTAGAGCACCGGATCGCGCAGATTGATGTTGCCGGAGGCCATATCGATCTTGGCCCGTAGCACCCGCGCCCCATTCGGGAATTCACCCGCCCGCATGCGGCGAAAGAGATCGAGGTTTTCCTCGGGGGTTCGATCGCGCCAGGGACTATTGCGTCCCGGCTCGGTCAGGGTGCCGCGGGCGATGCGCATCTCCTCCTGCGACTGGTCGTCGACATAAGCCTTGCCGATTCGGATCAGGTGCTCGGCCCACTGGTAAAGTTGCTCGAAGTAGTCGGACGCATGGTAGAGATGTGTTCCCCAGTCGAAGCCGAGCCAGCGCACGTCGCGCTCGATGGCGTCGATATATTCTTGCTCCTCTTTCGTCGGATTGGTGTCGTCGAAGCGCAGATGGCAGCGGCCACCGAACTCCTGTGCGATGCCGAAATTAAGGGCGATCGACTTGGCGTGGCCGATGTGCAGATAGCCGTTGGGCTCCGGCGGAAAGCGGGTCACCACCGTGGTGTGGCGTTGCGCAGCGAGATCCGCTTCGATGATGTCGCGAATGAAATCGCGCCCCGCCTCCGCCACTACCGTTCCAGCTTCCGTCATGCCACTTCCCATTGTGGGCGCCGGGGCCTATGTGCCAAATCCGCTGGCACGCGCCAAGACCGTCGACCCGCGAAACCTTTAATGACCTATGTTACTTCTATGCTAAACGGAGCCCGCTGACAGCCTGTCTGGGCGTAGCAGGCTGCGGCGGGCTCTTGTGCTGCGATCGTGGTCCGCCGAAGCACCAGCGAAGGCGGACCGTTGCAAAACCACCCGAGATGACCGAGACCATCGTCACGCGCTTTGCTCCCTCTCCCACGGGCTTCCTGCATATCGGCGGGGCGCGCACCGCGCTGTTCAACTGGCTCTATGCCCGCGGACGCGGCGGGAAGATGCTGCTGCGGATCGAGGATACCGACCGCGAGCGCTCCACGCAGGCCGCGATCGAGGCCATCCTCGATGGGCTCGCCTGGCTCGGCCTGAATTGGGACGGCGAGACCGTCTACCAATTCTCGCGCTCCGAGCGCCACCGCGAGGTGGCCCAGGCGCTGTTGGCAGCGGGCCGCGCCTATCATTGCTACGCCTCGCCCGAGGAACTCGCGCAGATGCGCGAGAAGGCGCGCAGCGAAGGGCGTACCAAGCTCTATGACGGCCGCTGGCGCGATCGCGATCCGTCCGAGGCCCCGCCCGGGGTCCGGCCGGTGATCCGGCTCAAAGCACCGCTGACAGGCGCGACCGTGATCGAGGACCAGGTGCAGGGGCGCGTCGAATGGCAGAACGAGAACCTCGATGATCTCGTATTGTTGCGTTCGGACGGCACGCCGACCTACATGCTGGCCGTCGTGGTCGATGACCACGATATGGGCGTTACCCACGTCGTCCGCGGTGACGATCACCTTACCAACGCGGCGCGCCAGACCCAGATCTACAACGCGCTCGGCTGGCGCGTCCCGGTGATGGCGCACATTCCGCTCATTCATGGGCCTGACGGCTCGAAATTGTCCAAGCGGCATGGCGCGCTCGGGGTCGATGCGTACCGGTCGATGGGCTATCTGCCGATCGCCATGCGCAACTATCTCGTGCGGCTGGGCTGGAGCCATGGCGACCAGGAAATCTTCTCGACCGAGGAAATGATCGCGGCCTTCGATCTGCCGCAGATCGGACGCTCGCCCGCGCGCTTCGACTTCGCCAAGCTCGAGAGCCTCAACGGCCATTATTTGCGCCAGACCGCCGACGCCGATCTCCTTGCCGAGCTCGAGCGCGTGCTACCGCACATCGCCGGCGGACCCGAGCTTGCCGCCAAGTTGACCCCGGATATGCGCAAGAAGCTGCTCGCGGCCATGGCCGGACTGAAGGAACGGGCCAAGACCCTGGTGGAGCTGGCAGACGGCGCCCGCTTCATCGTGGCTGAGCGCCCGCTCGTCCTCGACAACAACGCGGCGGGCCTGCTGACGGCCGAGGCGCGCAATCTCCTCGGCGACCTTTCGGCAGACCTCAAGATGGTCGAGCCCTGGAGCGCAGAGACCACCGAACAGGCCGTGCGCGCCTTTGCCGAGCGCAAGGGGGTCAAGCTCGGTACCGTCGCGCAGCCGTTGCGCGCCGCGCTCACCGGGCGCAGCACCTCGCCCCCGATCTTCGACGTGTTGGCGGTGTTGGGAAAAAGCGAAAGCCTTGCCCGCCTGCACGACCAAGCCGCGCCGGGCATCGCCAACCGCTAGAGCCCGCTCCACTCCCCATGGGAACAGAAAACGCTCTGGCGGCACGGGGCGGCAATCGCCACGTCATCTCTAGGCAGGGCGGCGCATCGAGCTTGCGCCGGGGCCGCCGTCTTGCAGTGCACACTGGGATGGGCTACGCAAAAAAGCGGCTTCCCCCGCGGCGTCCGGAAACACGTAGCGCAAGCCATCCCACCGCTGCGGGGGGGCACGATCCGCCGGGCGAGACAACCGAGGGCTCGATCATGGATGCGAAGACGGGCGCCAACATCAAAACCGGCAAATTCATCGCCGGCGGCAAGGAGACCAGTTTTCCGATCTACGACGGCACGATCGGTCCTGCAGTGATCGACATCGGCAAGTTCTACGCCGAGACCGGGATGTTCACCTACGATCCCGGTTACACCTCGACCGGCAGCTGCGAGTCCAAGATCACCTATATCGACGGCGATGAAGGAATCCTGCTCTATCGCGGGTATCCGATCGAACAGCTGGCCGAGCACGGCGACTTTCTCGAGACCTGCTATCTCCTGCTCTACGGGGAGCTTCCCACCGCCGCCCAGAAGGCCGACTTCGACAATCGTGTCACCCACCACACCATGGTGCACGAGCAGATGAGTCGGTTCTATCAGGGCTTTCGGCGCGACGCGCACCCGATGGCGGTCATGACGGGCTGCGTCGGCGCGCTCTCGGCATTTTATCACGATTCCACCGACATCTCCGATCCAACCCAGCGGATGATTGCCTCCATCCGGATGATCGCAAAAATGCCGACGATTGCCGCGATGGCTTACAAGTACTCGATCGGCCAGCCCTTCATCTATCCGAAGAACGACCTCGACTATGCGACCAATTTCTTGCGCATGTGCTTCGCGGTGCCGTGCGAAGACTATAAGCCTAATGCCGTCCTCGCCCGCGCGATGGACCGCATTTTCATCTTGCACGCCGACCACGAGCAGAATGCCTCGACCTCGACGGTCAGGCTCGCCGGCTCCTCAGGTGCCAATCCCTTCGCCTGCATCGCGGCAGGCTGCGCGTGCCTGTGGGGTCCCGCGCATGGCGGCGCCAACGAGGCCGCGCTGAACATGTTGCGCGAGATCGGTAAGCCCGAACGCATCCCGGAATACATCCGCCGCGCCAAGGACAAGAACGACAGCTTCCGCCTCATGGGCTTCGGCCACCGGGTCTACAAGCATTACGACCCACGCGCCAAGATCATGCAGAAGACCTGCCACGAAGTGCTAAGCGAAATCGGAATCAAGGACGATCCGCTACTCGACGTCGCACTCGAGCTCGAGCGGATCGCACTGCACGACGACTATTTCATAGAGAAAAAGCTCTACCCCAACATCGACTTCTATTCGGGCATCACGCTCAAGGCTATGGGTTTCCCCACGACGATGTTCACCGTGTTGTTCGCGGTTGCCCGCACCGTTGGCTGGATCTCTCAGTGGAAGGAAATGATCGAGGACCCGCAGCAGAAGATCGGGCGCCCGCGCCAGCTCTATACCGGTGCCACGCAGCGTGACTACGTGCCGATCTCGCGCCGAAAGTAGCGCGATTGATTGCGCTTCAACCGCTGCCGTTCCCCTACTCGGCGAAGACGACGGCCGTAGCGTCATTCATCGTGACGGCACGGCGCGGCCGGCCGTAGCGAGCACGATGTCGGCGGCGCGCACCGCGGGCGCACTCGATCCGATCTCCATGATGGCATCGAGCCGGGAAAACGCCTCGATCTGGCGCCGGCGCTCGGGCGTGTCGTTGAACAGTGGCAGCACCGCTGCTGCAAGTTTTTCCGCCGTGCAATTATGCTGGAGCAGTTCCGGAACGACGTTCTCGCTAAGCAAGAGATTGGTCAGGATGATCGAAGGGAGCCGCTTCAAAATTCCGCGCCCCACGGCGAGGTATTCGATCGTCGATACCTTGTAGGCGGCGATCATCGGCACGCCGGCGAGCGCAAGCTCGAGCGTGACCGTGCCGGACTTCGCGAGCGCCGCCGTCGCAATGCGGAACGCCGCCTGCTTCTCCGCGATCTCGACCACGATCCGCGCTCGCAGCGGCCATCGTGCGATTGCCGAGCGGATCGGGTCCACGAGATGTGGAACGGTCGCCACCACCACCTCGAGTGATCCGAGCCGATCCCGGACCAGCGCCACGGCGTCGGAAAAAACCCCAAGCAGTCGCGCGATCTCGCCGGTCCTGCTTCCTGGCAGCACCAGCAGGGTCGGCGGCATGGCCAACCGGCGACGCGCCTCCTCGAAATTGGGGCGCAGATTGCGCACCTGTTCCACCAGCGGATGGCCCACATAGGTGCAGGGCGGCCCGCCCAGCCGCTGGTGGACCGCAGGCTCGAAAGGCAACAACGCCAGGATGTGATCGATATAGGCTCGCATCACCCGCGCGCGCCCCGGCCGCCAGGCCCAGACCGAGGGTGAGACATATTCGACGATTGCGATTGTGGGATCGGCGGCGCGCACCCGTCGCGCGATCCCGCGGGTGAAGCCCGGACTGTCGATGACGACGAGCACGTGCGGGCGCTTGGCCACTACCGCCTTGGCGGTGAAACGCATGAGGCGCAGGATTTTCGGCAACCGCCGCGGGATCGCGCTGAACCCAATGATCGGAAGATCCTCGATCGGATAGAGGCTTGCGACCCCCTCCGCCGCCATCTCGCGGCCTCCGACCCCAACAAAACGCACTTGTCCGGCGGTGCGCTCCCGCAGCGCCCGCATCAGCGCGGCGCCGAGCCGATCACCCGACTCCTCGGCAGCGACGAGAAAGACATCGACGATTTCGGAGGGGCGCGCTGGCGCGGTCATCGCTCGGCCGTCTGGTCGCGCACACCGAAGACAAACAGTCGTTCGCGGTCCGCGGTCGCGCCGATCCGCTCCGGCTCGGCGACAATGGTGCTACCGGCGACCACGGCAATACCGGCAAGCCCTGCCCGCGCCGCGCCTTCGACCGTCTGCGGGCCGATCGAAGGCAAATCGATGCGCCGATCCTGGCCACGCTTTGCCGCCTTGACCAACACGCCCCGCCCCGAGGATGCGGCAATGCGTCCGCTTTGACGAAGTTCCGCGATGCGCGCGAGCATGCGGTCGGTGCCTTCCGCGGCCTCGATCGCTAGCACACGCGCATCGGCCACGACCACCGCTTGGCCGACATCGAACGGACTCGATGCATTGAGCAGAGCGAGCCCCTTTGCAATGTCGGCATGGTCTCGTTCGCTGGGCCGCTCGCGGCCGAGGGCTCCTTCCGGCATCAGGATTTCCGGCGCGACTGCATGGGCTCCAAGGAGGTGGAAGCCGTGCTCTTCGAAGATCGTGGCAACACCCTTGAGCAGATGATCGTCGCCGCCGCGAAAGATGCCGTAGATTCGCGGCAGCAGGCGCAGCGTCTTGAAATCCGGCCGGATTTGCCAGATCGCCGGCCGCACCATCGAGCCGATGAAGACCACATCGCGGCAGCGCTCCTGGCGGGCAAGCCGGCAAAACCAGCCGAATTGGCCGACGGCGGCCCAGTGGTGCGGGTAGCTTGCGACCCGTTGCGGATCCGCCCAGCCGCGGATGGCGAAAAGCACCACACGGCGCCCGCGCTTGCCCACCGCGTCGGCGACTGCAAACGGCAGGCTTCCGCCGCCGCAGATAATCGCCAGCGGACTATCCGCTGCCGTCGGTGCAGCTGCCGCCTCGCTCATGCTTCCTCGCCAGCCGACGCACGACGAATGGCCATGGTCAGCGGTCGTGAGCCGGCACGGATGAAGGCGATCACCTTGGCGACGAGTGGGTCGTCGCCGCTTTGCGCCGCGACCTGATCGAGTCGCTGGCGAAACGTTCCGGCGCCGAAAAACATCGCCTCATAGGCCTGCCGCAGCCGATGGATCTCGGCCTTGCTTGAGCCGCGTCGACGCATACCGACGACATTGAGGCCGATCAGATCGGCAAGTGGACCCTGGACGAGGCCGAACGGGATGACATCGGCGCGCACGCCGCTCAGGCCCACCACCATCGCGCCTTCGCCGACGCGCACGAATTGACGCACGGCTGCCTGGCCGCCGAACACCGCGAAGTCGCCGACGGTCACATGGCCGCCTAGCACCACGTTGTTGGCAAAGAGCACATCGCTGCCGACCTTGCAATCATGGCCGATGTGGGACCCCACCATCAGCCAGCAGCGGTCCCCGACTTCAGTGACACCGCGATCGTCCTCCGTCCCGGTATTCACGGTGACCCCTTCGCGGATATCACAATCGGCGCCGATCACGAGTCGGGTCGGACCGCCGCGGTACTTGACGGATTGCGGCGGAGTGCCGAGCGAGGCGAATGGGTAAAGCGCGGTGCGCGGGCCGATCGTGGTGTGGCCGGCGACGTGAACGTGGGCCAAGAGCCTGCAACCGTCGCCGATCTTAACATTGGGGCCGACGACGCAATACGGCCCGATCGACACGTCCTGCCCGATCACCGCGCCCGGTTCGATCCGGGCGGTTGGATCGATTGCGGCCATCGCCGACCTCACGCAACCATGGCGCCGACTTCGGCCTCGGCGACCGTGTGTCCGGCGACCTTCGCCTCGCCGCGAAACCACCACATGTTCTTTTTCCGGGCGATCTTTCTGACGTGGTATTCGATCGTGTCGCCCGGCACCACCGGCTTGCGGAACTTCGCCTTGTCGATCGTGAGGAAATAGACCCGCCTTGGATGGTCGCCACCCATCTGCGACAACACGCAGATCGCACCGGCCGTCTGCGCCATGCCCTCGATCAGCAGCACGCCGGGAAAGACCGGATTGCCGGGGAAATGCCCGACAAACTGCGGCTCGTTGACGGTGACGTTCTTGATTCCGACGGCGGCTTCATCACCCCGCATGTCGATGATGCGATCGACCATCAGGAATGGATAGCGATGCGGTAGCGCTTTGAGGATGGCTGCGATATCGGCTGCCTCGAGGGTGGTGGTCGCCGCCTTGTTCATCGGCGCCGCCTTCGCCGATCGTCGGGGCCGCGTCGCTCGGATCCGTCGTGAGGATCGCCGTTGCCAGCAGCGTCGTTTTGGCTCACCCAATGGCGCAGCGTCATCATGCTGCGAAGAAACTCGCGGCCGCGCATCGCCGGATAGCCGAACCACTTTTCGCCCGCCGGCACGTCGGACATGACCCCGCTCCTCGCTCCGATAATGGCGCCCTCGCCGATCGTCACGTTGTCCGCAAGCCCAACCTGTCCGGCCAGGATGACGCGATCCTCAATGACGACGCTGCCGGAGATGCCGCATTGCGCGACGATGATGCAGTGGCGGCCGATCCTCACATTGTGGCCGATCTGCACCAGGTTGTCGATCTTGGTGCCTTCGCCGATCACGGTGTCGCGATTGGCACCGCGATCGATGGTGGTCCCGGCGCCGATCTCCACGTCGTCCTGAATAATGACCCGGCCCATCTGCAGGACTTTACGGTGACTAGTTGCTCCCATCACATAGCCGAATCCGTCCTGTCCGATGGCGCAGCCGGGATGCACGACCACACGATCGCCGATCAAGCTATTGGTGATTGAGGCGTTGGCGCCGATGGTGCACTGGCGGCCGATGCGCACGTTGGGTCCGATCGCAGCGCCGGCGTTGATCACCGTGCCCATTCCGATCTCGGCGCGCGGACCGATCACGGCCCCAGGATCGACGGTCACGCCGCTTTCCAAGCGTGCGGTCGGATGGACCAAAGCTCCCACCGCCACGCCGCTCGCCTCGAACAAGGAGGACGGCCGCAGCGCATCCGGAAACAGCGCCCGCGTCACCTCGACGAAAGCGCGATAAGGCTCGGCGACGCAGAGCACGCTGATATGTACGGGAGCGCGGCCGGCGTAGCGTTCCGTCGTCAAGCAAGCGCCGGCACCGCTGGCCGACAATTGCGGCGCATATTTCGCCTTGTCGAGGAATGCGAGATCGCTGGGGGCGGCCTGATCGAGCGCTGCAATCCCGGTGATGCGACGGTCAAGGTCGGCGCCGGGCCGTGGCGTCGCGCCCGTAAGGGCCGCGATCTCGCGCACGCTAAGCCCGCGTCCCCGATTGAAGAAGAAGGGCTCGGTCATGCCCGTGCCGATCATGGCCCCGCAGGCGGGGTCAGAATTTCGTCCCGCCGCCGAAGCGGAATTGCTGCACCCGATCGTAGGGTTCCTTGCTGAGCGGGAACGAATAATCGAACCGCAGCGGCCCGAACGGTGATTCCCAAATCACTCCCACCCCGACCGAGCTACGAACATGCATGGCGTTGTCGACCGGGCACGGCACCGCGTTGGGGATGCCCGGACCGAAGGTCGGACAGAAATTACCCGAGATGACCTCGCCGGTCGCGGGGAATGTCGTCGGGCCGGTATAGTTCCAGAGCGAGCCGGCGTCGGCGAAAGCGGCAACCTTGATCCCCGCATCCTTGGGCAGGAAGTAGAGCGGTGTTTGCAACTCGAAACTGGCGCCCCAATAGTACGAGCCGCCGAGTGCATCCCCTAAAATGCCGGTAAACGGAAACTGCGTCAGATCGCGTGGCCCAATTCCCGCCGGTGCAAATCCGCGCACCAGATTGGGCCCCATCTGAAACTCGTCGAGCATCCGCAGCCCGCTGCCGCCGCCTAGCGGCGCGACCTGTCCGCCTTGCAGATGCAAGAGGCCGACAATGTCGGGGAACACCTCGCGATAGTTGTAGAGGTCGGCCGTCGTGCGCACGAACCTGACGTCGCCGCCGAGGCCGGCAAAATCCTGCCTGAACTCGGCCAACAGTCCCGCAGTCGGATTCTTGTTGTTGTCGAGCGTATTGTGCGTGAGCGTATAACCCACCAACGAGGTGGTAACCGGCCCATTCAAAACGGCGCTTTTCACGGCGAGCGACGCCTCGCCGTCCACGTAGCAGTTGGCGGCGAGATTTCCGTCTGGAGGAGTGAGGGCCGGCGTCGTACCCAACTTGTCCGGGGTCGGGAAGGTGGTCACGAAATCCGGATTGATGTTGTTACAATTCGTCAAATTGGGCGCCAGCACGATTTTCTGCTGATAGAGCGAATAGCGCAGCTGCAAGCCGAGATCCTCGCGCAGCGTAAAGCCGAGCCGGGTGCTGAAGCCGACCGTGTCGGTCTCGTACGAGACATAGCTCGTCGGCAGCTGCTGCTTGTAGAACACGTCGATGCCCCACGCCACCCGATAACCGAGGAAGTAAGGGTCCACGTACGACACCGTCGCACCCTTCGTATACTGGCCGTATTGTACCGCGATCTTTCCGAACAGACCGCGCCCGAGCAGATTGCGTTCCGCGACGCTCACCTCTCCCAGGAATCCGTCGGCGGTCGAATAACCGCCGGAGACGGAGAACTCGCCGGTCGACTGCTCCTCGACATCGACGTTGACAATGACTCGATCGGGAGCCGAACCGGGTTCGGTCGTTATTCTCACGGCCTTGAAATACGAGAGATTCTTCAAACGCCGCTCGGCCCGATTGATAAGCGAGCGATTGTAGGCATCACCTTCCGCAAGGTCGAACTCGCGCCGGATTACATAATCGCGCGTGCGCGTATTCCCGCGGATGTTGATCCGTTCGATGTAGGCGCGTTGCCCTTCCGAGACAGTGAAGACGAGATTGACCGTTCGCGTTTGTGCGTCGCGCGTCGCGCTTGGGCGCACCGTCGCGAAGGCAAAGCCCTGCCTTGAGGCTTCGATGGTCATGTCCTCGACGGTCTTCTCGACCGCCTCGGCATTGTAGACATCGCCGGGATACGTCCGCAGTTTCACTCTCAGCCAAGACGGATCGAGCGACCGGATCATCGACTGAACGTCAACCGTTCCGACGCGGTATTGCTCGCCCTCCTCGATGGTAAAGGTGATTACGAAACCTCTCCGATTCGGATCGTATTCTCCGACCGCGGAGACGATACGCACGTCGATGTAGCCGTGCTTGAGATAAAACCGGCGTAACAACTCGCGATCCGCTTCGATCCGGTCCGGATCGTAGATGTCTCCCGTCTGCAGAAATGCGAGCAATAGTCCCGTCTCGGATGTCTTGATCACCTCCTTGAGGCGGTAGGACGAGTAGGCGCGATTGCCGATGAAGTCGATCGCTTTGACGCCGGTCTTTACGCCCTCCGTGATTTCGAAGACGAGGTCGACGCGGTTGCTGGGAAGCTCGATGATTTTCGGCTCGACGCGGACATCGAAGCGGCCGCTGCGGCGGTAGAGCTCGACGATGCGCGCAGTGTCGGCCTGCACGACGGGACGAGAGAGCGTGCCGCGCTCCTTCGATTGGATTTCGGACTTGAGCTGATCGTCCTTGACCTTCTTGTTGCCCTCGAAGGCGATGCGGTTGATGACCGGATTTTCGATGACGGTGATGGTCAGCCGTCCGCCCTGGATCGTCGGACGAACTTCCTGGAACAGACCGGTGGAAATAAGCGCCTTGACGCCCTCATCGATTTGGAAGGCGTCGAGGTGGCCGGTCGGTCCCGGCCGGAAATAGGAGCGGATAGTGTCGGCCTCGACCCGCTGGTTGCCTTGGACGACGATGGAGCTGACCGTAGGCGCTTGAGCATAGGCGGAGCGTGCCGTGAGCGACACGACGCCACCACTCAATAAAATCCCCCCAAGGACGAGGCAGGCAAGGCCCAGCCCTTGAACAAGCCAGCTACGAAGTTTCATTCCCCACGCGCCCTTTGTCGTCCCCTTTGGGCACCTCAGAAAGCCGGGTACCCACGAGAAAGGTCGTCGCTATCCCCAGAACGCCTATACCAACACTACCGCTTGTACAGGCTTTTTCCCGTTGTGCAACCAAGTCCTTTCCCAGCCTTGCCCTTTTACACCCCGAAAGTTGCAACCTCCCTACGACGCCGTCCATTGGGCGGCGAGGTGAAGGAGGTCATTATAGGTTGCAAAGATCATTAACATTACAACTATGGCGAGCCCAATCCGAAACCCCACCTCCTGCGCACGATCCGACAGCGGTTTTCCCCTCACCGCTTCGATTGCGTAGTACAGCAGATGACCGCCATCGAGCAGCGGCACGGGGAACAGATTGAGCAAGCCGATCGAGACCGACAGCACCGCCGTGAGGCTGAACAACGAGGGCAATCCCTCGGTTGCTACCTGCCCCGACACCTGGGCGATGCGAATCGGGCCTCCGAGTTGATCGGCGGCCTCACGACCGGAAATGACGCCGCCGATATAGGACAGCGTGCGCTCGACCACGAACCACGTCCTTTGCACGCCAAGCTCGAGCGCTTTGAGCGGCCCGACCGGCTGGAAGTGGGTGTCGTCCGGCGATGGCGAGCGCGTGATTCCGAGGACACCGATGCGATGCACGTTGCCAAAGCGATCCTTGGACTCTTTGAGCGCGGGAATCGCCTTGAGCTTGACCTTTACGCCGCCGCGGTCGACCTCGAACACCAGCGTCTCGCCCGCGCTGGTGCTGACGATCTGCTGCATGTCTGGGAAGCTCTCGACCGGTCGCCCGTCGATGGTGAGAACCAGGTCGCCCGGCTGAAATCCGGCCGCCTCCGCCGCGCTGCCGGGCTGGATCGCGTCCACGCGGGGCGATGTGCTCGGTTTGCCAAAGACCATGAAGAGAGCGGCAAAAATCACGATGGCGAGTAGGAAATTGGCCACCGGCCCTGCCACTACGACTGCGGCCCTGCGGGCCACCGACTGATGAACAAAGCTGTGCCGGCGCTCCTCATCGGTCATGGCAGCCAGCGCAGCCGCATCCGGGACACTGGCCGCGTTCTCGTCACCGAAGAATTTCACATAGCCGCCGAGTGGAACGGCGGAGAGCTTCCAGCGCGTGCCGTGACGGTCGTTGAAGCCAAAAAGCTCAGGGCCGAATCCGATGGAGAAAACCAGCACCCTCACCCCGCACCTGCGGGCGATCAGGAAATGGCCGAGCTCGTGGAAGAATACCACCAGCGTCAAGACGAATAAGAAGGGAATGAGGTAGCCCAGCACGCCGCCCCCCAGCGCGTTGATTCCAGATAGAAAATCGAAATTCATAAGACCGTTTCCCCGCCCGTCCCGAACCAGCGCCCGAACCCCAACTTTCTAGGGTGCCTTTGCGGCAATTTCGGGCAAGAGAGTGCGCGCCAACAATCTTGTATTATGGTCAACAGAAAGTGCCTCGTCGACGCTTTCCGGCTCGGCGGTCCAATTTCGCGATAGCGCGGCGTCGAGGGTGGCCTCGACCAGGGCCGATATCCCGGCAAAATTCAGCCGCCGCGCGAGAAATTCCCCGACTGCTACCTCGTTGGCAGCGTTGAGCACGGTGGGCGCTGCCCCGCCCGCCTCGAGCGCGCGCCGGGCCAGCCCCAAAGCCGGAAAACGCCCGAGGTCGGGTTCCTCGAAGGTCAAGGTTGCAGCGCGCGCGAGATCGAGCCGCGGAGCCGGCCCCGCGATGCGCTCGGGCCAAGCGAGGCAATAGGCGATGGGGATGCGCATGTCCGGGCTTCCCAGTTGGGCAATGAGCGAGCCATCGCAAAATTCGACCAGGCTGTGGACGATGGATTGGGGGTGGACCAGGACGTCGATTTGCTCCGACGCAAGTGCGAAGAGATGATGCGCTTCAATGAGTTCCAGCCCTTTGTTCATCAAGGTTGCCGAATCGATCGTGATCTTCGCCCCCATTGACCAGTTGGGATGCTTGAGCGCCTGCTCGACGGTTGCAGCTTTCACGGCCTCGGCAGGAGCGGCGCGAAACGGACCTCCGGAGGCGGTCAGGATCACCCGGCGCACGTCCTCGCGCCGGCTCCCGCTCATAGCCTGAAACAAGGCGTTATGCTCCGAATCGACCGGCAGCACGGTCGCACCTGACGCCGCCGCGCGGCGCATGAACAGGCCGCCGGCGCACACCAGCGTTTCCTTATTGGCGAGCGCGACGATCGCCCCGCGCTCGGCCGCGGCGAGCGTCGGCTTGAGGCCGGCGGCGCCGGTAATCGCTCCGATCACCCACTCGGCCGGTCGCTCGGCCGCCTCGATCAAACCGCTTTCGCCGGCAGCCGCCTCGATCCCGGTTCCGGCGAGCGCGGCCTTGAGATCGCCGTAGGCCACCGGATCAGCGACTGCGGCAAAGCGCGCACCAAGCTCGCGCGCGAGCGCAGCGAGCGCAGCCGCGCTTTTGTTGGCGCACACCGCCTCCACGCGAAAGCGGTTGCGCTCGCGCTTGAGCAGGTCGACGGTGCTCGCGCCGATCGAGCCGGTAGCGCCCAGCAGCGTCACGGTGCGTTCCGTCGTCGACGATCGCTTCCACGCAGCACGCGGTGGGTCGGACTTCATCGACTCACCACACCAACAGACCGCGGCCGGGCGCCTCGAAGCCCCCGCGCGCCAATCCGATTAGCACGGCCGCCACGCTGGCGGTCACGAAGCCATCGAGGCGGTCCATCAGCCCGCCGTGTCCGGGGATGAGGCGACTGGAATCCTTGGCACCGAACCTGCGCTTGAGGACGGACTCGAACAGATCTCCGCCCTGCGCGCAGACCGACAACACGACCGCAAGCATGCCGATGGCGAACAAGTTCGTCAGCGCGGCCGCTTTAGCCGCGGCCACGGCGACGACGACCGCGGCTGCCATGCCGCCGAGCGCCCCCGCCCAGGTCTTGTTCGGGCTCACTTGCGGCACCAGCTTGGGGCCACCGATCGCGCGCCCCACGAAATAAGCGCCGATGTCAGTCGTCCATACGATCGCGAACAGAAAAATCATGGCGAGGAAGCCGTCTTCGCCGTCGGAGCGCAGCACGATCGGTGCCAGCGCCAGCGCACCGGCATAGGGAATGCCGCCAGCGACCCATACCCGTCGCTCGGCCAGCGCCAGCGACGCTGCGCCAAGCGTGCCCATGGCCAGTACAATCACCGCCGCTAGGAGATGCCCGGTGACCGCAAGCGCGAGCGCGAGGGCAAGCGCCGCTTCGCCCGCTCCGAGCACGGGCCGCTGGTCGCCTCGTGCCACCAGCGAGGTCCATTCCCAGAGTACGCCCATTGCCGCGATGCCCCAAAACAAGGCAAACGGCCAGCCGCCGACATAGGCCGCGCCGATCGCGAGCGGCACCAGCACCAGCGCCGAGCATATGCGCAGCGCGAGTTCGCTGCCGCGAGGCCGAGAGGCGCCCAATGGATGGTCCGCGCCTGCCACGGATCACGACCCGGTGCGCACGGCTAGGCCGCCGAAGCGACGTTCGCGCCGGCGATATTCCGCGATCGCGCTTTCGAGTGCCGCGCGGTCGAAATCCGGCCAATAGGTGGGCACGAACACGAGTTCGCTATAAGCCGCTTGCCACAGCAGGAAGTTGGACAGCCGTTGTTCGCCGCTGGTGCGGATGATGAGATCTGGATCGGGCAAATCGGGTACGTCGAGGTAGCACGCGAGCCTGTCGGCCGTCACGGCACTGACCGCCAGCTCTCCGGCCGCGACGGCGGCCGCCATGCGGCGCGCCGCACGCGCGATTTCCTGGCGGGCGCCGTAATTGAAAGCGACGACAAGCACGAGTCTGCTGTTGTCCTTGGTCAGCTCCTCGGCTTCATCCAGCAGCCGGCGGATATCGGGGTCGAGACCTTCGCGCTCACCGATCACGCGCACGCGCACGCCGCGGCGGTGGAGATCGGCAAGATCGTGACGTATGAAGCGGCGCAACAGCCCCATCAGTTCTCGGATTTCGGCCGGCGGCCGCGACCAGTTCTCGGCGCTGAACGAAAAAATGGTGAGAAAGTCGATTCCGAGATCGCCGGCGGCGCGCACCGTGCGGCGCAGCGCCTCGACGCCGCGGCGATGCCCTTCCCCGCGCGGCAAGCCGCGCGCCGCCGCCCAGCGTCCGTTGCCGTCCATGATGATGGCCACGTGCCGCGGTACGGCGAAATCGCCGATCTCGGCAGTGGGCAGCGGCCCGGTCTTCGCCATCGCGCTCCAACCTCACACCGTGAGGATTTCCCTTTCCTTGGTCGCCAGCATCTTGTCGACCTCGGCGATCGCTTCGTCCGTCGCCTTCTGCACTTGCTCGGACGAGCGCTTGCCGTCGTCTTCGCTGATCTTGTGATCCTTTTCGAGCCTCTTGAGCACGTCAAGGCCGTCACGC
>Ga0310916_10000728_pt1 | contig 18578 bp, 16 predicted proteins | sample GREbulkMGLF176_FD_203444 | JGI IMG/M metagenome (GOLD analysis project Ga0310916, IMG submission 203444) | Lab enrichment of tropical soil microbial communities from Luquillo Experimental Forest, Puerto Rico - GRE.bulkMG.LF176 | ecosystem: Environmental > Terrestrial > Soil > Tropical forest >...
CATCGAGGCCGAGCTCAAGCCGAAGGTGCTCGAGACCTTCGACAAGGTCGCCGACAGCTACAAGCGCCTGCGCCGCCTGCAGGACCAGGATATCCAGAACAAGCTGCGCAACGATTCGCTCTCCCCTGCGCAGGAGCGCCGCTACAAGAAGCTCAAGGAGGAGATCATCGCCGAGGTGAAATCGCTGCGGCTCAATCAGGCGCGCATCGATTCCTTGGTCGAGCAGCTCTACGACATCAACAAGCGGCTCGTCGGCTACGAGGGCCGGCTGATGCGGCTCGCCGAGAGCCACGGCGTCGCGCGCGATGACTTTCTCAAGAACTACCAGGGCTCCGAGCTCGACCCGCGCTGGCTCAACCGCGTCTCAAAGCTCTCTGCCAAGGGTTGGAAGAGCCTGGTTGCCCGCGACAAGGACAAGATCAAGCAGCATCGTCACGACATCCACGTGCTCGCCGGCGAGACCGGGCTCGAGATCGGCGAGTTCCGCAAGATCGTGCAGATGGTGCAGAAGGGCGAGCGCGAGGCGCGCCAGGCGAAGAAGGAGATGGTCGAGGCCAACCTGCGGCTGGTCATCTCGATCGCCAAGAAATACACCAACCGCGGCCTCCAGTTCCTCGACCTGATCCAGGAAGGCAATATCGGGCTGATGAAGGCGGTCGACAAATTCGAGTACCGGCGCGGCTACAAGTTCTCGACCTACGCCACCTGGTGGATCCGCCAGGCGATCACCCGCTCGATCGCCGATCAGGCGCGCACCATCCGCATCCCCGTGCACATGATCGAGACCATCAACAAGATCGTGCGTACGTCGCGCCAGATGCTCAACGAGATCGGCCGCGAGCCGACCCCGGAGGAGCTTGCGGAAAAGCTCGGCATGCCGCTCGAGAAGGTGCGCAAGGTGCTCAAGATCGCCAAGGAGCCGCTCTCGCTCGAGACGCCGATCGGCGACGAGGAGGATTCGCACCTCGGCGATTTCATCGAGGACAAGAACGCGATCCTGCCGATCGACGCGGCGATCCAGTCGAACCTGCGCGAGACGACGACCCGCGTGCTCGCCTCATTGACGCCGCGTGAGGAGCGCGTGCTGCGCATGCGCTTCGGCATCGGCATGAACACCGATCACACGCTCGAAGAGGTGGGCCAGCAGTTCTCGGTGACGCGCGAGCGCATCCGCCAGATCGAAGCGAAGGCGCTGCGCAAGCTGAAGCATCCGAGCCGGTCAAGGAAGCTGCGGAGCTTTTTGGATAATTGATCTGTCAGCGTTGACGCGAGATTGTCCCGCGGAGCGCGGCAGCTAAACTTTGCCACCGACAGCCACTACTCTGGTAACCGATCTACCGCGTCGGCGCCGCTGCTCAGGCCCAGTGCCATTGATCGGCCGGCTTTCGCCACACCTTCAAGGCATCGAGACAAGCCCGCCAGAATAGCGACCATGGCGGCACTTGCGTGATCAGCCCGCGCAGCTGTTCCGCTTCACGCCGCCACTGATCTCGGCTTTCCATAATTCCATTGACCGACGCCGAAAGGAACTCCTCCGCACTGCGCGCTTCCTGTTCCATGGCACGCAGTTGTTCGACCTCGAGGCGCAGCAGGTTTCGTTCGATGAGCAACAACTTGAGCTCCCGCCGCATCACCGGCAGCGGATCGGCGGCGTCCCATGGCTGGGATCCCGGAAATGGGGTGGTGAGATGAGGCATGTTCGCAGCACCAGGTTGACTCGACATGGTCAGAGCGTGCCGAAGCATGGTTTATCGGCGGTTAACGCCTCGGTATCGGGCTGCTACCGTTGCCCTTTCTCTCGCATGATGGCCATGAGCCGCTCCGTTACGGGGTCGAGGTTGGCCGCAGCATCGTCCGTTGTGAGGTTCACGTTGTCCGTAGATTGGTTGCTCGGCTCGCACACGTCCGCATCTTCGGAGTGGCCGTTCGTTTCCATCTTTCGTTCCGACGGTTGCTCACCAAACGACGAGGACAGATCCAATAACCGCGTGCGCCTGCCTTGCCGCTGCTTGCGGAAGACCCGGAAAACTCTGACCCTGTCGCCCTCGCCGGTAAAATCAATGTCGCCGTTTTCATTAAGCCGTTCCTTCAAGGCATCTCGTACGCAGTTCTTGGCCTTTTGCGCTTCGGTTCTCAGAACTGAAAGCTTGGTTGACTTGTCCACGTACTCATCCCAACCCCTCAGGACCTGAACCTTCTCCAGGGGTAGGTAGCCAATCGTCTTTGTCTTGGCTTCGTTCTGATCTGCCATGTCCTTGTCCTCTTGCAACATGGTCCTTGTGCCAAGGCATGGTTCACGGACGGTTAATCGGCGTCACTGGTCGCAACGAAGCAGCCATGCGGGCACAACGCCCGCAAAAATTTTCGTGTGGGTTCGGCAGCGTCAGGCGTTTTGCAAGGTGAGCGGCGCGAAATGAAACTCGTGTGCGGCGTGCTTGCGCAGAGGACAATTATGCCGCCTGCACCGATTCTCGCCGCGCCGCCGCGTGGAATTGGTGTTCCGGCACGGTTGGACCGGTGTTTGGGTAATGACGCAATGGCTACCGGCTTGCCAGCCGGCTCATTGTTCCCGTTGGATGCGAGCGAGCTTGCCGTTCGCAAATGTCAGATATGTATCCCGGTAGTGCCAGGTTTGCTGGTTGCCCTCGGCTGTGACCGCGTCCGTGACTTGCAGCGCGCTGCGCCCGCAGGCATTGGCGACCTCTTGGGCGCTCATTCCTATGCGCAAGTCGGCCACCTTCGTGCATCGCTGCTCGCCTTCTTCCTGCGCCTGTCGATTGAATAGGCCGTTGACATAGTTGGAAATCCGCTCGGTTGTCGCGGACGGTGATGTCTGCCCGCACGCCGTCAACCCTATGCATAACGCAGCGATCAACAACAATCGCATCGATCCATCCCCTTACGCTGCACTCACCTCCGCCACCGGCTGCCGATACTCTTTGAGCCGCGGCAGCACCTTTTTTGCGAACATCGTCAGATTGCTGACGGTATCCTCGTGGCTCAGAAACCCGGCGTGGCCCATCATCAGAAGATTGCCCATGCCGCCGCAGTATTCGCAGAAACCCGCGATCTGGTCGTAGACCTGATCCGGCGTGCCGCAGAACAGGATACCGGCATCGATCAGATCCTGCACGCTGCCGCGATGCATGTCGACGACGCGACCGTCCTTGGCGTAGCTGCGGGGCGCGCTCTGGCCCTTGAGCATGCGCGCGTAATCCTCGACCGCCAGGAAACCGGGCGGATTGCGGAACGGCACGTGCACGATCGACGATGAGCGCAGATAGCCGGCGACGAGCTCGCCGCGCCGGCGCGCCTCCGCCTCGTTGTCCGCTACGGCGACCAAACCGAGATAGGCGAAGCGGTCGGCGCCCGGCGCTTTGCGGTGCTTGGCCATATAACCCTGCCGGTACGCATCGTAGATCGGCCGGGTGGCATAGCCGCTGCCGAGCGTCGCCATCACGTAGCCTTTCTCACCGAGCAGCCGGGCCTGGTTGCGATTGCCGGTGGTGGTCCAGACCGGCGGATGCGGCTGCTGCACCGGCCTCGGCCAGATGTTCACCTGGCGATAGTGGAAATATTCGCCTTCCCAGTTGAACGGCTCATCGTGGCTGGTCATCGCCTTGATGATGAAGTCGTGCGCTTCCCAGAAGCGGTCCATCACGCCGACCGGATTCTGGTTCGAGGCGGGAAACTCGTACGGCACGCCCTTGATGAAGCCCATGTCGAGGCGGCCGCGCGACACCACGTCGATGGTGGAGAGCTCTTCGGCGCAACGCAGCGGATCGGGGCGGTGGCCGATGGGATAGCCGAGCACGAGCAGGCGCGCGTTTTTGGTCTGCCGCGCGAGGATCGCCAAGGTCACGATCACCGTCGACGACATGCAGGTCGCGGTCTGGTGGTGCTCGTTGACCATGATGTCGAGGCCGAGCCCGTCCGCGACCAGCCACTCGTCGTAGTAGCGGTGGTACAAATCGCCGGCAATTTGCGGGTCGAGCTTGCGGTTCGGCAGGTTCACCCGCAGCGAGCCGTTGTGATCGTTCCACACCGGAAAATAGGGCTGCTCCGTGAACTGATAGACTCGCATCGGTCAATCTCCGGAAGCGCGCCGCGTGCGTGGCACCTGTTGCGTGCCGACATCGGCGAAGGCGAGCACCCGGCGGGCGAATTCCTCCGGCTGCTCGATATGGGGAAAGTGTCCGGCACGCTCGATGGTCTCGAAGCGCGCGCCGGGAATGGCAGCGCAATAGGCGCGCCCGTATTTCTCGCTGAGGATGCGGTCCGCGGTCCCCCACAGAAACAAGGTCGGAATGCGGATGCGATGCAGCCGCGCCTTGAGCTTGGGGTTGTGCATATACGGCGACCAGCAAAACCGCGCCATGGCTTCGCGGTTTCGCGCCATGGCGAGCGCTTCGGCGTCACTGACCGCCTTCGGATCGTGCCGGCCGCGATTCGGATCGCAATAGGCCAGCGCGTTGAACTCATCTGGCGTGAGCGCCCAGATATCGACGATGTCGCGGGTCTCGCGGTCGCCGATTTTGATGCCGATCGCGTTCGCCATCACCAGGTGCGACAGGGGCTTGCTCGATTTCACCGCGATCTCCGCCGCGATCCAGGCGCCGAGCCCGACGCCGACGAGCACCGTGTCGCGCAAGTCGAGCTGGTCGAGGAAATCGAGGTAGAAATAGGAGAGGTCGTCGACCGTGCTCACGCCTTTCGGCAGCTCGGAAGCACCGAAGCCCGGATGCGCGGGAGCGATGAGCCGGGCGCCGCGGCCGAGCGCATCGAGCAAGGGCTCCGCGGAGCGAAGGCCGATGCCGGGATGCAGGAACAGCAGCGGCTTTCCCGCGCCGCATTCGATCAATTCCACGCGGATGCCGTTGACCACGACCGAGGAGACCGGATGGGGCGCCACGTTCATTGAGCCTGTTTGAGTCCCAGGACCTTGGCCGTTGCCGCGAGCTTGGCGCGCAGCTCCTTGATCGCGGCGGTAAACTCGTCGGGACCACCGATGGCGACGATCTGTCCGGTCGCTTCGATCCGTGAGCTAATAACCGGGTCGCCTGCAACCACTGCCCGCAGTTCGTTGGCGATCCATTCCCGCAGCTCGACCGGCATGCCGCGCGGCCCAAACAGGCCGATCGGACTGTCCAGCTCCAGCGCGGGATAGCCGGCCTCGGCGACCGTCGGAATGTCAGGGGCGCTGGGTGGACGCTTGCGGCTGGTGACCGCCAGCACCTTGATCTTTCCCGCTTGCCTGTGCGGCTGCACGACGGCCAGCGATGTCATCAACAATTGGATGCGTCCTTCGGTAAGGTCGTTCGGTGCCTGCATGATGTCGCGGTAAGGAACCTTGAGCACATCGAGGCCGGCGCTTTTAAGGAAACCGAACAGCAGGAAATCGGAGTTGCCGTTGGCGGCAGCCGCATTGAGCTTACCCGGGTGGGCACGTGCGAACGCTACGATCTCGCCGACCGTGCTGAGCTTGAGCGACGCGGACGCCGAGATCGCCAACACGATCGTCGAGACGCTGGCGATCGGCACGAGATCGCGCTCGGCATCGTAAGGCAGCTTCTCGTGCTCGTAGGGATGCACCGCGAAGGTTCCGGCCGGCGACCATAACAGCGTGTGGTCGTCGTTCGCGCCTGTGAAGGCGGTGATGGCGACGAGACCATCGCCGCCCGGCCGGTTTTCTACCAGGACCGGCTTGCCCCAGCGCGTGGTCAAACGATCCGCGAACAGCCGCGCCGCGATGTCCGCGCCGGCTGCCGGCCCGAACGGCACGACGAAGCGCACGGGCCGCGTCGGATAATCCGGCGCGGCCGCGCCGGCGCTGCCTGGCAAATTGAGAATGAGCGCGATGAAGAGAAATAACCGCGCCATTAACGGCTCCCCCGTTGTGGGCGCGGGAGAGTAGCAGTGGTCACCAGGCAAGGCGAGAGCTTGGCGCTAGCCGACCGTGCCCTCAGGGCTGCGCCGCAGCACGATGCCAGGTGTTGCGCCGGTATGGGTTGCATTCTCAATGACGAGGCTGCCGTTGACGATGACGGTCGTGCGCGCGCCGCTCGGATAGCGGTGCGGGTCCGCATACGTCGCCTGGTCGCGGAAATCATCCGGATCAAACATGGTGATGTCGGCGCTATACCCCTCCCGCAACAGCCCGCGGTCGTGCAATCTGAGCGCCTTGGCAGGCCCGCCGGTCATCTTGTAGATCGCCTGCTCGAGCGGGATTAGTCGTTCATCGCGGACGTAGTGTCCGATAATTCTTGGAAAGGTGCCGTAAAAGCGCGGATGCGGCATGCCCTGGCTGACGATTCCATAGGTCGCAACGCAATTGCCGTCCGAACCGACGAGCGCGGTTGGCGAGCGTACGATCGTGCGGATGTCGTCTTCGCAGATCGACGCGATCAGAACGCGGGTGGCGCCGCGATCGGCGATCAGATGCTCGCAGATCTGGTCGATCGGATCGCAGGCGCGCGCCGCGGCCAATGCTGCCACCGTCTCACCGGCCGTCTCCTGCAGCTGCGGCGATATCGAGATTTGCACCGCTCCCCACGACGGTATTCGGCCCCAGTTGTTGAGCCCGTGATCAGCAATCTCCGAGCGAATCCGCGTGCGGATTTCCGGCAGCGCGAGCCGCGCCAGCATCGCGTCGTTGCCGCCGATCTGTACCCAGGGCGGCAGCAGGTTCTTGAGCGGATTCGCGCCGGCCGCGTAGGGATAGGCGTCGCAATCGATGTCGCAGCCTTGCGCTCGCGCGGCGGCGATCTTGTCGAGGACCTGCACCGCCTTGCCCCAGTTGTCGACCCCGGAGCACTTGAGATGCACGATCTCAACGTGCACCCCGCAGACGCGGGCAATATCGATCGCCTCGTCGACCGCCTCCATGACCTTGTTCGATTCGTCGCGGATGTGGGTGAAGTAGCCGGCCTTGTGGCGTTTGAGCACCGCGCAGAGCGCCATCATTTCTTCCGCTTGGGCAAAGCTGCCGGGCGGGGTGAACAGCCCCGACGACATGCCGAGCGCGCCGGCGCGCAGGCCGTCCTCCAACAGCGCGACCATCTCCCCGAGCTCGGCCTTGGTCGGCGCGCGATCTTCTAACCCCATCACCATGAGTCGCAGCGTGTTGTGGCCGACCAGCATGCCGACATTCACCGCCGTCGCCGGGAACGTATCGGGGTATTCCGGAAAACCCATTTCCCGAAACGGCAGCCACGGCGCGCCGCCGCTGAGATAATCGGCGAGAAGCTGCGTCTTCCCCGGCAGCACCGGCGCGACCGAGAAGCCGCAATGGCCCACGATCTCAGTGGTGACTCCCTGCCGCGCTTTGCTTTCAGCCTTGGGATTGATCGGCAGGACGAAGTCGGAATGGGTGAAGCCCGGCGTCACTGCGAGTTCCGCGGCATCGATGACCTTGTTGGCATCGCCATCGAGCGACGGCGCGAGCGCGGCGATGCGGCCCGCGGCAAGGGCGATGTCAGCGACGCTGGCCGGGCTGCCGCTGCCGTCGATAATGGTGCCGCGACGGATCAGAATATCCCAGCTCATCGAATGCTCGGCGCAACGATGCCATTCGCCCCGGTCGGAAGATTGGTGTAGCTTCGTTGAAGCATTACCGGCAGAACGCGCCGAAAACCGTAGTTTTGGCGGCTGCGGCGGTGCCGTCGGCGCGAGCGTGCGCCGCACCGTGGGGAGGAAACAATGAAGATCGTCCGCCGTCAATTCTTGCGTCTTGCAGGTGCTGGCACGGCACTTTTTGCTCCGCCATACCTTGCGCGGGCGATCGGGCAGGCGGCGAAGATCGGGGTCTCGCCGCCACGTTCCGCTCGTGACCGGCTCGAAGAGAGTCTCGCCCGCATCGCCGACCCGAAGGGCGAGGGTGCGCGAGCCTGCCTCACGGTCTATTCGCAGGCTGCCCGCAGCGCCGCCGATGCCGCCGACACGAGAGCGCGCGCCGGCATGATGCTCGGCCCGCTCGATGGCGCGATCATCAGCATCAAGGATCTGTTCGATGTCGCCGGCGAACCGACGCGCGCGGGGTCTAAGGTGCTCGTTGATGCGCCGCCCGCCTCCGGCGACGCGCCGGTCGTGCGTCGGCTGCGCGCTGCAGGCGCGGTGATTGCCGCCAAGACCAACATGGTCGAATTCGCGTTTTCCGGCATCGGTACCAACCCGCATTACGGCACGCCCGGCAATCCAGCGGACCGCACGCGCGTTCCGGGCGGTTCCTCGTCGGGCGCGGCGGTAGCGATTGCGGATGGCATGTGCGAGATCGCCATCGGCACCGACACCGGCGGGTCCACCCGCGTTCCCGCCGCGTTTTGCGGCGTGGTCGGGTACAAGCCGACCAAATCGCGGGTGCCGACCGAAGGCGCGTTCCCGCTGTCTTTCACGCTCGATTCCGTCGGACCGATTGCGAGGAGCGTCGCGGCGTGCGCCGCCGCTGATGCGGTCATGGCGGGCGACGATCCTTGGAGCATTGAACCGGCGCCGCTCCAGGCACTGCGGCTGGGCATTCCCCAGGGACTCCCGCTTCGCGATCTCGAACCAACGGTGGCTGCACGGTTCTCCGATGCAACCAAAGAACTCACGCGTGCCGGCGTGCGCCTTTCCGACGAGCCGCTTCCGCTTCTCGATGAGATGGTGCGCGTGAATTCCAAGGCGACGTTTGCGGTGGCCGAGTCCTATTTGATCCATCGCGAACGGCTCGCAGCGCGCGGCGCTGACTACGATCCGTTCGTCCGCTCCCGAATCGAAGGAGGACGCACGCTCTCCGCCGCCGACTATATGGCGATGCTGCGCGATCGCGCCGCGTTGGCGCGCGCGATGGACGCCCGTCTTTCCGATCTCGACGGGCTGGTGCTGCCGACGACGCCGATCGTTGCTCCGACGATCGCCGAAGTCTCAACCAGTGAAGGCTTCACGGCCAAGAATGGGCTGGCGCTTCGCAATCCTGCAATCGTCAATTTTTTCGATCTCTGCGCGATTTCGCTTCCGCTGCCGCGCGCCGGCGGCCTGCCGGTTGGATTGATGCTGGTCGCGCGCAACGGCCACGATCACAGACTGTTCCGAATTGCGGCTGCGGTGGAACGCCTTTTTGCAGCGTGACGGATGTAGCGCGATCGAATCCTGAAATTGTCCGCGCTCGATAAAGGAAACAAGGGAGGCTGAAATGAGGGCCGAGTCCAAAATAGCACTGGTCGTCTTCACCGGCGCGCTGCTTGCGGTCTTGCACGACCAGGCACCCGCGCAAACGGTCGCGGTCGCTACCGGAACTTCGGGAAAAGTTCATCTCCTTCCGGCGACGATCGAGACCACGCAGTTGGGCTGGTACGACAATGCGCAGAAGCCGGTGCTCACCATCAAGCCGGGGGACACCGTCATTATGGAAACAATGATGCATTATCACGATCGCCTCGTGCCGGGCGCGACCTTGGACATGCTGACCAAGATTCGCCTGGAGGTTCCAGGCCGCGGCGCGCATACGCTCACCGGGCCTATCTATGTCGAAGGCGCCGAGCCCGGCGACGTGCTCAAGGTGAAGATCAACAAGATCGTGCCGCGCTCCTATGGGGTAAACATGAATTTCGCCGGCCTCGCCGGCCAATTCCCGAAGGAGTTTCCGGAAGGGAGAATCCGCTACGTCTATCTCGACTGGGACAACAAGGTCGCGGAGTTCCTGCCCGGTGTTTTCGTTCCACTGCGCCCGTTTCCCGGCATCCTTGGTGTTGCACGCGCCGAACCCGGCCGGTACAGCACCATCCCGCCAGGCCGTTACGGGGGCAATTTGGACCTCCGCGAGCTGACGGCGGGGTCGACCCTTTACCTGCCCGTGTTCGTGAAGGGCGCGCTGTTGTGGGCAAGCGATGCGCATGGTGCGCAAGGCAACGGCGAGATAAACCTCACCGGCATCGAGACCGCGTTCAGGGAGTTCAATATTACGCTGGATGTCATCAAAGGCCGATCGCTCGAATGGCCTCGCGTCGAGACGCCGACGCATTGGCTTACGCTTGGCTACGATGAGGACCTGAACAAGGCACTCGACATTCTCAAGTCGGAGACCGTGAAGTTCATTACCGAGGACCGGCGCGTCAGCGCGGCGGACGCTCAGCGCATCATGATGCAGGGCTGGGATTGCCGTATCTCTGAAGTCGTCGACATCGTGAAGGGCACGTTCTGCTTCAATCCCAAGGATGCAAGGGCTAGGCCGCCTGCAGCGCTGCCGAGCAATGAAACGGCGACCGATTACGTCACCGTTGGCCGCAACGCCGACCTCAACAAGGCGATGGACGTCGCATCGATGGCGATGATCAACCTGCTCTCGGAGAAGCGGCAGCTGGATCGACTGGATGCCTACGGCTTAGCCAGCGTGGCAATGGATTGCCGTATCGCACCGCCAACCGGCAGCGAAGTCGCCGTTCACTGCCTGACCTCGAAGAGCCTGTGGCGGTCGCCGGCTCGCAGGCCGTGAAACATGGGGCAACGAACACATGCGCGCTCAGCCGCTAACCGCCATCGCCGTTATCGTAACTGCGCTCGCGCTCGCCTCCTCGGCCGGCGCCCAGGGGCCGCTCGTCATCGCCAAGCAGGGCTATTTCTTTGTCGGCGGCAAGTATTTCGATACGCCGAACGGCAAGGTGATGGCCGGCCACACCTATGTCGAGTACTTCATCCCGGAGAAGCGCACGCATCGTTTCCCGCTCATCATGATCGCCGGCGGCGCCATGAGCGGCGCGAATTTCACCGGCACGCCGGACGGGCGCGACGGGTGGGCGCAATATTTCCTCGGCAAAGGCTATGCCGTCTACCTGGTCGACCAGGTTGGGCGCGGGCGCTCGCCCTACGTGGAGAGTGTCTACGGCAAGAGCAATCTCAACACGTCGAAATTCCTGATGGAGCGATTCACCACGGTCGCGCGCTACAAACTATGGCCGCAAGCGCGCCTGCATACCCAGTGGCCGGGAACCGGCGAGCCGGGCGATCCGATCTACGACCAGATGCAGGCCCAGGAGCTTCCCGACATCGTCAACGTCGTCGTGCGCGAGGAGCTCAATCGCGATGCCGGCGTGGCGCTGCTCGAGAAGATCGGTCCCGCAGTGCTGTTCACGCACTCGCAATCGGGCGCCTACGGGTGGGCGATTGCCGACGCGCGGCCGGCCCTGGTGAAGGGCGTCGTCGCGATCGAAGCCGGCATGCGGCCGTACCGCGATGTCGAATTTATCGGCGCGCCCGACTATTTCCGGGACGGGTCAGCCAACAAAGCATGGGGCATCGGCAATATCCCGCTCGGTTACGCCCCGCAGGTCTCCGATCCGTCCGAGCTCGCCTTCGTGAAGCAGGAAAAGCCCGACGGGGCGGACCTCGTCCCATGCTTTCTGCAGAAAGAGCCGGCGCGGCAGCTCGTCAACCTCAAGGGCATACCGATCATGATCCTGACCGGCGAGGCCGGCTTCCACGCCACCTCAGACCACTGTAACGCGTTGTTTCTCAAGCAGGCAGGCGTCGACAGCGACTTTGTTCGCTTGCCCGACATCGGTATCCACGGCAATTCCCATTATCTGATGCTGGAGAAGAACAGCGTGCAGATTGCCGGCGTGGTCGCCGATTGGCTCGGCAAGCGGGTAACTCCGGCGGAAGCAAATTAGCGGGCCGGCCGGTCAACCGGTTTTTTAAAATCGGCGGAGGACGCCACCATGAGCTCGACCCGTCGCGATCTGGTTCGTCACGGCGCTGCATTGATAACCACGGGCGCGCTCGCCGTTTCCGGATGTTTGGTGCCAACCCGCGCACGGGCTCAGGGCACAGCGGCGCTGCCGATGCCCGATGTCAAGGCGTTGGTTTTCGACGTATTCGGCACTGTCGTGGATTGGCGTAGCGGCGTTGCACGCGAAGCGCAGCGAATTCTAAAGCCAATGGGCTACGAACTCGACTGGCCTGCGTTCGCCGACGCCTGGCGGGCGCAATATGGACCAAGCATGGAGGAAATTCGCAGCGGGCAACGGCCATTCGTCAAACTGGATATTCTGCATCGGGAAAATCTCGAACGCATTCTTCCGCGTTTCAAGATCGAGAAACTCGATGAGCCGACCCTCGCTGAACTCAATCTCGCCTGGCATAAGCTCGACGCCTGGCCCGATGTCGGCCCGGCTTTCGCGCGGTTGCACAAGCGGTTCCTGATGGCACCTTGCTCGAATGGCAACATTGCGATGATGGCTGCTGTGGCACGGCGCAACAATCTTCCCTGGGACGCGATCCTCGGTTCGGAGATTGCCCAGGGCTACAAACCACAGCCGAAAGTTTATCTAATGACTTGCGAGGCGTTCAACCTCAAGCCCGAGCAGGTGATGATGTGCGCCGCGCACAGCGGCGACTTGTCGTCGGCGCAAAAGCTTGGACTGCGCACTGGCCATGTCGGACGGCCGGGAGAGGGCGGTGCGGGCACTGGGGAGACGGAACCGAAGGGCTCGTTCGATGTCGTGGGTAAGAACTTCCACGACTTCGCTGACAAGCTCAGGGTCTGACCGCAAGCTTCTGACATCAGCAGACGCGTTGCTACCTGCGGCTCCGCGGGCTCGTCCGTCGACGCGCGACCCTCAAAGCAGATGCGACCACGCCGTCGGAATGAAGCGATAGCCGCTGCCGTCGCGCACGATGTGGCCGTTCGCGGGGAACGGGAAGTGCATCGCCTGGATCAGCATCTTGTCGGCGGCGGCGCGATCCAGCAGGCGCTTGCGCGTGTCGACGCCCATCTTGCGATCGACGTCGGAGGCATATTCCCATTCCGGATGGCGCGCGAACACGAACGGATTGCCGGTCGCGTCGATGATCATCAACAGCGTCTTGTCGCCCGAAGATACGGTGAAGCCGGTATGCCCGGGTGTGTGGCCATAGGCGGCCCATGAGGTGATGCCCGGCGCCACCTCTTTCCCCGGCTCGTAGCGCGTGACCTTGTCCGCTATCGAAGCGAACACGCGTTTGCAGTTGGCGTAGTTGCCTTTGAGCCCCTCGGGAGCGTTGCTCGCCTTCGCCTCGTCCATCCAGAACGCCCACTCCGGTGCGGGCACCATGATCTCGGCGTTGGGAAAGGCGAGCTTGTCGTCCTTGGTCCAGATGCCGTTGATATGGTCGGGATGGAAATGCGAGATGACGATGGTGTCGACCTTGGCGGCGTCGATGCCGGCGGCGGCGAGATTCGCCATGTAGGTTCCCGCGGTCGGGAACGCGCGATCGCCAGTGCTGGTGTCGATGGCGACGAGCCGCGCGCCGGTGTTGATGATCACCGGGTTGAACGGGATCGTGAGCGTTTCGGTCGGCTGAAACGCCTCGCTCAGCACCTGCCGCACCTGCGTAAGCGGCGTGCCGGGCACGGTGGAATCCTCCAGCTTGCGGTTCCACACTCCGTCGTTGACCACCGTGATTTCATAGTCGCCGAGCTTGTAGCGATAGAAGCCGGGCGCCTGCTTGCCGGAAACCGGCGCCGCCGCGCGAACGCGAGCGGGCGCGAGCGTCGGGCTGGCGGCGGCCGCGGCCGCCGCCGCGAGCACGGTGCGACGGGTGAGCTTGCTCATGGAAATCTCCTCGATGATATCGGAAAGCGCGGACGGACAGCGCGCGCTCCGTCCATGCGCGCATGATAGCGCGTAGGGCGCAATAAGCGAAGCGCATTGCGCCCTATGCGCTGCCGCTCAAGCCGAACCATTCCGGCGGGTGCCGGCAATGTTGCCCCGGGTTGCGCAGCGCGCAGCCATTGGCGATCATTTCATCATGCGCTTGCCAATAGGGAGCATCACATGCAGCGCCTCTTCGCCGTGCTGGCCCTCATCGTCGTCACCTCCCCGGCCGCGGCACAGGACAGCTGGCCGTCCAAGCCGATAACCGCGATCGTTCCCTTCGCCGCCGGCGGCAATACCGATGGCCTCGCCCGGATTTATTCAGCGCGGCTATCCGCGCGTCTCGGCCAGCAGCTGGTGATCGAAAATCGGGTGGGCGCCGGAAGCATCATTGGCATCACCAGCCTGGCGAAGGCCGCGCCGGACGGTTACACGATCGGCGTTGGCACCTCCGCCGGCCTTGCCATCAATCCGGCGATCCTGAAGGACAACCTCGGCTACAGCGCGGAGAAGGACTTCGCCTATCTCCACCTGATGGCTATTCAGCCCAACCTGCTGGTCGTGCATCCCTCCGTGCCGGCAAGAAGCCTTGCGGAGTTCATCGCCTGGGTTAAGGCCAATCCAGATCAGCCGTACGCCACATCCGGCAACGGTTCGAGCCAGCACCTGTGCGGCGAGATGCTGATGCAGGCCGCCGGTATCAAGATGACTGGCGTGGCTTACCGCGCGTCGAACCAGCAGATGCAGGATCTCGTCGGCGGCCAGATCGGGATTGCTTGCGATAACTTCTCGTCCGCCTGGGAACAGGTCCAGGCCGGGAAAATCCGTGCACTCGCCGTCACCTCGGCCAAGCGCTACTCCTTCGCGCCGGATATTCCGGCGGTCGCGGAGACGTTCAAGGGCTTCGAGGTGCAGGCCTGGTTCGGATGGGTCGCTCCGGTCGGCGTACCGAAGGCCATCATCGACAAGTTGACCGCGGAACTCAACGCCGTCGGCCAGGAGCCTGATGTACGCAAACGTCTCGACACCTTCACCGTCGAGTTCTCCGGCCTTTCCGGCCAAGCCTTTGCCGACTTCGCCCGCAAGGAGCGCGAAACGCTCGCCCCTCTTATCGAGAAGGCCAACATCAAGCTGAACTAGTTACACCGGCAGATCTCTCGAACTGTTGCACAGTGCTATAGTCTGCACGCCAAGCCGTTTTGCGGGACCGCATGAAGCTTCCCCGCCGGACATTCTTGCACCTGGGTGCGGGCGCTGCCGCGCTGTCGGCCACATCGCGCCTGACATGGGCACAGAGTTATCCGTCGCGGCCCGTCACCATCGTCGTGCCGTTTCCCGCGGCGGGGCCGGCCGACGTGCTCGCGCGCATCCTCAGCGAGCCGATGCGAGCATCGCTCGGCCAGCCTGTGGTCATCGAAAACGTCACCGGCGCGGCGGGCAGCATCGCTGTCGGACGCGTCGCGCGCGCGGCGCCCGACGGCTACACGCTCATTCTGGGAAATTCGGGCACGCACGTGGTCAACGGTGCGATTTACGCGCTTGCCTATGATCTCGTGAAGGATTTCGCGCCGGTCTCGCTGCTGCCGAGCAATTATCAATTGCTCGTGGCACGGACTGCTACGCCAGCGAAGGATTTGCAGGAACTGATCGCCTGGCTCAAGGCGAACGCGTCCGGCGTCACGATCGGGACCGCCGGCTCCGGCAGCCCGTCGCATCTCACCGCCGTCTATTTTCAGAACGCGCTTGCCACCCGCTTCCAGCTCGTCCCTTATCGCGGCACTCCCCAGGTGCTGCAGGATTTGATCGCTGGACAAATCGATCTGGTGTTCGACCAGGTCTCGGGCTCGTTGCCACAGGTGCGTAGCGGCAAAGTGAAGACCTATGGGGTGACCGCCAAGGCGAGGTTGAGTTCGGCCCCCGATATTCCGACCATCGACGAAGCTGGATTGCCGGGATTCTATGCCGCGGTCTGGTTCGGCCTGTGGGCGCCGAAAGGCACTCCCGAAAACATCGTTGGCAAGCTCAACGCCGCGGTCGCCGATGCGTTGGCCGACCCCGCGGTGAAGGCGCGGCTTGCCGACCTCGGATCGGAGATTCCGCCGCGCGCGCAACAGACGCCTGAGGCGCTTGGCGCGCTGCAGAAGGCGGAAATCGAAAAGTGGTGGCCGATCATCAAGGCGGCGAACATCAGGGCCGACTGAGGCTGTAGCAGTGCCCGCTTTGGAGCGCTCGCGATCAGTTCCTTTTGCTTGCCTCCAGAATCTCCAGCTTACGCGCCAGCCATTTTGTCGTCGGCGCCTGTATCAAAATCGTCATGAGCACGGCAATGAAGGTGACCGAGGCGATCATTTGCGCGCCGGGTGCTTTCATCCCGAGTAACAAGCCGGCCAGGGCGGCCGGAATGACTCCAGTCTCGCGCGTCCAGCACATGAACAGCATCTCGTTGAAGCTCCACTCCGCACGCCGGTCCGGCAGCGCGCACAAGAAGACGGTCACCGGCCGCGCCACCAACATGAAAACGGCGATCACCATGACGCCGCCCGGCAGGTATAGACCGATCAGTGCGAAATCGACCTGGGCTCCCAGCAGGATGAAAATGAACAATCGCATGATGAACGCCGTGGTGGTCGCAAATTCCTGCAGTTTTCTTGCGTCGCCTGCTCCCAACTTGAACCCGAACGCATCCTGGTTTCCGAGCATGATGCCGAAGACAAAAACCGCCGTGAACCCGCTCGCCTGCAGGCCGTCCGCTGCAAAATAGGCACCGATGACGGCCATCACCGTCACCACCGGTGCATATTCCGCCAGGAACGCCCATCGTTCATGCGCGATGAGCAGGGCGGCCAGATATCCGAGCACACCACCGGCGACGATGCCGAACACCAATTGCCTGAGCAAATCGAGCAAGGACGACGTCAACGAGAATTCGCCGGTGCCCATCGCCACCGCGAGCACGCCGAAGGTAACGATCGCTCCGGTAGCGTCGTTGAAGGCGGACTCGCTGACCACGGTTTGTGCCACGCGCTCGCGAATCTTGACCTGCTGGAAAATCGGAACCAGCGTGGCCGGGTCGGTCGAGGCGAGCGTCGCGCCCAGCAACAACGCCGCCATTAGCGGAACACCGAGGACGTAATACCCGGCAATGCCCGTGATGGCGGCGGTAATCACGACTCCGGCCGTGGCGAGCACCACAATCGTGATCCAAACTTGCTTCAGCACGTTGAATCGCAGTGAAGCACCGCCGTCGAAAAGAATGTAGCTCGCACCGAAGAGAAGGATGATCTGGTAGAGCGCCGAATCCGCCTTGATGTTTATCAAGCCCAGCGCTTCGGGGCCGATCACCACACCGACGATCGGAAACACCGCGACATCGGGAATCTTTATCTTCTGAGCGATTAGGCCGGTGATCGTGCCGATAGCCAGGATCAGCCCGCCGGAAAGCAACGTATGTTTGGCAATCTCAATCGAGGCCGGCACTTCCAATTCTTTTTCTCCTCAGTTTGATCTGACGAGCCGGCCCTACGACATGCTCAGCCCGCCCACACAGCCAGTCGGCTGGCCTTTTGGCGGTTGCTCCGAATCGTGCTGCCGATACTTCCTCTGCCTCGCCTCCGTGAAATAGCATATCCCAGCGCCCTAGTGTCCCGATTCCGAAGTTCGCACGCGCTCGCGGCAGTCTCGATGCGAACTTCGGAATCAAAGGGACACTAGCAACGTTACGATTCTAGTGCCGCTTTTGAACCCGAAGTTCGCAAACACCCTTGCCGCCCGATCGTGCGAACTTTGGGTTCGCGGCACTAGCAGATCGCTGCAGCGCGGAATTTCGGTCTTGCCTATGTCGGCACTGGGCTCAGTTGCGTCGATGTCGTAAATCCGCGACGGACGAGAACAGGAACCAACACCCGCCAACTTTGTTGGCGCATGGGAGCATCAGCACAGGAGGCTCCGATGCGCCGCTTGAGTGTATCCGCTTGCCTTGTGGTTGCCGGGCTGATCAGCGGCTCGGGGAGCTTCGCGCAGCCGCTGGAAAAACCGGTCTGCATGGAAAATCCGGGCGGCGCGAGAAGCTGTCTTTACGATACCTTCGCACAATGCCAGCAGGCGACCACGAGCCGTTCGGTCGGCACCACCTGCGTTGCCAATCCCACGCAGTTCGGCACGACCGGGCAAGGCGGCATGGGTCCAACGCCGCGTCCCAACAACTTGCCGCCGCCGCGCTGACGAAATGCAAGCCCGGCCCCGCGTGTCGCGGGCCAGTGTCCCGATTCCGAAGTTCGCACACGCTCGCGGCAGTCTCGATGCGAACTTCGGAATCAAAGGGACACTAGCAACGTTATGATTCTAGTGCCGCTTTTGAACCCGAAGGTCGCAAACGCCCTTGCCGCCCGACCGTGCGAACTTCGGGTTCGCGGCACTAGCCCCCACGCGAAAATAAAAGCCAAAATCCCGCGGGCCGATGGAACCGAGCCTCGGCGGTCCCGTTACCATCGACGGCTGGAGCTGGCATGGGGGCCACCTGCCTTCCAAGCAGCGGTCGTGCTCACACGTGGGCTAACAGCCGCATACATTTTCTTTACTCCATGCTGGAAATCAGTGTAAACCTGTGCCTCGGTGTTAGGGGGCATAAATCGGCGTTAGCGCGTCGGGCTGTTTGCCCACTGTTAGCCGGGAGGCAGGCATGACGCAGACGAGACGCAGGCGGCTCAATGACAAACAGATCCGGTCGCTCAAGGTGAAGGGGTTGCGCTACGCGCTGCCCGACCCTGAGCTGGTCGGTCACTATGTGCGCGTTCACCCGACCGGGGCCAAAACGTTCGTCGCCGTTGCGCGCGATCCGCTTCGCAACCACAAGCAAATCTGGACCACAATCGGATCGATCGACCACCTCTCAATTGATGAAGCCCGTGAAAAAGCCCGCGAGATCATCAAGCGGGTGAGGGCCGGGAAGCCTGCCACGGAACCACCGCCGCC
>Ga0310916_10000729_pt1 | contig 18573 bp, 15 predicted proteins | sample GREbulkMGLF176_FD_203444 | JGI IMG/M metagenome (GOLD analysis project Ga0310916, IMG submission 203444) | Lab enrichment of tropical soil microbial communities from Luquillo Experimental Forest, Puerto Rico - GRE.bulkMG.LF176 | ecosystem: Environmental > Terrestrial > Soil > Tropical forest >...
AGCGCCACAGCCATCCGGTAGCAATTCGATCGCCGCGAGGGCGGCGCTGCCCTACCGGCGTTATTCGGCGGCGGCGAGGGTCGGAGTTTGCGCTGCGGGGAGGACGGCGGCAGCCTCTTTGGCAACGCGAGTGCCCTCGAAGAATTTCGGGTTCTGCGTGCCCCACAGCTTGACCGCGTTTGAAAAGGTGAAGGCGCGGAAATCGTCGGCGGTGATGTGGCCGTCCTCGACCAGTTCGTAGGCCTCGGGCACCGGGTGGCGCATGCCGATCACGTCGAAATGGCCGATGTCGGAACGGAAGATCGCGTTGAGCTTTGACCCGAACGGGTTGTTGCGGCCAAAGGCGGTGGCGTTCATGCGGTCATCCGCCTCGCAGCCGAAGAAGTAGGGCTTGGCGTAGAGATCGATCCGGTCTTCCTTCTTGGTGATCTGGCAAGCCGAGAAATCGTCGATGTTCTCGATGTTGCCGGTCAGATAGGCCTGCTCCGGGTCGGGCAGCCCGCCGCGCTCGCGCAACGCCGCGGCGGTGTCCCCGCTCTGCAATAGCGCCGCACGGACGCCGTCGACGAGGCTGCCGGCGCTTCGGAGTAGGCCCAACCTCGATTAATGACTACTAGCTCTATAAATCACCGCCAGTGTGAAGCAGCTCACACCTCCTCGCCGATTAGCGAGCTATTTAACCATACCGCGGCGGGACCGAAAGCAGAGAGGTCCACGCCGTCAATTCCCTTCAATGGAGAGGAACCATGAGCATCATTTCTCCAATCACCGCACCCGATCATCGCGTCCCGAGGTCCTTTGCATGTCGAACTCAGACCGCCGGGCATGATGCGTTTGTACCCCCACCTGCGCAGGTCGATAACGGAGACGAAGCTCTCTACCCCGACAAGTCGGGAACCTACACAAAAGGTGTTCTGCAAACTGGGGTCGGCTTGGTCGATCTCGCAGCTTACCAGACCTTCATAAATGCGCTGAAAAGCGGGGACCCGGCGGATTTCGAAAAGATTGTGCTTGGTGGGCCACGCACCCTCAATGGTCCTCAGGGCGGGTTGGCGTTCGGTCTGGAATGCCTCGATTTGAGCCAATTTGGTGTGGCGCCCGCGCCAGCCTTGGCGAGTGAAGAATACGCGGCCGAGCTGGTGGAGCTGTATTGGGCATCGCTGCTGCGCGATGTGGCCTTTACTCAATACTCCTCCGATCCGGTGGCAGTGAACGCGGCAGCTGAATTATCCTCGCTGGCCAGCTACAGAGGACCGAGGGACGCCGCCAACAATGTCACTCCGAACCTGTTGTTCCGCGGCGGTTTTGCCGGCGACACGATCGGCCCTTATATGTCGCAGTTTCTGCTTCAGGACACGGTGCTGGGGGCGCTGCCGATCACCCAGCAATACGTGACTTTCAAAAAGGGTGTCGACTACATGCTCGACAAGGTCACCTTTCAGCAGGTGCAGAACGGGATCGCCACCGGATTGAAGCTGCAGCCCGACGTGCCGCTCTATCTGCACAACGGGCGAGGCCTCGCCGCATATACGCATTCCGACGTGTTGTATCAAGCGTATTTGACTGCGTACCTGGTCTTGAATACGATCAATGGCGGCAATCCGGTGCCATTGAACCCGGGCAACCCGTACAACACGTCGAAGACGCAAAACGGCTTTGGTACGCTGGGCCAGCCCGATATCGCAGCGACGCTGACCGCGGTGGCGCGCGAAGCGCTCAACGCAGTATGGTATCAGAAATGGTATGTGCACCTTCGCCATCGTCCGGAATCGGGCGGCGCCATCGTCTATTTGATCCAAATTGGCGAAGGCGGCCAGATCCAGGGCCACGTCAGCGGCACAGTACTGGGCTCCAAGGCGGTGCAGAGCGCCTTCGCAACCAACAACAGCTATTTCCTGTCACAGGCGTTTCCCGAGGGTTCGCCGACGCATCCGGCCTATCCGACCGGACACGGCGCTGTGGCGGGGGCCTGCATCACCGCCCTCAAGTTTTTCTTCGACGGCGATTTTGTCCTGCCGAGCCCGAAGGTTCCGTCAAACGACGGGATGACACTGAACAATTACAGCGGCCCCGATGCCGGGCAGCTGACGGTCAACGGCGAATTGCACAAGCTGGCGCACAACATCAGCTACGGTCACGGCATTCATGCCGGTATTCACTGGCGCAGCGACACCGAGACATCGATCCAGCTGGGTGAAGCTGTCGCTCTCAGTGTCCTGCAGAACCGTGCCCATACCTATAACGAGAAGTTTACGGTCAAGCTGACAAAGCTCGACGGCAGCGTCGCGGCAATCTCCAATCAATAACGCGCGACTCCGGGCTCGCTGGGCACCGGCGCCGGCACACCTCTTGCGTGCTGTCGGCGCCGGTCGCCGTGCCGAGGTTATTCGGCGGCGGCCAGGGTCGGGGTTTGGGCTGCGGCGAGCACCGCAGCAGCTTCTTTGGCGACGCGGGTGCCTTCAAAGAATTTCGGGTTCTGCGTGCCCCACAGCTTGACCGCGTTCGTAAAGGTGAAGGCGCGGAAATCGTCGGCGGTGATGCGGCCGTCCTCGACCAGCTCATAGGCCTCGGGCAATGGGTGGCGCATGTCGATCACGTCGAAATGGCCGATGTCGGAACTGAAGATCGCGTTGAGCTTTGACCCGAACGGGTTATTGCGGCCGAAGGCGGTGGCGTTCATGCGGTCATCCGCCTCGCACCCGAAATAGTAGGGCTTGGCGTAGAGATCGACCCAGTCTTCCTTGCGGGTGATCTTGCAGGCCGAGAAATCATCGATGTCCTCGATGTTGCCGGTCAGATAGGCCTGCTCCGGGTCGGGCAGACCGCCGCGCTCGCGGAGTGCCGCGGCGATGTCGTCATAGCCGTATTCTTCGACGAGGCCCATCAATTTGGCGCGGTCGAGCTTGTCGGGATGCATGCGCTCCAATGCCCCCGCACTGCGCCGCTCCCAATGCTCGATCAGATCGCCGAAGAGTTGGCTGGCCCAGCCGACCCCGCCTTCGAGAAAGGCAAAACGCAATTCCGGGAAGCGCCGGGTGACGCCGCCGAGGAAAATCGCCTTGGCGGTCGCATGACCGGCGGCAGCGAAATGGCCGATATGGTTGTAGGTAAAGTTGGTCGGCGACAGGCGCAGGCCCTGGCTGCTAGAGGCGCTGTGGAAGGTGGGTGCGATGCCCAATTCCACACATTTCGCCCAGACCGGGTCGTAGTCGTACTCGCTGTCGAGGCCGAGCACGTCGTACCACACCGCAAAGCGCGCGGTGTCGGGGTCGTTGGCCGCCGCCGCCGGCACCTTGCGCGCCATGTTGCTGCCGAACATGCCGACCTTCGAGCCCAATTGCTTGGTGACGAATTCGAGTTCCGCGATGGCTTCGTCCGGAGTGTGCATCGGGATGATCGCGGCCGGGGTCAGCCGGTCGCCGAGGCCCTTAAAATAATCGGCCGAAACGATGTTGTAGGCGCGGATCACGGAACGGCGGGCGGCGTCATCCTGAATGCGCGGAAAGCGCAAGCCGGCGGTCGGGTAGACGATGACAAAGTCGAGGCCCAGCTCGTCGAGCCGGTCGTAGAGCAATTTCGGCATCATCGCGGTGGCGCGGTCGAGCGTGTTTTCCGCCTGGCGGGCCCAGAAGGCCTGCTGTCCGCGGCGCTTGTTGCGGCGCTCCGCAACCGGCATCGACAGCAACTCGCGGGTCGTCCCCATCGCCTTTAGAAACCCGTCCGCGGCCAGATCGCCGCCGACCTTGCGCATCTTGTCGCTAAACACCGGATCGTATTCGACCCAATGGCCGTCGCCATCGACGATCGGATGGTCGATTTTCGAACGGACCTGTTCAGGGGTCATGTGGGCGCTCATGATCTGCTCCGGAAAGTGACGGTTGGGCCGCCGGTCATCCTGAGCCCACCGCAGGCAAGCGCCAACCATGATTTGCCCGCGAGGCCTGCGCCGAGCGCATGCATGCCCCTACAAATGATATGGTCAAGGAAACTGGCGACTTGCCGTCCCTCTCTGCGAGACGCCCGTGAACAAAAATCGGCGCGGAGCCCGCCATATTTGTGTCGGGATTGAAGCGTATGCTGATTAATCAGATCGGAAGATGCCCGCGGGCGCCAAATTCCCCTGCCAAAGCGTCAGTTCGGCATCACATTCGGATTATAAGCGGCTGATCTTAAAAGAGAACGTTCTCAAGGGCGCTAATTTTTTCGCATTTTTCCGCTGCCCTGCGGAAAAACTGCAAGGGTTCCAGAGGGTTGCCCCATCGGGATCAGTCCTTATATTCCGCTGCTGTTCAATCGCCCCGCCTAGCGTTAACAAATGACCTCAGCCAAATTCGACGTCGTCGGGATCGGCAATGCCATCGTCGACGTGATCGCCCATGCCGATGACGCGTTTCACGCGCGCGAGGGGCTGGTCAAGGGGACGATGACCCTAGTCGACGCGCCACGGGCCGAGGCGCTCTATCAGCTGATGGGGCCGGCGGTCGAGATCTCGGGCGGCTCGGTCGGCAACACGATGGCCGGCCTCGCCTCGCTCGGCGGGACCGGCGCCTATATTGGCAAGGTGCGCGACGACTTCCTCGGGCAGGTCTACCGCCACGACATCACCGCGGTCGGTATCCGTTTCGAGACACCGGCGGCGACGAGCGGCCCGGGTACCGCGCGCTGCCTGATCCTTGTCACCCCCGACGGGCAGCGGACGATGAACACCTATCTCGGCGCCTGCGCCGACCTCGGACCCGCCGACATCGACCCCGACGTGATTGTTGCCGCACAGATCACCTATCTCGAAGGCTATCTGTTCGATCCGCCGCAGGCGCAGGAGGCGTTCCGCAAGGCCGCTGCGATCGCCCATGCCGGCGGGCGCAAGGTGGCGCTCAGCCTCTCCGATCCGTTTTGTGTCGGCCGCCACCGCGAAGCCTTTCGCGATCTCGTCGACGGGCACGTCGACATCCTATTCGCCAACGAGGCCGAGATCTGCTCGCTCTATGAGACCGCCGATTTCGCTACCGCGGCCGCGCGCGTGCGCGGCCATGTCGCGCTCGCCGCCTTGACCCGCAGCGCGGCCGGCAGCGTGATCCTGGCGGACGACGCCGAGCACACGGTCGCGGCGGCACCGGTGGCGCGGGTTGTCGATTCGACCGGGGCCGGTGATCTCTACGCCGCCGGTTTTCTCTACGGCTTGACCCGGGAACTGCCGCTTCCCACTTGCGGCGGGATCGGCAGTCTATGCGCTGCCGAAATCATCAGCCATGTCGGCGCGCGCCCGGAGACCGCGTTGTCGCGTCTCGTCGCCGAAGCCGGTCTGGCTTGATCTCGGTAATCGCTTTGGCCGCCGGCCGCTGAGCCGGCCGTTTCGCATGGATATCCGCAACATCGCGATCATCGCCCATGTCGACCACGGCAAGACGACCCTGGTCGATGCGATGCTGCGCCAAAGCGGTGCCTTTCGCGCCAACCAGCAGGTCGCCGAGCGGGCACTCGATTCGAACGAGCTCGAGCGCGAGCGCGGCATCACGATCCTTGCGAAATGCACTTCCGTGGTCTGGCAGGACGTGCGGATCAACATCGTCGACACGCCTGGCCACGCCGATTTTGGCGGCGAGGTCGAGCGCATCCTCAACATGGTCGACGGGGTCCTCGTGCTGGTCGACGCCGCCGAGGGCCCGATGCCTCAGACCAAGTTTGTGGTCGGCAAGGCTCTGCGTCAGGGCTTGCGGCCGATCGTCGTGATCAACAAGGTCGACCGGCCGGACGCGCGGGCCGGCGAGGTACACAACGAGATCTTCGATCTCTTTGCGGCACTCGACGCCAACGAGGCGCAGCTCGACTTCCCTACCCTCTTTGCGTCGGGCCGCAATGGCTGGGCGGTGGCCGATCTGGATATGCCGCGCCGGGACCTGGCACCGCTCTTCGAGCTGATCCTGGCGCACGTCCCGCCGCCCCACGCCGAGCCCACCGCACCCTTTGCGATGCTGGCAACGACCCTCGACTACGACTCCTACCTCGGCCGGGTGTTGACCGGGCTGATCCATTCCGGGACGGCGCGCGTCAACATGCCGGTCAAGTCGCTCAACCGCGACGGCCGCGTCATCGAGCAGGCGCGGCTGACCAAGCTCCAAGCGTTTCGCGGGCTCGAACGGCGGCCGATCGAAGAGGCGCGCGCGGGCGATATCATTGCCGTCGCCGGGCTTGCTCTGACCACCGTCGCCGACACGATTTGCGCCCCCGAGGTCGTCTCCCCGCTGCCCGCCGATCCGATCGATCCGCCGACATTGGCGATGACCTTTTCGGTCAACGACAGCCCGCTCGCCGGCCGAGAGGGAACAAAGGTGACATCGCGAATGATCGGCGAGCGCCTGTTCCGCGAAGCCGAAGGCAATGTGGCGATCCGCGTCAGCGATAGCCGCGAGAGGGACGCATTCGAGGTCGCCGGCCGCGGCGAATTGCAGCTCGGCGTGCTGATCGAGACGATGCGGCGCGAGGGCTTCGAATTGTCGATCTCACGGCCGCGGGTGCTGTTTACCAGCGACCCGGCGACCGGCCGGAGGCTCGAGCCGATCGAGGAGGTCGTCGTCGACGTTGACGAGGAATTCGCCGGGATCGTCGTCGAAAAGATGAGCCGCCGCAAGGCGGAGATGCAGGAGATGCGGCCCTCGGGCGGCGGCAAGCGGCGCCTCTCGTTTCTCGGTCCCACGCGGGGCCTGATCGGCTATCAGGGCGAGTTTCTCGCCGACACCCACGGCACCGGGGTGATGAGCCGGCTGTTCCACGGCTATGCGCTCCATAAAGGGGCGATCGAGGGACGGTCCAACGGTGTCCTGGTCGCAAACGCCGAAGGTTTCGCCGTCGCCTATGCGCTATGGAATCTCGAAGACCGCGGGCCGATGTTCGTCGACCCCGGCATCCAGGTCTATCAAGGGATGATCATCGGCGCCCATACCCGCGGCAACGACCTCGATGTCAATCCAATGAAGGGCAAGCAGCTGACCAACATCCGCACCACCGCGAGGGACGAGGCGGTGCGGCTGACACCACCGCAGATCATGAGCCTCGAACAGGCGATCGCCTACATCTCCGATGATGAGCTTGTCGAGGTGACGCCGAAATCGATCCGCCTGCGCAAGCGACTGCTCGATCCGAACGAGCGTCGGCGAGCGGCCCGCGCCGCTGCCGCGGCTGCCGAATAGCCCCCTGCCTGCCGCCTCTGAATTGACTTTTCCCCCGCGTCGACTATGGTGCCGCCCGGTCGAATCCAGGTATTGAACGCATGAGCAGCAAGCGCGACGAACCGAAATACAAGATCAATCGGCGCCTCGCGGTGAATTTGTGGGGTCGGCCGAAGAGCCCGCTCAACCGGCGCGAATACGGTCCCGGGCAGCACGGGCAGCGGCGCAAAAAGCCGTCCGATTTCGGAACGCAGCTTGCAGCCAAGCAAAAGCTGAAGGGCTATTACGCCAATATCGGCGAGCGCCAGTTCCGCAAGCTTTATGAAGAGGCGGTACGGCGGCGCGGCGACACCGGGGACAATCTGGTTGAGTTGCTCGAGCGCCGCCTCGACGCCGTGGTCTATCGCATGAAACTGGTGCCGACACCATTTGCCGCGCGTCAATTGGTCAATCACGGGCACGTCCTGGTCAACGGGCGACGCGTCACTATTCCGTCCTACTCTGTGCGCGACGGCGATACGATCGAGCTCAAGGCGAGGGCCAAGCAGATGGCGCTCGTACTCGAGGCGGCAAGCTCCGGGGAGCGCGACGTTCCTGACTATGTCGAGATCGACCACGATCGCATGAGGGGTCGGTTCGTCCGCGCGCCAAAGCCGACCGACGTGCCCTATCCGGTGACGATGGAGCCCAATCTTGTCATCGAATTCTATTCTCGCTGACTGAGTTCGCGACCCGCGTCAAAAGCCGCGCTTCGGCGCGGCTTTTTTCGTTGCACGATTTGCTCGACACTGAGGTCGCGAGCGTCCTCGGCGGACGCAACCTCGACAGGCGGTTGCGATGCTGACCCTGCACCTCTCGATCATACTCTTGCTAATCATCGTGAACGGCTTCTTCGCGATGGCCGAGATCGCTCTCGTGGCCTCCCGGAAGGCGCGCCTTCAGCCGCTCGCAGAGATCGGCAATCCCGGGGCAGAAGCCGCACTCGAGCTGAAAGCGGATCCCTCGCGACTGCTCTCGACGGTCCAGATCGGCGTCACAGTGATCGCGATACTGTCCGGGACCTTTGGTGAGGCAACGTTGGGAGACACGCTCGAACAGCAGCTCAGGAGCTATGAGGGGTTCCTCGCGCGCTACGCGCACGTCGTCAGCATGGCGGTCGTCGTGATCGGCATCTCTTATTTCTCGCTAATCCTGGGTGAGCTCGTGCCCAAGCGGATTGCGCTCATCCATCCCGAGCGGATTGCCGCAGCACTCGGCCGCATCATGCGGGCGATCGCACGGGCGGGAGCGCCGATCGAATGGTTCTTGAGCACCTCGACGGACCTGGTGCTTCGCCTGATGCCGATGCGCGGCCAGGGGACGGCACCGGTGACCGACGAAGAGATCAGCTTCATGCTGCGCGAGGGCGTTGCGACCGGCCACATCCCCGAAGCCGAGACGGCAATCGTCGAGATGGCATTGCGGCTCGGCGATCGGCGCGCGAGCGCAGTGATGACACCGCGGACACGGATACAATCGCTCGACCTCGACGACCCGGAAGAGGAGAACCGGCAGAAGATTCGGGATAGCGTATATTCGCGCTTTCCCGTGGTGCAGGGCGGCTCGCAGCAGGTGATCGGTATCGTTCAGGCCAAGGATTTGCTCATTTCCGCGCTCAGCGGGCGGCCCTTCGATTTGCGCGCGGCGACCAGGCCGCCGCTTTACTTGCCGAACACAGTGACCGCGCTCCGCGTCCTCGAGGCGTTCAAGACCTCAGGCGAGCCGATGGCCTTGGTCGTCGACGAATACGGCGATCTCGAAGGGCTGGTTACGCAGAGCGACATCCTCGAGGCGCTGGTCGGCGACATCCCCGGCTCGGCCGAAGCCGATCAGCGGGTGGTGCGACGTGAAGACGGCACTTGCCTGATCGACGGGATGGTCGGCCTCGACGAGCTGAGGCAAGTCCTCGGGATTTCCCATTTGCCCGGTGAAGATGCCGATTTCCATACGCTCGGCGGCTATGTGATGGCACGCCTCAACCGCGTGCCGATGGTCGCCGACCGCATCACCGCTGCCGGCTATCGGTTCGAAGTCGTCAAGATGGATGGCCGGCGGGTCGATCGGGTCTTAGTGTCACCCGTCAGAGCCAAAGCTCGGTGAGGAAATCGATGGCGACACCCGAAGTGAAGGCAGTCGAGCGCCTGTTGGGCAGCGGCGTGCCCTACGCCTATGCGGTCAAGGCCGGGCCATGGATCTTTCTGACGGGTCACGAGGCGTTCGATTTCGCCGCCGGCGTCACCGAAGCGGTCGCCGGGACACCCGGCTTTCCTCTGTTCGGCCGCCAGCGCTGGCGGCGCGAGGGCGACTTCATCCTGCAGCGGATGCAGAGGATCCTCCAGGATTTCGGGTCCGACCTCGCCCACGGTGTCCGCCTCGATCAGTTCTATCCGACCCCGGCCGCGGTCGACCCCTATCATTTGGCACGCCGCGCGGCCTTCGGCGATTACATCCCGCCGAGCACATCGGTGGTCATGGAGCGTTGTTTCGGTGGCGAGAGCGGTATCTCGACCTCGCTGATCGCGGTGGTGCCGCGCCCGGAGTGCGAGATCCGCAAGGTTTATCCGTCAGCTGTCACGGCCTCCGCCAGCTCGGGCTTTGTGCCGACCGTGGTCTGCGACGACTTCGTCTTCGTCGCCGGACAAATGGCGAGCGGGCGAGAACACGGCTTGGATCCGCGCGCCCACGTCCCTGGCCACAGCTTGTGGGCCGGCACCGAGATCCGCAAGCAGACCGAATTTATCATTCAGGAACGATTGAAGCCGGCGCTCGAAGCGGCGGGGTCGTCACTCGAGCGCTCGGTGAAGGCCCAGGTTTATATCCAGAACGTCGAGAATTTCCCAGACTTCGTCGATGTCTGGACCCAGTATTACCGGAATATCCCGTGCGCGCTGACGGTCGTCCCGACCAAGGGCTTCGCGATGGTTGGCGGCATCATCGAGATCAATCTGATGGCGCTGACCAATGGCGCAAAACGCGTCAAAGAGGTCATCGCAGCCGATATTCCGCAAATGGCCGCCTATGGGCCCTGCGTCAAAGTGGGCGAGTTCCTGTTGCCGTCCGGGCTGATGGCGATCGGGAGGGATGGGCACGTGATCGGCAAGACAATCTCGCCGGGGTTCCCCGGGCTTGCTCACGCCGGATTTACTCAGGCCGCCGCCATCCATGATTATGCCGAGGCGTTGTGTAAAGCGGCAGGCGCCTCGCTGGCAAAGATCCTCCGCTCCCAATATTTCGTCTCAGACACGACGGTATTTCCCGGCATCGCGACGGCGTGGGCCTCTCGCTTCGGCGCTCAGCCGCTGCCCTTTGTCTGCATCCAGACGCCACCCGAGATGCCTGCACCCGGCATGGCGCTGATCGCCGATTTCTGGATCTCGACGCTCTGAGCGGATCAGCGTTGCTGCGACTTGTCGAGCACCTCCTGGGGCGTCATCGACACGATCTCGGCATAGGTCGGCACGAAATGTCCGCCCTCGATCAGTTGAACGAACTCGGGCCTGATTTCGCGCGCCACTCGCTCGCGGATGCGCCGGTGCTCTTCGATGTCCCGCCATTCGCCGATCAGGTAGAAGTGGTCGGGGTCCCCGGCGTCGCGGCAGAGCACCCCGTCCTTCACCTGTGCCGCCGAGCGATGAAACGGGTTGTTGTCGCCGTAGTCGAACTTGTTGAAGAGTTCGATGAACTCGTCGCCTGTGCCGGGTTTGACCCGGAAGTCGTAGACGTGAAAGAAGTTGCCCTTGGTCGCCAGCGGTACCAGAGCCATTCGCCCCTCCTCTGCGAGGTGATTTGATCGGCAGCCCGGCGATGGTAGCCTCGCTCCGCCCACCGGGCCAGCTCTGAGGGAGAAAAACACAATGGCCGTCGTCGAGACCGAACGCTTGGGACAGGTGCTCGTGGTGCGGATGAACCGGCCCGAGCGATTGAATGCGCTGAACCAGGAAATGCGCACTCGGCTCGCCGAGACCTGGACCGAGTTCCGCCACGATGACGGACTCGAAGTCGCGATCTTTACCGGTACCGGCCGCGGCTTTTGCGCCGGCGAGGACATGAAGGAGTCGCTGCAGCGCGGGGTGCCCGGCGGGCAGCGGCCGGCGATCGAGGACCCGTTCATGTCGGGGGCGCTCGAAAAGCCGGTCATCGCCGCGGTCAACGGCTATGCGATGGGCGGCGGCTTTATGCTGGTCGAGCGCACCGATCTCAGGGTCGCGGTGCGCGAGGCGGTGTTCGAGGTCTCCGAGGCCAAGCGCTGGCTGCTCGGCGGCTACAATCACGGACATCTGGCCAACCTGCCCTACCCGGTCGCGATGGAGATGGCGCTCGGCTTTCGCTTCACCGCCGAGCGCTTTTACCAGATCGGTTTTCTGAACCGGCTGGTCGACGCCGACCAGCTGATCCCGAGTGCCATGGCGATGGCCGAGCACCTCTTGACCCTGCCGCCCGCTTCGCGCGTCAACACCGTCCATATGATGCGGCAGATGCGCCCGATGCCGGCGCCCGAGATGCAGCGTCTGGCGGGCGCATTACGCGAGCACGGCGCCAAGAGTGACCTGATGGAGTCGCGTGCCGCCTTTGCCGAGAAGCGCACACCCAATTTCAAGGGCTGGGACAACCCCGAGGACCGCTACCGCCTGCCCTCGCTCGAAACCGTCAAAAGCTGACTCCGCCCACCTCCTCAGCGCAGCGGAATTTCGCGTTTTGGCGTCTAAAACTCGTCCTATTCCGCTTATAAACGGCGTCGAATCAGTAGCTTGGATGTTATCGGGCGAGGCGTTCGGCAGCCGAATTGTGGTGGCTTGGCAGCCGAACGGCAGCCGAATTTGGCGGGCTCTCAAACGTTGTTTGTTGGAGCATATAAATATCAAATGACAATTGATATAAACGCACTATCGGCTTATATAAATGCCGGCCTCGGCTCCGCAAAGGGATCCCGCAGCGTCGCAAACGAGAGGATCGGTTAGTGGCTGAGCTGCAACAGACACAAGGCGATCGCAACGGCCCGCTCGCCGGCCTCAAGGTGCTCGATCTGACCGAGCACATGGCGGGGCCGTTCTGCACGATGATCCTTGCCGATATGGGGGCTGAGGTCGTCAAGCTCGAACGCCCTAGCAAGGGCGATTCGGTGCGCGCCTGGGGCGACGGCAGCGAGCGCAATCCCTATTTCCGCTACATCAACCGCAACAAGAAGGGCATCACCCTCGACTACAAGCAGACGCAAGGGAAAGCGTTGTTCCTGCGGCTCGTCGAAACCATGGATGTGCTGGTCGAGAACTATCGGCCGACGGTGATGCCGCGCGCCGGGCTCGGCTTTGACGCGTTGCGCGAGGTCAACCCGCGGCTGATCTACGCCCAGCTTTCCGGGCTCGGCTATGACGGGCCCTATGCCGGACGCGGTGGCTTTGACCTGATCGCGCAAGGCATGGGCGGGATCATGCATGTGACCGGCGAGCCCGACGGGCCGCCGACCTCGGTCGGTCTGCCGATTTGCGATCTCGGCACCGGGATGTGGGCAGTGCAGGGCATCCTCGCCGCCCTTTACGAGCGCCAGCATACCGGCACGGGCCGCCTTGTCGAATGCTCGCTATTGGAGACCGCGATCGGTTTTAGCTCGTGGACCTCGGCGCAATGGCTCGCCGACCGCGAGGAGCCGACCCGGCAGGGCTCGCGCCATCGCCAGAACGCGCCCTACCAGCGCATGCAGACCAAGGACGGCTATCTGATGGTGGGAGCCGCCGGTGACGCGATCTGGGCACGCTGTGCGAAGGCGTTAGGGCACCCGGAATGGTGCGAGGACCCGCGTTTTGCCACGAACCAGCATCGCATGGAGAACCGTGAGGCACTGGAGGCCGTGATGAACGCGGTGCTGATGACCAAGACCACCAACGATTGGGTCGAGGTGCTCGAAGCCGCCGGTGTGCCGTGCGGCCCAGTCTATGATTACGCGCAGCTGTTCGCCGACCCGCAGGTGCGCCACCGCGGTTTCGTCCAATATGCGCGCGACCCGGAACTGGGTGAGGTGCCGTACATTCGCACCCCGATCAAAATTGGCGAAGGCGTGCGGGTCCGCAGTGTCGCCCCCAAGCTCGGCCAGCACAACGTTGAAATCTTCGGCCGGCTCGGCCTCAGCGAGGCGGAAATGAAGGAGCTGCACGCCAAGGGCGTATTGTGATCCCACAGCGCGTAATGACGCCCCCGATAGTCCGCCAGGAGCGATACTTCGCTCATTTTCGGTCGAGGGGTCAGTGTCGACCGATAGCCCATCTTGGGTGTGATTAATGAAACCATGAGGTCGCCATTGGGAAAGAAGGCGGGACCGCTGACTCCCGATACCAAATTCTCCTCCGATGCACATACGCCATTATGCAACCATTACAAATCTAACCAATAGATACCGATCCGCGGCTAGGTACATCTAAAGGGTGCCAGGGGGGATCAGTGCGGTTTCTTGAACAAGGCTCAGACATTCCGGATGAGCTGATCAGCGCTGTCACTAATGGCAGCGCCACGTTCCTTTGCGGCGCCGGCGTTTCGTTCCGTGTCAACTTGCCATCGTTCAAGGAGCTGACCGAGGGCCTCTATGCCCGGCTTGGGGAATCGCCGAATGATGAGCCCGCCGAGCGAAATGCGATCGCCAGTAAGGAATATGACCGGGCGCTGCGCTCCCTGGAGAAGCGCACCCACCGTCCAGGAACGCCATCGCGCATGCGCGACGCGGTAGCCAAGCTTCTACACACGCCAGCCATCGCGTTTCCCGACCATCTCGCGCTGCTCCAACTATCACGGGACAGCGACGGTCGCCCCCGCTTGCTGACGACAAACTTCGACACACTGTTCGAGCGGGCGGCGAGCACGGGTGGGATGGCAGACGTGCCAAGCTATGCCGGCGTGTCTATTCCACGCGCTGGCGGCGAACGTGACCACGGAATTCTGCATCTCCACGGAAGGATTGCCGATGGTACGCTGAACTTGGAACGCACCGACTTGATCCTTACCAGCGCTGATTTCGGCGATGCTTACCTCCGAAGTGGTTGGGCATCGCGCTATCTCGAGGATCGCATGCGCTTCGGCACACTAGTGCTGGTCGGCTACGGCGCGGAAGACGCGGCTATGCGATTGCTACTCGAAACGCTCGATGCCGACCGTGATCGGTTCCGCGATCTCCATGACATTTATGCCATCGAGAGAGGCACGACGGAATCCGCATCGCTTTGGAAGGCAAAGCGCATCAAGCCCATCGAGTTTGCCGACTACGATGCGATCTACGAGACACTTTCCGAATGGGCGCGCTACGTCACGCAGCCCGTCGAATACCGGCGCGCACGCGTCCGGGACATCCTGGAAACGGCGGCGGCTGGTCCATGACCGATACAGTCAATCCGAAAGCGCGCCGAAAGAAAACGCCGGCCGACGCTACCCCGTTCGAGCGTGAACAGCTGCGGTTCTTTTTGTCGGGGGACGACCTCGCTGCGACGCTATCAGAAATCAATCCTTCTTTGGCGTGGCTCCCCCTGCTCTCGGAGATGAAGCTCATCCAAAGCGAAACCCAGTTGATCTCGTGGATCGAGCGCAATTTCGCAGATGCAGATGCCGTCCGAGATGTTGTTGCAAATATTCGTTTTTTCGGACCTGATACGGCAAAATTCCTCGAATATCGATTAAATGCGCAAGCGGCGACTTTGCCGCCGTTACTCGCGAAGAGCTGGACGCTGATTATCCGCCACATGCGAGCGGCTAAGCGGGGCCTCGCTCATAGTGAATGGTTCGACATTGCGCCCCAACTCAAGCGGGGTGATTGTTCAGTCGCCGTGCTGGAGAGGCTCGCAAGCGCGTTGCGCCCAAAGCTCAAGATTGGCAAGCGCCTGTCCTGGAAGAACACCGAGGAGGATACGCCGGAACGGCCCTCCGACCTGATGTCGATCGATTATGAGGTCGAAGACAGTGCGTCGTCGGATCATATCCTCGCGGCATGGCCCACGGACGCGGCAGCGGAAATCGATGAGAGCTTTCTTCTGCAATTGACCACCGTGCTAAACGCTGCGTTGGCCGACGCCACCGACATTGGAGTAGAGGGAAACGAAGGCTACAGCACCTCAGATACGGACGTTCCTTCGGTCGCGCGGCATCGTCAGAACGAATACCGGTCAGGATTCCAGGTCATCGTTCGGGTGATGGCGGAAATTTGGACGCGACTGGCGAGTAAATCGCCCGGGAGGGCGGTCGCGATGGCGGAGCGTTGGCGCGATAGCTCATTCCGCCTCACACGGCCGCTCGCGCTGTTTAGCTTTGCAAATTCGAATGTCCCGGCCAAGCTTGGGGCCGACATGTTGATTGGCTTGCCGTCCGGGGAGTTGTTTCTCACGAACTCCAGTGTCGAGGTTTACCGGTTGATCCACACGCGGTGGAAGGATTTCCCGGCCCAGAAGCGGCGCAAAATTCTTCGCCGACTATGCGAAGGTCCGCCGCGGAGCTGGTTCCGCGACGGCGCTAAGATTGACGACTATCTCGATCGTAGCCGCTTCGACATCCTTTCCGACATGGTACGAGATGGCTTCGACATCGGTCGCGAAGCAAAGAAGCTTTTGGCGGACATACGCGCGCGCTGGCCGCAGTGGCAACTGAAGCCTGCAGAAAGAGCCGGGTTTCATATCTGGCAAGAAGGCCCGCGCGAGATCCGCGGAGATCCCGACAAGCTAAGAGGCATAGCAGACGACGAGCTTGTTGCCAAGGCGAGGGAAATTGCTTCGGTCACAGGCTTCATGGAGGGAGATAGCTGGCAAGGCCTTTGCCGGAGCGACCCAGACCGGGCGCTACGCGGTTTGGCTGCTGCCGCGGAGACCGGTGATTGGCCCCCAGTGTATTGGGAACAGCTGCTCTGGTCGCTCACCGCTTACGCGGATGCTGCCACCGAGCTTACGATCGCCCAGCTTCTTCTTCGGTGGCCGAAGGATAGGTTTGGGGAGATTGCCGCCGCGGCTTCATCGTGGCTCCATGGGCATGCCAAGACGCTTCCCGATGAACTACTGTGGCCCCTGTGGGACTGCATTGCCGACGCGGTATTGACTGAAGCCGCAGAGGTCGCGGATGCGTGACTTGTTCAACGATGCCATCAACGCTCCCCCCGGGCGACTCGTCGAGGTTCTGATCAGCAAGATAACAAAGGGCGACGCAAAAGAGCTTCCCGATGATGCGCTTGCGCGCTTGGACCGGCTCTTCGATGCGCCCGGAAAGTCCGGACTCCTCGCGCGGGTACGGATTGCTGCGGATTTGCCTTTCCTATTCGATCGCGCGCCTACTTGGACGACGTCGCGCCTAATTGCCCTGTTCGATTGGTCATCGCCCGATGCCGCGGCCATGTGGTCGGCGAGAAAATACTCAAACTACATCGGATCTCCGGAACTTTTCGGCCGTGTAAAAAAACCCTTCCTGCAGATGTTTGGCCGCACCGACATAGCTGCGGAAGACCTGCGCATATTCGCGCAATGGTTAGCGGGTATCCTCATCGCAAACAGAGCCAACAATACGGGCTATCCCTTGACGGCCACCGACGCACGATCGGCCTTGCGCCGGGCGGGTGCAAGCGCGCTCCCGAGCGTTGGCCATCACCTGGCAATAGAAATGGAGAGGGCTCCGGAGGTGCAAAAGCTGGTGCATTGGCAGGAAGTGGTAGGCCCGGTGTTCCAAGAGATCTGGCCGCTTGACGTGGAATTGCAAACCTCGGCAACGACGTTCAAGCTCGTGCAAATTCTTCTTGCGACTGGGAAAGCATTTCCCGAAGCTTGCGAAATCATCATCCCGTTTATCCGGCCGGAGAACGCAGGTACCGAGGTGACCATGTTCTCCATCGCTCAGGCGCCTGATGGTCTCTACGAAGCCGCGCCGTCAAAAATGCTGGACGTGATCTCGGCGGTGGTTGGCGAAGCACCTCCAGGAAGCGTCTATGCGCTCGGCAGAGGCCTTTCACGCCTTCGGGCGATCGATCCTAAGCTAGCAGCCAGTAGGCAATTTCAGAAGCTGTTAACCTCTGCTTCGCAGCACGGATAGGGATCTGTGGTGCTTCTGGGGAGGTGCGAGCGCAGCATGCCGTCGCGGCCGCATCGAATAACATCTGCTCACGATCAGTTTGGTTAGTCGCGCGTTTCCTGCCTGGGGCGACGGTAGCGAGCGCAACCCCTATTTCCGCTACAGCATCCCGACGCGCCGCATGCGGTCAGCTGTCTGCGCACGTGCAATGCGGTGCAAGATAAGTACTGTACCGCCAACAAGGGTGATAAATGCGCGCCGTTTCTTATTCATTGCCCGCGGTCGATCGCGGCGAGGCGGTCGGCGAGCTGGTTTAGCTCCCATTCCCGTGCCAAGGCCGCCGCGACACCCCAAGTCGGTGTCTGGTCGTCGAGCGACGGCAGCGGAGCTGAGGCGTTCATCGTAGCGATCGAGCGGTAGAGTCGCAATTGTTCCGCCTGGGCCGCGAAGCTCCCTTGCGCGAGAGCCGCTTCGAGCGACCCGTAGCGGCGCAGCAGGCTCGCCGCACCTTTCGGGCCGACACCGGGTAGACCGGGTATCTTGTCGGACGGATCGCCGCGAATCGCGATGAAATCGGGTACCTGCTTTGGTTCGACACCGTAGCGCTCGCGTACTTCTGCGGGACCGATGCGGGCCATCTCGCCGGCGCGCACCGGCTGCAGAATAGTCGTTCGATCTGATGCGAGTTGAAACGCATCGCGGTCACCGCTCGCCACGATTGCCGCACCGCCGCGCCGCTCTTCCTGCGCCACGGCCGCGGCGAGGAAATCGTCCGCCTCGAATCCCGGCGCCTTGGCATAGGCGAACCCGCAGGCCGCAACGAACTGGGGCAATACGTCGAGCTGGTCCAGCAGTTCGGCGTCAAAGACGCGGCCGCTCTGATACGATTCAAGCGCTCGATGTCGATAAGTCGGTGCGTCGAGCGTGTCCCAGCCGACGAGCACTGCGCGCGGTTGCTCTTGCGCATAGAGCCGCAACAGGAAATTAGCAAAGCCGACAATCGCGCCACCGCCTTTGTTGCCGCGCCGCCGCACCGATTTTGGCACGCCGTGATAGGCGCGATGCGCAAACGAGTCGCCATCGATCACGAGCAATGGCCGGTTCACATCGCGTTCCTTGCCGGGGACGGGATCGAGGATCATCCTCCAATCGAACAAAATACCGGGCCGTGTCAATGCGCGTGCTGATTTGCGGCGGCGGCGTGATCGGCGCTTCGATCGCCTATTTTCTGAGCCGCCACGGGATCGAGACGACGGTCATCGAGCGCACCGGGGTCGCCTGTGCGGCATCAGGCAAATCCGGCGGCTTTCTGGCATTCGACTGGTGTGACGGGACACGGCTCGAACCCCTC
>Ga0310916_10000730_pt1 | contig 18552 bp, 18 predicted proteins | sample GREbulkMGLF176_FD_203444 | JGI IMG/M metagenome (GOLD analysis project Ga0310916, IMG submission 203444) | Lab enrichment of tropical soil microbial communities from Luquillo Experimental Forest, Puerto Rico - GRE.bulkMG.LF176 | ecosystem: Environmental > Terrestrial > Soil > Tropical forest >...
GGTTCGCCGCTCGTGTAACGAAAGCCCTGCGGCGCCACGAGCATGAACATGTTCGGCGCGCCGCCGCTGATATACTGGCATTCGCGGCAATGGCACTGCCCCTTGAGGCGAGGTTCGCCGTCGGCCACGTAGCGAATTTTACGGCAATAGCATCCGCCTTCGAATTTCATGGCTGAAACCTCCGGAGACAGCGATTTTAGCCCGTCGTGGAAGAAGGGCCACTCTCATTTTGAAGACGAGATTGGCGTTTGATATCGCTGCACCGAGACTGTCTCGCCGATGTCGAATGCCATCAAATCCTCTCCGACCACGAGCGGTCCGTCGTAGGCTTGACGCGTTTCGGCGATGATGTCGTCGATTGTCGGCGCAGCGATTTGTCCGCTGCCGAGCTGCACAATATGCGTAAAGGCGGCAAGCCCCGGTTTCGTTTGGGCAAAGATGCGGCCGGCCTCGCGCGGTGTCGTATGGTGCCCGATAATTCTCCGGACGTAGGCTTCCTTCATCAGCTCGGGCGCTGCGATCGCAACCTCGTGGACCAGCAAGTCGGCACCGGCCCCGTATTTGATGACATTCTTGTTGTAGCGCGTGTCGGAGGAGAACACCGCCGAGCGCCCCCGGTATTCGAAGCGATAGCCATAGCACGGCTTGATCACGTCCCCATGGTCGACCTCGAAGGCGATTACCTTCACGCCGTCCTTCTCGTAGACGGTACCGTCGTGGTCAAACTCGGTGACATCGGTCGCAATTCCCGAGAGCGGCAGATGCTCGTCTGCAACGCGGATCCTGATGTCGAGCGCGTAGGCTTTCTCCAGATTGTCGATCAGCTCGCGCGCGCCGGTCGGCCCGATTACGCGGTAGGGCGTCTTGCGCGTTCCGAAATATGATTCGAGCCAGCCGGTGAGCCACACATCGGGTACGCCCGAGGTGTGGTCGGAGTGATAGTGGGTGAGCAACTGCACATCGATGCGCCCGATTGGCAGCTTGAGCTGGTAGAGCCGGATGGTAGCCCCGCGGCCGGCGTCGATGAGGAACTTCTGACCCCCCGCCTCCACCAGCGTGCAGGGGCCGAAGCGGTCGGGGCTCGGGATCGGCACGCCGGTCCCGAGCAGCGTCACGCGCAAGCCGCGCTCCGTCATGAGTTGATCTTGATGCCCGCTTCCTTGATGACCTTGGACCAGCGCGCGATCTCGCCGTTCACCAGCGCCCCAAACGCGTCAGATGTGCCGCCGCCCGGACCGGTGCCGAGCCTGGCCAGTGCGTCGCGCACCTTGTCGGTCTTGAGCGCCCTGTTGATGGCCTCATTGATCCGCGCGATCGTCGCAGGCGGCGTACCGGCCTTGACCACGATGCCCGCCCAGTCCTCGGACGCGAGCGAAGGGTAGCCGGCCTCGACGATGGTCGGAACGTCTTTGAGTGCTGCGACGCGCTTGCCGGCCATCACCGCGAGAGCGCGCAGCTTTCCGGTGTTGATGTGCTGGACCACCGGCATCATGGCGATGAACTGATAGGTGTTGATGCCGCTGATCAGGTCCGCGATTGCCTGGGAAAACTGGACGTAGGGCACATGCGTCGCCTGCATGCCGGTCTCAAGCTTGAACATTTCGCCAAGCAAATGCGCCGGCGTGCCAAAGCCTCCCGACGAGAACGTGTGCTTGGCCGGCTCCTTCTTGAGGTACGCGACGAGCTCCGCCGCCGAATGGACCGGAACCGACGGGTTGACCACCAGGACATTGTACGCCGTGCCGACCTGAACCACCGGTGCAAAATCGGTCTCAGCCTTGAACTTCGCGTCGGGAACGAGCCCGGGGATCGCTGCGAACGGCGCCGTGATCGAAAGGAGCGTATGTCCGTCGGAGGGCTGTCTGAGAACCTCGTACGCCCCAATGGTGCCCACCGCCCCCGGCTTGTTCTCGACGATCACATTCCAGCCTTCGCCATCCGAAAGCGCAGTCGCGACGATACGAGCCACAATGTCGGGGGGAGTGCTGGCCGAGTACGGGACAACGATTCGAATGAGGCTCGATGAGAGGGATTGCCCCACCGCCGGCGCATGGGCGGCAGCGCCAAGACCGAACGTTGCCGCGCCCATCAAAAAAGCTCGCCTGTCCATGGCCTTTCCTCCGTTGATCGGCCGCCTTCCACGTGTGGTTCCTTGGAACGGTGTCGAGGCGGAGCGAAGATGCTAGCGCGTCGTTGTCTAAGAGAATAATATAAATATGTCATTATGTCATAACCATCCGGAATGGGTCGAACCGATGCCATGGACGGATCGCGTCAAACGCCGTCTTAAATTGCGCGACCTGGATTTCCTGGCGGCCCTCATCGAAACCGGCACCATGGGCAAAGCGGCCGGCCGCCTCCATGTCTCGCAGCCCGCCGTCTCCAAGGCGATCGCGGACTTGGAGCGCACCCTCGGTGTGCGGCTGGTGGACCGCAGCCGGCGCGGGATTGTGCCCACGCCTTACGGCGTTGCCATGGGAAAGCGCATCGTCGCGATCTTCAACGACCTGCGGCAAGGGGTTCAGGAGATCGATTTCCTGTCCGATCCGACCAAAGGCGAAATTCGCATCGGCACAACCGAACCGATCGCCGCGGCCATCGTGACGCCTGCAATCGATCGACTGTCTCGCACATACCCTCAGATGATTTTTCATTTTGTCGCCGGCGATACCTGGTCGCTCTACAGAGAAGTGGCCGAGCGAAACGTCGAGCTCGCCATCTTTCGCATGATTGGCCGGTTGCCCGACGAGCTTACCGCCGAGATTCTCTTTTACGATGCCTTCGTCGTGGCGACAGCGGCCACCAATCCCCTCACGCGCCGGCGCAAGCTCACCCTTGAGGAAATTGCCAATGAGCCCTGGACGCTTTATCCCTATGACAGCGCTTTTGGCTCCATCATAGCAGAGACATTTCGGGCGAACGGATACGAACCTCCGCGTCTGACGGTCCCGACCCTGTCCGCCTTTTTGCAGAACGAGCTGCTCGCGACCGGACGGTTTTTGACGGTCCTTCCAGGCTTCATGCTCAACGTGCCCGGCCGATTTCCGCCGCTCAAGGCACTGCCTGTCGCCTTGCCCAATAGTGCAACGCCTATCGGGCTGATCACATTGAAAGGCCGGACGGTCACCCCCATCGCGCAGATGTTTATCGACAATGCCCGCGCCATCGCGAAACCATTGGTGAAATCCTTGTAGGTCGGGGCGCACGCCTGCCTCAATTTCTAAACCTTTGTTCTACGTCGATTTTTGGAGACTTCTAAATCGCCGCGAAACCATCCAGCGATCTGCGCGTTTACCTGCATCCCCGAACAGGAAATCAGGAGAGTGGCCGTGAGTAACACGGAGCCAGGCGTTGAATTTCGTATCATGCCCAGCGGTGGGCGCGATGGTCGTTGGTATTGGGAGGTGATTATCGGAAGCCGCACGATCGTGACGCGCGGTGTGTCCGATACCGAACCTGAGGCGTGCCAGGAAGCTGGCGACGCAGCTCGCAAAGCTAAACTCCCCCAATAGGTCAATCTGCAGCCTGCTCTGCACTCCTCACCCAACGGGCCGAGCTTAGGCCCTGACTCGGTGGCCTTCTGCTAACTTGGCGGTCTTGCTTGGCGGGCTTACTCGTCTGCCGCGCCGGCGGGTATTGGAGCGCTTGGTGGAGGCAAATCTGCTGCTTTGTAATGACGCGATTCCGTCAATCGGCTAATGATGCCCGTTCTCGGACTTCTGGGTTCGTCCAGATGCACCAATTGGTCAAATTTACTTCCGGTTTCGGAGCATTCCGGCAGTAGAGTCGCCGCTGGCGTCGGGGGCCTATGCGAACTCTTGACCCAGCTGAGATATTGGGTGTGCACTGCGACGCTTCCGGCGTTGATCGTCAATTATGCCCGGCTTCCGTTACCCCCCACACACGACCGCTCCGAGACGCCAGTGTCGTCTGTTCGAAAGCCTCATACGACCCATCTTCAATGGCCATTGATCTTATGTACACGAACCGCTCGATGGGATCATACCCCACGACCGCCGCTATTGGTGGTTTGTATGCTGCCAGTCCAACGTTGGGAATGTGCCGGGGCTGAAGCATCCTATAGAAGCTGAAGCCGAGGAGACTACACACCAACATGTAGAAGGCGAGGTACAATGTAATGTATGTTTCGGTTTTCTCCATCTCTGCTTACCCTGTGCCGCTCAGTTCTTATGGCAATCTCTGAATTACGGGAGTCATCCGGGCGAGATCATGGAGGCCCGGCGTTGCATGCACGGCGATAGCTATCTTCCAAAATAACCCACATTGGCGTTCGAGATGAGTTAAGCATTACAAATTTTGCCAAATTCGGTGACCACGGGTCCGCAGGCGCATGATCGCGGTTCTGCTGCGGTGCATGAGTCAGGTCATGGCACGGGGCTTACGAATCCGGATTTGGCGTTATGTCCGCAGCCGGCCGGAGCAGATAAGTCCGGCGTCATTAGCTTCCATGGCGCACGCACGGGAGCGTGTGCGCCGGATCAGCGTGCTCTGAAAATCCGCAAGCTGAGCCCGCCGGGCACAATGATCGACATATCTCTGGCGCACAACTCGGAGCGAACGATGAAGATTTCTGAAAAACGTATGGCAGTGTTACGCGAGCACATCAGGGCCGAGAGCGAGCACGACATGGAAGCGCTGCTCGCCGGCATGACTCCCGATTGTTTCAACGACGTTGTCGGCGTTGCCAAACCCTTCGTCGGGCCAGAGCAGACCGCCGCGCGCTATCGCAAACATTGGGAAGGATTTCCTGATTTCACGGTGCGGGTCCGCCGCATCTTGTCCGCTGACGAATCCTGCGTGGTGACCGAGAACGAATGGCGCGGCACCCACCTTGGCGCTTTCCTCGGGTGGCCGGCGACAGGAAAGCCGGTCCGCATGCGCGCGATCGTGGTCTGGCATTTCAAGGGCGATGATCTGTGGGGCGAGACGATCTTCTTCGACAACGCCTCGCTGCTGCAGCAGATCGGCGCATCAATAGACATCCCGGCTGCGGCCGGCGAGATGAAGCCGGCCACCTTTAAGCTGGACGATCCCCCTCTGGTCGGTCATGGACAAAAATTTGTTTAGATCAGGTGGTATCTCCAGCGGCGCGACAGCAATTGTTCAGGCTTGTTGCCGGCTCCAAAGCCGCCAAAGCCATGGTCTCAAGGCGCAGCCGATTCTGCGCCCCCTCCACGAGTTGATTGAGAAAACGGCTTTACTCGGCTTTTGTGCAGGTTTTCGGACGCCAGCGGCGATGATCTAACCACGCGGCTCGGTACTCCCACTGACTGATCCCGAAGACTTCGATATCCTATGCGCCGCTAGTCGTTTTGCCAAGGGAAGCTGCTGAATGCCACTTCGATATAAGTTGCCCGCCTATGCCGGCAATGCGTTACTTTTACTTCTCAGTTTTGTCATCATCGCAAGCGGTGGTGCAGACGGTCTAATTATCGGCTCCAAGTTGGGAGCGTTGGCTGCTCTCAATCTCTTTTTGGTCTACAAGTTCGATCGGTTCTTTCGAGAGGAGGTTTGGCTTGCTCACGAATTGGAGGTGACCAAGATCCGGGAGGACCTTCTGGCCGCCCAAAAGAGGCTCAGGGAACTTGAAGGGAGTCCTTCTGCTCCGAAGCAATGAAATTGGGTACAAGGCCGATCGTCATGTGGCCAGCGAGATCGCGGGGTGGATTCATTTATTCGGCCACGGCGGAACGAGTTTCGACTCGCCGGGCTTCATGCCACCGAGATGGCTGTTTGCAGAGGCAGCGATGGGTCAGATTCACTCCGCAACCGCCGTCGAGCAGCGCTGATAATTGTCTGCCGAGGGACGATCCCAAGGATCCATTCTTGAATAGTGCCCCCACACGTGACTGAAGAATTCTTCCTTGCGCGCGCCGGTGAGCACGCTGCGAACCTCGCCCGTCGAGATTTTCTGGACGGTTCCGACCTGGGCAGCGATCCATTGCAGGTGCGCGGTCTCTTCCAGAGCAAAAGTGGCGATACAGGCATTTTCAATGGAATCGGCGCAGACTGCCACCCCGTGGTTTTTCAGCACGGCTGCGTAGCCGTCCCCGATGACATCCCGGACCATCCTGCCGCGTTCCGGCGTATCGATCTGCCGATCAAAATCGAGAATCGGCACCTGCGGCGCGAATATCGCACCGCGATTGCCCACCGGCAGGATATTCACTCCCGCTATGCCGAAAGCAGTGGCATAGGTCGGATGCGCATGCACCACCGACGTGACGTCCGGCCGTGCCTTCATGATCTCCAGATGCAGGAAACGCTCGTCGACAGGCTCGAGGCGGCCCTCGAGCCATGTCCCTTCGAGATCGACAGTCACGATGTCATCCACGTCGGTGTCGATCAGCGATCGGCCTTCGGCATGAATGTGACCGAGGATAAGCACACGATCGGTTCCGGGAATTCGCGCGCTTACGTGCCCTTTCGTCAGCGGCCAAATTCCGCCAGCCGTCAGGATCCGATGAGCTTTGGCCAGGCGCCGGCGCAGCGCCATGACCCTGGTCTCATTTGCCGCCGAGGCTTCGATTGAAATCGGATTATGCATTGTACCTCCCCTTTCCGAGGCGATTCAGCGGTAAACATCTTCAATCGAGCAACGGCGGAAGTCCGTAGCTCGGCCAGGCGGCAATGACATCCTGGAGCATCCGGGGCGGGGGCAGCGAGCGCGGCGGATAGGCGTGCTTGCGCGTTGCATCGATGCCCACCTTGCCCGAATAGATCGCCTGCTCCTTCGGCATCGATGGATCGAGCGGCAGTCCCGTCCCCTTTTCCCAGATGGTGTAATCGCGGTCGGGCTGTACGCGGCTGGCCAGGTGCCACGCGACGTCGCCGTCGTTGTAGATGTCGCAGTCGTCCTCGACCACGATCACCTGCTTGGCCCGGTTTGGGTATGTCGCCCAGCAGCCGCTGTATACCGCCTTGGCGTGCGACGGAAACTGCGGCTTGATCTTGACTACGACGTGCGACTGGCACGACATCGGATGAACGTGGACATCGAGCACACCCGGAATGCCGCACGCGCGCAGCGACGACAGCAGGATCGATTCCATTGCGATGTCCTTGATGCAGCTCCCCTCGCTCGGCGGCATCTGCTCCTGAAAGCCCTGATGGATTGTCCCGTTGCGGTAGGTGATGGCATTCACCTCGACTATGGGCGAGTTTGCGGGCGGTCCCATATGGCCGTAGAACTCGCCGAACGGACCTTCCTGCTCGCGTACACGGGGCTGAACGACGCCTTCGATCACCATCTCGCAGTGGGCCGGGACAAGCAGGTCGACGGTCTCGCATTTCACGACTTCCATCGCGCGCCCGGACAGCGCGCCGGCCACGCTGATCTCGTCGACGCCGAAGGGAACCCGCCCGACTGATGTCATGCCGAGATAGGGCGGAGGTCCGACCACGATCGCGACCGGCATCGGCATGTTCGCCGCCTCATATTTCTGAAAGATCAGCCCGGAATGCTTGGCGGGCTGCACGAGCAGTCCGATGCGGTTGCGGCCCTTGATCATGCCGCGATAGACGCCGACGTTCTGGACGCCCGTTTCCGGGTCCTTCTGCACGACTGCGCCAGCCGACAGGTACGCTCCGGCGTCCCCACCCGGCGTCCAGGTCGGGATCGGAAACTTGAGCAGATCGACAGCGTCACCGCGCATGATGTTCTCTTTGCAGGGTCCCGTCTTCACCACGATGGGCGCCAGCGGGGCGGCGAGCGCCTGCACCCATCTGGAATGAATGGTCTCCTTGTCGATCTGCCCGTTCGCCGATGAGACGCCAAGCGCCGTCGCGTACAATTCGCGCGAGGCCCCGAGCGTATTGGTCGCCACCGGCGTATCGAAGCCGGCGACACTCTCGAACAGAATGGCGTAACGACGGCTGGGTGGTTGATACATCACCTGTCGCGTGATGCAGGCTATCTCCCAATCCTTGTCGACAGGCTTGGAGATCCGCTTAAGCTTTCCGATCCGCTCCAGGTGCATGAGCAGGTCGCGCAACGATTCGAAGAAAGGTTCGTTGGAGAGCATTGCCTCAGTTCCCCGCTACGCGAAGCCAAAACGGCCGCACCCGGCTCAAGCGGGCGAGGCTATCCCAATCGGGTCAGGATTCAAACGTCCCCTGGCGACCGCAAGGGTTCTGCGATCGGCATTCCATAATCTTTCCTGGTGCGCGCCGACGACGTGATTGAATGACCGCTTGCGCTGCCCTGCACAAGCCTATGCGCGCGTCCTATGCACGCGTCTTATGCACGAGTCCTGGCCCGGCGCGCGCGTTTCGGCCGCGGCTGCCGCAATGCGCGTTTCGCCGGTGAAGGCGGCCCAATAACGCCGAGCGCCAGGTCGCGGGTGCGCTTTGCCGTATTCAGACCGGCGGTGAACTTGGTGACGCTTTGCTGCTCCGCGGGCTCATCGATCAGGTTGGTGAACAGCGTTCTGTACAACTCTCTTATTTCGTTTTCATAGCCCTGCTCGATGGCGTCGGCTTCCGGACTGGAATTGGGCATTGGCTGTCTCCCTGGTCATGCTTCGCGCGCTTGCGGCCTCAGCCGTAGAAGGACTGCAAGGCGGCCTTGATGGCGCCCGGAATGTTCGCCTGCGCCTGCAGGGCCGCGGCATAGTTCGCATCATCGGTCACTGTCGGCGGATCGAGCGGCACCGCCTTGAGCGGTGGTGTCGGGGCTGCGGCTGCATGCAATGCGGCGTCCGGCCCGGTGGGCGTGCCGTGAAACGGCAGGCGCGGGCGCAGCGCAAGGCCGCCCCGGTGCTCCTCGTTGAGAGCAAGCCGCAGCTGCGGGCCTGACGAAGCGACCAGGCTGTGCCCGCATACGCCGCGCCCCGCCCGCTCGTCTTCGAGAAGCGTCGGCAGGCGCGAGAGCGCATCGGCCATCGCCGCCCGGGCCTCCTCGAAACTCAGCATCGGCAGGCGTGGATCGCCGGAGCCATAATTGACGACGCGAGTCGTGCCGCCCAACGGGATGGTTTCGCCGCTCTGGCCCAGTGCCGACATGAGAGGCGCGGTTCCCAGCACCGCCTGTCCGTCGATCATCAGCAGCACGAGGTCGCTCTCACGGGCGTTGATGAGGCTCGCATACGGATCGGCGCCAGCGGGCGCGGCGACGACCGTGAAATCGGCGCGCTTGCCGGCCGCGATCGATCCGACCAGCCCATCCCATTTTGACGATGCGAGCAGGCGTGCTGGTCACCATGGCGACGATGTCCCGGTCGGCGAGGCCGATGCCGAGAACGTCGCTGGCGACCTTGGCGACCTTGAGCTCGTTGAGCAGGTTCTTGCTGCCGGAGGGCGACCAGTCCGATCCCAGCGCGATGGCGAGACCCGCCGACCGTGCCGCCTTGATATCGGTCGTGCCGCCGTAGAGCAGCAGGTTGCTCAGCGGCGACCACACGACCGAGGCTCCGTGTTCCTGCATGACGGCAAAATCCTGCGGCTCGAGCGCCGCACAATGGATGCCGGCAAGCGCGGAATTGATCGCCCACTGGCTGCCGTTCTGCAGCGCCAGAAAGGCGTCGCGCGCCTTGGCATCGAGCCCTTCGCTCAGATGCAGCAGCATGCACGAAGCCCGATCGAGCTCGTTTTTGAATTTGGCCCAGTCGGATGCGCTCACATCGGGAATGCACGTCCGGGCCCGGGGAAACTGCCTGTCGCCGGGGTCGTCAACCACGCGCATCGCGGAACGGTAGGAGGTGAGCATATTGTCGCCCTTGAGCGAGATGCCCTGGCTGGTGGCAACTCCTCCGAACAGGCACTTCGTCTCCGCGTAACGCGCGACCGCCGCCAGCAGGCGAGCATCGCGCGAGCTCGCGATGGTGGTCATGGGCGAAGACACATTGGCGACATAGTCGGCATTGCCCTGCCACTGGCTGCGATTGCTGAATTTCTGCGGCACGCGCCAGAGCTCAAGCGCGTCGTAGCTGAGGTGATTGTGGAGCTCGATGAGACCGGGGAAGATCACTCCCGCGGTATCGACCGTGGTTGCGCCGGCGAACCCGGCCGGCGGCGGCGCGCTTCGATCCGCTGCCGCGACAATCGTGTTGCCGTCGACGTAGACTGCGCCGTTCGCGAGCACGGTCGACGCAGCGTCCATTGTCGCGACCCGGCCGAGCAGCGCGAATTGCATGGCTTGCTCCTGAGCAAAATATGTTACGAGGCTGCCGGAACGATCCCGTCGGGAACCTCGACCGTGATCGTGCGCCGCTTGAGCGCCGCGGTTGCGCCGGTGCGCGCGGCCCAGCCGCTCGCGCCCTGCATCCACGCCGGCAGTCCGGCCGACAGGTCGAACGCCGGGATCGCCGGCAATTCCTGGGGAAGAAACGTTGCCCCATACGGCACGAACGGATCTGTTGTGTCCGGATTCTTGATCACCGGGCGCAATTGCTGGATCGCCGCGTTCCATTCCGCGAGCATTTGCGCCATTGCCGCGGCGATCTGCGCCGGCGTCCCGCCCGCCCCTTCAGGCGAGGTGGGATGCGGGACATGCGCATAGGGCAGCTGCCTTGATGCAGCGTTTGCGGGATCTCTCAAAAACAACGTCCATGCCTTGTCGGCCAATCCGCCGAACGCGATGACCGCCTGGATCGATGCCGTCGAGATCACGGCTGAAAACCACTGATTGCGATATTGCGTGATGCTTGGGTCGTCGATGTGCTGATTGCCTCCGGCCTGGCCATAGACGCTGTAGAGGAATGTGTTCACGAGGACATAGCTGCGGGTGAGGCCGAGCTTGGCGAGAAATCCCTGCGCGCGATGGCCGGCGGTGCCGACCAGGATGCGGCGGACGATCGCTTCATGCCCGGCCGGATCCTGCCCGATGCAGAGCACGCGCGCGGAGCCATCCAGGCGGCCCCGATGAAAGATCGGTCCCCACTCAGTCCGGAAAGCGTTGAAGGGATAAGCCGTCGCGTCGGGTGCCTGGTCGCACAACGTCAAGAACGGCTCGCGGGTGTAACCGGGATCGAAGGTCAAAGGCATCTCGGGTTGCTCCTTGCTGCCTGGCTCCAGCGAGCACCGCTGACCGTTCTGATAATACCCCTGCTCCTCGGGTTTCTCGATATGGTATCCTGCAACCTCTTTCAAAAAGCGCATTTCGGTGACTTGCATCACAGCATGACCGCAACCGGCGGCGGATAATCTCCCATCACTGCTCCGGAGAATAACGGAGTTTTTTCGCGATCAGGAGGAGAGCCATGCGTATCATCAAAGTCGTCGGACTTTTCACCGCATTGCTGCTGGCGATGAATTGCATCGTGACGCCCGCGCTCGCGTGCCCAAAGGGATACGTTCGCTGCGGCGGCGCCTGCTGCCCGACGCACTGATTGCTCTTTCAGAAACGGGCAATGCTCATTGGGAGGCAGTCATGAAAAGGGCGACCACGCTTGCGCTGGCGGCGATAATGACCGTGGTGATCGTTCCGGCGGCGGCACACTACCTGGCAAAGCCCGGCGGCGACCCGCTCGACGATACGCTGCGTGCATATGATTTCCGGCGCATCAATCCGCCGTCCAATCTGATGACCGTCGGTTCCCTGTACTACGTCGATCCGGCGGGGAAACACTACGCATCGATCTGCGCCGCGGACAAGTCCGATCTGGAGGGTCAGGTGATGGTGTCTCCCAGCTGGGAGATGCAGGCGGATGTCGAGCATCACGGGCGATTCAGCACGGGCGTCACGGTTGATCTCAGCTTGCGGCTGCGCGGCGACATGGACGACAACTACGTGCAGAAGGTGCACGCCTCATTGACCGACATTGTGCTGGAGGAAATCCCGCTCGGCGCCAACCGGCTGATCCTGCTGAAGCTGATGGAGAGGCCGGAATGCAGCAAGACCGTCACCGAGCTTCTCAAGAGCGGCGGATACGTCTGCCAGGGGCAGGAAACCTTGCAGGCGACCGCCGAATTCAAGCTCGACCGCAATGTGCAGAGCAAGCTGACGACGGAAGGAAAAGTCACGCCCGAGGAGCTCAAGAGCATCATGAAACAGGCGATTGAAGCGCAAAGCCATCAGAGCGTTGTGCTTCGGGAGGACCGGTTGTTCGCGGGCTCGGCGCTCAAGTACGGCGTGTTAATGAACCCGACCTGCCTTATCCCGTCCACCGGGCGCTTCGAGCGGGTGCTGCCGCGAACGGCATTCGATCGGGTCGTCAATTTCGTGCTGTTCCGCATCATCGAGCGATTGTTTCCGGCAGCGCTTGACGAGTCGGACGCGACGCAGGCGTCCGGCCCGAGCCGGAAATCCACAGCGCAGAAAAGCTGATTGCTTCGGCTTGAGCGCCTGCCCTTCTCAGTCCGCACTTACGCCGCTTGCGTGAATCGGTCCCGCCCATTTCGCAAGCTCGCGCGGGATGAAGCGGGCGAGATATTCGGGACTGCGGCGCTCCGGCGCGGCCACGGTCACGCCCACACTGGCAAACCGCTGCTGCACCAGCGGCAGCTCCACCGCCTTGCTGGTCGCCTGCGCCAGCCGTCGCACAATCGCTTCCGGCGTTCCCTTCGGAAACATGAAAGCGCTCCAGGTGCCGCAGTCGAGATCGGGGGGTCCCTCCTCCTGCGCAGTCGGCAGATCGGGCAGGACCGACGCCCGATCCGGGCCGAGCGTCGCGATCGCCCTTACCGCTCCGGCCTGGATCATGGGGAACGCGGTGGAGACCTGGTCGCACATGAAGTCGATGCGACCGGCGATCAGGTCCTGCATCGCCGGAGCGCTTCCACGATAGGGCACATGGGTGATGGTGGTGCCCATGATCTGGTTGAGCAGCACCGCGCAGATATGCAGTCCCGAGCCCGCGCCGGCCGAGCCAAAACGCATGTTCGCCTGGTTTGCTTTCGCATAAGCGATGAATTCCTTGAATGAATTGACCGGCAGGTCCTTGCGCGTGACCAGGATGCGGGCGGAATCCGCGAACAGGGAGACCGGCGCAAAATCGGCTACTGCATCGTAGAGCGGCTTGCTGTACAGGTTCGGAACCAGCCCGAGCACGGCAAGCCCGCCGAGGAGAAAGGTGTAGCCGTCAGGCGTCGCCTTGGCGGCACGGCTCGACCCGGTCATGCCGCCGGCTCCGCCGACATTCTCGATCACCACCTGCTGGCCAAGGACCTGGCTCAAGCCGGCCGTCATGATCCGGCCAACCGTGTCAACCGGACCGCCTGCCGCGTAGGGCACGACCATGCTGATCGGACGCGTCGGCCAGTCCTGCGCCTGCGCGAAATTGCCGAGCAGCAGCAAAGCTGGCAGGAAGGTCCAGGCCGGAGTTTTGAAAGGGCGGTGAATCATGGCGGCTATCCTTTCTTGCGTCTGCCGAATCGGCAAGCGTTCCGGCTGCCGGGCAAACCCAGCCGATCGAGCAGGCCCCGTGAGTGCCGCGTAGCCTTGCGGATTTCCATATGACGCAAGGTCGCGCAATTCCCGCATTTAACGTGATCAAGCCCTGGCTGTGCCGCAACCTTGGAGGCCAAGGATGACCATGCCGCCCGCAATTCCGCTCTGCGTACGAGGTGATCGCATGATGAAGCGTCGCGAGCTCATCATGCTGCTGGGCGGGGCGGCAGCGGCCTGGCCGCTCGCCGCGCGCGCGCAGAGGGCGTTTCCAACGCGAACGGTGCACTTCATTCTGCCGTTTGGCGCTGCCAGCGCCACCGATATCACAGCGCGTCTGTTTGCCGAGCGGTTGTCCGCGCGTTGGGGCAAGCCGGTCGTGGTGGAGAATCGTCCAGGCGGCGACGGCCTGGTCTCGCTCGACGCCTTCGTCGGCGCCCATGACGACCACACCATGTGGTTCGGACCGGCCGGCGCCTTCAACGTGCTGCCTTACCAGCACGATACGCTGCCCTTCGATCCGATCCGCGACCTCAATCCGATCGCCAGCGTCTCGCAAGTGGTGCTGGCCATCTCGATGCCGGCATCGATGAAGGTCGAGTCGATCGATGCGCTCGTGGCAATGGCCCGCGCGCAGCCGGGACAACTCAACGCCGCGGCGTCCAACGGAATTTCCGACTTTCTGCTGTTCGGCTTCCTCAAGAGCATGGGATTGCAGACGGTGAAGGTTCCGTATCGCGACATCATGCAGGCGCCGAACGACCTCGCCGAGAGCCGCATCCAGGTCCTGTCGACGTCGCTTGCGGTGGTGCAGCCGTTGAACAGGGCCGGCCGCATCAGGGTACTCGCCGTAACCAGCCGGCACCGCGCACCGGGCGCGCCCAACGTTCCGACCGCGATCGAAGCCGGCTATCCGGCGCTGACATTCGAGAGCGTCGGCGGAGTGTTCGGGCCGCGCGAAATGCCAAGCACATTGCGTGAGAGCATTGCGGCGGACATCCGGGAAACCGCGAATGATCCGATCATCGCGCAACGGCTGGACGATACCGGTCAAATCATCTCGGTCGTCGGGCCTGCCGAATTCGCCGCCGGCGTGCAGGAGCAACGCGCCAAGCTTGCCGAGCTCGCCAGGACTCTGGGCATGAAAGCGGCGCAATAGGACAGCATTTTCGATAAGTCGAATAAATCATGCGGACTGGCGGCTAGCGTTCACCTCTCCCCACCGGGGAGAGGTGACAGAGCCTGCTGCTCGTGAAGTGAAACTCTGAAGGGCGGCTGTGTCAGCCTTCTCTAAGCCGGCAGATGCGCCCGCAGGAAGGAGCGTATCTGGCGCACCGCGAGCGGAATCCGCTCCTTGGGCTCCTTCCAGGGGAACAATATTGGCCGATTACATAGTTAATATGTAAGACGTTTCAGCCAAAATATGGCCTGACGATACCAACAAAAATGCCAACAAAATCGGCATCAATCCCCATCGCGCTGTACAAAGGGGGGTTGTGGTCTGGCGTTGAGTAGGTCGCCCTGCATGCGTGTGGGAGCATACATCCTCTGCGGGCCGTTTGGATGGCTTGTCAAATATCGCTTTCACGGACGCAGGCTTGTCGGGTCTGGCGGCCGAAGTCGGGGGGAGGGATATCGCGATCACGGCGGCATGAGGTGGGGCAAAAACCAATCTCGCACAATGCCGATTACTATCCATCCCGCGAAGGCTCCGGGCCGTGACCTGCGCCATTCTACGACGAACCGGATGCGCATCGATCCACGCAACTCCCTCCACGAATCTGTCCCCAGCGTACCGCAGGAATTCGAAGTTCGCGCCACGAAGATTTATCCAAGACGCTACTGCCACAACCACAGCAAGAAAAGCGATGTCGTCAGTTATGTCATCGACGATGGGCATCATTTTCCGCAACCCGGCGCTGTTGAAAAGCGGCCCCGCCATCGCTGACGGAGCCGCCTTATTCGGCCATGGCAGTGAGGGCTTCCATGGCCCCCGTTCGACGATTTTGTTCCTCTTTTTCGTTGCCCCATGCTTTGACCGTGGCGGGGCTCCGGGTCCCTTGCTGGGGATGAAAAGTAAATTTGTCGTAATATCGGTGTCAATATACTTTACGGCGTAGAGCAGCAGTAAATCCGACCCCGGACGCGACCCCGGTATCCCACCACCCCCTTCATTGCACCTTTTAGGCGGTGGGAAGGCCGATGTGGGGCCTCCCCGCGCCACAGGTAGTATCTCGCTACCGTGGTCAGGCGACACAAAATTGGTCTATAGCCGTCGGTGTTTTGTAAACTTTCCGTAAACATATAGCCATTGTGTGTAAATTCTGCGTAAATTGCAGGTCATGAAGAATGTGGGAGGTGGATCATGTCTCGCCTGAGTATTTACGTTTGCGTCATGCTGACATGCGCCAGTCTCGATGTAGCCTGCGGGATGGGGCGCGCCGAATCGGCAACCGAGGAGTGCAGCCAGCGCTACAAAAGCTGCAACTGGAGCTGCGAGCAACCGATCGCCGGCGTGGATCGGGTTCACGCCTGCAAGAGCAGGTGCGACCTTCATCTGATTGCTTGCGATCAGCAGCCCGTCAACGCGACCGCGCAACGTGGCGGGTACTTGCCGCGAGCCCTGCCGCACCAAGACAACGGCGGTCCGGCATCTCTCTATGAGGCCACCGATTAAGCCGCGTTGCCGCAGCACTGCGGCCCGCCACCCCGGGCTTCGGCCCCCTCATTCTTTTGTATCCGACATGAGTGCGGTGATGGCTTCGGGCAATGAGCGGAACATCTTGCACCTTGGATGGCATTCGAGGAACGGGGCAGGCTCGCTCTTGTTCACCAGATAAACCCGCTTGCCAGCGCCCAGCGCAGCACCCGCCGCCCATAAGCTGCCGAAATGTCTGTGCGCGCTCTCGTCATACAGCAGGCATGGTTCGGCCTCCAATCATGCCACGTCGAGATAAGTGGAACGCGAGCCGCAGCCAACGCGGCGACCCACGGACTACGGCAAAGCCCGAAGCAAGCCTCTTCCAGAGGATCGGCATTATTTTCGAATATGGACGGCGAGAAAGGATTTGATTTCTTCGAGCACTGGCGGTCAATTAAAATAATTCCGGGGGTATTTAATGCCCGACCGTATAAGGTCTCGATGAGCAACATTATTTCAGGTCGCCAGCTCCGCTGTGCTCGCACCCTCCCAGGCCTTACACAAGGCAGAATTGGCCCGCCCCGCGCCGCTGGGAGACAAATACGACAGGCTTTGCCTTCAAGATGGTATGATAAGTTTTGATAACATTTGTGGGCTATCGCCTGGGCTTTATTGGCCTGCCGCGAGGCCGTTTGAGAAAGGGCCGGTTGCCGCCAGCCGATTGATAGTGGCGACTCCCACATTGTAGGTCCGCGCCAGATCGGCCTGCGTTTCGCCTTGGCGAAGCCGCTCAAGTGCTTCCCGTTTCTGGTGAGGTGTGAGAGCAGGGGGACGGCCAAATCGCACGCCACGGGCCTTTGCACGAGCCCTGCCTTCACTCGTACGAGCATTTATCAGCTCGCGCTCAAACTCAGCGATACCCCCGAGAACGGTAAGCATGAGCCTGCCATGGGGCGTTGTCGTATCACACCACGGATCTTTGAGAGATTTGAAGCCGATGCCGCGCTGGCCAAGATCATGAAGGATATTGAGCAGATCGCGGGTAGAGCGAGCGAGCCTATCGAGGCGGGTCACCATGAGCACATCGCCCTCCCGGAGGCGCCTGAGCAGCCTGGCCAGCTCGACTCTTCCGTCCGTTGCCTTGCCTGAGATTTTCTCACTGAAGACCTTCGCACAGCCTTGGACCCGTAGCTGCGCCTCCTGAGCGGCCACGCTCTGGCCATCTGTGCTCACTCGTGCATATCCATAGATTGTCATGGTTGACTCCCATTTCGGAATAAACTTGCGGAATATAAATCAGCCCAATTTACAATGAAATAAATTCTTTCCGTATCTTATAAGTTTCGGAATATCCCTGGCAGTGGTATTTGCTGCTGCTTCCCATCATCGTTGCGGAGTGCGAGCGAAGCGAGTTCTACGCCGATGATGCGCATCGCGGACGAGATATGGTACGGGACGCCGGCACAATTATTGAGATTTTTGAAAATGCGGTCCGGTAATTTTCCGAGATTTTTGAAAATGTCCGAGATTTTTAAAAATGGGGTCCGGGCGTACTACGGGGGGACCGCTGGGACGTGCAGTGGGCCCCGTGCCTATGCATCTGCAAGCCTTCAATGGGACCCAAACCTGGACAAAATATCCCGCAGGGGGACCCATCGCTTCTCAAAGGGACGTTCACGGAAAATCGGTGGTATCACAAAGCGCCTCAGTTATGTCCGCTGACTGAATAGAACCGGACGCCAGTGTTGCAGTGCGGTAACAGCTGCTTATGACCCTAACCGGACCTAGGCCGGATTGAAATCCCGCAGTGCAACAGTCTATTGCCGTCCAAGGTGTGCTATCCTTTCGGTCGGGAGCAGGATTAGGTTCTAATGAGTGGACTCGAGTTCACCGAAGATGCCGCGCGACAACTGGAAAAACTCTACCTGACAAGAGATGTGGTTGCGCAGCGATCGGAGACAATCAAGCAACTGGCTCTCTACCCGGGTGAGCACGTCCTGGATGTCGGTTGTGGCCCCGGTTTTCTGTGCGAAAGTATCGCTGACATTGTTGGTCGCGGGGGCGCTGTCACCGGCATCGATATTTCGAGCGACCTAATTGAGCTGTGCAAGCGGCGAAGCCCGTCGAAATGGCTATCGTATGCGGTCGGAGATGCGACGCGAATAGCCGAGCCCGATGCCTCGTTCGATGTCGTTGTATGCACGCAGGTCGCCGAATACATCCTCGACGTTAATCGCGCTCTTTCCGAGACGTTCCGCGTTTTGAGACAAGGCGGCCGAGCAGTGTTTGTAGCAACAGATTGGGATGCAGTCATATGGCATTCTGAAAAGCCAGACCGGATGGCTTCGGTTATGAAATCATGGGAGTCGCATTGTGCCCATCCCCAGTTGCCCAGGTCACTGTCCAATCGGCTAATCAGCGCAGGTTTTCGGCTTGATGGCGCTAGTGTCTTTCCGATCCTCAATCTTCAATGGCACGATGATGCCTACAGCAAGGGTCTGGCCGGCCTCGTCCGGGATTTTATTGGTCGTAAGAAAGATATTTCATTTGAATCCGTCAGAGACTG
>Ga0310916_10000731_pt1 | contig 18539 bp, 17 predicted proteins | sample GREbulkMGLF176_FD_203444 | JGI IMG/M metagenome (GOLD analysis project Ga0310916, IMG submission 203444) | Lab enrichment of tropical soil microbial communities from Luquillo Experimental Forest, Puerto Rico - GRE.bulkMG.LF176 | ecosystem: Environmental > Terrestrial > Soil > Tropical forest >...
GAACCGTCCGCGCCAGAATCAGGTTAGCCACATTACAACACGCGATGATGAAGACCAGCGCTGACGCTGCGAGCAGCACCAGCAGCACGGTCCGGGCACCCGAAGTAATTTCGTCTCGAAGCAGCGTGGCCCCTATTTGGAAGTCCGCTTGCGCCGCATACGCCTCGGGATGGTCTTTCTTCATCGTGCTGTAGACGGAGCGCAGCTCCGTGCGAGCTTGGTCGAGCGTGAATCCGGGAGCGAGACGCCCAAAGAGCTCAGTCATGCGATGGATGCGGCCGGTGACCATGGTTGCGGAGAGATGATGCGGGCTGGTGGCCACGTTGGCGATGATTTCGGTATCTTGGGGATATGGAACACAGGGTTCGAGGACGCCAATGATTGTCGCAGATCGCTCACCTATGCTACCGAGGCGAATCGTTTTGCCGATGACGGAAGGATCTTTCCCAAGAGCGTTTGCCCAGAAACGATACGTGAGAACCACGACGCCCGCTGCCTGGGGCCCGTCGTCTTGAGGTCCAATGAGGCGTCCGAGAACGGGATGAAGGCCCATCACATCGAAGAAGGAGCCGCCGACAACGCCACCTTGAATTGTGCGGGGCTCGCCGAGCCCAACCATTGTGAAACCAAAGACGGAGAAGTCCCCGAAGGCGCTCAGGGTCTTCACACCGGACCGCAAATCCTGGATCTCCGGGACGGAAAACGTAGTGTTAACGGCGCCGATGCCGGGAGCACTCTGCCGAATATAGATCAGTCGGTCTTCATCGCGGTTGACCAGAGGCTTCAGAAGGACGCCGCGTACTAGCGTGAAGATTGCGGCGTTGGCCCCAATACCCAGCGCCAACGTAATGATCACGGTGATTGCCAGCCCCTGAGTGCGCGTCAACGAGTGGGCAGCAGCTCGCAGATCTCTAAGAAATAACATGCTCTCGTCCCTCGATATTATTAGCACCACGCATGCCAATGCTAAGCACCAAACCGTGAATCACTTAGCGTGCGATCCGTTCGCCTGCTATGCTCGTTTTCGGGATGCTGTCGTCGCGAATTCGGACACCGACTCGCGCCGACTGCGGGATTCTCATCAGTAACGCCGTAGTGTTGACCGAACGATTAGTCGCGACTTGGGAACAAGGCTGGACTTCCCAGAAGCGCGTTTGGGGCCAACTTGCGTATAGCCGACCATCCAGCCACGGAGCGAGATTTAGGCATGGAACTACGCGGTTATAACTATGCGGCGCCCCGATTGGTTCAGCTCCCATGCGCTTTCAATATCAGCTAGAGGAAGAGCAGTCGTATCGACGTGAAGTTCTCCATTGGCGGCATAAGCCATGACTCGCCGCAAGGCGTCGGCCAACACATCGCGGCTTGGAATGCCAGCTGTGCCAAGAATAGTCAACGCGGTGCTGCGCAGTACAGCAGCCGGTAATGAAATAGTCGGGCCCGCGCTTTCTCCCACTTGAACCAAGCGAGTCTCGCTTCCGATCGCGGCAAATCTTGTATTTGTTATTGAGGAAAGGAATGCCTCTGTGGGCTGGCCCCATACGTAATCGATGACAACTTGGAAACCGGACTGACCAGCTTCTCGTACAAATGACTCGTGAAGGTCCTTTGCAGAAGCGTCGAGTCGAATAGTCGCGTCAGCACCGAGTGGCCGCAACGAGTCTAAGATCTGTTGGTTGCGTCCAGCAGCAACGACACGCCCCGCGCCAAGAAGCTTGGCTATTCTTACCGCTAGTTTCCCTGTGACTCCGGTCGCTCCGAGAATGAGGACGTTTTCGCCGGGAGCCAACTTCGCGCGAAACATAACTGCAAGCCACGCCGAAACACCGGGGTTGGGAAGGGCGGCGGCAAGTTCGTCATTCACGCCGGCAGGTACAGGAAAGGTGAAAGCCCTCGGTACAACCGTCCGTTGCGCCATCGCCCCATAAGGTGAGCGACATCCACCGAAGAACACCCGCTGGCCATCACTAAGATGCCCGACCCCGTCGGTACCGCAGATGAAGGGAACTTCGTGTGGACTGGCGTAATGCGAGCCGCTAGCCACCTGCTTGTCGACGGGCTTGAGCGATGCGGCGTGGACATGAACGATAACTTCATTGTCGCCCGCGATCGGCTCTGGGAATTGGTCACATCGAGGCGGTTTCCCTAGCTTGTGCACAACGGCAGCGTCCATAAGTGGTTTCTTGCGGCCTGTTCCTTTCACTTGGATTCTACGGGAGATTCATTATTCAGTCAGCTGGCGCCTATGGGCGTATCACGAGCAATCCGGAAGTTGAGGCCTTAGGGTTGACCGAACAGCTCCGGCATGGTCGGCCAACAAAGAGATATCGTCGATGCACGCCTGCCGAGAGGACACGATTGTCCCGAATATCCGATGGTGCACCAAAATAGCGCACTAGAAAGCGCAATGTAATATGTTATGGCAGCGAGAATTCAATTGATGGACGTTAGGCGATTCGAACGCGCGACCCCCTGCCTGTCCATGGCGAATTACTGAATTGGGCCAAAATTAGGTGTTTTTTCGGGTTTTGATACCATGCCTGGATGCACGATGTCTTCATCCTTTTCCTTCATTTGATTTTCATCGTCGTCCGGCTTGCCGAGTCTGTTGTTGCTCCTAATGCTCCTGGAAATGTCGGGGAGTCCGTAATCGAAAATGCAGCATAACTCTAGGAGAGGTAAAGAGTAGCAGCGGTGGACGTGGGGTGATTCGAATCCCTAACCCCCTGCCTAAGTAGCAGGTGGTATTCGGCACAGACTCCCGCGCTATTTTCTTGAAAGGAAAAAGGTTGGTGGACGTGGCGGGACTCGAACCCGCGGCCCCCTGCTTGCAAAGCAGGTTGGGAAAAACACTAAATGCTTTGGCTGGTGTCGCTTCCGCGGAAAATCAACGAAATTCCCGCTCTTTAATTGTCCCGAAGTTGTACCGAGAATTTCGGCGACCAGAACTTCCTACCCGAAATCGTTTCGGAGTCGCTCGAAAAGAATCAGTAAACAGTAGGCGACTAGGAAGGATCTATCTCCCAGAAGCGCGTTTGGAGCCAATATCCGTATAGCCGACCATACGGCCGCTATGGGCGGACCGCCGTAGCAAGAGTACACTGAAACTCAACGGGAGGTTGCTATGGACAAGCCTCGCCATCCTAAGGTGATTCGGCCCTGGAAAACCCAGCAAACACAAAAAAATAAATGGAGCGCACCAGCCACGACAGAACCACGGCGAGAGCGCACTAGGAAACTTCTCAGCCCTAAGCGCAGCTGACCGTCTACCGCGCTTTTTCCGGACATTGAGATTCAGCTTCTGGTTCTGCGACGATCCGCCCCGAACGTCGTCTTTCGCCCGCTCCGGATTGCGATCCAACCTGTCTAGTTTGTTCGCCAACCAGCCGCGTGGAATTATCGGATCCCAGTGAAGTGATGTCCGGTCAGTCTCGCTCATGCGGGGAAGAAGTTGGCTGAGTTTTTGGAGTATCTCGGGACGAGTTTCGGGACGCGCCTGAAGAAAGAGAAACGCTCGGCAACGCTCTACGTCAGCAGCCACCTGAAGAAAAATTGACGCGGTGACGAGTAGGCTGCCACCGACGAGCGCAGAGAGACGATTCATATGAGTCCGACTATGGTCTCGATGAATCCTTGCGTGCGCCGATAGTGCGAGCCTTTCCAGTAGATGGGTACGCACGCGGGACAGATAGAGAAGTCGTCGAAGTGTTCTTTCGTTTCGGGCAGCAGCTGGGCGCTGATCAATTCCTTCGGACAAGGCTGCAATACCGCGTTGCAGTGTACACATCGCTGGAACGGCGTCATCGCACGAAGGAGATCAAAACGCCGAAGCACTTCAACAAGCTGCTCCCGAGGATGCGTCGCCCGCACGCAGTAGCCGCGAGTGATAACGTTTCGTTTCAGGAGCCCGCGGTCCCTCGTCAGGAGTGTTCGCCTTTCGCCGGAGGAGATTCTGGCTAGCTCCTCGTCTTTATAATCGTCCTGATACAACGTATCGAAGCCCACCATCCGCAGATACGCCGCCAGCCGGCCGAGGTGGGCATCAGCGATGAACCGCACTTCGCGAAGCAGCGCAGGCCGGAGCCGGATGAGAGAAGAAACATCGATGGATTCGAACACAGGGTAGACGCTGATTTTGTCTCCGTCCTGCACACGGTAGGAGAAATCGACCGATTCACCATTCGCCAGGATCAGGTCGACCTCTGTGTGCGGCACGCCAAGAGCTTCGGTCATGTCTTTGATCGAGCCGCTCACTTCGAAATAGCAGGTAGTCGTGCGCTTCCTTTTCCACAGCGGGAGGAAGTCGTTCAATTCCGCATAGAAGCGCACGTCGACACGCTTCATTTGTCACCTGCCAGACCCAACGGAACAGGTTCAAGGGCGGGTGCGGGCCTCACGGCCGCGAGGAAGTCGGCCAGACGGTCGTACCATACAGTCTGGTCGGCGAGCGTGAAATGGGCGTTGGCTGGACTGGGATTCGGCACGACGTAGAGCCGAGTCGCGCCGATAGCCGCTCGCTGGCGGCCAAGCATCGGCACCGGATCGGCGCTCTTCAGTGCGAACTTGACGAACGGTCGATACGCGGTGAGTCCGTGAAAACAGGCGACGTGTGGCTGGTAGCGCTGAAGTTTGTCGAGCAGATGAGGAACCCATTTCTCGAAATCGCTGGCGTTGAGATCCGCGGCATTGGCGGATGGACGCTTGACGACGTCCGTAAAACCGATCCCGAAGCACGGAAGCTCAGCATCGTGCTCGGCGCGGAGCGTGGTGGTGCCGAGCGCTCGCCGCACGCGCTCGCTCAACTTCGACGTGGAGAACGCAGGCCAGAACCGGCTCGTTGAACGCGCGAAATAGTGCCCCCGTTGAACTGAGTACAGCCCGGGATTGATTCCAACGAAGACGAGGTCGAGCCCTGGCCGGAGATGGTCTGGCAGCGTCCGAAACGGGTATTCCCCACCCATCCAGCCGGCACCGTTCCTCGTTGACACTTTCTGTTTTGCCATGCCATTGGACTCCGAACGAAGGACGCTGCCAAGCCCGCCAAATCCTCGGGCCGAAACTGGGCCAAGCTGAGCGTAGTTGCCGCGACCCATCGCTCGATCGAGACATGCACCAACACGCTTGCCAGCGGGCTCTCACTTTTCCGCTCGAAGACACAAAACTAAAGCGTTCCGAGGAATTCCTTCCACGGCGTTGCAGTCAGCGTCTCCGTGGTGGAATGTCCGTATGCGCGAATGATCATCGCAGCCTTCTCGATCTGCTTTGGATCGTTCGCCTCGACGACATCAACTACATCGAACCGCCCCAGGGTCGCGTAGCTGTCCTTCCACCGAATGCCCGAACATTCGCTTTTGATCTTCGCGGAAACCGCTTCAGCGAGCTTCTTGAACTCGTGGGGTTCTCTGAAGGCCTCCGGAGAAAATCGACTGAGAATCACATACGTGGCCATTCGACACCTCCATGCGGGCATCAGCGCAGTTCTTCTTTGCTTTTGGCGTGGTTGTACCTCTCGGACCGGCTTGGCCCGATCGTACCAGACCGTCCGTCGCGAAAACAGTGGGCGATAAGCTTGCCAGTCCGTGGGAAAATTCGTCAGCATGTCAAACGAGGAGAGGTAAGATCTCTGCAGGAGGATTAGTTTAGGGGAGAATGCCAGTGGATCCCTTTCGAGAGAGACTCTATGGTTACTGCCGCCGAACTGAAAGCAGGAATGATCATCCGCGTGGAGGGGGAGATCTACAAAATTATCGAAGTAGAATCGAAGGCCGGAGCTGCCAAGTTGGGCGGAGTGGTGAAGACCAAACTGAGCAACGTGAAAAGCCATCGCATGTGGGAGCCTCACTTCCGCCCTCAAGAACTTCTGGAAGAGATCGAGCTCGAGCGGCACATCATGGAATTCTTGTTCGCCGCTGGAGGCACATGCACGTTCATGAATCCGGAGACTTTCGAGCAAGTTGAAATCCCCAGTGCCATTTTGGGGCCCGCAGAGAAATTCTTGCAACCAGGTATGCGCCTGCCGGTAGAGTTCTTCGAAGCTGAACCAAGCAGTGTTAGCTTCCCTGAAGTGGCCGAAGCCCGAGTGGTCGAGACAGCGCCGCCCGCGCACTCGCAACAGGAAAGCGCGTGGAAAGAAGCGACACTCGAGAATGGCCTCTCCATTCAGGTACCTTTGTTTATTGGAGCAGGCGAAGTCGTGCGAGTTGATGTACGAACAGGCCGCTACATTGACCGAGTGAGGGCCGAACGCAAGCGAGGCGCATAAGGGTTATCCTTCACATCGAGGGGCTACTATGCTTGAAATCGAAGCGGTCCGCATGGAATTTCCTGCCGATGCCAACATCATTGTGGGTCAATCGCATTTCATCAAAACGGTCGAAGATTTGTATGAAGCGGTAAGCACAACCGTGCCGCAAGCCAAGTTCGGATTGGCATTCAACGAAAGCTCTGGAGCCTGCTTGACGCGGGCAGACGGGAATGAGGACGGACTTCGCGATACGGCCATTCGCAACGCCCGGGCATTAGGCTGTGGCCACGTTTTCGTGCTACTCATCCAGAATGCGTACCCCATTAACGTCTTGAATGCGATCCGAAATGTGCCCGAGGTGTGCTCGATCTTCTGCGCAACCGCTAACCCGGTTGAAATCGTTGTCGCCAAGAGCGAGCAAGGCCGGGGCGTGCTCGGTGTCATTGATGGCAGTCCCCCGAAAGGCGTAGAGGGGCAGGCTGACGTTGCTTGGCGGCACGGTCTGCTCCGCAAGATCGGTTACAAGCGCTAGCGCTAGAGAAGCCAGACAAGGTCGTTCACGGTTCTTCATCACTCGACCAGGCAGTCGCTGGGGTACTTCCAATTAGCCGACTATACATCCATTGGTCTCGCGTGTGTTTGAAACCAGGGAAGTCGAGACTTCGACGTTCGATCTTAGAAACCTACTTCTTCAGTTCATCTGCAGTGTCTGTCTGATCGGAAGTGCGCCTTTTTGCAAACGATCCGCTAGCGACTCGCCTTCGAGGTGCTCCATGACCAAGTAGGACGTGCCCTCCTGCGAGCCGATGTCATACAGGTGACAGATGTGAGGATGATTGAGGGACGAGACGGCCCGAGCCTCCCGCTCAAAACGTGCTTTCACGCAACCAACGAGAGCAGAAATAGGACTGCGGCAAAGCCTTGCGTACGTCTGTACAGCTGCCGGCGGGTGTGCAACCTGCCGATCTTCGTTCAGGGCAGTGGTCATGACGAGATCCTCCTGCAGGGATAGACTGGCGCACTATTTTTCACCGAATCGGAGCACAATCCCAGTCCCAAACCGGAAATTGTTCTGGCGGTTGTTGCTGCCGTCCGCGAATTTTGTCAGCAAGTATTCGGCTTGACCAAGACGAATCGCCATGTGCCTGGTCACCCTCAGATCAATGCCGCCTCCTCCTGTCATTCCAAATGAGGTTACAGACCCGAACGTAAATCCGTCTTCCGCCCACACACGTCCGAGAAGAACTTGAGCGAACGGTGTGATCTTCCCGCGCCGTATCTTAACTCTCGGCCCGAATAGATACGAAATCTGGTATGTGGTGTTGAACGCTCGGCGCGCTACAGCATAGCCGCTGAGCTCCGCCACCAAGCTTAGCAAGCTGTACGGACTATACGTGAACTGGCCGCTCAGTCCGTTAGCGTTGGCTGACTCAGACGGCGGGACGCCACTGATCCTGGGGCTGGCATTATAGCGGAGGTAGTCGTACCCGCCGTATAGATCGACCTTCGAGGTTTCTTGGGCTTTCGTTGGTGACAGTGTCCAGAACAGCGCGACCAATAGGGCAACGACGATTGCTTTCTGCAAATCCGTGCACCCCCTGGCCGTTCGATATACGGCTTCACGCTCTAAATGACCTCAGTGTTTCTCCACGAACTTAGACGGATTTGCCAACATACTGTTCGCACTTTCGGACCCTCCGGATGCCGAGCCACTGCAAGATTGCGAGCGCCAGGACCAGCTCCGCGACCAAGGCTACCGTCCACTTGCCGGCGACGCTGAAGGGAACCACGAAGAGCAGAGCGTAGCTACCCGCTACCCACAGTGCATCCATGATGACAGCGATACACGCATCGGTGACCCTAATTCTGGGCCTCCGGGCATTCAGCGACAAAATGCCTGCATACACAATTAGGCTGATGCCGAGTATGGCCAGGTTGACTTTATCTGGGAGACCCAGGAACCTCACGAGCCAGCGGTTGGCAAAAAGAATCACCACGCCGGAAAGGATAGAGAAGACGGCATTGCCAGTGAGGGCTTTTTTCAAGAGGCCCTGACGTTGTTCGATTGCTTGGTTCACGGAATTGCTCCTTTATCGTTTCGATTTGGCGGGACTCGTCTACCTGAAGCGATGAGGATTCGCTGAGCGATCGCCCGGCGAGCAAGCAGAAAAGCGGACTTGTCATTAAAGAGCTTGAAGGCCCAGTTGGCCTCCTGCACGAGAGCGTGGAATTCGAAAGCGAGCTGCGCGGGATTCTCAGAGTCGTGGATTTCCTTCCGTGATCGCGCAATCCGAATTTCTTCCTGCAACGCAAGCATCCAAGCTTTGGTGAGCTCGGCAATTTTGTCCCGGACCGGGCCCGGCCGGCTGTCGAACTCCGCGGATGCCGCTGCAAAAAAACATCCACCGCGAAACACGATTCGTTCTACATAACCGAGCCAGTGCTCCAGCATCGCCTGGAGACGGGCGATGCCTCGCGGACTGTCCAGAGGCGGCTGCGCTACCTCTTTCAGAAAGACTTCCTTGGCTGTTTCGACCGTGGCGAGCTGAAGCTGTTCCTTCGAACCGAAGTGAGAAAAGATGCCCGTCTTGCTCATGTTCAGTTCAGTGGCAAGGCGTCCGATGGAGAGTCCTTCAAGGCCCTCCGCGGAGGCAATGTCGACTGCGACCCGCAGGATTTCGCGGCGGGTCTTTGTAGCCTGATCGGTGTGGTAGAGAATCGCTGGTCCCATAGAACGCTCGTTCTATGCATATAGTACGATCGTTCTTTTGTCAAGTCCCATTTGTGAGATCTCAATAGACCATTGACTCGTACATCCTTCGCCCGTAGAGGTAGGTGCCGACTGACGAGGTTAGCTGGTTGATGTAGGGAACCGGCGCGGAGTCAAAAACTCGCGCGCAGTAGCATTCGGAGTTTTCCCGAACGTCTAAGCGGGCCGGTCATCGCTAAATGGCAGCTTATATCATCGGGATGCAAAAGATTGCATCACTCGCTTCTCCAAAGAAAACGAGTTGCTGCACCAAGGGCTGAGGCCGATTGAGCTTCTGTCGGCTACTGACCGATAAGTCGGCGATTCGTTGAAAAGACCCCTGGCAGCAAGGATTTCTTGAGTTCTTCCAGGATGACGGGCAATCCGGAAGTTGAACCCAGATCGCAACCTCAGCGAGCATTAGCCCTCCTTAACGCCGCAGTGTTTACCAACAGCTTTACTGTAGTAGCGAGCAGTAAGAGCATCCTGATGACCTGCTTCTGTTCAACGCTCGAGCAGTGGCGGGTCAACGATCACTACGGCGAAGTTTTGCTGATTCGCTCAGCTCTCCGACGGTTTACTCCTATTTGCGTCGAGCGAGAACACGATCGAGTCCATGCCCATCACCGTGTCGTGGCGTTCAGCATGGAATCCGAGTTTTTCGAGAACCCGAATCGAAGCTGCATTCTTCGGGTGGGCAAAAGCGCCCAAGCGGTCAATGTGAAGCTTATCGAAGGCTTCGCGGACCCACGCGAACGCTGCCTCTGTCGCCAGACCCTTGCCCCAGTATTGCTGCACTAAGCGGAAGCCAAGATCGATCCACCCGTAGTCTTCCAGTACAAGTAGCCCTGAGTCTCCGATAGCGGTTCCTGAGTCCGCACTCAGAATGATCCACTTGCTGAATCCGTGCGCTCGCTGGTGCTCATCGAAATAGGCGAGCCTACGCCTCGTGTCTTCAATGGACTTGTCGGGCCCCGCGACGGTGAGTTGCATGACCACAGGGTCGCCAAACCAAGTAAACGCCGCCTCAACGTCCGAGGACTGGAAAGGGCGAAGAATAAGCCGCGCAGTTCGAATCTCAGTGCGCATCTGTCCAAACACTTCGTGCCCGTTGCACCGCGACAGCGATTATACTTTCACGCCGAATCTGGACCACGTTCTTCTCGTCTTTGCAGGCAACATCGACGATATCCGAGATTTTGCTGGCGCCGATAGGTTAGCCGAGAGCGGATCACAAGGATGGATACCACGCAAGTCGATCGGAAAACACTTGGCGACTAGGAGCGAGCTATTTCCCAGAAGCCCGTTTGGGGCCAGTCGGGCCTGGCGGGCTCAACATCGAGCTCGAACAGCTGCTCTCAACCCCCGAATGACGGACAAACCGTCAGTTGAGAAGGTTTGGGCCCGGCAGAGGGTTCAATTTCAGAGTCGCCGACAATCTGGGAGGTATGGCGTCGCAGCTCCAATCGAGACGCCAAGTGCGAACAGTTCTACGAGTGCCGCGTTCCTCGTCAAAGTGGATTGCTTCCGAGCGGGTGGAAGCACCGGCGTGCAGTCTTCTTGAAGCGACCCCGAGGATTTCCGAACCAGAAACAAACGTGACCCAGGACAGTTCGGGTTACGCTTTTTTTCACTCTTCACGCGAGCGCTTAGGTCTTTGCCGTGCTTTCCTTCGGTGAATCGAATCGGAGAGATGGAAGCAGATCGCTACCTTGGTTTACAACGCTTCACCCGCCCTCTTCGCCAAAGAAGCGGGCGCGGGCGTTGGCAGCGACCGGCAGGTCTGGCCCGGAGAACAGCATGTCGGGGGGCCGCGTCGGGTCTTGGGCAATTAGAGGCATTGCACGAGCACGCCGTGCTTCCGCCTCTGGGCCGAGACGCTGAAACACGTCGTAGAACCACCCACTCACCATTCGGATGATTCCGTAATGCTGGTCGTGACGTTCCGCGTAACGGTCGCCCGCGGCCGTCCAATCATGGTTGGCAAGCAGCAGCTCGTTCGAGAGCACGCGCGCGTCGCGCAGCGCCAGCGCCAGTCCCTGTCCCCAGGAAGGGTCGTTCGAAGACGCGGCATCGCCGACCAGCGCGACGCCATCGCGATACGGGTGATCCACCCAAACATCAACACACTCAAACGAGGCTAGTGGCCCAGCCGGCTGCGCGTTGCCCAAAGGAATGGCGCCGCCGGCAGCGCGGTTGAATTCCTGGCAAAAGCGCGGAAAGTCGGCGGAGCCCTGCAGCCGCGGGCAGGTTTGTGGATGGAAGCCAAAATATGCGCGACCCCTGTCGGCCGACTGCGGAAACAAAGCCGATACTGTGCCGCCAACCAGGTCGTTGGCGATGTACGCTACCGAAGGATCCATCTCGGCGGGCAGGTTCGTTACCCAGACTCCGGAGAGGAACAGCGGAATGGATCCGCGGCGCGCCTGGAAACCGAGCTGGGCTCGCAATGCGGGATTGCGGCCAGCGCAAAGCGCCACGAGCCGCGCTTCCACTTCACTGGTCCCCCCAGACTGGGCAATTTTGGCTTTCGGATTGGCTCCAGGGTCGATATGCTGAACAGTCGCACCGCGGCGAACTTCTGCCCCGGCGGCCGCCGCCATCGCGAGCAAGGCCTCCTGCGCGCGGGGATGATAGAAGCCCCACATCCCTGAAGTCTGCGGCGTGGTGGCAACAAAATCGCGCTTCGTCGCGTGCTGTCCGTTGATGATGAAGTCGACCCACCTCATTTCGTTGGCGCAGATGCGCAGCGCGTCGGCCACGCCTAATTGCCGGGCTTCGCCCACTCCCCACGGCTGCAGACACTCACCGCGAATGCGATCGCGAAACTCGGTTTCCTGCTCCAGCACCAGCACGCGCGCGCCGCTTTTGGCCATGCGCTGCGCCAGCGACGCACCGGCAATGCCGCCCCCGACAACGATCAGGTCGTATGCCATTTGACAGCCTCACAGCCACGCAGGCTCTGACTGTTGAGTCGTTCACGAGCTCTTTTCATCAGCGTGGCGGGCGAATGTTAGCACCTAGCGTTTTTAGGCGCCTAAACCTTTTTGGCAACCATTAGGCCGAGGACGAAACTACCCGAGGAGAACGCAGCTCTCATGGGCCGAAGACCGATTTAACGCGCTGCGCGGGAGTCTTTGGAGAAAGTCCCTCCACTGAGAGACCCAGCCATGGAGTGAACTCGAATGGTGGAAGTACATTATGAGCGGATGACGGGCCATCCGGAAACAATCCGAGTGTCTTGCCGGACACTTACGCCACTGCAAAATCTGGGGAGGGTTTTGTTACAGGCTCTAAACCAGATATTTCTCCAGTGGCTCCCAGTAGTTCGCTTTCCACCCCTCGGCCAGGTGTTGCCCTTGGCCCTCCGGAAAACCCACATGATCAAAAGCGAGCTTCGTGGCGGAGCCTTGCCCTGTTAGCTCGAACTTCGCAACCGAGTAGACGCCCGAACTCCACGTAGCTACGCGCCAAGCTTGGACAATTCGCTCGTTCGGCACGAGTTCGATGTGTCGTCCTACGATATGCCCGCCGAAAAGGGTAAACAGGCCGCCTTCCTCCCGACTGATCTCGGTGGGCTTATTTCCTAAGGCCATGCCGGACCGCATGGCCGCGCTGAGCTTTGTCACCTTCTCGAATTGCTCTGGTTCGGTCAGTGCCTCGTACACCCGGTTTGGGTTCGCTTTGAAGACGAGCTCAAAGTGTATGGATTCTGCGGTACGAGAGACGCTCCGCGTGATTTCTGAAAGTGCACTGAGTGAACCGATACCGAGCCCGCTGAATATGGAGGTAGCACCAACGAGCATTTGGCGTCGAGTGGGCGATTGGGCCAACGTAGCGAGATTGCTTTCGTGATTCATATTTCACTCCAAGATTCACACCTTTAGCTATTCCTGAGTTGCACGGAGTCTGCATAGAAACCGGAAACCAAAATATGTTCAAGATAATATTTTACTGGCACCCTGCGTTCGAGCCATACTTACTCAACTTCCTTCACCTCGCTCCGCAGTTCTGCACCGTCATATGACACTATGAGTTTCCGAAAGCAAAAGGCAAGAACTCGTTTTTCAGAAACCCTTGAACGAAAAGAAATTGGCGCCACTGTCAGAAACTTGAAGCTGTCAACCCTTCGGTTTTGAACCGAGTGCTCTACCCAAACATCAACTGTTGACAATGAAGAAGTTCGTGCCAATGAAAGTCTCGAAGAGTAAATCATTATGCAGGGCTAAGAATGCCTTCTGATCAATACAACGAGTTGAGGATAAAGAGGTTGGCTCCCCGGGCTAGATTCGAACTAGCAACCCTTCGGTTAACAGCCGAATGATTAATTTCATCAGAACTTGCCGGAGTTAGCGCTAATTGAAGGAAATCAGCAAGTTGCGATTAACCCTGAGGAATCAATTTCTCCTTCGTTATTCACCTTTCGTTCGCATTTTGCCGCCGTTCAGCGCAATTACTATTACACTTTTATGACAGCTCGAAGTCCTTCGATCGCCACTTCGTCTTCGCTTGGTACCCGACCGGGACCACCTGCTTTGCAAGCGGAAAGCCAAATCGCAATTTACCAGGCCGCGACTTGTACCACGTTTTTACTACGGTCGGGGTGGGGCATCTCCTTTGACGTAGAAGACCAACGCGGGGCACAACTCGTGACCGAGGATTAGGTACTTCGACCTCCTCGTTCGTAGCCGTTCGTCCCGAACATCGGATTGCCTGCCGATTCGTTGATAAGCACTAGTCGGGAGTAATGAGTAGTGCGATGGGATCGGGTTCGAATGGAAGTTTGAACGGCTTTGGTGTCTATTGCCGACAGAGACTCGCTCCACAGGGGAGTCAGTGATGACATGACCGGTAACCCCGCAACTCGCAAGATCACGTTTACGGCGGGCGTCAGGAATGGCGTTACTCGTACCTATAAATTGCAGGATGTCGGATCCGTCGCACGAGTCGGAGGGTTTGAAATACGGCTTACTGATGTAATGGATTGGGGCGCAAAGTTCCAGGTCGCGGACAAGAGAGTGCGCGAGTGAGGCTCCGTCCTTGCGGGCGTAGGAGATGAACACACTCGTGATGGTTCAGACGAGGGCATTGCGCCAACGAGATGATAGTGCAATGTATGAGCACCAAGGATAATTCCAAAGAATATTCAACCAAGAGATCATGGGCAAGAAGTCGGCTTCAAGGACTCGAAGCCCGTTTCTGGACCTAGCTGGTTCCTCGTACAAAGGGCTCTTCTCGCCCGCATGGCCCACTGTCTTGTAGGCACTTCCTACGAATCGAAGATTCAATTCGTGTAGTTGATCGTTCTCCATCCGCTGATGGCGGTGCCGCCGTTCTTATCGATGGCCCAGATGCGCCATCGATGCGGCTGCATGCCGACGCCAAACGGCGCACCAACGCGAACGGTCCGCGGTGCACGTTGGAGAACAAGTTCGAACGCGCTATCAGACCAAGCCGCTGGGCTCTCTTCGAACTGCGACTCGATGAGGTACGCGGCGGTCTGCAATCCGGAGTTGTCCCATTCGAGCACGGGCCGCTCGGACTCGGGAAAACGTGGTAGACGAGCTTGATCCGGGGGATCCCTCAGACTCGGTGCCTGCAAATGCCCGCCGTCGGTGTCGTTGGCGAGCTTAGGCAGCTGTTCGGATAGCTTCCTTATGATCCTAACATCTCGGCTGATCAGCTTTAGCTCCCATGATGAGCCAGCCCTGGTCAGGACGACTAGCGAGCTACGGTGTCCCAACGCCGTGGCGCTCTGGAAAAGGATTGCGGTGTTCACAAACGCTAGGCGGCGGTTGCCCCAGATACCACATATGCGGATGTCGTTGACCTTGGGAGAGTCGCGCAGTACTGAGTCCTCACCGAAGAGTGAACTGATCGCCATTCCAGTATTGCCGCCAAATACGCCAGCGAAAATGGCATAAAGCGTCGGGCCCGTTATTTCACTGAGCAACGCTGGGTCCGTCACCAAGCCGGCCGATCTGCCGTTGCAGGTGATGCTGTTCAGCACGAGGTCCTTCGCCTTACCGAAATTGTGAGACGTCGCGATCAGGAATTCCCAACCTCCGTGTTCGTCCTCTAGCGATTGCAGTGATTCCGAAACGCTGATCAACACCTTGCGATCTGACACGGGGATACCTTCGAAGGAACCTAGGCTGGCTGTAATCCCCGTGAGAACGCCATAATTGTCGAAGGCGAGAACATCCGGTTCGGCTTTTCTTTTTATCGCATTCGTGAACCTCAATGCGAACCCCTCGGCAGGATAGGTCTCCATGGCAATTTGGTGGCCAAGCTTCTGAGCGGCCTCCTGCAGATCGACAGGTACGGTTGCGTCTGGAACGTCACCTCGATAAGGTGACCCGACTTTCCAAATCAGGATGTGGTCGTCCGAGCGCGGTAGTTCTCCGGTTAGATTCGCAAGTGGCAGGACAGCCAGCGATTTGATCTGCCGAGCAGTACTTGCTGGCGGCTTTTCCAAAATCCCTTGACGAACGCGCGGTACGCGAAGGGAGGCGAATGCGGCGAGCCCAAGGAGCACCGCGACCACTGCCGCGACCAAAATTGCCTTTCGCCAATTTCCCTTCGTTTCCAAGCGAGCCCTCAGCGCTGTGAGGTCCGATTGCACTTCCGTAGCATCCTGGTAACGCAAAGCAGGAGCCTTCTTCATGGCTTTGGTGACTATCTTTATAAGCCCCGGCGGGGCCTTCGGATTCAGCTCGACGATTGGTTTGGGGTTCTCGTGCTGGATTGATTCGATGAGCTCCTCGGTAGCTTTTGCCGAAAATGGCAATTGCGCGGTCGTCATTTCATAGAGCACCGAGCCCAGAGAGAAAATGTCAGACCGCGCATCGACAGGCTGCCCGCCAGCCTGTTCTGGAGACATGTAAGCCGCGGTCCCTAGCTGAGCGCCAGGGGTGGTCAGGCTGAGATCGAAATGGGTGCTCGATGAAATAGAAAGGTCGGAACCCAATGCTTCGGGTTCTGGGCCGACGCGCTTGGCGACGCCGAAATCGAGCACCTTGGCCGTGCCACTTTGCGTGAGGAAAATATTCGCAGGCTTAATGTCCCGGTGAACGATGCCGGTTGAATGAGCCGCTTCCAGGGCCTGACACACATCGCTCGCAATCTCGACAATTTCCTTGATCGGCAGCGGGCCGCGAACCAGGCGCGATTTCAAAGTTTCGCCCTGAAGAAGCTCGATAGATATGAAGTGCAAACCGTCAGCTTCATCGATTTCGTAAACGGTGCAAATATTAGGATGATTCAGAGCAGAGGCTGCACGGGCTTCGCGTTCGAATCGTTGGAGAGCTTGTGGGTCACGCGCGAGATAGGCTGGGAGTAATTTGAGAGCGACCATACGCCCGAGCTTCAGGTCTTCAGCTTTGTAAATTACACCCATGCCACCTCGGCCGATGGTCTCAAGAATGCGATAGTGGGAGACCGACTTGCCCTCCAGGAATGAGGCGTTAGATCGAAGCTCATCGGCAACGATGGCCTTCGCCATTACAGCGACGGCCGGCGAATCCAAGAAGCACTGCGGTTTATCCCCTTGCCTGAGCAGGGATTCAATTTCTCGAAGCAGGCTCTGATCTTCGCCGCAAGCTGAGCGCAGGAACGAGTCCCGCTGATCGTCTGGAAGACCGGAAGCAGTGTGGTAGAGGTCCTCGATTGTCTGCCACCGTTCAGGCCTCATGGGAGCCCTCGTGACTCAGCTCGCGCAGGAGCCAGGCTTTGGCCAGTTTCCAATCCCGCATGACGGTCTCTGGAGACACGCTCAGTGCGGCTGCAATCTCCTCAACGGTGAGACCTCCGAAGAAGCGCATTTCGACTACTTCGCCCTTGCGAGTATCAATGGTGGCCAGTTGCTTCAATGCCTCGTCAACTGCCAGGAGTTCAGATCCTACAGTGGCAGAAATGGTCGCAGCCTCCTCTAACTGTATATGCGCGAAATTTGGTCCTCGTTTTTGATAATTTCGCGACCGGGCAAAATCAATGAGGATACGGCGCATGAGTCGCGAACAAATGGCATAGAAATGGGCCCGATTCTGCCAATCGATAGTGTTGGCATCCACCAGCCGGAGGTAGACTTCGTGGACAAGGGCTGTAGTTTGAAGGGGATGGCCGGTTTGCTCTGCGGCCATATGTCGCCGGGCCAAGCGGTGGAGTTCGTCGTAGACGAGTGGCATGAGCCGCTCGAGAGCACCCTCGTCGCCGGCTTTCCATGCCTGTAGGAGCCGCGTAACTTCTTGCGGGGAAACGGACTGACCTTCGGATAGTTCCCCGGCCATGAAATGTGCCCCCCGTTGGCGCGATAATACACCCATTCCTTGCCCTATAAACCGCGATTAGGACTTTGCAGGTTTTCCGCCGGATTCCCGCATATCCAAATAGAGGAGGAGTCCTATGTCGCGGATAACAGGCATATCACTTATCATGGTTCTGCTTTTGGGCGGATCTGGCTGCGGTGGCGGGTATTCCGCACCTCAATCTCCCCGGCCCACCCCTTCGCCCGCTCCTTCGCCCACTCCTTCGTTGGGGCCTGTCGCCATCACCGCAATCTCTCCCACGAGTGCGTCGGCCGGCAGCCCAGACCTTACCCTGATTATTACCGGATCAAATCTCAAAGGTGGTCCTCACGATATCAGACGTGCCGTGTGGTCCGTGAGTGGATCGACTACGAATTTGGCTACAACGCCGATTAGCGACACTCAGCTCACCGCCGTTGTTCCCGCAGCACTTTTGGGCACACCAGTCACAGCCCATATCTCGATCGAGCACGGGGATCCGATGGGGGACGTCCCCCTAGGCAACTCGAATTCTCTACCTTTCAGTGTTACAGCTACCGCCGCAACGACGGCGATTTCCCCTGCCGCAGACACGCTTGGATCAAATGGCACACGACAATTCACCGCAAGCATCAACGGTAGCCGCGCAAATATTAGTTGGGAAATTCAAGAAGGCTCTGCCGGCGGGGCGATTAGTCCGACAGGCCTCTACACCGCGCCCGCGCATGTCGGCAATTTTCATATTGTCGCAACTTCTGTGGATGCACCGTCCGAAAGCGCGATGGCTACGGTTACAGTCGTATCTTCAGGGTTCACCGAGACTGGCAGCATGCACAGTGCTCGTAGTGGTCACACGGCTACACTCCTGAAAGATGGCAGAGTGCTCATCCTCGGCGGTGCAGCTGACGATACGGCAGAACTGTTTGACCCGACGAGCGCTGCCTTCTCATTCACTGGATCACTCATCGCTGGCCGCTCGAGAGCGAGCGCCACGCCTCTGTCGGATGGCCGGGTATTGATCGCCGGTGGACTCGGGCTTACGGCCGGACCGGATGGATCTCTACCAGTTTTAGACACCGCTGAAATCTACGACCCTTCCACGGGCAAATTCAGCGCCACCGGAAATATGCAACAAGCACGGTGGAACCATGTCGCCACACTGCTGAACGACGGCCGCGTGTTGATCACGGGAGGGCGGAAAGGCCACCTTTGCTCTACCGCCAGCGCTGAGCTGTTCGACCCGACGACAGGGACCTTTTCG
>Ga0310916_10000743_pt1 | contig 18421 bp, 15 predicted proteins | sample GREbulkMGLF176_FD_203444 | JGI IMG/M metagenome (GOLD analysis project Ga0310916, IMG submission 203444) | Lab enrichment of tropical soil microbial communities from Luquillo Experimental Forest, Puerto Rico - GRE.bulkMG.LF176 | ecosystem: Environmental > Terrestrial > Soil > Tropical forest >...
AGACATCCATGTGAACCCGACCAAAACCTTCCTCTGGTACCACGTTTGGATGGTCGTGTTGCTTGTCTTGCGGAAGTGCAGCGATTGCTAGTGCCCCCACGAGCAGCAAGAAACTGAGGAACTTCATCACAGCGCGTTTCTGCAGCAAATGGCTACTCATCGCGATGTCCCACCAGAACTCCGGCGTGCTTCGCAGCCGCCAGTCGGGATGATTTCACCACCGACCGTCGTGATTGCGGGGCGCAAGGATTGAAGCTCATTTGACGGGGACGCTCATCGGGTCGCGGCGGTAAGCCACCAGATCGGCCACATCAGCGGAGAGCCTTGTCTGCAGCAGTGTAGGCTCCCTTCCGCGCGCCCTGTCAAGTCACTTTTCTTTCGTGCCGTCTGCCGGGAATATGTTTCTAAAAACGCAGGCGCGGATCATTACTCCACAGTGATACGGGAGACAAATGATCTGCTCTGACTGGTCGGAGGCGCGCATTTCGCGAAAGACCGAAAGACGCGTGTGCGCGATGCTCTGGTGCGCGTTCCGATAACAACCGTTTGAAACTGAGATGGGGTTACGCGCGAAAAATTGCGCAGCGGGAACATTTAGTGGCTACCCCCGCCGCGCTCGGACCAGAGAAGAAGTCTCTGCCCAATTAGGGTTATTGGCCAAGTTCTGAACGCTGTTCAGCAAAGCCTGTGCTTGATGAACGAGCTGTAGGGCCTGTTGGTCAGGGACGGGCCGATTCTGAAATGCTGCGCAATAGCACCAGCGCTTATGGGCGCGCGCCGCCGGATGGGTTTTGGCCAAGCTCCAGGTCTTGAATGATCCGCGAGGCGTTGCGGAGCTACGCCGGGGGCGTCCACTGCGGTGCCATGCGCACCTGTGCCCTGGTAGGGACTCATACCGCCGATGAGTCTGTGTAAGCGGGGGCAGTAGCTCATCAAACAAGCATATTTCAATGCGGCGTCCGGCCTCACGAGAAGAAATCAGGCCGTGGCAGCCCTGTATTTGATGCGTATGTCCGAGCCATCCCTGAAATTCCAGTGCTGGTGATTGACGATCACAGATTCCATTTCCCCGGGCGCAAAAGGAATCTCCTCGTATCCGCGCAGTTCGATGATGCAGCCCCGCTCGCGACAACTTGATCGAAACGCCTGCCGTCCTTGAGCTCGACTCCGATTATCTGGTATCCTCCAACTCTCACGAATTAGGCAGGCCTAGGCCCGTCTCCCCACCTCGTTTCAAATCGTAGAGACAGGCTCGAGGAATTGGATATAAGCACTTCACGATGGCCAATCCTTCGGAACGAATGGCGTTCAGTGCGACATAAAATTGATACCTCGGGACCTCCTTACGGTCTAGCGTGGCGGCGAGAGCGAAGAGGAAGCAAAAACTGCCACGGCTAGCAAATTTTCCTCTCTGCCCACACCCCGAATCGCCGCATTTTATTTAGGTTTTCTGCATCTCGGATGTGAATGGTGCGAACCTGCAAATGCGCGCCCGGCAGGGCCGCGCAGACACTCATTGGAATGCCAGTCCTAAAGGGCAGTTAACCTTCTGTCCACGCGTGCAGTTATCTCGGCCCGCACACAAGCGAACTTCCCGGCGGCCGCCGGTGCTGTCCTCCCCAAAATAAAGGTGACGGAACACTTTCCGGAAAGAGGTCACCTCCATGCTGGGACGCAGGCTCACGGTATCGGTCTTGGTTGAACTGTGTTTCTCGGCAAGTCTGTTGTTCGCACAGTCTCGAGTAACACAAAGCGCTACGGTTTCGGCATCGGGTATTGTCCTGCTGACGCCAGAGGACCGGCCAATTCGCCACGCCCATGTAGAACTCCTGATTTCTTCCACAGGGTGGGCCGCCGACACCTTAACGGACAATAACGGCGAGTTCAACTTTGCAGGATTGACGCCGGGCAGCTATCACCTGACAGTCACAGCGCCAGCGTGCGAAAGACTCGAGGGTACGGTGACAGTTGATGGCAGTTTCGAGACTTTGTTCTTGCGTCTGTATAGGAGCCAGCAGCCGCCGACCCCGCGAAGCGATTCGGTTGTCTCCGTACAAGAACTCCGGGTGTCCGGTAAGGCGGAATCAGCCTTTGCAAAAGGCACGCGGATGCTTCAGCAAGGAGATGCACGAGGGAGCCTCGCTTACTTTCGGGGCGCTCTTGCGAGAGACCCGGGTTACTATCGCGCCTACCATAATCTCGGCCTCGCGAATTACCAGCTCGGCGACACTGAGCAGGCGGAAGGAAACTTCCAGAAGTCAATCGAGCTGAGCAATGGGGGCTACGCGCCCTCTCAATTCGCGCTGGCAATGATGCTCTGCGAAAAGCAGGAATTTCGGGAAGCTGAGAGACTTATCCAAACTGGACTCGCAATGGAGCCGGATTCGGCCATCGGAAGATACTTCTTAGGCGTGGTGCAATTCGCTTTGAACCGCACTGCGGAGGCCGAGAAGAGTGCTCATGACGCTCTCTGGAGGGACGCCAATCAAGCCGAGGCCTACATTCTCTTAGCCAAGATTCACGAACGAAATCACAACCCACATGCCGTCATGGCTGAAGTTGCAGCCTATCTCAAACTAGATCCTCACGGTCCTCTAGAAAACGAAGCGAGCAAGCTTCTACAAAGAGCACGGCAGGAAATTGACGGCGAGAGGGTGGTAGCTAGCCACTGAGCTAACCTCAGATTCCAGCAGCCGGCATCTGGGGAAAAAGGGGCTCAGACCGCGTTCGCAGACTACTTCCTCTGATCCGGACAGCTTAAAGCGATTCGCTTTTGCGATTACCCATGCGGAGCAAAAAGTTCCCGACTAAACGGATCGCCCAGGCTCAGTCGCGTTTTTACTTCGGCATGATATCCTCTGGCCGGATGCCGCTCAAAGAAGCGTGCCAAAGACGGGCTGGACGACGAAGCGGAAACCGTGGTCAGCCGAAGCGAAGTTCGGACGTAGGAGGGGACGCACATGAATCGAACCTTCTGAGTCCGGAGGCCTGCAAGAAAACAAGCATGGAGTAATACGGATTTAGTAGTAGATAACGATGCCACAGACGGCGCGGTTCGCGACTCAAGCGGAAGAGCCATTCCAAGCCAAAGCGCTGGAGGTACTCCGGAGCCTGAGGAATTGTTCCCGCATGAAAACCGAATGCTGCACCAACTGCAATAAGCGGCATCGATAGAACGTCGTGGTGTTCGTAAACCCAGACTTCCTGGCGGGGGCAGCCTAACCCGACAAAGGTCAAGCGCGCGCCGCTGTTGGCAATTGTCTGCGCGACTTCAAGTTTCTCTTCCGCTGTGAGCGGCCTGAAGCGCGAGGCCTGCGATCCTGCGACCTGTAGACCGGGGAAGCGCTCACAGAGGTTATGAACCAGCGCGGAGAGCACTCTTGGCTCGCTGCCATACAGGTAGATTGGAAGTGACTCGGCGGCAGCACGTGCGCACAACATCAGAGTTAGATTCGGGCCGTAGACACGGTCTGTCAGTCCGGTATGGTGAAGAGTGTTGAGCGCCCAGCGGATAGGTTGACCGTCGGGCACAACAAGATCCAGATGATTTAGTCGATAACGGTGCATGTCGTCGAGGACGCCGGTCATGACACCGTGGACGGCGAGCGCTGAAACGGACATACTTTGCTTCTGCTTGGCCGCAGCAAGGATGCGCTCGACCGCGGCTTCATAATCGACGGCGTCTACGAGCACGCCAATGACGTTGTGTTTTCCTCGATCGATCAATCCTCAGCTCCGCGGACCGAAAGCTTGTTCGCGCTCAGCGCGCGAAGGAGGCAACTGACTGAGGTTGCAGTAACGCACAATTTGAGACATACCGAACCGCGTCGCGGCGGCAGACGTAATCCAGAAGCTCGCGAAGACCGTCCCACAGGGCGAGCATCTGAATCTCCCAGGAATGACCATAGAGGTGCCAGACGCCACCGTCTTCCAACACCTCATCAAAGAGTCTCTTACCTAGTTCAACCCAACTTCCGAGGCGAGGCATTTGAACGAAGCATGATTGCAGGCTTTCAACACTGCGAGCGCGGGTGACGTTCTTGAGATAAGTGAATGGCGCGTGCGGAAATGCCTGCAGGGTCGTGGGCATCTCAAAAGGGTTAAAGGTTGGCCGAGTGGCCAGCATGCGAACCGTGCGCGCGCCTCTGTACCCAGCCTCTTGCAGGGCGCGGACTGCATTTGTGTCGTATCGTCCACAGGGATAACAGAACATCTCCACCTGCTTCCCCAGGATGTCCTCGAGAACATGTTTGCAGGGTCTCACCTCCTGGCTGACTTCCTCGGGTTGCAAACGCCATAGATGCCTGTGAGACCATCCGTGGGCGCCGATTTCAAATCCCTCAGAAGCCAGAGTCCGCAAATCGCCGTGGCCTAGCCGCTTCTCCCGGTAATTGATCGGTATGTAGAAGGTTGCATGAATTCCCTTCGACCGCAGGAGTTCAGCGAGTTTGAGATCGGCGCAGTCGCCATCGTCCCAACTTGTGGTGACAAACCTCAGTTTATTCGAACTTTGCACAGGTCTAACCGGGCAAACCGCTTGGCGCTGCTTCTTGATCTAAGGCTCTAGGGCTTCAGAATAAACGACGCTCCCTTTCGGCACGACGTCACCGTAGAGCACTATTCGAGAGGCACCTGTAAAGGCCCCGCGCTGAAATAGGGCGTCTTCAAGGCGCCTTCGAGAGACTGGCCATGTCACTCGACCCCAGTTGGCGCAGACCTATTTCAGGTGTTCTTTTTGCGTAGCGATGATTTCTTCCAGAATGGTGTCCAGGCCGCGCTTGATTTTCCAGTTTGGATAATGCCTCTTGAACTTCCCCAGATTCGAGATGTAGCAGATGTGATCGCCTTTGCGCGGTTCTTCCACGTACCGCCAGTTCAATTTCTTCCCGCCCATCTGCTCGATGCGCTCGATCGCTTCCAGCATCGAGATGCTGTTCTCGCGCCCACCGCCCAGATTGTACACTTCGCCCGGGCGCGGGTTCGCTGCAAACTCTTCGATGGCACGCACCACGTCGTGGCTGTGAATGTTGTCGCGTACCTGCTTGCCCCTGTACCCGAAAACGGAATAGGTCCCGCCGCTGAGCGTCACTTGCACTAAATACGACAGAAAGCCGTGTAGCTCCACCCCCGAATGCGACGGGCCCGTCAGACATCCTCCTCGAAACACGCCTACGTTCATCTTGAAATAGCGCCCATATTCCTGCGCCACAAGGTCGGCTGCCGCCTTGGACGCTCCAAACAGAGAATGCATGGTCCTGTCGATCCGGCAGGTTTCGTCGATCCCGTCGAAATCTTCCGCGCGCACGTAGTCGTAGCGCTTCTCGAGCTCTTTCAGCGGCACCTCGTTTGGCGCGTCGCCGTACACCTTGTTCGTGCTCAGGAACACGAACACCGCATCGGGCGAATGCTGCCGCGTGGCCTCCAGCAGATTCACAGTTCCGAGCGCATTTACCTCGAAGTCCAACAGCGGAATATCCCGCGCTTTGTCGTGGGAAGGCTGCGCTGCGCAATGCACGATCAGGTTGAACCGCTCAGCTCGGAACACTTCGTCGATCGCGGCACGGTCCCGAATATCCAGCGCCGCGTGCTTGAATCTCTTCGTGGCTCTTTTCAGCCGTTCCAGGTTCCAAAGCGTGTCGCCCGCGGGTCCAAAGAAGACGCGGCGCATGTTGTTGTCCACGCCAATGACTTCGTGTCCCTGATGGTCGAAGTGCTCGGCCGCTTCCGAGCCAATCAACCCGCTGCTCCCCGTGACCAGAACTTTCACTTTTCGAAATCTCTTTCTTCGTCCGGCGGCATGGCAAACCAGAATTCTTCAACCCGCGCCCCGGACAGCGTTTTCTTCTATTCGGCTTTGGAGGAACGAAAGAGCCGTCTTCCTTTATGGAGGTTAGCAGTCCTCTGCCCGTTTCGAGTGCAGCGACCCCTCGATACGTGGATGATCGAAGTAGAGTTCGTGAATGCCAGACCGACGCCCAACCGGGACAGACCAGTTGCGTTCGGCAGGAAGATCCTGCAAAGGTCTGCCTACCTGCGGAATGCCATTCTCTGCAAAAGCCTCTGCGGCCATGCTCAAGTTGAGTTTTTTACGTAACTATGCGTCAAGCGTGTCCGGTAGTTTGGTTTCGCTGGGTTCTCCTTCGGAAAGCGACTCAGAAGAGGAGAAAGAATTATTCGGATGTCTCGACGAGTTGCTCAGTCCTAAAAAGGAAAGTATGCCGCTCCTGCGAGGCAGCGAGTTCGTAGATGCGGCTCGAGGTCCTTCGAGGTTGTGCTCTGTGGTCAAGAACCGCTTTTCCTTTAGATCGATCCAAATCTCAGTTGCGACGGCTTTGCTTAGATCCCGGGGATCCTTGTCGTTCCAGCTCTTGGAGCCAAGCACAACAGCGATGCCTGAAGTGAATGTAAAGAGCATAGAGGAAATGGCAATGAACAGTCGTGGCGGAAACGACTTGTTCTCGGGTATGTCGGCCGGGTCGAGCACTTTGATGGTCGGGATGTCCCTAGCTTCCTGAACCTTGGCCAAGTTGTACTCTTGAGTCAGAACCTCGTAGACGGTCTCCTGAACCTTAACCCGACGGTAGAGATCCGCATAGGTTACACCGAGCACCGGGAGTTTGCGAATCGAGGGATATAATTCCGATGCAGCCGTGTTAGGTCCAATTGTGCTCCCTTGGTCCTTGCCAGCGAGTTTTTTTAGTTGTGACTGTAATCCGTCGATGCGGGCCTCGGCCATGCGCACTCGCACATTAGAATCGGTATAGACTTGACGGAGCGCTTGGAGTTCAGACTGCGCGACAATCAGCTGACCTTGAAGATTTGCCGCGGCTCCCACCAAGGCCTTACCCTGCTCGTTGATGTCGATGGTGTTGTTCTTGCTGGCAAACTGACTGAATTCCTTCTCAGCGTTCTCAAGATCCTGTTTGACCTGCACCAGAAAGCTTTCCAGAAAAATGCGCTCTCGCCGCCCAGAGGAAGTACTCAACTCAGCAACCAGCCGGTTCAGTTGGTCCACATGGGCATTTGCGATTGCTGCAGCACGTTGAGGGCTGTGATCGTCCACGCTAATGGTGATCATGTCGCTCTTCCGATCCACTGAAATACTTACTCGGCGGGCAAGAGCTCGGCGTACCTGGTCAATGCGGTTAGTCCCATAGACGTGCTTCAAGTCGAACTGATCAATAATCTTGTCCTGAACGGTCCGGCTGTTGAGAATAGCGACAAAAACGTCGCTGTTACTCTTGAGGCCCAGCATGTCGGTGGCAAGCTGGCTTATGCCCATTGACCGCAACGACATTGTTGCCTGTGAAATGGCACCGCCCTGATTGTCGGCGGGCATGAGCCGAGTTGTGGAGGTATAGCTGGCAGGAATTAGCAATGCGACTAGTAGACCGAGAATTAAACCCAAGGCGGAAATGCGAAAGAGAAAGGTTCGTTCAGCCCAGATGATGCGCACCCTGGCGGCAAAGCGCAGTCGAGCCTCTCGACGTTCCAGTTCCCTGTAGGCCCGCTCGGCTTTCAAACGTTGGAGAATGCGAGACGCCTGCTCATTCTGAAGCACTTCCGTCACACACCTTTCTTTAAGGGGCCTGTTATCCCGCAAAACAGGCGGGCCTCAAAAACTAATCTCTGGCGACGCATGGTCAGCGCCACACTGACAATTGCAGCTGAAGCTGACAACCTCTCATCGCTTAGGTTTTTTTTCGTAGAACCAAGAACAGCGCCCAGGGCCGGAGCCTCTGAAACACATTCGCCGCGTGATAGCGCTCAGACCACCACGGAAGATTACTCACGTAGTCATCGACGGCGGTAATCCAATCTGTGTTGAAGACATAGCTTCTCTTTGGCAATAGAAACTGAAGGCGTGGGGTGAGTGAAAACATGCAACGGCGCTCACGAACAATTTGGAGACCTGCATCGGAGACGATCTTCCGAAGGATAGCGGCCGGAATTCCGCGTTCGTGCGGAGTGAGGAGACGCCGAGGCCTCTCCCAATTTCCCATGGAATGAGTAGGCTCGCAAATCAATTGCCACCCTAGAGGCTTAGTGCACCTGGCCATTTCAGAGACGACCGCCGAAACGTTTGGAATGTGGTGCAAGACGCCGAGACTGGTAACGAGGTCGAAGGAGTTGTCGGCAAAGGGCATGTGTCCACTGACGTCGGGCTTCATGTATTCAAACATGGGATTCTGGAACTCGCTTGCTGGTTCGAGAATTGTTACCTTCTTGGCGCGGCTCAGGATCGGTCGAAGTTCATCCCCATAGGCACCGCCGAGGCAGAGGACGTGCTCAAACGACACGTAGCTGGGAAGATGCCGGAACCCGTGCCGCCAGTTCCGGGCATGGTAGGCATACACTCCAGGAGCACGCTCCTCGGGCAGCCTGTAGTACGCCTCTTCCTCGTCGCGGAACCAAGCTTCTATCTGATCGGAAGAGAGGTCATCTCCGTAGAGAGTTTTTCCGTCCGAGTACTGTTCAAAGCTAGGATTCATTGATTTCCTCTACGTCACCAAGTTAACTACCGCTCTATCGAGATTGTGCCGCGAAAGTTAAGCGATTGGATGATTGGCAACCTGACCGAGCCCCTTCATGGCAAATGAGCTCTCATAACTGGTCGCAGCCCTACGCGAGAAGACGAAGTGCGGATCGATGAAAGTGCGGTGCCACAGCTCCAGAACAACCAGCGAGAATACTTCGGGTGCGTAGCAAGCTGACCGAGAGTTGCGGTTGATCAGCTCCTCGACCGCGGGCCTTCCAAAATAACCACGGGCAATCGACATGGAGTCCAACAAGATATCGGCAACCAAGCCCTTTAAGTCGTGCGCCAGCCAACTCGCGGATGGATTCGGAAAACCCTCTTTCCGCCGACGTAGTATTTCCACGGGAACATGATTCGTCAGCGCCTTCTTCAACAGGTATTTCATCTGAAAGCCGCGCACTTTCTGATTTCCCGGCAGGCGGGCGGCAAATTCCAAGAATTTATGATCCAGGAACGGCACTCGCAATTCGACCGAGTTGGCCATCGTCATTCTGTCGGCCTTGATCAGCAAATCGTCCGGCAAATAGGTCTTTGTATCGACATAGAGCATCTTCTCGAGCGGGCCGTCGCCTGATCTGCGGGCGACAAGGTTCCGCGTGACCTCCGTCGATCCAGACTTGTCAACGCGCCGCGACATCTGCTCGGTGTAGATGGGGGATGGCGTCCGGTTGAAGTAGTTAAAGGGCGAAGATGTGCGGCTCAGGTAGTGTTCATCGAGGTCAGCATTGAACAATGGTGCGTATTTCTTGAGGACACGCGAATCCGACATTTGGCCGACAAGCGCCATGCCTCGGGAAACAGCACCGCGAAACGGACCGAACACTTTTTTCATGGCCTCAACCCAAGATAAGTACATGTAGTTGTGATATCCGGCGAAGGCTTCGTCGCCCCCTTCGCCTGAGATGAGCACTTTTACGTGTTGGCTAGCGAGCTTCGATACATAGTAGAGCGCGACACTGGCGGGTTCACAGACGGGTTCCTCCATGTACCAAACATATTCCCGAAGGAAGGAAGCGAATTGTTGTGCCGTGATGGAAACCTCAAAATACTTGGATCCGAATCGTTCCGCCGCCATTCTGGCGAACGGGCGTTCGTCGACGACACCCGGATGTGCGAATCCGATGGTATAGGAGCTGATCGGTTTGTCGGTCTTCTTGGAAGCAAGACTCAGCATTGCGGTGGAGTCCACACCACCGCTCAAGAGGAAACCAACTGGCACGTCGCTGATCATGTGCAGCTGGACCGTTTCGTCCAATAGATCAACTACCTTTTGCTCGAGTGCTTCTGGTGATTGATGGTCATCCGCAGGCAGGAAGTCAATGTCCCAATAGCTCTGGATCTGGATTTTTCCGTCCTGGACAAGGAGCCAGTGTCCGGGTTCGAGTTTGAAGAAATTGCGAAGCAGAGTGGAGGGACCGGGCACATAGAAATAGGTCAGAAAGCGGTCGATCATCGCCGGGTCAATTTCGCGGCGCACGGCAGGATCGACCAAAATTGCCTTCATCTCTGAGCCAAAGCTGAGGAAGTGCTCGCCCAGGTAGTAGTACAGTGGCTTGATCCCAACCCTGTCCCTCGCCAAAAACAAAGACTTCTTTTTGGAATCCCAAATGGCGAATCCGAACATACCGCGAAGCTTTTCGAGGCAGTCGCGGCCATATTCCTCATACAAATGGACGATCACTTCGGTGTCTGATTGGGTTTTGAAAACATGGCCTTTGGCAAGAAGCAGCACACGGAGTTCTTGGTAATTGTAAATCTCGCCGTTAAAAACGATCCAAATAGAGTCGTCTTCGTTGGCAAGAGGTTGGTGCCCGCCGCTCACATCGATGATCGAAAGGCGGCGGAAGCCCAGCCCGATCGGGCCTTTCACGTAATACCCCTCGTCGTCCGGGCCGCGATGGACGATCGCGTCCGCCATTTGTTTGAGCAGATTCGGCGCAACGTTGGCCTCAATATCAAACTCAAGTTTGCCGCAGATCCCACACATGAACTTTTCTCCTACGTTTAGTTTGTAGGTTGCTTCCCGAAACGGGCGCAGCTAAGCAAGCAGCTCTCCGCCGGTCGAGGCAAGACTCATTCCATTCTCCTTTACCCCTTCGTTGCCGACCGCTCTCCAGCGAAGCTCTCCGCTGGGTGAGCGGCAGCGAGATCGATTAAACTATTGCTTCTCAGGATTCGTCGGTAGCCCTCGACGGCGGCGCGCGCCGCCCCGCACCATGTAAACTCCGTTAAGGCGCGCGCGCGGGCATTGTGTCCCATCCGGGAAAGGCGCTCAGGCTCATCTGCAAGTTTCTCTAAGCCCGATCTGAGCCCGGCGACGTCGCCCGGCTCGACTAGCACGCCACAATCGCCGGATATCTGATGGGGGATGCCTCCAACACGGGATGCGATTACCGGGATGCCGTGTGCCATCGCCTCCAGGACGACGAGCGGGAAGGTGTCGGCAAGCGTCGGAAAGACAAAGAGATCGGAGCGTTGATAAAGCACGTGGACCGAAGCGTCGCTAATTCGTCCTGTCATGACGATCCGCTGGCCCGGCCGACAGTTGCGCACGTAGCCCTCGTAGTCGATGCCCGATCTTTTCTCGCCGCCCACAATTAGCAGGTAAGGGCGCTCCAGCCCTGCGAACGCCTCGAGCAGGACCGGAAGGCCCTTGTTGGGCGTGTGATTGGCGAGGAACATGCAAGTGATCTGACCAGGTTTCCGCTCTGCCGGAATTTCAAGCCCTTCGAGGATCTCCTTGGCCTTGGCCGGGTCGGCAGGCCCGGGAATCGGAACGCCATTGGGAACGACCGAGAGCTCCGGTCCCCTGAAGCCCATTCCGCGCACAATATTGAAGTCCGCAGGCGACAGCGCAAAAATACCGCTCGCCCTGGCTACAACACGCGACACGGGCCCTTCCACGAACAACCTCCAGGCAAGCCGCTTGGGACCAGTGAAGCCGTAGACGTCGGCGCCGTTCGCTACCTCGTTGAAGCCATGAGTGGATACGACGTAAGGCAAGCAGCACGCTGTGCAGGAGCGGGCGACCCGCTCCATTTCGAGCGCCGGTAGGACATTGTGGATGTGAACGAGGTCAAAGTCGCCCTCGCGCACGATTCGCGGCAGGTCAGAGCGATAGAAGAGCGTGCTGAACTTCCTCGGCAACAGCGTCCAGGGCAGCGCCGGCGGTAGCCAGCTCTCGACCTGAACTCGCCTGATCGCGTCCGCACATCCTGGGACATTGCTGCAGTTCATCATGCTGGCGAGCGTTACATGGCAGTGTTTAGCGAGCGCGGCGCTCAGCAGTTCGGCCCCGCGCGCCGCCCCGCTGACCGACATGTGCGGGGGAATGACAACGGCCGCGAGAACCCTGATCACTGGTACCTCCCAGCGAGAGCCGGCGCCAGATCCGGTTCTCGCCAGATGTCGGCCAACGCCTCGTCGAACGTCGCCTCCGGCCGCCAACCGAAGCGCATGTTCATCTCGCTGATATCGGCGGCCAAGTACGGCCGGTCGACCTTGCGCAATCGCGATGGCTGTTGCTCAACTGCGAACTCAATCCCGGCAATCAGCTTCAGTTTTTCCACAATGTCGGTGACCGAGTAGGTCTGCGAGGTGCCGAGATTGACGGTGATCGTCCGGCCGGGCTCGACGCCACCCTTGAGTGCGACCGAGACGAAGCCACGGGCGGCGTCGCGCACATGGATGTAATCGCGCTTCGGCAACATGTTGCCGAGGCCGAGCACCTTGCGGCCGGCCTTCAGCTGCGCAACGACCTCGGGCAGCAGATGAGGGTTCGTCTCACCGGGACCAACCACATTGAAAAGACGGACGACGACGGCGGCGAGCATGCGTTGTGCGGCGAAATAGGCCACGAAGTGTTCCCCGTGCAGCTTGGTGAAGCCGTAGACGTCGCTCGGGCCCACCGCGCCGTCTGCCTCTTTCTGGGGCTTGTCGTCTGGCTCGTAGATGGCGCCGCTGCTGGCGAACACGAACTGGGCACCCCGGGGCGCATTCAGCAGTAGGTTGACGGTGCCATCGATGTTGGTGCGCACCGCCAGTGCAGGGTCCTCCTCACACTCCGGAATGTAGTGGATAGCAGCCAGATGGATGATCGTGTCGGGAGCAAACTCGGACATCACCGCGCGAACGGCTGCAGCATCGGCGATGTCAGTCTGCGAGAACTGGTACTTGGTCTTCTCATCGGCTCGGAACCGCAAAGGACCGCCGCGTAGGTTGTCGATAACCATGACACGGTGCGCGTCGTACAGGTGCCGGACGACCTCGCGCCCGACGAAACCGTTGCCGCCGCTGACAAGAATTCTCTTGGACATTAAGGTTGCTCCATTTTGCTCGATACAGTCATCTCCGCAAGACTTGGAGAAGCACACGCAGCGATAGCCTGGTGGTAGATTGCCATTAGCAGAGGATAATTCTTGTTCGCGGTGTAATCTGTTTCGTATTTGCGTCGGGCAGCGCGCCCCATCTCGGCGAGCTCAGAGGGATGATTCCAAGCCCACTGCAATGTAGTGGCCAGGTCTTCAGCGTCGCCGGGATTAGTGTGAAGGCCGGTCAAATGGTCGTCGACGATTTCCGTAATCCCCCCCAGTCTCGAGCAGATAACCGGAGTTCCACAGGCAAAGGATTCCACAATACTCATAGGAAAGCTTTCATTTACGCTTGGGGTAATCATGCAGCGCGCCCCCTTGACTGTTTCGATCGCAGTGGCACGTGCCAACTGTCCTCGAAAGGTAACTCCAGAAAGTTGTAGCTCGCGAGCTTGAGCTTCCAGCGCGAGGCGGTCCGGGCCATCTCCCACGATCTGCAATGGGTACTGCGTGGGCAGTTTTTTCCATGCATTCAGCAGGACCCGCAACCCTTTATTCTCGACGAGGCGACCGATGAATACGGCATATTCACCTGGACCGACCCGTTCGCCAGGGTCGGGATCCATAAAGTTAGGCTTGACCACTAATTTGTCTGATGGAAATCCACCCGCAACGAACTTCTCTTTCGCAAAGTGCGTCAAGACAACGTAGCGAGTAATCGATGCCTGCCAGGTGCCAAGCGCCCGGTGGGCAGCCAACATCAAGGCGACTGCGCAAGTGGCTTTGCGGGAATTCCGGTAGCAACCGTGAAGAACGCTTCGGAACAGGCTGTGGTCCATGCATTCTTCACAAACGACCCCGTCGCGGAAAAAGGAATGCGCTGGGCAGAGCAACCGGAAGTTATGAAGGGTCTGGATGACCGGAATACCCCTTGCAGAGCAAGCCGAATAAATAGAAGGCGAGATCACCATGAACGTGTTATGCACATGGACAATGTCGGGCCTCTCCGCGTCAAGAACGGCTGCAAGACTTTGGCGCGCCTCCTGAGACCAAATCATCCGCTCCGCAATCCCGATGCGGTCTAGCAGGGAAGTATCGTTCAATTCCAGGTTACTGCGGACGTAAGGAATTACCGTATGACCGGCCCGTTCCAGAAGCTGTTTTTCGCTGTGAAAAACCACGTCTTCTCCGCCCGCCTGACGGTAGGTGTTGTGAACCAGCACAATTTTCAAGCGAACCTCCCGGTCTCTCGAGGGAACTCTCACTAAGCGGAAGACGCATATGTCCGACGCTAATCAAACACGCGAAACGCAAGTCCTGTTCAATTCCTGGACCACTTCGGCGGCAATTTGCCTTGTGGTCTTTAGCCGGGTAGGATCCGCTCTGGACAGCCCTCCAGAAATGGCGTCGCGCAATTTCCGAGCGAACTCGTTCGGGTCCTCTGGGGAGAATATGTTTTCCGACGTGAACAGCTCGGGCGCACACCCCGCATATCTCGAACAGAGTACCGGAATGCCGGAAAGGACCGCCTCGTTGGCGACAAGGCCCCAAACGTCTTCCAGAGTAGGAAAAACCAGCAGGTCGGCACTTCGGTAGACAGACGCCATTTTTTCTGGCGCTTGCGCTGGCTGAAAGTGGACGTTTTTCAGGCCGAGAGCCTGCGCGCGCCGCTCGATCGCGGGCTTATCGCGGCCGCTGCCGACGAGTAAGAGAGAGAATTCGCAGCCTTGTTTTTGGAGAACGGCGGCCGCCTCGAGGAGCGAACCGATTCCCTTCCGTTCGATGAACTGCCCAACGTGGAGCACGACCGGCCGGGGCTCGATCATCCAGGCAGGTTCCTCAGTTGCTTTGAATCGTTCTTCGTCGATTCCATTTTGCGACTGCAGAATTCGCTTACGCTTTACACCCAGAGAAAGCAGGTACTCCGTAGAAGTCTGACCGTAGGTAACCCAGCGGTCCGCCCACAACGTGATGGCTTTTCGAAGCACCTTCCTCAAGCGGCCAATGTTGCGCTCGGTGTGTAGAGTCCCTCCCCACCAGATCCAAACGGGCTTGCGGAAGACCGTTGCGTAGGCTAAGGCCATCACGGAGCGAAAACCCATTTCGTTGCTGACGATAGCGTCCGGCTGAAAACGGAGCAAATGCCAAAGGAATCCAGGCATAACGTGTATAAACTTCTCGTCAAAGGCTCCTCCATTTACCTTTTTCGCGTAGGGAATCTGCCAGCCCCACACGCGAACAACTTTCGCCTTTGGAATTGCTTCCTCAAGCCCGTTCCACGAGTCTCGGTTCGCTTCCTTACCGCCATGGAGAATCAGGAGATCGAACTGATCTGCCAACAAAGAATAGAGTAGAAGCTTGGACGGCGAGATCATGTTCATCAGCATTGCTAGCTTGATCTTTCGATTCATCGTACCCATAAAGCGTTCGCAGAGTTGCTTTACTCAGTCCACGGTGAGCAGCACTGGGACTGGACCGATATCAACGCTCGCCCCTCTCAAAGGGTGCGAAGCTTGAAGAAGCCGAGTAGTGCTGGCCACACTCCAAGCGCGGGGCACGTCGAACTTGTGATTCGCCTGCGTATTCCAGACGATCCATTCATTCTTCCCGGAGCGGTTCAGTTGACACGTCCACGTGTGATCCGAGGTCGAAGTGCAACTTTGCATCTTGGTTCCCACAAGCCACTGCTCCATGATTTTGTACGCGGATCCCGCTGGGGTGATCGTGCGCGCAGATTCTTTGTAGGTGATGATTGCCATGTATTGGTTGTCCCAGCCATACCAGTAGAACCGCTGAATGCCAGCCGCCCAAGAGAGGACGAACGCGCGAGCAAGAAAGCCTGCGGCAAGTTCATCAGAATCGAATTTCGCGGGCTCAAGCCACCCGGTTTCTGTATTCCACAGGGGTTTGTTCGCCAAACCGTTGTCAGCAAGAACCTGGTGTACGTGCTGAATCACTGGCAACATGTCTTCTGGCAGCAGGGTGTGAGGGTTAACGTAGAAGTGAAAGCCAATTACGTCCACGTACTGCCCACCGCCCTTTTTCAAGAATTCCGCAAGCCAGGGGATTCCATAGTCGGCGGTGGCCGAAGGAGAAACAACAATGGCTTGCGGATCCACGCTACGAATGATCAGCGATGCTTCCTTTGTCAGAGCCAGCATTTGGTCAGTGGTGCCGCTCCAGAAATCCGCAAGGTTGGGCTCGTTCCATATCTCGTATGCTTGAATACGGCCTTTATAGCGCAAGGTCACGGTCTTCACGTAGTTACGCCAGTCATCAACATTTGCCGGTTCCGCGGTGAATCCGGGATAGTAGTTGGTAGCGACGTTTGGTCGTGCGGAAGCCCAGCGCGGCGAGCCACCCAGCGTTAGAAGGATTCCTGTGGCGTGTTGTTGGGCCAGCGACACGTAACTGTCCAGCTTTTCGAACCGCCATTGACCTTTGCTCGGCTCAATGTCCGCCCAAGTTACGTTGGCGTCCCAAAGCCTCCATTCCGGCACGGGCATGTTTGGCCAGGGAGTCGGAACCGGATACGCAAGGTGGTGAATATGTAGTCCAAAGTAAGAGCTTGGAATAACCGCATTTGGAGCCTGCAAGTCATCAGCAGCGGCGGGGTCAAGCAGCGCCCAAGTTAGAATTAACAGCTGCATCAGACCATAGAAACGTTCCATCTGGTGTCCCTTCTCGTGGCTGATCGGCATTCACAGCCGCCCCGTAGACTCCTTCCAACTGCCTCGTGCACTGTTGCAAATCAAACTGGCGAAGTATTGCGTCACGGGCTGACCGCCCAAACCGCTCTCGGAGTTCCGCGTTTTGCAGAAGTGTCGCGAGATTTCGGGCTAGGGCCTGCCAATCCCGCTCCGGGGCCAAGAACCCTGTGACGCCATGGGAAATGATTTCGGGGATTCCCCCGCAACTGAACGCCACGACGGGCTTGCCCACTGCTTGGGCCTCCGCACATACCATTCCGAAACCTTCTGCCTCTCCAGAACGCGTAGTCACCGAAGGCATACATAGCATCGAGGCCCGGTTCATCCAGTCGCGAACTTCCTCCGGTGTCCGGACACCCAGGAAGCTGTAGAGGCGCAGAGATTGCTTCGCAAGTCTCTCCAGGTCTTTGCGCAAAGCGCCATCTCCAATGAACACGACCTCCGCGGCTGGAAATTGCCTTTGGACCTCGGACGCAGCTCGGATCAGAAATTCGGGGCCTTTGAATTCCACCATGCGTCCGACAAACAAGATAATGGGGCGATCCTCAGTTGAGGCGGGCCTGAACTTCCTAGTGTCCACGCCGGTGTATTGAACAAATGTCTTCTCTGACGGGAAACCTTGCTCCAGCAGCTTCCGTTGAACAAATTTGGAAACCGCAAGGAAAACTGCGTCACTCTTCTTTAGTTTTCCCTTGTTCGCGAAATAGTAGCGAAAGCCGAGATAGGATTTCTGATACCGCAAATCCGTTATGGTTATGTCGGAACCGTGGAAGGTAACAATCAGCGGCACTCTCAATCTACTTGCCAACGGCAATGCCCGCAAGCCATTCGGTCCGTAGTGTGCATGCAACAAGACTGGATGCAGTGCCTCTAGCTGCTTCACCATCGCCGGCGCGGATCCCAAAATCTTAAATCTCAATTCGTGGATCTTTCCTAACAGGCTCCCGGGGTTTACCGTGTAGACTCGTTCCTCTGACAACCGCAACCCCGCAACGCGCCGCGATCCCGCAAAAACAGGGTCGTACTCACTGAGCGCGCCCGCTTGCGCCTGGATGAAGGTTTCCGACGGATAGAGCAAATGATCGCAAAAAATAACGACCCTTGGTTTTGAAGTCATATTCATGTGGGTTCTTCCATAGGGAGTAAAGGCATTTCGTCTTCTTCCTGAATATCGAACGAGAACAGCAGCGGATCCGCACCAGCAATGCATGAGACACAAAGGGCCCACTCGATATCTTGGATCATGATCGAGCACTCTACAGTGTTGTGTAGGATGAAATAGAAGAGGAATGCCAAAGGCCAAATGGCAGTGCCAGAGTGGCGGTGCTCGGAGAACTTGATCGCTCGCTTCACTCCGATTCCCAGAAAGCTCAGCGTCAAGCCGAGTCCGATTATGCCGAGATTCAGCAGCTGTTCGAGATATCCGTTGTGCGAGTACATGATCCACCCACGCATGATGCGGTTAGCCACGAATGATTCAGGGGAAGCGCCAAGCCAGAATCCGGAATATCCATAACCCAGAATCGGCCTTTGTGGAATGAATGATAAAGTCAAACCCCAAATCTCGGTCCTCCCAGTCAAGTTGGATGAGCGACCTACGATGCCCATAATGCTGTCACCATTCGTAAAAACAAATGCTAAGCCGATCATCACCACGATTGAGATCGCCACGAAAAACGCATACTGTGGGAGTCGGACCCTGAACGTCGCGAACTTATACGATTCGGTTAACAACACGGCCCCGAAAAGGGCGATGCGGGGCGTGACCGAATCGGAGTGCAGAAGCAAAACCGCATAGAGCAGAAACGCAATGATTTTGAGGATCTTCGACCCCCGGCTTTCGGCGGGGCGTTGCCATTCCA
>Ga0310916_10000745_pt1 | contig 18388 bp, 12 predicted proteins | sample GREbulkMGLF176_FD_203444 | JGI IMG/M metagenome (GOLD analysis project Ga0310916, IMG submission 203444) | Lab enrichment of tropical soil microbial communities from Luquillo Experimental Forest, Puerto Rico - GRE.bulkMG.LF176 | ecosystem: Environmental > Terrestrial > Soil > Tropical forest >...
TGCCCTTGCCCATGGCATACGCAGCCGACCGCCGTTCAACGCAAGCACTTGATTCTGCTTATTTGGGGCGAATTGCCAGCATGCCTGCGGAGCACTCCCGGCTTCGGGTGCGGGGTTTCTGAAGTGTAAAGTTTTTCGACACCATTCCGCGTCACGCCGCCCTTGCCCGCGGGATACGCATCCGACCGCCGTTCAATTCAAGCGCTTGCTTCTGCTTATTTAGGGCGAAATCCCAGCATGCCTGCGGAGCACTCCCGGCTTCGGGTGCGGGGTTTCTGAGGTGTAAAGTTTTTCGACGTGGCAGAAGAAGGCAGACGCGAGGGGGTCATCGTCAAAGGAGCCGCGGGCAAATTCCTCGGCAATGACGGCAGAGATTAGGCCTTCGCGACCGATCAGGCCACGCGCCGCCTCGCCGCCGAAAGAGCGCAACGAAATCGGTTGCCGCCGGTGGCCGTCTCGGCTTGGGTCAATGTTAACCGCAGCGGGGATTTCTGCCCCGGTCCGGTTGGCCAAGAAGGACATCATCCTGGCCATTGGGTGCGCCCGCATCGCCGTGCTTACCCGATTGCCCGAGCGGGCGATGCGGATTAATTTTCGGGAGATTCCGAGTGAGCGGCAGGCGCTCTCACAAAGGCCGCCCTAGGAGTGCGGTGTGGGCGGAGCTTGACCAGATGCCCGATTTTTCCAATACGCGGTACGCAAATGTTTTCGCAACCCCCCTCATTACCCATGTGTGGGATGACGGCCCCGGCCTCAACCTATCGTTGCGCGAACGCATTCTTGTCCATGAAACGGAGAATCCCGGGATCGGGAAGTCAAACCATGGCGGCTGGCATTCGGAAACGGGCCAGCTCGAGTTCTGCGGTGATGCTGGACGGCGGCTGATTGCCCATATGCACGAGCTCGCCGACGAGGCAACGCGGCGTGTTTTTGCCGAAAAGACGATGGACGCGCCGCCGTGCCGTTGGACGCTCTCCGCCTGGGCGAACGTCAACCGGAGCGGCGACTTCAACCACGTGCATGTGCATCCCGCGTCGACTTGGTCGGGAACCTATTACGTCGATGCAGGCGAACCGAGCGATTCCGATCGGGGTGCGCCGCTTCACCTGTTCGATCCCTGCCAAGGCCGCAGCATGGCATTCCTACGCACCCTGCCCTCGAGCGTTTATGTGCATCCGAAGCCGGGCTTGATGGTGCTTTTCCCCAGCTATGTTCCCCACATGGTGTTTCCCCACAACGGAAGCAGCGCGCGGATCTCGATCGCTTTCAACCTGCGGGCCGACCCCTATCCGTAAAAAGTTTGGACTGGCGATCCGCTACGCTGGCCGGTTTGGTGGCGCTGATGGGGGGCGAAGCCGCCGCGAAGGCGTCGCCGTCTTCGCGACCGGCAAGTCTAGGGCCGTCCCGGCTTCAAGTAATCGGGGTTGCACGCCACCTTGAGCTCCGCGATTTCCACCTCTGACCCGGCACTCGCCGCATTTTAATTAGAAAGACGGCTTTTCTACCATGAAACTAAAACCCGCGTCCGCAACCGCACTTTCTGGCAAATTCGATTACTGCCGGGGCCCCGATCCCGCAGCCCCGTCAACCGCGTCGCGGTTCTTCTCGGACGACTATTGATTTTTGTTCGTGCGAACGTCGCCCCCATCGAAGCGCCAGAATTTCGACGGGAAAAGCCAGCGCCAGCGGCGCGTCCGCTTTGTCCAGGGTCTCAGTCAGCCGATCGGGCGGTCGATCAGATTACCATACCTAACCTACCGGGGTGATCGGCGATCGCGTTCTCTGCCTCCTTGGGGTCGGGCGTGCGACCAACGCCGTCGAGCGGCCCGCTAGCTGGTCAGCACCGGCGGCCGTAATTGAGTGCGGTCGCCATCACCGAGGCGCTGCAAGGCGTCTCGCGCGCGGTCGATCACGTTTGTCCAGTCGCCAGGGGTGGGTTGGCGAAACTGGCGCAAAGACCGATACCAAGGACTATCCTCCCGATTTTGGAGCCAGCGGAAGCAGGTATCGAAACGGTTCAAAAGCCAAACCGGTTTGCCGAGGCCACCGGCCAGATGCGCAACCGCCGTATCGACGCTGATGACGAGATCGAGGTTATCGATCAAAGCCGCCGTGTCGGCAAAGTCATGGAGATCCTTGGTGAAATCGTGCAGCTCCATGCCGCGCGGCGGACGCGCCGCCTGGACCGCCGATGGTCCTTTTTGCAACGAGACGAATTGCACCCCCGATACGTCGCCAAGCGGCGCCAATGCGTCGAGGGTGATCGAGCGGCGACGATCCTTGACAATCTTGTTCAGGTTGTTCGATCGATCGCCAGCCCAGCATAATCCGACCCGCAGACCCGCAAAACCGGCGAGCCGCTCGCGCCAGTGAGCAACGTCCGCCGGGTCTGCCGTTAGATAGGACGTCGTCCCCGGAATGGTTTCCAGCGAGGCGCCGACGGCATGCGGCAGGCTCATCAATGCGCACCACAAATCAACCGGTGGTCGGCCGTCCTGATCGGTGATTTCACTTACGCCAGGCAGCCGGGACAGCAGTCTCATCAGGGCCGGGTGAACCGCAAGGATGGTCCTCCCGGCATACGCGGCGACCTGCGGGACATAACGGCAGAACTGCAGCGCGTCCCCGTGGCCCTGATCGGCGTACAATTGGATGACGCGATCCCCGATTGGTTCACCTTTCCACGACGGCACCGGAAAACGGATCCGGCGTTCGGTCTGCCAGCGCCACTCAAACTCCTTCCACCCTTCCTCGAACTTCCCGGCCAACAGAAGCGCGAGACCGCGGGCCACGTGCCATTCCGATATATCCGGTCGGAGGCGCAATGCCGTGGTGTAGCTCGCCTCGGCTTCGTCGGCGCGGCCGAGATGATAGAGTATATCGCCCAGACTGAAATAAGCGAACGCATGCTCCGGCTGAAAGCGCAACGCCGTGCGCACGCTTGCCTCGGCTTCCCCAAAGCGGCCGAGGTAGTCGAGGACAATTCCGAGATTGTTGTGGGCGTTGGCGAAGTCGGGCTTCAGGCGCAACGCCTCGCATATGCTGATCTCCGCCTCGTCCAGGCGGTCAAGGTTCCGCAGCGCATTCCCGCGGTTGTTCCAGATCTGCGGAATGTCACCCCTGAGCCCAAGCGCATGGTCATAGCACGTCAACGCCTCCTCGTAACGTCCGCGTGCGGCGAAACCACGTCCGAGTTCGTTCCAATAACTTGGTCGTCGCGAAGCAAACTCATATTTGATGTTCTTCCAGAACAGCGTGGGCAGCGACCGCGGAGACCGCGCATGCCGCAGGACGCGCTGGAAACGTGAGCCGACGCCACTCCCGCCTAATCCATTTCGCAAAAACGACAGCGGAACCATAGGGATTTATGCGTCCTATCGGGCTCCGTTGACAAGTCATCCGTTTCATCCGGCGGCTGCCGAATGAGCGCCCCGCCTCGCCCAGCGTAATGACAATGCCGCAAATTTAACCTATTGGGGCACTATACTGTCGTCCATCGGAAAATCCGGGAAGGAAACCTGTTGGCCACAGCCAGGCTGGTACGATCGGCCGCTGGTCCGACGAAGGCGCCAGCCCGGGTTTTTCACACGTCCACACGGATCGCACGCCGATATTCGGGATGGCAATCATCCACTTGCCAAACCTCGTTAAAGTTGTAATCTACGGTTGAAACTGGCAGCGCATTTCCAGCGGCGTCTGGTATTACGGGGTCATGCGATTTCCGAACGCGTTGCGTCGGATCGCGGCACCTCAATGCTTTAATCGCTCCCCGATTTTTGATAGTTTTTCCTGGTTACCGGCAGCTAAGGACAAGTTGCGGCTTCCATGAATGAGGCAAAAAAGACCAATAGAATTCGTGGCGAAGAATTCAAACTTCGGTATCTTTCTGGCCGGGTGATCGATATCGGTTGCGGGAAGGACCTCGTAGTGCCGGGCGCGATTCCGTTCGACCTGCCCCAAGGCGATGCCCAATGGGTACTCGATGATTTCGAGCCCAGTTGTTCGACTGTGTCCATAGTTGCCATTGCCTTGAGCACATGAAAAATGTCAAGATCGCGCTATGCAATTGGTGGGGCCTCGTAAAACCGGGCGGCTACCTAGTCATCGTCGTTCCGGACGAAGATCTTTATGAGCAAGGCATCGGGCCCTCAATTTTCAATTCTGATCATAAGGCAACTTTTAACCTTCGGAAGTTGAAAAGTTGGTCGCCCGTGTCATACGATATCCAAGCGCTTGTTGGGGCGCTTCCCGGCGCTGAGATCATTGAAGCCCGGCTCCAACACGAGGGGTATGATCGGCGCCTAATGCAGCGAACCCGATGGGGCCAGTTCCTGTTCAGGTTAGGATTACTTCGACAGCGGGCTTTTGGCCGCATGTTGCGAACCCGCCTCTCCGGCTATGACGGCGTATATTGATCCGTCGGGTCAATTTAGCGCTAAATCGCAGCGAAGCGCTGCTAGGAAAGTGGGAGCCGATTGACCAGACGCGTGGCGTGGCTATCGCGCAGATTCAAGTGGTGGCACAGAAGCAATCAGCCGGTCGGTGTGGTCGATCAGATTACCATACCTAATCGACCAAGGTGATCATCAGCGATCGCGTACTCGGCCTCCTTGGCGTCGGGTGTGCGACCAACCCTGTCTAGCCGCCCGCTATCTGGTCAGTACCGGCGGCCGTAATTGACTGTGGTCGCCATCACCGAGGCGCTGCAAGGCGTCTCGCGCGCGGCCGATCACGCTTGGCCAATCCCCGGGAGTGGGTTGGCGAAACTGGCGCACCAACGGATACCAAGGACTGTCGTCCCGATTTCGGGGCCAAAGGAAGCAGGTATCGAAACGGTTCAGGACCCAAACCGGTTTGCCCAGCGCACCGGCCAGATGCGCAACCGCCGTATCGACGCTGATAACCAGATCGAGGTTATCGATGAGGGCCGCCGTGTCGGCAAAGTCATGCAGATCCTCGGCGAAATCGTGCAGCTGCATGCCGCGCGGCGGACGATCCGCCTGCACCGCCGGTGGACCTTTTTGCAACGAGATGAACTGCACCCCCGATACCTCGCCGAGCGGCGCCAATGCGTCGAGAGTGAGCGAGCGGCGGCGATCGACGGCAATCTGGCTCACGTAGCTCGATCTCCCGCCAGCCCAGCACAATCCGACCCGCAGGCTCACGAAACCGGTCAGCCGCTCGCGCCAATGAGCAACGTCCGCCGGGTCTGCCGTGAGATAGGGCGTCGTCGCCGGAATAGTTTCCTGCGTGGTGGCGACGGCGTATGGCAGGCTCATCAACCCGCACCACAGATCAAACGAAGGCGGTCGGCCGCCCTGATCGATGACCTCGCTTACCCCCGGCAGTCGGGACAGCAACCTCACCAGGGCCGGTTGAACCGCGAGGATGGTCCTCCCGGCGCTCGCGGCAACCTGCGGGACATAACGGCAGAACTGCAGCGTGTCGCCCAGGCCCTGATCGGCGAGCAGTAAAATGACGCGATCGCCAATTGGCTCACCATTCCAAGACGGCACCGGAGGATGAGGACGCCGCCGGACCATGCGTTCCGTCTGCCAGCGCCACTCGAACTCCTTCCAACCTTCCTCGAACTTCCCGGCCAACAGGAGCGCGAGACCGAGGGACAGGTGCCATCCGGGACCCTCCGGTCGGAGGCGCAACGCTGTGCGATAGCTTGCCTCGGCTTCGCTAACACGCCCGAGATTACAGAGTACGTAGCCAAGACTGAAATGAGCGAATGCATGCTCCGGTTCGAGGCGCAACGCCGTGCGGACGCTCGCCTCGGCTTCGTCAAAGCGCCCGAGGCAGTCGAGCACGCGCCCGAGTTCGGCATGCGCGTCGGCAAAGTCGGGTTTCAAGCGCAATGCCTCTCGTAAGCTGACCTCTGCGTCGTCCAGCCTGTCAAGATTTCGCAGCGCATGGCCGCGGTTGTTCCACATCTGCGGAATGTCACCCCTGAGCGTAAGTGCGTAGTCGTAGCACGCCAGTGCCTCCTCGTAACGCTCGCGTGCGGCGAAACCACGTCCGAGTTCGTTCCAAGCCCTCGGATCTTCTGGCGGTCCTGGGCGTTGGGGCGCAAACGCATATTTAATGTTTTTCCAGAGCAGAGCGGGCACGGACCGGGGAGTCCGCGCGTGCCGCAGAGCGCGCCGAAAACGCGCTCCGATGCCGCTGCCGGCTGATGCATTTCGCGAAAACGATAAGGGAATCATGTCGGAATTATGCATCCTATCGGGCACAGCTCAAGTCGTCAGTTCACCCGCAGGCGAGGCAGATCCGCCATAGCTGTCTCAGAACTTACGGACATATCAGCTTGATTCCGTGACGTGAGGGATTAATCTCGCACAGCTCCAAGTGAGAGCAGGCGCTCTCACGAAGGCCGCCCTCGGAATGCGGCGTGGGCGCGTGACCGGATGCCCAATTTTTCCAATGCGCGGTACGCGAATATTTTCGCATGCAGGCGAACCAAGCGATTCCGATCGGGGTGCGCCGCTTCACCTGTTCGATCCCTGCCAAGGCCGCAGCATGGCATTCCTACGCACCCTGCCCACGAGTGTTTATGTGCATCCGAAGCCGGGCTTGATGGTGCTTTTCCCCAGCTATGTTCCCCACGTGGTGTTTCCCCACAACGGAAGGAGCGCGCGGATCTCGATCGCTTTCAACCTGCGGACCGACCCCTGTCCGTAAGATGTTTGGACTGGCGATCCGCTACGCTGGCCGGTCTGGTGGCGCCTCAATCTACGAAGACCCTCGCAGGCCATGGCGTAACCAGGCCAAAAACTTTCCCCATTCCGTTTCAGCCCCTGCGCACCATGTGGGGGGCAATGCCGGTTCCGAGGTGGTCGGGGCGATGTTTGCGGCCGGTTACGCCGAAAAAACTGCACGTCTGGCGGACTCGTGAGAGAAATTCGGATTGCCCTATGCGATCCACGAGGTGCCCACGGTGCATCGCCCGATCAGCGCCCGAGACACCTAGGGATCTTTCTTATACAAAGCCGAATTTCATTCGCCATCTCATCGCGGCGCACAACAAGCCCGTCCTCTATCTCGACGCCGATTGCGAATTCCGGTCCGAGTCCGAGCTCATCGCGGAGCTGGTGAGGTCCCGCTGCGATTTCGCGATCTATCACGGGTTCGCCGACGCGTATGCGGACCGGTTTGTTCCCGTGGAGCACTGGTCCGGCGCCAAAGAGCCGCCGGTCCCCAACCGCTACTACCGTTTTGCCGGCAACATCGGTTTCTGTTCCGAGCGTCAGCTTTTTTGTGTACGGCCTCGTTCAGCTCTATCGGAACTCGCTTGCCGCGCGTGCTCTGCTCGCGCGATGGCACCGGACTTTCGCCGCCTTCCCTGGCTGTGCCGACGATGCGTGCCTCAATTTCGTCTTCAATAATCTCACGTCACCCTCCTGGCTCGGGTGGGTTCCGAAGAGGCGATGGCTTCCCAAATCCTATGGCCGGATATCATGGTGGATCTACGAGAAGCCGGTCATCAATTACACCGCTCGTCCGAGTTCGGCCGGCGGCTTGAAGTCGAGTTTCATCAGAATAAAGGATCCCCCAGGGCGCGAAGAATTCTCCCGCTCGCTCGTACAGCCCCGGCAAGCCTCGTTTCCGCAAGGCTGCATCATCGATACCGAGCGACACATGCTACGCCGCTTCGTCAACGGAAAAACTTGTCTCGGTCGAGCCGACAAAACAGACCTTCTGGGTTTGAAGCGTCTCATTCCGCCGGCGCGTTGGGGTGCGTCCAGCCGATCCGGCGCCTTGATGTCGAGCGAGAAGGCCGAAACCACCGCCGAGAAGAGTATTTCCGATTCCGCATTCCAGGTTTCCTGGGATCGCTGTAAGAACAAGCGACACTCGTAGCGAAGATTCCAGCGACGTCACGGCGCGCGGACGGAGCTTCTTTCCAAATACCTGACTTTTCGAAAGCTCATTGTGGGCGCAATATAGAGATGACACCCCTCTGCAAGATAGAGGTGACACCCCCGCGGGTTCTGGTCTCCCACGAGGTGCGCCGTGGTGGTGTCGATGAACCAGCGAGAGATCAGCCGCCTTGAGTATTGCTGCGGGTGCAGTCCGGCCGTTTGCGGATGGCGGACGCCTGCGAGTTGATCGGCCTGCGGCGGCGTCAGGTGTTTCGTCTGCTACGCGGCCTCAAGCAGGACGGTGCCACGAGCCTGGTTTCCAGGCACCGATCAAACCCTGCAATCATCGGCTGCCGGTCGAAGTCCGCGCCCTGGCGCTGTCGATTGCGCGCGAGCGGTGTGTCGATTAGGGATTTCCACTTCATGAATGACTCGCCTGGACTCGACATCGGAACGTACTTCCAGCGCGTCTTGCGGCACGCGCGGAAGCCTCGTTCGCTTCCTGGCCTCATCTGGAAAAACCTGGCTTATCTGCTGGCGCCGCGACGCCCAGAACAGTCCCACGATCCAAGAACTTGGAACAATATCGGCCGCACTTTGGCCGCCCGCGGACGTAACGAGGAGGCATTGGCATGCTATGATCGTGCGCTGGCGATCAGGGCGACATTCCGCAGACATTGGCCAATCGCGGCAGAGCGCTGCGAAATCTTGACCGCCTGGACGAGGCCGAGACAAGCTTACGCGAGGCATTGCGGCTGAAGCCGGACTTTGCCAACGCACACCGCGAACTCGGAAATGTGCTCGACTACCTCGGGCGCTTCGAGGAAGCCGAGGCAAGCGTACGCACGGCGTTGCGTCTCCAACCGGAAGATGCGTTTGCTCATTTTAAACTCGGGTACATACTCTATCATCTCGGGCGTGCTACCGAAGCCCAGGCAAGCTGTCGCACGGCATTGCGCCTCCGACCGGAGAATCGAGACGTGCGTGTGGTCCTTGGCCATGCCCTTCTGTTGGCCGGGCAATTTGAGGAAGGTTGGAATGAGTTTGAATGGCGCTGGCGGGAACGCGAGGTCAGGCTACGCCCTCTTTTGGGGGTGCCGTATTGGAACGGTGACGCGATTGGGGATCGCGTCATTCTACTGGTCGCCGAGCAGGGCCACGGGGACACGCTGCAGTTCTGCCGTTATGTACCGCAGATTGCCGCGCACGCCAGGAGGACCGTCCTCGCGGTTCAACCGTCTCTGGTGAGATTGCTGTCCCGGCTGCCTGGCGTAAGTGAGATCATTGCTTCGGGCGGCCAGCCATCTTCCTTTGATCTGTGGTGCACGTTGATGAGCCTGCCGCATGCCGTCGGCACCACGCTAGAAACCATTCCGGCGACGACGTCCTATCTGACGGCAGACCCGGCGGATGTTGCTCACTGGCGCGAGCGGCTTGCCAGTCTTGCCGGTCTGCGGGTTGGACTGTGCTGGGCTGGCGGGCGAACGCGCAACCTGCGCCAGATTGCCAACGATCGTCGCCGCTCGATCACCCTCGACACGTTGGCGCCGTTTGGCGAAATATCGGGGGTACAATTTATCTCGCTGCAAAAAGGTCCGCCGGCTGCCGAGGCGGCTCGTCCGTTACAGGGCATGGAGCTGCACGATTTCACCGAGGATCTCCATGACTTTGCCGACACGGCGGCTCTCATAGACAGCCTCGATCTTGTAATCAGCGTCGATACTGCGGTTGCACATCTGGCCGGTGCACTTGGCAAACCGGTTTGGGTACTGAACCGTTTCGACACCGACTTCCGCTGGCCCCGAGATCGGGACGACAGTCCTTGGTATCGGTCTGTGCGCCAGTTTCGGCAACCCACTCCCGGGGACTGGCACAGCGTGATCGGCCGCGCGCGAGGCGCTTTGCAGCAACTCGCTGCGGGCGACCACAGTCAATTACGGCCGCCCTTATCGCTACGCCCGGTGCGCAGAGCGTACCAAAGGCTTGGACGTAAACCGAGGTCCCAGGGTGATCCTCAGTGCAGTTCAGTAAACGAGTGATCCAAGACATGGACAGGGTAGCGTGTGAGAGGTTCAGCAAAAGCGGTTAAGTCGGATGGTCATGGTATGCGGGTGATTTCGCAGTCACCGGATCATTTGGCGAGGATGCCCACCATGACCGATCACGCGGATTGGCAAACCCGAGCTGCGGGTGCCGCAAGACCGCGCCCGGCGGTTTTCGACCGAGTTGTTCGAGCGCTGCTAACGTTCGGAGCGGGCGCTGGTGGCGGCGCTGGCGGAGATGTACGAGCAAGGGGTTTCGACACGCAAGGTGAAGGCGATCACCGAAGAGCTGTGCGGCCACAGCTTCTCGGCCTCGTCGATCAGCGCAATCAACCAGCGGCTGGATGCGAGTCTGGCACAATTTGCCGGCCGTGCCTTGGCCGAAGCCTTTCCTTATCTGATCCTTGATGCGCGCTACGAACGGGTGCGCGAGACCGGCGTCATCGTCAGCCAGGCGGTGCTGATCGCGATCGGCATCGACTGGGACGGCCGGCGCCAAGTGTTGGCGGTCAAGCTCGTCAATCGGGAGAGCCGATCAAGCAGGCGCGATTTCCTGCTGGGGCTGAAGACGCGCGGTCTGCACGGCGTCGAATTCGTCGTCGCCGATGATCACGCCGGCTTACGGTCGGCGCTGAGCGAGGCTCTAGCGGAGGCGGCCTATCAGCGCTGCTACGTGCGTTTTCTCAGGAACGCGCTCGACTATGTGCCGCGCCGGGTCGACGACGACTGCTTGCATGAGTTGCGCTGGCTGTACGACCGGCGCGATCTCCCCGAGGCCCGCCGCGATCTGGCCGCCTGGCTCGTCAAGTGGTCAGGCAAATATTCAAAGCTCACCGGCTGGGTCGAAGAGAATATCGACCAGACGCTGACCTTTTGCCGGCTGCCGCGGCAGCACCATAAGCATCTCAAATCGACCAATATGCTGGAGCGCCTGAACGAGGAGATCAAGCGCCGCACCCATGTGGTGCGGATCTTCCCCAATGCCGAGAGCTGCCTCAGGCTGGCGCGGGCGCCCGCGGTCGAAATCCGCGAGAACTGGCTCGGACAGCATCGCTACCTCAACATGGACAATCTGCACGAGCACAAAAAGGAGGCGCTGCGCCGTGCGGCCTGACCCCCGACCCCGTCGGTCTGGCGCCGTGCTCGCTCGGTCAAGGACGCTGCGCGCCGGCTTCGCCAGTGCCGCCGCCCGCACCGCGGCATCCTTGACTGCCGCTGCGCGCGGCGCTCTGCCTGAAGGCAGGTCGGGACAAAGCGATGGTCTCTCAGACCGAACAACGGGATGTTGCTATTAACCTGAAGCAACCAACACCCGATCCCATGACCAATTTGCTGAACTTGACGCACGCAAGTATTTAAAGGGCTCACTGTGTGCCGCGACCAGGAAAGGGTTCACTCAAGGACCTAGGTCAGGGGCCGTTGGTGTCCGTTCTCCAATCTCGAAAAGCACGATGCCGTCCTTATCCCGAAGGACCCTTGACGTGGGAACAGCGTCCTCCAACCAGTCAGTCACATCGAGCGCACGGGCCGCGAGAGCGCCCGTATGCCGGCCAACGGCTATGTCGCGCTGATGCAGCTCGGGCGTGTTGGCGGCATAGCCCTCGTACTGCCATAGCACATAACGAACGGCTGGAATCCGAGCCCATGGCTTGCCGAGCCCCTCCAAATTCATATCTATTATGTGGTTGCGATGATAGTCGAGCAGGAACTGAGTTACGGTCCAAACCAACACAGCTTCACCAGGTGGAATTAGGTTCTGGAAATCTTGAACACTGGCAGCTGCGGTATCCGTAAGTGCCACATTAGTGACGTGGCGCGCTCGCGCTATTCCAGCGCTGGACCAACTGTGGAGGTAGGCAAGTGCGGTTCCCTCGTGCAGCAACCTGGACACACGTTCACGAGTCGACGAGCTGAAAAGGACTAGCAGTGCTACACTGACAAGAATCACGACTGCCGGGGCTCCGCGAGCAGAAAGCATTGCCCATAGCGGTACGACTACTGAAGTAGTTCCGATGAGTGCCGGGATCGAATATCGGAGCATGCTTGTGGATTCGTCCAGATATGGACCGATAACCACCCAGAGGAAGTAGCTCGCTCCCCCCGCCGCCGACGCTGCAGCGAGCCCATCCCAAGATCGGCGGCTCCTGGGCTCGCGAAATCCTCTAATCACCGCGACAGCGGCATACGACAGCAGACCCACTGCTATGCAAGTATAGGCGAGCCGTGGAGAACCGTAGAATGTGGGAGCCGCGGACAGGAGCTGAGCAATGCCGGGAGAGGCATGCACTTCTGGCAAGGGAGTCGACGGCTGCCCAAGGGGACTGATCAGGCCGGCCAAATAATACGGCGAATAAAGCAATAACCATGGACTCAGGAAGATGAGAGTCCAGGCCGCTATCCAGCCTGCCTTGGCTAAGCTCGCTCTTGCGTTCGGCATCTCCAAACATGCCGCGAGAGCGCGAATTCCAAAATATAGGGCGAGAAACACAACACCGGTCGGCTTCATTGCGATCACGCCCGCATAGAGGAGCGCGGGAGCCGCCGCTTCGCGCCAACGCCATGGGGCACCCTCGCCGCCCTCACGCGGGTCGACGTCGAGGATCACAAGCGTTGCGAACAGTGAGGTCATTGAAAACAGCGACGACACGCTTGTGTATTGTGGGTCAATTAGAAAAGCAGACAGTGTACCAACGAGACCAGCTACCCAGAGGGTTGGGCGTCCCATTGTTACAGAAATTGGCAGAATAAGGCACAAAAAGAAGCAGAATACCGCGTCAGCACCATTGATAAGACGAGTTGGGAAAAAGCCGATAATGAAGCTCTGAAGCAAGGCCTGAGCCCCTAATGTGATACCCCCTAGGCCGTTGAGCGGACTGCCATAGAGCGTCCCCGTTTCCACCATCCGAACAGCATGAGGAAAATAGTGCTGGAAGTCGTCTCCCGCATTGTACAATGTCGGTGCAAGCTCAAAAGCGATCGTGAACCCCATTAGGATCAGCACCGCTGTGCCCTGCAGTGCTAATTGCCACCCGGTGCCTCGCCCCCAAAGGTTGAATATGGAACGGTTTTGCCGCCAAAAGTGGGCAGCCAATACCAAGCCAATGAGCACGATTCCACCAAGTGCTGCCGGAAAGGCAAGCCGACAAAGGTTCAGTAGGCCTCCGAGGAAGACGATACAGCTAAGTCCTACTGCTACGCTAACAGGCCAGGTTCCGTTCGGAAGACCAGCTAAATGGCGGGTCAGGCGGCCCCAGCCGTAAAGCGAACAAGTCATGAGGCCCACACCGGCGGCACCAGAAAGGAGCGTTCCGGCCAGGCGAACCAAACTCTCCGCTGTAATGTAATGGCCGAGAACCGACATCATGCCCATTTCCTTAATTTGGAGCCTTACGGCGAAGCAAAGGAGTTCCCCGATGCGACAGAGGGTAGCGCGGCGTTGTTCGAATTTGCACCTGTCGAAGGCCGCCCGGTGATGGCGTCGTTCGATGGCGGCGCGATCAGCGGTGGACCCGAGACTCAGGACCACTGGAGTAAGTTCATGAAGTGAAGGCCGCTCCTCTTCCAAGTCAGGTGTATACCACGTTTTGTTGTTGTTGGCCCTGTGGAGTTGTGGGCGACCTGCCAGCGTCGTCCAAGCGCAGCGGCAAATCCACAGGGCTCACCTCGGCCGCCCACGCCGCCGGAGCTTGTAGCCCAAAGCGGCGGGCTCTCGCTGTAAAAGCGGAACCATTGGCTGATGCCGCTGCGCGCCGCGAGACCATTGGCATAGGCTTTCAGATGGATCTCCTCGTACTTCAAACTGCGCCACAGCCGCTCGACGAGTTGCGGTCGCTCACGTCCGATTAGCCATGGCTGCCGGTTAACACGAAACAGACAGCGCACATGCTACATCCCCCGCAGTATCGACGCCAAACGGGCGGCGCCCTCACCGCTTGTGCCCGATCACGGTGCCCAACAAGTACCGCGGCTTCTCGTTCTCCTCGCGCACTGGATGACGCAGCGCACCAGCATTCTGCTCGTCAGTGTGAGAAATGCCGGCTAGATGCCTATAGCGCAGGATCCGCGCGGGAACGCGGCGCCGCACCAATTGCCCGGGTCAGAGGAGCGCGGGCGCCTCGGGCCGCTTATAGCCGAGCACTCGCATGTTGAGCCGCTCGTCCTTGCGAATATAGCCCAACGTGTCGTCCCGTGCCGCCGGCGGAAGGCTCACGAGCACATCTACGAACAGCGCGACGAACCGGTCCTCGCCCGTGTTGAGGGGGCTCACCACTTGCGCAAGCGACGGCCATTGTGCCGCATCGTGCTGCGGCGGCGGCGGGATGAAATAGCGCATCATCTACCAGCACATAGAGGCGCTCCCAGGCCGGCGCCAGCACGGCAATTTCGCCAAGGAATGGACATTCGTCACCCATGCCGCCGCTCGGGCCGGCACAGCAATCCGTATCGAGCCAGACGATCGCAGGCGGCAGCGACGATGAAAGGCGTGCAAGCTCCCGCCGTGGATCGCCGTTATGTTGGAAAATTGCGGCGGCGCGATAAAGCGGCTCCAAGAGTTCGACAGTGATGACGCGCTCTGATCGCTCCTCCGCCCAACTCGCGGTGCGGCCGTGAAATGTGCCGGTTTCGACGGAGCAACTGATGCCGAACGCGATGCGAAGCGTCTCACATACTCGCGCGGAATCCCGAATTTTCATCAGCCCCATCGCTCCCACTCCCGCCGTTTCACACAAATGCTCTTCTCGGCTGTGGTTTCGGCCTTCTGGCTCGACATCACGGCACCGGATCGCCTGGACGCACCCTCCAACGCGCCGGCGCAATAGTAGGATAGGCAGTCGGGCGAGTACGCAATCAGGCCGCCATAGCTCGGTCGCCTACTGCAACCCTGCCAATCATGCATTCGCGATTTTGGCCGGACACGGCGCATCTGCAACCGAGAAGCTCTCAGGCGGCTCGTCGCGCTGCGTCCGTTCCCACATTGTCATGTAAGCGGTTTCCAGGTCGCGCGTGATGCGTGCGGTGTCGAACGGGGGTTCGGTGTCCCGATTGCGAATGAGTCTCGTCCTGATCGCAGCAAGCCAGTCGGGATTTCGGGCGAGTTTCAATGCCAGCGTTTCATATTCGGCCGGCGATGCCGTTACCAGCTCCGGCAGACCAATCGCATGAAGCAGGCTCGCCGCGACACGGCCTGGAAAGCTGTTGCCCAAGCACGTCACCACCGGCAGTCCCGCCCAAAGCGCATCGCTCGCCGTCGTATGCGCATTGTACGGCAGCGTATCGAGAAACAAGTCGGCGAGCCGGTGCCGCGCAAGATGCTGGGCCGGCGCCTCCCGAGCTGCGAAGGCCAGTCTCTCGGGAGCGATTCCCCGCGCGTCGGCCTCGCGCCGCGTATTAGTCATCATGGCAATATTCGTGCGCCTAAGCCACAGTACACTGCCTTCGACCGCGTGCAACAGCCGCATCCACACACCGAACGTGTCGGGACCGATTTTGTAGGGGTCGTTAAAGCAAACAAAGACAAATCCGGTCTCCGGCAGGTTTTCCTCGATGCGGCTTGGCATCCTTTCCGCGATCACGCGCTTATTGTCGCCGGGCAGATAGGTATGCGGCAGATAGACGACCTTCTCGCTATAATAAATCTGACGTTCGTCGGGAATCACTACCCGGTCAGCAATGATATAATCGATGTACGGAACACCCATTGTGCCAGTATATCCGACATAGCTCACTTGGACTGGCGCCGCCCTGCGGGCGAGAATCCCGGTGCGCCACGCGCCTGCATAACCGTTCAAATCGATGAGGATGTCGATCTCCAGCGCACGCAGCAGGGCCGCGATTTCGGGATCGGACTTGTCTTGCGCGTCGACGAAGCGATCGAACGCAGCTTCAAGCCGCCGGCGCATCTCGCTTCCGTCGCCGGGACCCAGCGAAATCGCGGTGATCTCGAAGCGCCGCCTGTCGTGACACTCGAACACCCCGGCGATCAATATGGCGACGGCATGTTCGCGAAACTCCGCGCAGATATAGGCAATCCGGATCTTGTCGTGGTGATAGCGCTCGCCGCGCCAACAGGACTCCGCCGCAGTTTCATCTCTCCAAATCCGCGCAATATCACGGCTTTCTGCTTCCGACCCGCGTAGGATTCGATGATAAAAGGGCGGGATCAGTTGCCAGCCCGCCTTCGAACTCTCGGTGATCCGCCGTTTGTCGTCCTCGCGCCTACGCCAATCGCAAGAATTATTTCGGGCGTGGATACCGATCCAAGCAGCGCCCAGGTGCCGGGGATCGATGCGAATCGCGCGGTCGCTTGCGACGATCGCTTCTGCATAGCGCCGTTCAAACGAGAGCGCGCCCGCGCGGATCGTCCACGCCGTGGCGTCTTGCGGAACTAGTATGAGTTCCAACTCCGCGCTCGTGCCTATTGCTGCCATCGCGGCGTTTCGCTTCCGCCAAAGAATCCGAATGTCCGGCGCCAACGCGAGCGCCTTGTCATAACAGGTGATCGCCTGTTGGTGGTGATCGAGGCCAATGAGCGCATCCCCCAGCCTGCTCCAGGCTCTTCCGTCGTTTGGATTGATCGAGACGGCGTGCTCTGCATCCATCTGCCTTTTCAGCCGCAGCTTCACGCTCGACCCGCTCTCGGATGGAGTCGCCGACGGGATCCTGTCGGCACGCGGTTCGGTCGGTTTGCCGATCTGCCACGACGCCACGACCCGACCAATCGCCGGTTCAATGGCTGGATCAGCGCGCTCGGCAGCCACGATCGCATCCGGAACGGCCGAACCGAACACGTTACGCGCGAGGGACGACGCCACCAGGAACATGGAGCGGCAGGCTTGCGCCTGCGCCTTTTCGAGAACGGCGCTCCATGCGAGTCCTGGGTGCGAGCCGATGAACGCGACCATGTCGCAGGCCCGCCTGATGTTGCGCCACGTCTCCTTGCCGCCCCGCACCGCCAGGACGAGCAGGGCATCTTCCGGAGCGAGCGTCAGCACGGTTCGGCTGTTGCGAATCGTAGATTGCTTCCGACCCCACAATCCTCCGTCGTCGCTATCGATTTCCGTGAACATTGGTGTCAATCGCGTGCAAAGCGTAACGGTGCTCCCATCAGCGTGCCTGAAGGTGTTTTCCTGACAATCGAGTGCAGATTGCTCCGCGGTCGATGGTCTTTCGCGCTCGTACCCGAGACTGCGGATACAGGAGACGCCTGGCGCAAGATCGGGGGCGCGAACAAAGAGCTCCAGGTGTCCCGACAAACGGCGAAGGCCGAGATCGCCGTATGCGTCGATGGCGAGGATAGGGCCGTTGAACGGGATGGCCTCGATGCCCGGCTTCGTCAACGCGTCGATCACTCCTAGGAGCGCGTCGAGCAACGCTCGGTTTCGCTCGCGCGTGCGATCTATTGTCACGCGAAAGGCCTCGACGATATCGTCCGGTACGAGGTCGGGGGCAGCGCGAATGAGCGCATGACCGGCCAGGCTCGCGAGGCCGTACCCAGCGGCTATGCGCGCGAAGCGCGTCCAATCAATGCCGTCAATCAGCATCGCGTGGATCTCGGCTTCGTCGTCGGGGGTCGGGTTGGCCCTCGCGCAAGCCAGCAGCAGCCGAAGCTCAAACGACATTCCCTGAATTCCCAAGTCTGTACGAGCGATTTTGTGCGCTAGGAATTGCCGCAGCAACAAAAATAGTCTGTGAGGAACTCTGAAAAAGCGGATGCATGCAACGAGGCTAAACAAACCGACGCTAATGATGGTGAAGCTTTGCAGGTTCTGGTGCGGCGATAATTAAGACGTGTGGCAGGGCAGATCGAGGGTCTTCCAATCGAGTACCTGGCACGAGACCGCAAGTATTTGAAGGGTCGGGTCGAATCCAGAAGCCGCGCGAAATCCGCCGAGATTTCCGCCAGCAGTCACTGGCGCCGCACCGGGCGAAGACAACCTCGGGGAAAGACGTGATCGAGCGCGCGCCGATCCGGGAGCTCGTGACGCAAAGCTCGGGTGTGTTGGTCCAGTCTCGCAAGAGATAGGGCACCAGCGTATCAAACCTCCAACCCGGGCGTGCGACCTGCGATTCATCCGCCTTGTCGGCCAGTGCCTCAAGCGCCGGGGCAGAGGCCGGATAGCGTCCGCGCTGGTGGTGGAAAATCGGTTGTAAGCGCGCGGCGGGCGGAAAGCGCGAGAACTTGGAGCCCGGCGCGCGCGTGAGCGAGAGGTGGTCACCGGGAAGGGCGGCTAAGGTGGAGTTGCAACGCTTCACCCGAGAGCCACCGAGGACCCGACGACCGACGACCGAATGGCGCTGGTTGACCTGCTGCAGAAGAGCGGCGATGGCGATTTTCTGCGAGCCGTGGCGGAGGCGGTGCTGCAAATCCTGATGGAGGCTGATGTCGAAGGCTTGATCGGCGCCGGCCGGCACGAGCGCAGCGCGACCGGCTCAATTACCGCAACGGATATCGCGAGCGTAGTCTCGACACGCGCCTCG
>Ga0310916_10000749_pt1 | contig 18349 bp, 18 predicted proteins | sample GREbulkMGLF176_FD_203444 | JGI IMG/M metagenome (GOLD analysis project Ga0310916, IMG submission 203444) | Lab enrichment of tropical soil microbial communities from Luquillo Experimental Forest, Puerto Rico - GRE.bulkMG.LF176 | ecosystem: Environmental > Terrestrial > Soil > Tropical forest >...
GTCGCTGGCTGAAACGTACTACAAGGAGTATGAGTTCGGGTGTCGGCCAGCGGAGGAAGTCATACCGAAAGCCAAGCAGGCAGCACTTAGAGCGATTCAGCTCGACGATCAACTCGGAGAGGCACACGCCGCTCTCGGCGTCATTGCAAATGGGTTCGACTGGAACTGGGTAACTGCCGAACAGGAACTGAAGTTGGCAACCGAGCTGAGTCCAAACAACGCGATTGCACACAGTTGGTACATGGTCAATTCCTCTTCCGGCAGGAGAGCCACGCCGCCTCGGCAATGCTGTACTCGCCTATTCTGGAACGCCAACTGGAATCAGGTTTTTGCAACTAACATCAGTGAGCTAACAACAGGAATGTCTCTTGCTCCGATACGTGAGTTCACCCGGCGTTCTGATAAGGACAGTATCTGCATGATGTGTTTTCAGACGGTGCGTCCTGACCGTTACACTTCTTTGGAACACGCCGAACGCGAGCACGCCGCTGTTTGTCAGCCACTGAGACTGTCTTTTTCCGATTTGCGCCGAGTGTCGTAAAACAAATTAGACCGCCTCCGTCTTTACTGTACTGTCCTTGTGAACTCTCATATTAGCTGCGCAGAGCCACCGTGACTTGTCCGCTACAAACTCTGAGGCTGGCGAATATCCGCCAGCCTCAGGCACAATCCGCCAACTAGATTTAGGTTATGCTGCCAATTTTTTCACCTAGGAATTCCTTGGCGTTCTTAACGGCAGAGTCCCATTTTGTTAGTTGCTCAGGAGTCAGGAAGTTTACTACCTGTTGTCGAATCTGATCGCGATGTGAGGCGACCGCCTTCAGGATGTCGGCACTGGACGCATTCGGATTTGCCCTCCTGTACTCCTGCACCTTCTCCCTTGCCTGCTCCATGAATTCGCGCAGTTTGTTCTTTTGATCTTCCGTAAGGTTGAGGTCAGCGGCAAATTTTTTGAGTTCATTCGATACTTGTTCGCGCTGGTCCGTTGTCAAAGACATAGCTTTTTCTCCTTTTCTATAGATCAACTGGTTTGAGGTGTGTTGCAGCTCTGACGATAGGCGAAATTATGGGAGTGGCAGAAAATGGGCGAGCGACAACCACACTGCCAAGGCAACTTATGTGGATGAAAGGTACGCTACGCCCGGTGGCGAGCCGCTGTCAAGTGAACGACAGTGAACGATAGGTGAATCGACTGCTCTGCGGCGAGATGACACAATGGTCTTGTCCCGCCACTTCTGCGACATGGAGGCGAATGGCCAAGGCGAGAAGTTTTGCACTTGTAGCCGAAACGATTGAGAAGCCGCCAACCTCCCCCGAAGTGGCGGCTTCCAATGCCTGCTCTCCCATGCGAAGTGACGCAGGCAAAGCTAGTAGTAGATCGTGCGCTGGCAGGGTTAGTCAACAACAATTGTTGTCGGTAGCGGTTGCTGTGTTCCGAATCAGGAAGCCGGATCGATAACCTGCGTTGCCGCAACATGGCATTAACAATGTGGCCGTAGTTGCTGTCTTCGCCTACAATCGCTATGATTCCGCAACCAGCTAGTTGAGAGGGCCACTTCCATGGGAGAGCGTGTCAGAACCGTGCCATGTACCATCTGCGGTAAGCCAGTGCGTCTGGAAGAATGTAAGGTCAATGACCTCGGACAGCCTGTACACGAGACCTGCCTAGCGGAGCGGATCACGGACGAAGTAAAGTAAGCGCACGACAGTTGTTCCTGAATGACACTGTACTCTACATCTGTTTACATCTGTTCTGAGGACGGTGCCTGCTGATCTGCAGCCGTCGTAGTGCGTCCCTTCTTCTTGCTACCCTCCGGGCTTTTCTCCCGTAAAGGCTCGTGTGGTTGCGAGGATAAGGGGACGGCTAATTCTTGCCTAACAGGATTCTAAAATTTGCGGATTGTTTCTGGAAGAACACCGACGCCTTCTCGGCCTATCGTGATCGCTGCTGCTTTCCCCATGGGGGAACGGGGCGGTGCCCGATGCACTGCGTCGTCAATGGAGCCACTCTCCGACCACTGGAAGTGGGTCCTTCACGCGGCTAACAAGGCTGAGATGGGTCTTTTCCGTGAACGAGTACAACAACCTCAACAATCTTTCCAGCTCTGAGCAGATGCGCTGGAAGAAACGCGCCGAAGGCCGTCGCCACGAGCGGGTTCGGCTTATGATGCCGGTGCTGATTATCAATCACAGCGCAACAGGTGAGCAGTTCGATGCGGAAGAGGGAGTATCTATCGATATAAGTAAATCCGGTGTAGCCTTCGAAACTGAAGCCAACTTAAGTTCCGGGAATCTCGTCGAACTCGTATTCGATGTCAATGAGGAGTCTAAGTATAGCCGCTACGCTCGTCTGCTCTACCGATTCGGATCACGCTACGGAGCCTACTTTACGAAGCCCGACTGACTCGGTTTGAGCCAGGAATGGCGTGCTCCTGTATTTGTCCGCTCGCAGCGCACCAATTGAGAGTAGGGTATTGGGAGCGCAGTCGCTTCCGTGCGAGTTGATATGAAACGTATTGTCACAACATTTGCAGTAATCGCAGCTCTCGCCTTGAATGCTCCACTGCTCATGGCAGATCACGAGGACAAAGGGAACAAGCATCACCAGGGGAATAAGCACGGGGACGATGACCAAGGTTGGGAGCATAGGGGCGGATACGAATACCGCACCTATGTCGGTGATTCTCGCCCTCCCGGCTGGAGCCAGGGCAAGAAACCGGATGGGGAAATTGCGGAATGCCACCAGGCCAAGCAAAAAAGTATGGCTGCCGCAATTACACCTACGAGAATCACCCTTACTATTACTATCAAGACAACGAAGGGCAAATCATCGTCCGGCGTCCAACGATTGAGGTGCATGGCAGCGTGGACATCGTCCATTAGCCAATCACGGCACGGGCGAAGCGCCGACGTATGACTTGTAAGACTACTCGTGCTGAGTTAGCGAGCGCACCAAATCAGCGCTATGAGAACTCAGGCCGCCTTCTTCCTCTCGACCCACCTTGCTTTCATTAGCGTCGAGAGCTTCTTTCGCGTTGCAGGATTCATCGGCTTGGACGGCAAATGCGGCTACGCTGCAAACTCATATCTCGTGCCTTTGCCGCTCTTGGCTCGATACATGGCGGAATCAGCTTTGTTGAGGAGAACTTCTCCAGTTTGTCCATGATCGGGACAGATGCTGATTCCAATGCTGGCCGTGACCTGCAGCTCGTGCGAACCGATTCGATGAACGGTTTCTACTGAGGCCGCAATTTTTTGGACCGTCGTAACAGCACCGTTGGTGTCCTTAATTTCAGATAACAGAATGACAAACTCGTCGCCGCCGTAACGGCTCACCGTATCGTTACTGCGCAGACAAGCTCGACAATAGCGGCCGGGCCGAGCAATGCACTATTGAATCGAATCCGGCTTCCCTGAGTTCAGAACTGAGGCTAATGTGCTGCAAATCGGGGATATAATTCTGCAACCATCATGTCCCTGACTGCTGGAACGATTCTCGGGCAGTATGAAATTCGATCACCGCTGGGCGCAGGCGGAATGGGAGAGGTCTACCGCGCACACGACACCCGGCTTGACCGCGACGTTGCCATCAAGGTATTGCCCGAATACCTAACAACCGATCCTGAGCGTCTACGTCGCTTTGAGCAGGAAGCGCGAGCCACAGCAGCACTGAATCATCCCAACATCCTTGCCGTGTACCAGATGGCGACGGACAACGGCATTTCGTATCTTGTCGAGGAAATGCTTGAAGGTGAAACTCTCCGCGAGCGACTGCGGCGAGGGCCGATACCCCTACGTAAAGCGATTGACTACGCCGTTCAGATTGCGCATGGACTGGCGGCGGCGCATGACAGAGGCATCGTCCATCGTGACCTGAAGCCGGAAAATCTGTTCATCACCAAAGATGGACGTGTAAAGATTCTTGACTTCGGCTTGGCCAAGCTCGGCGCGGCGAAGGATGCCTCTGGCCAAGAAGCCACTCTTACCGAGCAGACGAATCCCGGCACGGTAATGGGTACCGCGGGCTACATGTCACCAGAGCAGGTGCGCGGCAAGACGGTTGATCACCGTACCGACATCTTTGCCTTCGGCACGATTCTCTACGAGATGGTCACGGGCAAGCAGCCGTTCCGCAAAGCGACGTCCGCGGAAACCATGGCTGCAATCTTGAACGAGGAGCCTTCGTCGGTCTCTCAGCTCACGCCTGCTACGCCTCCCGGATTGGAACGTGTCGTCCATCGCTGCCTGGAGAAGAACCCAGAACAACGATTCCAGTCAGCCTCTGACTTAGCATTCGCATTGGAAGCGCTGTCGGATTCGGCAACCACGACGCCCAGCGGAACGCATGTGGTGGGAAGAGAAGGCTGGAGCCGCCGGCGAAATGTCATCGTGGCAGTGACGATAGTGATCGCGTTCGGCGCCGCCCTGTTCGCATATTTCTGGCTGCGGCCTGAACAGGTGCCCAGGGTCTCGAACTACGTTCAACTCACCCATGACGGGCAACAGAAGGACTTGATCGGAACAGAAGGTTCGAGGCTCTACTTCTATTTATCAAGCCCCGATTACCAGGGCATAGCGGAAATGTCCGCATTGGGTGGTGAAGCCAAGAGAGTGCCTGCTCTACCTTCCACCAACTACTTTCCGATAAATCTTTCGCCAGATGGGTCGAGAGTTCTTGCATTGGACATCCCGGGCGGCAATGGCGAAGGCCCGCTCTGGAGTTTGCCGCTTCTCGGTGGGTCACCTCGGCGTTTGGGGGACTTTGTGGCGGATAGTGGCGCATGGTCGCCCGATGGCAAGTTGCTTGCTCACGTCAACGGAGCCGACTTGTTCGTAGCAAACGCCGACGGCACCGAATCGCGAAAGCTGGCTAGCACAGACAAATCCTCGTATATCGGAACTCCAGTGTGGGCGCCCGACGCAAGCCATTTGAGATTTGAAATTGGGAAACAAGGCATTGGCAACCCTGTGCTTTGGGAAGTCTCGCTCGATGGTACTAACCTGCACCGACTGCTTCCCGGCTGGACAAGTCCGCCGGACAGTGAATGCTGCGGAAAGTGGATAGCTGATGGGAAATACTTCATCTTCCGTTCACGAAGACAGATTTGGGCTCTGCGAGAAAGGGGCGGTTTTCTTCACTCTCAACTGAAGCCCATTCAGTTGACGTCTAGTCCATTGTTATTGGGATCACCGATGCCCAGTACCGACGGCATGAAGCTCTTCGTAGTGGGTCGCATCTTCCGGGGCGAATCAATGCGCTATGACCAAAAGTCCGGACACCTCACTCCGTATCTCGGTGGAGTCTCAGCCGAATTTTTCGCCTTTTCGAAAGACGGCCAGTGGGTGACTTACGTCTCCTATCCCGACGGTGTCCTTTGGCGAAGCAAGGTCGACGGAAGTGACCGCTTGCAGTTGACCTACCCTCCATCGAACGTCTTCCCGCCTTTATACGCCATAGTGCCTCGCTGGTCTCCATCCGGCCACAATATCGCGTTCTTTGCGTTCCCAACTGGCAAGCCTCCAAAGATATATGAAGTTTCAGCAGACGGAGGAGCCCCCAGGCTTCTGATGCCTGACGACCCAGGCGACCAGCGGGATCCGAACTGGTCACCCGATGGAAACAAGATCGTCTTCTCCAGTGGCCCGGATCCTATATCGGACATTCGCATTCTGGACTTGACGACTCATCAAGTGTCCACCCTACCGAACTCCCGAGGCCTGTTCGCTCCCCGTTGGTCACCCGATGGTCGCTACATCCCCGCACTTTCTGCTGACAACATGAGGCTCGTCGCTTTTGATCTGCAAACACAGAAATGGACAGAACTTGCCAAGGGCAGCCACCTGGGCTGGCTGAACTGGTCGAAGGACGGACAGTCTCTCGTGCTACTCGATCAAAGCGGAACCGGGGCTGTAATTAAAATTCGCCTGAGCGACGGCAAGATTGAACGAATCCTGGAGCTGAAAGATTTTGTTGGTACAGGCTTCTATGGGGGTTCTTTGTCGATTACTCCCGACGACTCGCCGCTGCTACTCAAGGAAACTGGGAGCCAAGACATTTACTCTCTCGACTGGGAAGAGCCATGAGATTCGGCTAATTGCGTTCCAGGCGGAGCCGGGGCAACCGGTCCTAAAGAGCATCGCGACCTGGAGAACACGACTTTTGACGTCGTGCAATCAGTTGCACGGATCGATGACAGAAGAACAAAGTCTAAATCACTCCTCATACTTTAGGCACTCTCCACCACTATCAAAGTGTCGGCTCTGCGTTATAACGAAAACAAGCTGCACCAAAGGCTTTTCTTTTGATTGTCGTCCAATCAACTGCTATCAACTACACAATAGCTTCGGCGTGCAAGTCGATGCCGAACACCGTGATTTGCCCGAATATGGCGCAGTATGCAACCGCTGAATCATTGAATCCACATAACAGGGTAGTCCGATCCAGAATTGCTAGTTGCTGCTCACTCTGTCCGCAGCGCCTTCATCGGTTCCACGGTGGCTGCGCGGCGCGCGGGCACTAGCGCCGAGAATAACGCAACCAAGGCCACCATCAATGTTCCCAGGATCAATACCACTGGATCGGCGGGGCTGACATTGTAGAGCTGACTGCGAACCATGCGGCTCAGCAGAATCGCTACAGGCAATGTGACGACGATCGCTACTCCCGCCAGCCACAATACATCTTTCAGCACCAGTCGCATTACCGCGATTCGCTGTGCGCCCAGCGCCATGCGGATCCCAATCTCGCGCGTGCGTTGCGCCGTGACATACGCCAACACCCCATACAGTCCAATCGCTGCCAATAGGGTCGCCAGCAGCCCGAAGCTCACCGCCAGCATTGCTACGAGCCGGTCGTTCGAAATATTTTCGGCGACCTGCTGGTCCATGGTGCGCATGCTATCGATCACCAGCTTGGGCCCGACCTGCTGCACGGTATTGCGAATCGTTGTCTCGGCGGCTTCCGGTGCTTGCCAAGTGCGCACGTAGTACTGCATAAACCCGGCCTGCGGGTGATTCTCGTCCTGAAAGAACGGGCGATACACATTCGGTTCGAACTCGGATCGCATCTCCCGGTGCTTGGCATCGCCCACCACGCCGACAATCTCGATATCGAACTTCGCGTCGGAGCCGTGCCCCCTAGCCATCAACTGTCCGACAGCATTCTTGGGGCTACCGAAATATTTCTTTGCCAGGGCAGCATTCACTATGGCCACTTTTGCCTTGCTGTTGTCGTCCTGATCGCTGAACATTCTTCCAGCGAGCAAGGGAATATTCATCGTCGCGAAGTAACTGGGAGTGACGGCCGACCATTCGCTTTGAAGGCTGTCGTCTTCTTTGGTTTCATAGTGAGCAAACGCGATGCTGCTCTGCTCGCTGTCGCCAGTCAGCATCGGATCGTCAGTTCCCGCAACCGAACGCACCCCCGGCTGTGCTGCCAATGCGTCCAGAAGCTGCTTCTGCGCCACAATCGCCTGTTTCGTATCGTAGCCGCCGAAGGTCGGATCGACGCCGAAAATAACCAGATGGTCGGTGGTAAAGCCGACATTCAGCGACTTCAGGTTGCGCAGGGTCTGCACAAACAGACCTGCGCCGACCAGCAGCAGAAGGCTCAATCCAATCTGCACACCCACCGAAATCCGCCGGAAGCGCAGATGTCCGCCTGACCCGGTTGTCGTCTGCTGCTTCAGGGAATCGACTAGATTGGGGCGGAGGAAGCGCATGGCGGGAGCGAGGCTGAACAATATACTCACCACAAAAGCTAGTCCGAAGTTGAACAGAAGAATCCGCAAATCAGGATGCGAAGTGAAGGGTAGCTCGGTTGCCGAATCCCCCACAATTCTTCGCGTAAGAAACGCCGAAACCATCGGTGCGATTGCCAATCCGATTGCGCCCCCGAGCAGTCCCAGTAGCAGTCCTTCAATCAGCAATTGACGAATGATCTGCCATCGGCCGGCTCCCATCGCGTAACGCACCGACATCTCCTTCACACGCGCTGCCGCCCGCACCAGCAGCAGGCTCGACACGTTCACGCACGCCATCAGCACCACCAGCCCTACCATTCCCATGACAATCAGCAGTGGCGTCTGGATCTGTTCGCGGAGAGGTGAAAACCCGCGCCGCTCGTCCATCAATTGCAGGCTCGATTCCTCAACGAAGTGCTTTGCAAACTGTTCCGTCTTGCTCTTAATGTCCGGTAGTTCGGTCGCCCGTATGGAGCGCCACAACGGAGTCATTGCTGCCTCGGCTTGTTCACGGCTTACGCCCGGTTTTAGCCGCGCCACCAAGCTCAGATACGATGAGCGCCGGTTATCAAGATCATTCCATCCCGGAGTGACCAGCGGCTTGGTCATCATCGGCATGAATACTTTCGGCGTGTAGCCGCCGATCGCGCTGTGAAAGTTCGGCGCAGCGACGCCGACAATCGTGAACGGCTGCCCATTGACATACAGCACCTGATTAATCACCTTCGGATCGCTGCCGAAATGCCCGACCCAGTAGTTGAAGCTCAGCACCACCACCGGATCACTGTTTTGCGACGCATCATCCGCCGGCACAAACAGCCGCCCTTCCGCGGGCTTCACACCCAGCACATCGAAGTAATTGCCCGAGACCAACTCGCCCGACGCCAGCTCTGACTGGTTGTTCCACTGCACGCCAACCCCCACTTCAACGTCGGCCAACATGCCAGAGAACACCTTATTTTTGTCGCGCAGGTCCTTATACATTGGATAAGAGAAGTAGTCTTTCCCGTCTCCACCGAATGCGCTGATCCGTCCCGAGTTCGTTCCGGTATATCGCAGACGTACCAAATGCTCGGGATGACTCACCGGCAGCTCGCGCAACAGCGCCTGATCCAGCAGTGTGAAGATCGCCGTGTTGGCTCCAATTCCCAGTGCCAGGGTGAGGATCGCAATGAAGGCAAATCCAGGCGACTTGCGCAGTTGGCGTAATGCGTATCGAAAATCTTGCAACATCGAAGAGGCTCCAATTTCTGCTGGTGTTCTACAACGAATCGACGCGATAAACCCACTATTGATTGCACTTGCGCAGCCAGCATCGGGCCATTCTGCTCAACAACTTAAAGGGTCCTGATAGAGATACATGTTCGGCTCTCATGGAAGCCTGTCCGTCTCTGGACGGTCGCGGTTGAGTGGAGCGCCGCGTGGAAGTCAGCGCCACAATGATGACGACAATATAGTTCGCGCGATGCGACTACGACCGCACCAGCCCGTCCGGTCTGAACCGCTGGCCGGATTGTGTCGGACTGTCTGTCACAGGCGCACGCCAATGACATATTTACAATGCTTGCGGGTGCGTCGGCCGAAACCCGATCGAACCCATCCCCGGAGCAGCCTTTCAGATACACGTGTACGCCCCTGCGCCACTTGCCTGCTCCCTCCATCGCGTTTCATCGAGGCCAACCACTATGAGCCATAGTTCGAGCGGATCAGCTTAGCTGTATCGGTCGGCCACTACAAGTGCAACCCCAGCAGTCCCAGCACACGGATGCAGACATGTTGCTGGCCACTGTGGTGAACCTAGTCCTCGGTCAAAGAGCTCTAAAGCCGAATGCTATCACCGAACAGAAACTAAGGAGCGGAGCTGAAGGAAAATTCGCAAAGATCCCGCGCTGCTTCTTCGACGAGATACGACCCAGTTGCCCGGCTCTCACTGGCTGAAAACTCAACTCGAAACCCAACTCAAACTCAATGCTCGCGCTGCAACTCAACTAGCTCATGTTTCGCACTTCTCTTTTTCGTTTGATCTCCTGTACTTGAAGGTTGGTAATCCGCTTGCATGTCAAGGTAGGCGCGATCTTCATCTCAAAGGGTGCGTGGTCGCGAGGGGGGCCGCGTGAAGAACGAGGATGCTGCGTGGTGCGAGATTGTTGCCGCGTGTAGCCGCCTCTACGCCGAGTACACAGCCGCCATCTCCGGCCCGGCCCGGCGTTGCACTCGTCCAGAAGCCGCCTTTCGCATCACGCTCCTAAAAAAAGCAGAGGGCACCATTCACCTGAAAGATGTTGTTGGCGGGATTCCTATGATTCTATCGTGCGCGCTACATTCGATGCCACCCAGCCTCTCTGCGCGTTGGTTGCCGCCGAACCCCAGCCGAGCAGCCAATCGGTGTCATCATGCGCCGCTCGCGCCGCGAGGACCTGTGTGTCTTCTACCGTGCCTGTGATGTCAGTCTGGTGCTTTACACGCTGCCGGAGAAATCTCAGTCGCGAGCGATGTTGGTACCGCTGCAAGGTGATGCCGCCATCCGGCAAGCCACCTTAGGGCGGGGCCCGTGTCGCATCGAATTCTGCGCGCTCCAGCCCGGCAGCTACCTTGTGCTTTCTTTCTCACTGGTCGATTTGGACGCCCTGCAATGCCAGGCACAACTGTTACGGGAACAAGGCATGCATTCCGAAAGCTGAAGATATAGATCAGCCTTGCGAGAATCGCAAATCCAGGCAATGGCGACCTGCGAGTCGTGCAATCAATTGCACTGATTGTTGGCAGGGTGACAGTCCCTGTCGCCGCCCGTGCGTTTCAGGCACTCCCCTACCCCTAACAACGGACCGGCCTTGCCTCACAATCGAAATATGCAGCACCAAACGCCTTTTCTTTTGGCATCCACATTCTTTTCTCATAGATTTGTGCAATCAATTGCACAAAGAACAGCGACAGGCTCACGACAAAACGGCTGATCGGAAATCCTATTCCAATCAGCCGAAACTCTGCTAGGCTTCTGCTGGTAACGTGCGCTACTGGTGGGTCAATCAGAACCAGACATATCGCCACGAGGTAGGTGGCGGATACCTGTGGTCTCCCAAGCGCAACGCCAACGGCACCAGGAACCCCTTCTATGAAAGTATGAGGGAGGTTGCACCTGGGGACGCCGTTTTCTCTTTTGTTGACACCCGGATAATCGCGATTGGCGTTGCACAGTCCTACTGCTGGGAGAGTCCGAAGCCCCTTGAATTCGGTTCGGCAGGCCAGAACTGGGAGAACGTTGGATGGAAAGTGCTGGTCGGATTCACTCTGCTGTCTCGTCAAGTCACACCCAAGGACCACATCGAACTCCTACGTCCGCTTCTGCCCGACAAATATTCGCCTCTCACCCGAGCAGGGAACGGACTTCAGTCGATTTATCTGACCGAGATACCAGCGGAGTTGGCTGAAGTCCTCGCCGGGTTAATTGGACCGGAATGTAGGGCTCTTATTGCCGCAACGCCGGGTTCGGCCGATCCCCTGCAGAAGAATGACGATCTCGATTATTGGGAGCACAGACTCGAGCAAGAAGTTGCCAAGGACGAATCGATTCCCGAGACCGATCGCCAAGCGCTCATTCGTGCGAGGCGTGGGCAAGGATTATTCAAACAACGAGTGATGCAGATTGAACGCCGTTGCAGGATCACTGGCGTCGAGAAGCCCATTCATTTGGTGGCCAGTCATTGCAAACCGTGGCGCGATTCGAGCAACGAGGAACGCCTGAATGGCGAGAATGGCTTGCTATTAACACCGACCGTCGATCACTTATTTGACCGTGGTTTCATTGGATTCGAGAACGACGGAACCTTGATCATCTCGCCCGTGGCAGACAGACCTTCGCTTCAGCGCATGGGCGTTGATATACGAGGAGTCACCAACGTTGGCAGTTTCACAGAAGGCCAGAAGAAATTCTTGGATTTCCATCGCAACTCGGTGCTGTTAATGCGGCGTTGGTCGGCGCAACTTGAACGCGATGGGCCGCATACCGGGTAGTCGAAGCGCACGTCCTCGGGTCTAATTCGTGCAATCAATTGCAACGCCGGGGGCAAGCATACCAGGGTTCCTGCAATCAATTGCATGAAGGGGAGCGGATCGGCGGCGGAACTACCCGACGCGGGATTGTGTGGCATTGCACACGTTCGGCATGCTACGAATAGTCAGATGAGTGCACCGTTGCACAGAATGCTCGGTGCGTGGGCGCAGAGGCGCGCTGTGAGAAGGTTGACCGCAGCACCAGTCCTGAAACTCTGGGACGGGTTTCCAGTGAACCAGAAGATGGCCACGTGACCAAGGAGAGCCAAAAGAAGAGACACGGGCCACGCTGGTCATGGCCTCTTGGCTTGCTCGCCGCCGGAGCGGGCGGAGCGGCGATATTCCTTTTTCGCGGCTGCTGGCACACAAAAATGGGTTGGCCAATGCGAGAGGGAGACCACTCATATCAGGTGTGCCTCGGATGCGGAATCAAGCGCCTGTTTGACGAGACGAAATTTCGCGGATACGGACCCTACGGCTATGAGGTGAAGGAACTCATCGCACGAGAACGGGCGGTCCGTATGCGGCAGCGACACAAGGACGACTGATAAGTCCTCGTTCACGAACCTCTAAAAGTCTCCCAAGGGCGAGGTTCGTACACTCAATTGCAATTCTCCCCGCATGTAGAATTCACGGAATTCTGCGACGCCGAAAAAATGAGCAGCATTCCCCGGAAACCCACTGAGTTGGGTGGCAATGTTTTAACGGACCGGTAATCAGCAGAATGCGCTGCAACAATGTCGAGCATAGCAAAGCCAGAGGTTGGGATGGTTCGGCGGGCAGCTAGTGCGCGAAAACCATTAGAAGGGAGGGAAATCCTTCGACTCGTGCCAACTGAGGCTGCGATGCCAGGGCTTTCTAGCAGTAAAATAAGACATCACCAACAGCTGGTAAATCCTGGATGAGAATTCTACAGGGGACCGTTGCACTCTCCGCAACCGACCTCGCAAACCATTTATCCTGCCGGCATCTCACGACCTTGGACCTTCGTCTCGCCAGAGGCGAGATAGCAGAGCCATCGTGGGACAATCCACATCTGCGCGTACTCCAACAGCGGGGCCTAGCACACGAAAAAGCTTACATCGAGTGGCTGCGGTCTAAAGGGGTTACCGTCGTCGATCTTTCGAATGAACAGGAGGCTGCAACGTGGGCAGCGATGAAGAGCGGGACCGAGGTGATTGTTCAGGCCAGCCTCGCGAGCGGGCCCTGGAGAGGCCGCGCCGACGTCTTGCTGCGCGTCGAACAGCCCGGAAAATTAAGCCGCATCGGCAATTGGTTCTACGAAGCTGTGGACTGCAAACTAGCGCGAGAAACGAAGGCTGAGACAATCCTTCAGCTATGCCTCTACTCGCAGCTTCTCGCAGAACTGCAGGGTCTAGAGCCAGAATTCTTCCATGTCATGCGGCCTTACACCAGATTCGAGCCGGAATCCTACCGGCTGGCATCTTTTGCTGCGTATTATCGCGTGGTCAAACGGACATTGCAGGAGGCGGTGAACGCTGGCGCCGGCGGTACTTATCCAGAACCAGTCCGTGACCGAGGGATACGTACGGATTCGAGAACAGGCACGAATTCAGCTTGAAGCTCGGATCGAAGGGAAGCCTAAGTTTGAATGCCTGCCCAACGAACCGGGGGAGGGATTCTCATGTTTGCCCCCTCCATCGACTGGGGATATTTTCCTGGACCTTGAAGGCGATCCGTTCGTAGGAGATGGAGGACTCGAGTACCTCTTCGGTGTGGCTACTGCGGGCGATGACGGAACGCTTGTCTATGAAGGTCGATGGGCGCTCGATCGTGGGCAGGAGCGTGCCGTGTTCGAATGGTTTATCGATTTCACTTTCGAGCGACTGCAGCGGTTCCCCGATCTGCACATCTATCACTTCGGCGGTTACGAGAGCGGTGCAGTCAAACGCCTGATGCTTCGCTATGCCACCCGGGAAGAAGAGGTTGACCGGCTCCTGCGAGGTAAAGTGTTCATCGATCTTCACGGCATTGCGAAACAAGGTGTTCGAGCCAGCGTGGAGCAGTACTCCCTGAAGGAGTTGGAGAGATATTGCGGTTACCAGCGCGACGTACCGCTGCCCGAGGCGAATCAAGCCCGCCACTTCATTGAGCATCAGCTTGAGCTGAGTCCGGTGCCGGAGCTCACCGATGAAGCGTGCCGTGTCGTAGAGGACTATAACGAGGACGATTGCAGGGCGACGGAGCGACTCCGCCGTTGGCTCGAAGACCTTCGCGCTGCGATTGTTGCAGCTGGGGCCGACATCCCACGCCCCGACACAAAAAATACGTCCCCGAGCGAAGAGGTTACTGCACACCAGCGGCGCGTAGCGGCACTGTTCAACGCCCTGACTCGGGACTTGCCATCTGAACCTAAAGACCGCACGCCCGAGCAGGCCGCGCGTTGGCTACTTGCTCACGCCTTGGACTGGCATCGGCGTGAAGAAAAGGTGAAATGGTGGGAGTTCTTCCGTATGAAAGAGTATTCAGAGGAGGAGCTCCTTGACGAGAAAACCGTGTTGGTTGGACTCTCATTCAGGCGGCGTATGCCCAAAACGAGTCCCAGGGAACGGGCTCCCATCGATCAGTACCACTATCCTCGGCAAGAATGTTCGATCCGGGAGCAAAACAAGCTCTACACGTTGGACGAGAACCGATTTGGCACTGTAGTGTCCATAGACGCGCTTGCCCAGACCATCGACATCAAGAAACTAATAAAGCTCGACACACTTCACCCACCGAGCGGAAAAACTACTATTTGCCGCTCGCATAAATCAGCCCGTGTAACTCCTTTGTAGATGGGGCTGAAACACCTTGGACGCGCATGGGGTTTTTAGCTCGCTGCCAGTGTCCGGTTTGCCGACAACACGACAAGTGATCCGGACAGAATCACGCTAACGCGAAAAAGCCCACTCCACGCCAACACCGAGCACTTGCTAGTCGGGTCTGGAATTAATTTCCTTCATCCAGATGATCGTGAATGGTTTTATGGACGAAAGAAAGAAGGGATTGCTCCAGGGGGTGCCCTAGGAGTTCGAAGTTCGGTTGCTGAGGCACGACGGGAGTTTCCGCTGGTTTTTGATTCGCCGAAAACTCGGCACACGGGATTTCGAGCTTGGCTCCGGTCAGCTGGATAAGGCCTGCGGGCGACTCGTACGGTCCGGTGAAGGTGCCCCGGCTCGACAGCTCGACGCTGCACACGCCACGTCCTTCGTCCCGAACCGAGAGGCAATTCGGAGATCCTTCGCTTGGCGCATCCGGCACCGCAACGATCAGGGACACGACAGCAGAACGTTTTTCCATATCACTCCGGGAGACAGACAAGCGCCTCCACGCCATCTGCAAGCCCGGGCTCTGGCCAATCGAGGTCCAGAGCCTTCCAGCTCTGTCCTGAATCATCTGATCTGAAGAGGCCGCGGTTGTTGCCGGCGTAGATGACGCCTGGTTCGCCAGCATGAGTGGCGAACCGGCTCACCATCGTGCCCTTCGCCTCCGGCAGGCCGCTCATTGCCTGCTCCCATCGCTTGAGCCCAGTCTTCCGATAGACGTACGCCTCGGCCCGCCTCGGCCCATAGGCGGACCCGGGGCCGTCTGTTGCGGACACGATCACAGTATCTGGATCCGCCGGATCCACGGCAACGCCCACGAGGTAGCGGTGCTTCAATCCATCCTCGGGCGATCTCCATGAGTCCCCAGCATCGGTGCTTTCAAAGTACCCGTCGCCGGCCGCCGAGTAGATCCGTCCGGGTGCAAGTGGGTGCGTCACCGCCGTGTGCGTGTCGTACGGACCGCCACGAACGCGATCACGCCAGGTCCGCCCGCCATCCAACGTGCGCACGAGCGCGCCGGCCTCGATCGCGACGAACACGCGATCCGCGACGCTCACATCAGCTTCGATCCAACGAACATGATGCGTGTGGGGCCGGGGAGGAAAACTCCAGGTGTCAGCTGAAGGGAGCGCGCGTAAGCCCGCGAGGTCCAGCCAACTGGCGCCGCCATTGTCGGAGCGAAACACAGCACTTGGTTCGGTGCCGGCATAGACGATACCGAACCCGTCAGCTTGATCCGCGTGAGCCACATCAACCGCGGTGACCTTCGCGTGATCGATCCCCGCTCCGACTGGTTCCCAATTCCGACCGCTGTCGCGGCTTCGGAAGAGACCGGCACGCGCAGTTCCGCAATACATTTGAGCCGGGCTGCGCAGGTCGACCGCCACACATTCGGGCGAACGTCCGCCCAAGTGTTCGTCGATTGTCCACGTGGAAGCCCGCCGAGCGATCAACAGGGCTGCTCGTGTTACGACTACGATGCCCACCATGACTGAATCTCCTCCTGTTTGTGGTTCAGTGTTGTACGATCCGACGATTCGGCTTTCACCGTTACTTCTTCAGCGCCCCAGGCATAGGCCAAGACGTATGTCACTCGTTGGAGATGTTTAGGCCACACGAAGCACGATCTTGCCGTGTGACTTGCGTCTTGCCGCTCCGGGCCCACTGGGCGACATGCCATGAACCCCTGGCAGGTTCCCGGCGATATCCTTCCAGGCCTGGGCCACATCTTCGAGCGCGTACACGGTCGCGATGTCTGGTCGTATCGTCCCCTCTTCCAGCAGTCGCCCGATTCTGCCGAGCCTGTCCCCTGACGGCGCGAGCCTCATCATCACGCCCGACACACCGTGCATCGCGGTCTCTTCCTGCGATACGGGGTGGGTGGCCGCGACGAGATGGCCGCCTTTCTTCAAGACGAGAAACGACCGCTTCTGTGCATCGCCACCGACCAAGTCGAAGACCACATCGACTTTCTCTCGCAGAACCTTCTCGAACTGCGCTTCTCGATAATCGATAACTTGGATGGCTCCGATGGACTTAACGTACGCATCATCATCGCCGCTCGCGGTGACAGTGACGGTGGCACCGGCATGCGATGCCAATTGCACCGCATAGGCCCCCACAGCGCCGGCACCACCATGAATCAGGATCGTTTGTCCTTTTTCCAGGTGACCGTGGGTGAAGAGTCCCTGCCATGCAGTTTGGGAGGCCACCGGCACTGATGCCGCCTCCTCAAATGAGAGGTTGGATGGTTTCCTTGCGATGGCCGCAGCCTTGACAGCCACATACTCCGCATACGCGCCGATTCCGGTGGTGGTACCGAATACGGCATCACCTGGCGCACATGCCGCGACGTCACTGCCAATCTGTTCGACGACCCCTGAAAACTCATGACCAGGTATCCACGGCAGGTCGATCGGAAGTATCTGTCTTACCGTTCCGGAGGCCTCAACAAGGTCCAGATGATTGATGGCGGTACTCCTGACCTTGACCAGGATCTCGTCGCGCGCAATCGTCGGCATCGGTACATCGTTGAACACCAACTGCCCACCGTATTCCAACAATCTGACAGCTTTCATCCGAGCTCTCCTTGAGTCTGTCCAATCGGCGCCACACTTGATGGCGCATGGTGGCGTGCCCAATCGGGGAGCTTCGTGAGCGCGCGGCCGAACTCGCGTTCCAGACCAGCGATGTCCGCACTGTAGCCGACGCGCTCGAACCATTCCAGCATCACCGCCATATCCTTGCTGTACTGCCGCACCTGTTCGATTGGCGTCTGCGCGAACGCAATCGGCCGACCCAGCGTTTCCGTCAGTATCTCCGCCGCCTCCGGCATCGTTCGTACGTCACCGGCGAGATCGATCTCGCGGCCGTTCAAGGAGGCGGCGTCAGTGAACGCGCGCGCACCGAACCAGCCGATGTCGTCAACCGCGATCATCTGCAGCTTCGTGTCTGGCCGGAGTGCCCAGGCCAGCGTGGAGTCCTGGAGACTGAAGGGCGCCAGCAGGTTCTCCATGAAGAACACCGGACGCAGGATCACATGCGAGGGGAAGCGAAGGCCGCGCACGGTTTCCTCAATTCGCCACTTGTTGTCGAAGTGCGGGATGCCGGTCCGCTTGTGCGCCGATCCCACGGATGTGTAAACGAAATGCTTGACGCTGGCCTCGCGCGCCAGCGTCGCAAGACGTTTGCCTTGCGCCTCTTCCCGCTCGGCACCCGCCTCCAACGTGTTCTGTACGCTGAAGACGCCCCACGCGCCGGCCAATGCACGGCGTAGCGTCGCCTCATTGTCGAGATCGCCCTTGACGATGTCGACACCCTGGCGCGCCAGCGCCGCCGCCCGCTCGCCTTCCGGCATGCGCGTCAGGCCGCGCAGACCGAACCCTGTGCCCTGGAGCGCCCGCGCAACCGCGCCGCCCTGATTGCCTGTCACTCCGGTGATGAGAATTGTTCGATCGCTCGTCATAGATGAAACCTCCTCAAATCGTGGTGTAAGTCCCGGTACTCGTTTTTGCCCTCAAGCTCTACCCGCGCTTTGCTTGACGTCCCGCGGCTGCAAGCGGGACTGGAACAACCCGGAAAAGGCCGGTCGCACGTCGACGAAGATCACGGTCCACAGTACAGCCACGAAGAGCGCCAGCGGGAGCCCGCTCGGGGCCATCAAGGCATGGAAAACAAGGATGTTGACAAGCACCGGCGCCAGCATTGCCACCGCCAGCGGCACGTATC
>Ga0310916_10000751_pt1 | contig 18316 bp, 12 predicted proteins | sample GREbulkMGLF176_FD_203444 | JGI IMG/M metagenome (GOLD analysis project Ga0310916, IMG submission 203444) | Lab enrichment of tropical soil microbial communities from Luquillo Experimental Forest, Puerto Rico - GRE.bulkMG.LF176 | ecosystem: Environmental > Terrestrial > Soil > Tropical forest >...
GGATTACCGGAATTGGCCGGACAGTGGGGCTCCGGAATATCGCGGGCAAATCGGGCGCGGATTATTTGCGAATCGTTGGCGGATTTTCGTTGCGGAGAGGCAAAAAGGGCGTCAGTGAAGTCGCGACCTCGTATTGCGGACAATTATCCGGAAAAACCCCCGCGACATCCCCGCACGGCGAATTTCCGCGCGAATATTTCCTCCCGCGAACTGCTCGCCGATCGGTCGCTATTCCCCTGCGAATCGGTTGCGAATCGCTCGCGGTCAACCTTTGGGTTTGGTTCACGCCATACGATTAACCCGGCGGGAATTCAATCTGCTGACGGACTGCCAGGAATGCTGCGAAGGCGTTGGCCGCCTCCGTTCGTGCCGTGCGCGCCATTGCCCGAGAGTGCTGCTTCAGCAAGTTGGGGGGTTGGTCGGTAAGCCGGAAGTTGGCCCGAAACGGGCCTATCGGTTAGTCGCCTAGTGTTTACGAATGCTTTCTTTTCATTTGATGGCCGTATAACGCCCATCCCGTGCTCTTGAAGAACTCCGCCAGATCGCGGCCACAAGGACGGAACGCCGACTATACGTCAAAGCGGATCGACGAAACCTGGCGCGTTTACCGTTTCCTAATCGACACCCTGTCGCGCTGATTTGCCATCATCGCCAGCCATCCGGCTGACCATGCGGTTGCGCAGGCGCAGGCTCTGCCAGGACCTGTAGTCGATACTTCGATGACCGCCTGAAAGATTTCTAAAGAAAATCTTTCAAGCGGTCGAAGACGTGGGTGCCTGGAGGAATGTTGCCAGACACCTCACTCCTTACGGGTCAGGGTGAACACAAAATCTATAGAGCAGTCAAAGGTGGGAGCCGGGACCCGCACTCATGCGGGAGGAAGAAGCGTGTTCTGATAATGAATGGGCTTCAGCCCGGGTCTGATACTACGAGGATTCGATCCCGTGTACGGAAGCCCAGCTACAATCCGATTGCCTTTCTGCTCTCTCGTGAAGAGAAACATTAACTAAGGAGCAATCCGATTCGTGAGGGTGTCATTGTGCATGCTGATGTTTTGACGAAGGTCAAACCACCCGCCTGAACCCTTGTTTGTCTGTGCCACCGAAGCGCTCTCGTTTTCTCCGAACTTCTGCCATGAGTCGTAGCGCGTGATTGCCATAAAGGTCCACGGTGCCCCTTCCACATGCTGGAGCAGAACGGCACCTGCCTCGGATCCGCCGGGCACGGGAGCACTCACCTGCTTCTCCAGTTCCTCGCGGTGGCCTGGCAGGGCCCGATAGACCGAAACCACGTAAACCGAATTAGCGGATTTTGCAGCCTGGTCGCCCAATCCCATGGCGCGGACGAATTCCGGCCACGCAGGTCCGTTGACGAAAGTGTCTCCATGCCAGGCGTAAAGGTCGCGAACATTGGCAGGTGTGGCGATTCCCGTGGCGTTCACCGTTGTCTTGGTTCCCAGATGCTCGATCACAACATAGTCCCACTCCGCGCCGTCCTGGTGCCGCAGAACCAGAGAATGTCCGGGCATGGGAGCATCGGGGAGGGGAGTTTTCAGGTAGTCACCCAGTTGGGCTGCTTTGCCGGGAGCGGCTTGAGCCACGTGGACATGGTAGAGGTCGGTGCGGGGCACCGGCGCCGCTTGACTCCACGCTATCACAGCACACGACAGCAACACGACAGCGATTCCTACTGCACGAACCTTTTTCATGGTTATCTCCGAGCATAGATTTGAAGCCGTGTCTTCAGTTGGCGTCGGGGACTGAACGTGAGGTAACAGGACTGATGACCCTGGGTTTCGGCGTGAATCATACCACGCTTGTGCTATTTCGGGCAGTTCTTCGGCAATTGCGGCAATTGCGCATCAGGCGGAAGTAACCGTAGGAGGAAACCATCCGACTTGCCCCTGTCCAGTGGAAGTCCACGAGATTTCATCGCATTTTCCCTAGTAACGCCCTCGAGACAGGAGTATCTCACGGCATCTATGTGAGGCCTGCTCCTGAGCGAGTTGAACATGAGCGTCGTTCAGTTCGTCTGTCTTCGTCAACGTCATGCTCCTGTGTGCGCGGACCGTAGCGGCGGCAAACGCCGACCTCGGCAGCGCAAGGAACCTCACGCAAGGGCGCAAGGAGCTCAGCAGCTCCTCAGTGCTTCGCCTCGCCGTCCTGAAATGGGCTTCTGGGAGATTGAACTCGTGAAGTCCGCGTTCACGTCAACTTGACGAGAAACGACTATCCCGTGCTCTTGAAGAGCTCCACCAGGTCGCGGCCACATAGGGAACGCCGACTTCTCGACCAAGTGTTTAGCGCTCGACGGTTGGGACTCTCAGGCAGGCGATTGCATGAAGTGAATGATGTTCGACGTAACTGGCAGAAGGTTTACTAATAAGTATGGAATCAAGCGTGCTACTATGCGTCGCACGATGACGGCGGAGAGTTCCACGTCTCAATATGCGCTAGGTAAAAGCGACGCGGAACGCGAGCGTCTAATCCGGCAGGCTGCGTTTCTCAATCCTCTGACCGAACGGCTTTTCCGTGAAGCCGGCATTGGACCGGGCCAGCGTGTTCTGGATGTTGGTTCCGGCGTCGGTGATGTCGCAATCTTGGCTGCTCGCTTGGTTGGTCCGTCGGGTGAGGTTGTAGGAGCAGAACGCGACTTACGCTCAATCGCCCGCGCTCGAACTCGAATCACCCACGCTGGGTTGGCCAATGTACGGTTCATGGAATGCGACATTTCTGGGATCTCAGACGGCGAACTTTTTGATGCCGCTGTCGGGCGCCTCATTCTGCAGTTTGTTCCTGATCCCGTTGCCATTCTGCGCCATTTGTCTCAGGCAGTTCGCCCAGGAGGTGTGGTTGTTTTTCAGGAGGTTTCCTACGTCCCGGTGCTCGCACTCTCCGCCCACCTTCCGTTATGGTCCGCCAGTGTCGCCCTTGCCCGCGAGGTGATTCAGCGCACGGGAGCAAATCCAGAGATGGGCGTCGCTTTACATCGAGCTTTCCAGGACGCTGGCTTGCCGGCGCCCACCATGCGGATGGAAACCCTGCTTGGTAATGCCCCAGACTTCGCGCTCTGGATCTACGATTTTCTCTGCAGTCTTCGCCCACAAATCGAAAAGCACAACGTTTCCCTCGAAGTGCTTGGCGATTTCCAGACGTTATCAGCAAGGCTTGAAGCTGAAGTGGCAAAGTCAAATTCGGTTGTTCCCTACGTCGCGCTCGTCGGAGCGTGGTGTCGCAAGGCAGCACACTGAGCATTGCAGTCATTTCTGGCCAGAGAGTCATGGTCGAACCTCATATGAGCAAGATGTCAGCACCGCCGTCCTGCATCGTGGTCGAGGAAGACAGGGTAACCGCGTACGGGTGGAAAGCATTGGCTGGATCTGTGGTTGGATATGGTCTCGACGGATTCGACATGCTGATTCTCGGCTTCATGCTCGCCGCCATCTCAGCCGATCTGGTTTTGTCGAAGACGCAGGCGGGATCGCTGGTCACCTGGACATTAGTAGGCGCAGTTGCAGGCGGTGTGATTTTCGGAACTCTAAGCGATCATTTTGGCCGAATTCGCGTGCTGACATGGACCATTCTGGTGTTTGCAGCATTTACAGGTCTGTGCGGATTGGCGCGCGGGTATTGGGATTTGGCGGTCTACCGGCTCGTTGCCGGCCTCGGTCTTGGAGGCGAGTTCGGGATCGGCATGGCTCTCGCGGCAGAGGCTTGGCCGGCCCGTAAGCGCGCTCGGGCTTCGTCCTATGTTGCGATCGGATGGCAGTCGGGGGTTCTGTTGGCGGCGCTTGTCACCCCGATTTTGCTTCCTCGTATTGGCTGGCGAGGTATGTTCCTGGTCGGCTTGATGCCAGCGGTAATGGCTTTCGTCGTCCGCCGAACGCTCCACGAGCCGGAAATTTTTGTACGCAAACACGCCGCCAGGGCGGAGAACTCATTTCGTTTCCTGGTGAAGGATGGAAAGACGCTCAAGACAACTGCAGGAATTGCCATTTTGTGTGCCGTCCAAAACTTCAGCTATTACGGCATCATGATCTGGATGCCAAGCTACCTGGGAAGGAGCCTCGGGTTCAGCCTCGCCAAGTCGAGCATTTGGACTTCCGTCACAGTTTTAGGCATGGTGCTAGGGATATTCACATTCGGCCAACTCGCGGACCGGATTGGACGCAAACCCGTTTTCGTTCTCTACTCTATTGCGGCGGCTTGTACGGTTTTGCTGTATTCGCGAGTAACAGGCGCAATCGAACTGCTTTGGGTCGGAGGTCTCATGGGGATCTCTCTGAACCACATGGCGGGCGTTGGCGCACTCTTGTCAGAAGCGTATCCAACAGCAGCCCGCGCAACTGCGCAAAATCTTCTGTTCAACTTGGGCCGAGCAATAGGCGCTCCCGGACCGCTTGTGGTCGGCGCCCTCGTCGCAAGATTCTCCTTTCAGGTGGCGATCGGTCTGCTTGCCTCTGTTTTCTTCCTTGAGATCATTGCAGCGGTGTTCCTAATCCCGGAACTCAAGGGAAAAGCGCTCGAGTAAATCTGTCCATCACAAGAGCCATATCGAACGTCCATGTCTTAACTTTTTGGGCTATACGGAAGCAATTCCCAATGGCGAGAACAGGCCTTCGCACTCATCTAGTGAGAAGGCAAGTGGAAATGTCATTCTCCTCGTAACTAATGGGATGGTCGGTCAAGTTGACGTATAACGACTTACGCGGAGATTTGAATGTCTCACGATTCACATGTCCGACATGCCGACTTCTCGTCCAAGTGATTCAACCGGGGATCCCGGCTACCTCGCCCTACTTACTCCTTTAGTCGATTACAAACTCGACTGTGTCGAAGCCGCTCGGAGGGATCTTTAAGAACTTCGAAGTGGGCTTAAACACATCTGTGGGAGTCACTGTGACTTTATAGAGTTGTATCTGGGGATACCGCTGCAGACCAAGCACATCTATCTCCTTCGTCGCGTCGGCAGCCTTGATCTTCACAGTCTCTCCGGCATCCTGAGGTACAAATTCGATATCGACCGTTCCGCCGCGTGGTTGGTGAAGCCGATTCAACACCCTTATTTGAATGCAAATTCCGTCGGCTTCTTCCGGGTCGCCACCAAACGATGGTTCGATGTCGTCGGGGTCGCCTCCGAAGCCTTGAACCCTGGCTGCGATCTGGTCAGTGTAGCGAGCGAAAATGCTGGCCCAGCGGCTGTCCTCTGGAATGCCTTGCTGAATGTACCTCATCAAGGAGAGTTTCCTGCTCTCTTCTGGTAGGAGCTCTTCATCAGGCCTCACTGGGATCGTCATCTGGAAAGCGCCCAGCGTTTTCAGCGTGGAGCCTGAGTACTGCTCGACACTGAACTTAAACACCTGCTCTGTCTTGATCCCTTGCGGAAGGGTAAGGCTCATCAACCCAGCGATGGTCCCCTTGCGGTTCATGGGCAGCGGAACAAAGGTCACGTCCGCGAGGCGGCAGCGGAGCGTGTGCGCATCGACTTTCTCGAGCACCGTCGGATGCTGGCGAAGCGCCGAAAGAGCCAGAATTTCATCCGCTCCGATTTCCGGCATGTAGATAGTGGCTTCCGAGTTGCGGGGCACATTGTTCCAGCGGATGATGAGTTCATCCGGGCCGCGAAAACGAGTGGTGACTCCCGCGACTGCCGGAGCATCCAACGAGACCTGGGTTGGTACGGCGCCAGGCTGATCGAAAGCTATTTGAGATGGCTTGACGATAAACGTCGTTTGCACCTGATGTGTGGCCGGGAAGCCCGGATTGCCCGACCTCACCAGCACCAGGTTGCGTTGTGCCAGGCGGTCGCTGGAAGCGGGACTGGCCTCATGCGGGATCGGGTCGCCCGAGGTGCCCGACGGCCAGAAAAAGATTTCCGCCACTAGGCAGTGGTGGGTATTGAGCATCAATTGCTGGACGGATTGCGTCGCTACGGTGAACGGCCCGCCGTCAGGACTCACCGGGTCGGCATTCAGTGGGAACTCGTGGTAATTCGGATCACCGGGAGCCAGATTGATGTCCAGCCAGGCCCCGAAGAAAGCTACGTTTTCTGATCCGGTGCCGGGGATGGTCTGGATATTAGTAGTATCGGCTGGCTGCGCGGTCATTGACTGTATCGGGCCTGCACCGGAGTCGCTGGACGACGCCCTGATCCTGGGCATTGCAAAGAATGGGATCGAAGCGGTTTCCGGATGCCCCTGTGTGTCATTCTCGATTCCGAGCAGCGGGACTGCGGACCCGTTGGTGTTGCCGGTGCGCCGGTAATTGCCCCTGGTTCCGCTGGTCGCGTCGTAATCCAGTCCCGAAACCGCCGTGGTAAACACACGGAAGAAGGTGCTGACGCCGGTCCCGGTGCCGGTTCCGTCGCTGCTCGCGAACACGCCCGACGGAGCGAGGTAGCGCACTCTGGCTACCACGTAGTTGTAGACTCTCTGTTTCGAACCTGCAGGACCCACCTTCTGGGACAACTCCAGTTCGCTGGCTGTTTCATCGGTGGGGAATATCGCGACGTTATCAAACTGCGCCGGACTACCTTGCAAGGCCGACAATACCTGGTTGATAAAGGTGAATGGCGCATTGGAGTCCGCGTCCATATCCCCTTGAGTTACGCCTAGAACTGACCCGGCTGCAGGGCTTCCACCCGGGCCTGGGCCTTTCACCTGAAAGACGCGTGTATCGATGCTCAGCCAATATGGATTTTGAGCTGCCGGATCCACATCAATCATGTAGGGGTTTGGCTGATTGACGAGAACGAGTTGGCTCGTTGCGATCGCGGTCTGCGGCACTACCGTCCCACCGGTGCCAGTGTCCACGTTGTAGGTGAGGTTGGCCTGCATAGAGACGAACTTTTCACCACCGCTTGTGGGGGGGAAATCGCTCCCGTCCGCAAACGTAATGTCGAACGAGAGCATGATGCGCTGCGGCATGTCGACGGCGCCTCCGGAGTTCTCGTAGCTCACCGGATTGACCTTCGAAAGCGCGGCGGTAATCTTGCTGGCGCCCATAAAGGCGAAGGTGGGAAGGTTGGTCGGAACAGCCGGGGGGGTCGCCAGCATTTCCTTGGGAATAAAGCCGTCATACACCACATAGAATGCGTTGGGATAGGTCAGCTTGCCAGTGTTGATTTCGGATGTTGAGAAGGTGTCACGGTTGACGATGACGTAGCTTGTATGCACGGCCGTGTCATAGCTCGGCGGAATGACAAGTGTGGGGTCAGTCGAGATCTGATTATTTCCGGGCAGATTTTCCTCGTCCTCCGGCGGTTGGCCAGCAGGGGCTGCTGCCCAGGGACGAACCGGCCACACGTCCTTCATGGCAAGTGGCGTCACGGCAGCTTGAGCAGCAAATCCGGCCCAAGGTGCCAAAGGTAACTGAATGCCCCAAAAGGGCTCCCCGACTTCAACATCATTCCTTCCAGCAATGGTGGTGGTGGTCTCCTCCGTGTTGTAGACCTGAGCCGGATCAAGTCGCTCCAAGTGACCTGGCTGGCGCTGCCACATCGCCCAAAGCCGATCGATGTTCGAATGCAGGAAGAATACGAAAGGGTCACGGAAAGAGAGATGCGGGTCGCTGAGATTGCCACCAATATAGCTATGCGCATTGCCATGCGCCCCCTCGGGGAATGGGACAGTACCTTGTTCATCTCCGTACATCATGTCCCGAAACTTCTCCCAGGACGTAGCAGTAGCGAATTGGTCATCCGTCGCCCAGCCCGGACCTCCCACGGGAGGCGCCCCGGCTTGCTTCGAGCGCGTCAGGCTTTGCGGAGGATCCGCTGGATTGTAGTGGACAAAGAGAGGGGGTGTAGTTGGGTCGGGATAGCTAAAGGTTGACGGATCAGCCGGATTCGGTCTCACCAGTCTAACGGGAGAGTTATCGTCTCGAAAATTAGCCGCGGCAGGATCGTAGAAGCCAGCCCCTAGCAGCGGCTGACCAACTGCGCCACCATTAACCGTACCATCGGCATTCCCCATGAAATCAGAATCAAACAGGTTTATGGTTCCGCCTTCGCCATCAGGCATGTTAGAAGGGTCCAGAGTCCAATCCCAGTAGTGGAGAGACAATCGAGGATCGATAGTTCGAAGAAGCGCCTCGAAGCGATTCAAAAGGTCACGATGCCATGGAAGGAAAGCAGGGCAGCCGTGGACATGAGAACTTTGGTGAATCTCATCTTGTTTGAACCACTGTGACACGTGGCCGGCCGGAAAGTCTGCTCTCGATCCAGCAGGACTATAGAAGACTTGATTCAACTGTAAGATCGCGTCGCGGAGCAGGTCGCGTTCTTCCTTGGTAACTTTTGCGAGACTTCTGCGGATTCCGTCGCCTAACATGGGACACCCCTTCTTCAACTGCGCTTGGTGCGTAGTCGAGCCAAAGTCGACGCTGGAAAGAGTCGAGACCTGGTTCTGTCCGATCACAGGCTTCTCAACGTCTCTGGATTGTCGGGCGATAGTGGCGTGCTCGGTCTTAGTTCCGGAGTGACCACGTCTAGAGTTGGAGCCTAAGCTTTGGCTCCACAATCTGGGCAGAAGGCCATTGGGAACCGATCTTCCCTCTCGTGGCTTTAAGGAGCGGGCTGCGTTGAGGCGGGACGTTCTAAAAGACTCACGAGGAAACACCGTTATTATGCATGGAACGGTTAATTACACAATGGCCACTTAGTGGTGAAAATCGTGGCAGCGGCGTACCCGGAGACGGGGGTTGAATGCTCTTCTTTAGGTCACCTGATATTGTGAAGTCGGCTTGGTGACGCCGATGTGCCGAGTCAAGTCAAGTTGACGTAAAGCCCTAATCGGACAAGTGGCCGCTACAAATCTGGGGACGGTTTTGTTTCAGGCTCTTATTTTCCCCGAATTTATTTTCCCCGATTTTCCCATTTTCCTATTTTTTGCTATTTTCCATTTTTTGCGCACAGCCGAGTTCGCGTCGACGGCGCGCGCTTCTCAGATCTCGGACAACTATTCGCTTGCGCGAAGTTTCGGAGGGCTTTAACGGGGTCAGGACAGACGCAACGCGCCTCAGGGCAATCGCGTTAGTCTCGCAGTAGATTCGCGGTGAGTTCACGCAGGGATTTCGAGAGCAGAAACGAATTGAGGAATTGCGCCCGCGCTTGGTGAACCCCGACCGAGGTGCCCGGCTTCCGTCTCGCGCCGAAGGACGGACAGAGCACATTCATTCTTACGAGTGCTTGGTCCAATCCCAGAACGGTTTCTGGACGTTCTCGAAATCGTGCCACATGGCGGCCGGCGCGTGAGGGCCCGCATAGAACGCCGGTTTGGTGCTCATCTTCGCGAAACCAACCATACCCAGCAGGGCGCCACCCGCCGCAAACGGATTGACCGCAGCCCCAGCCAGCGACAGCCCGATGCCAGCCACTGTGAAGCCATACTTCCAGTAAACGTCCTTTACGGCCTTCTCCACAATCGCGTTATATTTCGTCAGCATCTTGTCCATTTGCGCCACGGCGTCCTTGGGAGGAATCTTCTGTTTCACAATCTGCTCCTGCCAGTCGTAGATCGCCAGCCGGTGTTCCTTGAATTCGGGAGTCTTGGCCAACTGCACGGCCTTCTGCAGCGCCTTCTCCGGGTCCCCTTTGGGCACCGCGAAGCGCTGTCCCATCAAGAACGCCGTCTGTGCCTCTTGGTCGAGATCGGTCTCTTCGGGATAGTCGGCTCGAAACGCCGCCAGGGACTGATAGGCTGGCACCAAATTGAGCTCTCCGGCCAGTACCATGCCCGTCACTTGAAATCCGTTGACCTTCAGTCCCTTTTGTTGCAACCGCTGCATTTCCTGCGCCCATATCTGCTGGCGATTCTCGTCCCACTGAATCGGCTCCGCCAGGTCCCCGAGGACATCCAGCCGCTCCCTTTGCAGGCCGGGTTTCCAGCCCATTCTTTCCCACCGCTCTACCTCCTTAGCGTTGTCGGGCACGGGCAACCTCAGCTTGTCGTAGAGCAGGACATCGGCGGCGAGGGCTGCAGCATCGATATGGTCCTTTACAGAAAAAGCGCCCCATCGCTCCTGTGACATACGCACCTCCTCATGGCTTTTAGGATCCCACGATCCACCTCATGCCTGTGCTGGCCGCCAGGGACCTGGGAAGGATCCGCTATAGCTGGAAGAATATCAAGAGGGCCGCTCGTCTGGATCCAAGCAACCCCGGCAAATCTGGGAAATATCTACTGCTTCAAAACACTAACGGACACGGCCGCTATCGAGTATTAAAGGGCACTAGTGCTGGGTCTCGACAAAGCAGAGATGAATAATAGCTTGGGCTATAGACTCGCCAAGATCGGGCAATTTTAGGAAGCGCGAAGTTCCGAGCGCTTTAGCGGGCGTCGGTGAAGTCGCGAAGTGCGGTTACGGACAATTCTCGGAAAATGGTCCGAGTACCCCTCGCGCGATTTTCCTTCCCGCCTGCACCGAGTTTGCTTGGTTCCGAATCGTCCGCGAATCCTCCGCGAATCGGTTGCTAATCGCTGGAAAATTGGCCAGGAAAATTCGCACGGACAAACCAGAGTCCAGACTACCGGGGCACGTATCGCGCGTGGCTCCTAGGTCAGCGTGGCGCGATTGCTGCGCCGATTATTTGCGAGTTGCCTGGAAATTGTGCGCGAATTTATTTTCTCGCGGAGGGCTCTAACGGGCTCGCGGAGGGCTCTAACGGCGTCGGTGAGGTCGGTAGGCCTAAGGGCCTTACTATAAGGAGTTTTTCCGAGTGCCATGCCGAGAACTCCGGGCCTATTATTGTCAGAGAAAGTCCCGATCAGCTCTGAAGTGCATGGGCTCAAGGTCCGCCGGTCCCATGTAGCGTAACCAAATTCTGCAACCCAAGGAAACTCAGATCTCGCAAGGGCTCCGAGTTGTCCAAACTCAAATCATCGACGATCCATGGAGGCTTATCATGAGTTTGACCGCTGAACAACGCGAACAGGTTGCGACTGAACTAAAGCGTTTCGCTGCAGACCTCAACCTAACCGAAGAGCAGAAAGAGAAACTCCAGGCCGCTCTTACAGAAGCGCGAGAAAGAGTCGGAGATTACCTTAGGAACAATCCCAACACAAACAAAGCCGATATCATCGCCAAGGTGAGGGCGCACCGCGACGAGATACGTCAGCGTGTTGTTGAATTTCTAACTCCTGACCAACTCAGCAAGTGGGATAGTGAGGTTGCCAAAGCCAAGGAGTTCCTGGGACAGAAACTTGACGCATAAGATCGCACCTTGAAGGAGCCAAGCTTGGTGGCCGACAATCGAAACTGTCGGCCACCAAATCTTTAGTCATTTCCCAGGTGATGTTCTGTGTTCTCGTCCAACAAGCACGCACAGGTTGCGCCAACTTCCGTAAGACTCACACTTACCAGCTCGCTACCTCGTAGACTCACTTCCATATAGGAGTGCTCGCGCATCATGTCGTCCGCCACGCTATTGATCCACTCCCTTATCCAGGGTTCGTCTGCGTCGGCCATCCGCACCCTCCTCCGAGTTTCACAACCCGGCATTGCCGTGACGATAAGAGTTCAAGCACCTCTCCCTTACCCACGTCTCACATCGACTGATTGCTCGCCGCTGACCTTGACTAATGGACGATGTCGACACTTCCATGTACTTCTATGCTCGGGCAGCCTGCTTAATCTGCTCTCACCCCAGGCACGGAGACACGTCCATGAACCCCTGCATGAAACTACGCAAAAGGCAGTTGCGTCTTTCAGATTGTTGAGACCACCACTAAATTCAGTCGGCGAAGGGAATTTTGATCAAAGGCACTGAGAAGAACAGGGGTTTCAGGTACACGCCATCCCGTTCCACAAAAAACTGATAAAGGTACACAGTGCCGGAAAAATTCGTCGCGCCGATCCTTCTTATGTGAGCTACTTTCCGAAAGATCCCAGGTTGGCGCACAACTACGGGCGCGAACCTGGGGCACAAGCATGAGGCGGCGAAATCCGGGATACGGGACGTACTATCGCATCACTTGAGCCACTATTACCTGCACATCGTTGACGGGCCGCCCATCGGCACGCAGAGACGAGGTCTCGGAGGCCGGGAAGTTGACTCCGATGTCAGGTCCCTGCACTTTCTGCAAGGCGTAAACACCTTCGCTGTTGCGCTGAAAAGTCAGCAGCGCGACGCCATTGATAGAGGCGTCACTGGGCGAGCCCAGGAGGAAAACGCCAATACCCTTGTCATACTCGAAGATTGCGACATTCCTGGTTTGCCGATTGATAGCCAGGGTGTAATCGCCCGGCGGCAAGCTCTTCGCGCCTGCGTAAAAAGGGAACGGAATGTGCGCGCGAACCATGGGGGAGAAGTCCTGAGCAAAAGTTGCGGCGTGCAGCGCCAGCGCAAGCAATGCCAGCACCACCAAACTGCGGAAGTTCCTGTTCACATCTACTCCTCTGCCCATCGCTGGTTAGGATCACGGCGTTTTAAGTTTGGGCCGCTGTAATGCGATGGACAGACTGTTAGACAAATGCTCGAATGGATTGGACTCCGAATACATGTAACATCAATGTCAAATGATTGTCGTGAGAGGTTTGCAAAAATGCGAAGAGCCAGGTGTATTGTGCGATGAAGGGAAGGCGGCTATCAGGGAAGTAGCGCATTAAAGCAGCCGCAGAATCTCCCTTAAGGTGCCTCACGCATGCTTCCCGCAGAGAAAGCCGCATAGTGAGACAGGGCACACCTACCCTTACCCTGTTCACGTTTTGGGGCATTACGCCGCGCGCGACCTTCATTACTGGGCGTCGGTGATTTCGCGATGCTGTATTACGGACAATTCTTGGAAAATTCCTCGGACATACCAACCCGGGCGGCAGAGCTCACGATCTCTCTCCGCTAGTCTGCGCGTGCTCCGTTCGTCCGCTATTCCCCTGCGAATCGGCTGCGAGTGCGCCAGGAAGTCCCCTGAACAAGCGACAGAACTAACCTAGTGGTTTCGGTCACCCTCGGACTATCGACGCGTGAAATGCACTCTAGAACCGCACTAGCGTGCGGATTCGCGCGTGCCTCGCCGAGAATTTGCTCGAGCTTTTTGTTTGCTGAGAGGATTTTGGGGCGTCGGTGAAGTCGCGAGCGCGTATTACGGACAATTATTGGAAACACAGCGGCAAGAATCCCCGGCCGTCGAAGCAGCGCATCCAACCATTTCCGGACAATTCTCACAGCATTTCGAGGACTGGAGCGTTGCGGAGTCGCTCTTAAACTGCAGATCAGTTGTTTTGAGATTCCAACGTTGGAAACGAACTGGCAATTCCTTGAAAGCCCTCCCGAAACGCTGCGCCGCGCTCCACGATGCTCGGAATTGTCCGAGATTTCGGCCGCGGTTCCCCCTGGGCTGGAAATCGTCCAAGAACTTCCATTGCGGCACCGTGCCAGCGAATGGGCCATCGACTGCGGCGTAGGACACGTCGCGGTCAGTCACGCGGGTGACCATGACCTCGCACCGGATGTGTTCACCCCACCAGCGGCTGTTGATGGTGATGGATGGAGTCATTGCGCTGCACAACCCTTTTTTGGCACGGCGTGATAGTTTGTAGTTGTTCTCCCGCCAATCACCACAACGCCACGATAAGGCTGAAGGATCGCTGAAATGACGAAGAAGCTGTTATTAGGGTTGACGGTTGTCCTCACGCCCGGATTGTGCGTGAGTGCTCAACAAAAGACCAGCTCACAACCATCACCATTTCAGAACCAGAGGCTCAAGACCCTGAAACTCCAAGATAGGCAGATCACTGACGACAATGACCTGCGCCTTGTCACAGGGTATTGGGTGCCCGAATCCAATGATCCGTCGAAGGCACTCGTGTTACCTCAACAAGTAAAGGTTACGTGCACACGCTCTGCCAAAACTTGCAAGGAATTAAGCATTACATTGGCACCGACTCCACAGCTCGTCTCCATCCAAGACGTTGATGAACAAGATTATGACGTTGACTCATGGGACGCACACGGTTTGGTTGCCTCTTTTGGTGGAGGTGAGGGTCTTAACAGCCGTTGTCAGAGACACGTTTTGACAATGGACTTCGACTCCGGAGCAGTTTCCGTAACGGACATTCCTACGCACAAGAAGGGTTGCGAATCATTTCTGGAGACGAACTCTTATCGGCTAATTCGAGGTAACTACTATGTTGATACGACCCCGGGAAACAACGTAGACCAGCAAAAAAAAGTAAGTCCGGCAGCCCCCCAGCCAAGCCGGAAGCCAATATCCAACCATCGCCGAATCCAAAACCGAATCTTAAATTGGCTTCCGGTCTTAATCGTCGAGGCTAGACCATGCAGTGGACAGCCCTGTCGTTCACCGGGCCGAGGGAGTAACCTGTCTGCTTACCGGGTACGAATTCTGTGACCTAGAAAGGCAAGTGCATGGACATGACGATAGCGTTGCCATACATCAATACAGCGTTGTTGATCTTCGGTGGTCTTGGGCTTGGCGAATATGTGAAAAAGAGAGCCGAGAGTCTGGCCACGCGTAAAGACATTGGGGCCCTGACCAAAGAAGTAGAAGGCATAAAAGCCGAAATCTCCAAGGGTGAATGGAACCGCCAGAAACGCTGGGAACTGAAACGCGAAGTATTGCTTGAAGCTACAGAAAGGCTCGCTGAGGTTATCGAAGCTCTGCGTCTGCTTAGCGTGAGCAACCCCGACCGTGTTACTGAAAGACTTCAAGCATGGCATCGGACTTCACTGGATCTTGCCAAGACACAAGAACGAGTGGCGATTGTATGCGGGAAGGAAACATATGATTGCTTACATGCCTTCAGGCTACTTGGCAACGAGATGGCGCTAAAGTTGGAGGTTGGCAAACGACTCACGTTTGAAGAATTAGAGGCGCGTGTTTCTGCCGCACGGGCCGCAATACGCAAAGAATTGGGAATTGACAATGCGTCATGAGGCGGTGGCCAGCGCCGCCTCTTGCTCTCCGTCACAGGCTGGAAGTCTTGCAGGAACTTCCATTGCGGCACCGTGCCATCGAAGGGATGATAGATCGCTCTGTAGGACACCTCGCGGTCGGTCGAGTTTGGCTACCTCTCCGCCTCGAATTCGGGTCCTACCGACAGGCTGAGCTTCTAAATTAGTGTTTGAGTCCATCGACGCTAACGCTGCAAAGCTGAACCTCGCATTGCTGGCCCAGCGAGTCTTGCGGGTTCCGGTTGACTTCCGGGGACTGACTTGGAGTCCTCGTTCTCTGGAAGAATCGAAGATCAGTCAAAACTCACAGCGCTTCGTGACGTTGGTCACATCGCACTAGGTTGTGGCGATGTACGGTAGAATCAAGCCGATGGCTCCATGTGCCAAATTCGCTGCATTGGTTCTGGCTTGGACACTAGGGACCTTCCCTTCAATGGTGTTTGCCTGCGCGGGCTCGACAATGCAGTCATGCCATCCCTGCTGCGGTCATGATGGGGCGCCGCAAGTAGTTGCAATGAACACTGGGGTGATTCCTCCACCGCCCTGCTGTGCTCTTTCATCGGGAAGACAATCACCAAGAACAGAGACACAGGTTCCAACTTATACGGCGGTCTCCGCCAAACCGGTTGCAAAGGTTGCGCACCTTGAAACGCCTTCTCAAGACTCAACGATAGCCGAAGATCGATATCCACTAGCGAATCACCGCCCCGCGCAGTCTTCTCTTTGTACCTTTCTGATCTGATCCCTCCTCGTAGTGTCTTTGTCGTTCGGGCGCTCTGCGCCTGGTCACATCTTCTTTTTTGACATGACGAGAGTGATTTATGAGCAGGATTGGAGTCTTTCTCCTCGTGATTTCGCTGGCTCTGCCGGCGGTCGCACAGGGGGCCGAGGCGTCTAAAGCAGCCCGGCATACAGACAACGCAAAAGGTGAACCTGAGCCGTCGCCGGTCCTCGAACTGACAGAGGTGCTGCGCGAAGCGTTAGAGAGAAACCCCGCCATTCAGAGTGCTCTGCACACTGTCGAGGGGCAGCGGCACAAGGTTCCCCAGGCAAAGAGTCTGCCCGATCCCGAGGTTTCCGTTGGCTGGATGGGTAACCTCACGCCCTTCAGCGTACAGGAGGGCGATCCGTCCAGTTATCGCGGCGTTGGAGTCATGCAGAGCCTTCCGTACCCCGGCAAGTTGAAGCTCCGAGGCGAAGTGGCCAGCCAGGATGTGCAGATGGCGCAGTGGGACTACGAAGCTGTGCGCAGGCGGATTACGGCCGACGTAAAGGACGCGTATTACGAGTATTTCTTCTACGACAAGGCGCTGGAAATCACCCGCAAGAACAAAGACCTGTTGCAAAAGCTGTCCAGCATATCGGAGGCGCGTTATCGCGTTGGCAAGGCCATGCAACAGGATGTGCTGAAGTCCCAGGTCGAAGTCTCGCTGTTATTGCAGAAGATTACGGTGCTCGAACAACAGCGGGCGACGGCGCAAGCCAGGCTGAATACATCGATGTCCCGCCTGCCTGATTCGCCACTGCCTCCACCAGCCATTGTTCAACCAGCGGCCCTAAATGAATCCCTCGATACACTGTACGCCGCTGCGAAGGCACAGGACCCCGGTTTGCAACGGGAAATGGTCGCGATCAGGCGTAGCCAACTCTCAACCGATCTTGCGCGCAAGGACTACCTGCCTGACTTTTCGATTGCCTACATGTTCGAGCAACGTCCCCTGATGCCGGATATGAATGGGATGACATTCACGGTCAATGTGCCTGTCTTCTACAAGACCAAGCAGCGTGAGCAGGTAAAGCAGGCACAGGAAGAGGTCCTTAGCGCAGAGCGCAGCCGGGACAATCGCGCCAACGAACTTCAGTTCGAGCTGAAGCAACAGTACCTGGCCGCGCAGGCTGCCAAACAGTTGCTCGACCTCTACACGAAGGCCGTGGTTCCGCAAGCCTCGCTGGCTCTGGAGTCGTCGATGTCGGCTTATGAAGTCGGCAATGTGGACTTCTTAACGATGCTAGCGAATTTCACTACGGTGCTGGACTACGAAGTGGACTACTACCGTGAGCTGGCTGACTACCAGACCGCACTGGCGCGGATGGAACCTCTGGTCGGCATGGACTTGACCTCGGCCCAGCCGCCTGACAACGGTGCAAAGCAAAAGGAGTAAGGAGTCATGAGCAGGAAATCACTACGCATTACGGCCCTGGTACTAGCGCTGATTGTGGCGCTCGGAGCGATTTACGGCCGACGCATTCTTGAATGGCAGAGTTCCCGGGGCAGCCATCGCCATTCCGAGACGACCTCGACACAGCGCAAGGTCCTCTATTACTACGATGCGATGAATCCGCAGAACCACTATGACAAGCCCGGCAAGGCCCCGGACGGGATGGATCTGGTCCCGCAGTATGCAGAGCAAGGCACGACAGGTGCAGGACCTTCCAGCACGAACACCGCATCTGGGGAGCGGGAGATTTTGTACTGGTATGACCCAATGCACCCGGCCTACAAGTCGGACAAGCCCGGCATCGCCCCGGATTGCGGGATGCAACTCGTGCCGAAGTATGCTGACGAGCAGATGAGCATGGCCAGCATGCCGGCCGGCACGGTGACGATCTCGGCTGAGAAGCAGCAGTTGATCGGCGTCCGCACTGCCAAAGCCGAAAGGCAGCGCCTCGCGCGGACGGTGCGCACCACCGCGCAACTTACCGCCGACGAAACCAAGATCGCTCACATCCACGTGAAGGTCAGAGGCTACATCGACAGGGTCTTCGTCGATTACGTCGGCCAACTGGTCAAAAAGGGCCAGCCTCTGTTTACGCTCTACAGCCCCGACCTGGTAGCTACACAAGAGGAATACCTGATTTCGAAGCGCGGCGAGAAGTACCTCGGCAACGCCCCCTACAAAGAGGTTTCTGCCGGAGCCAACTCGCTGCTCGCTGCTTCGCGCGACCGGCTGAAGCTGTGGGACATCAGCGACGAGCAGATTAAGAGACTCGATGAGACCGGCGAGGTCAGCAAGACCATGACCTTCTTTTCGCCCATCACGGGCTTCGTGACCGACCGCAAAGCGTTTCCGCAGACCTCGGTCACCCCGGACACGGAACTATACACGGTCTCTGATCTCTCGACGGTCTGGGTGAACGCCGACATATTCGAGTACGAAGTGCCCTATGTACAGGTCGGCCAGAGGGCGACGATGGAGCTTAGCTACTATCCCGGCCATGCCTGGACAGGTCAGGTCAGCTACATCTACCCAACCGTCGATCCGGTTGCGCGGACCGTGAAGGTGCGGATCGAATTTTCGAACCCGAGTTTCGAGCTGAAGCCACAGATGTTTGCAGACGTACAGCTCAATATCAACTACGGCGACAAACTGGTCGTGCCCAAAGAGGCCGTGCTTGATTCCGGCGC